>Ga0193706_1000106_pt1 | contig 61305 bp, 59 predicted proteins | sample U3c1metaG_FD_160130 | JGI IMG/M metagenome (GOLD analysis project Ga0193706, IMG submission 160130) | Soil microbial communities from a riparian zone of the East river system, Colorado, United States - U3c1 | ecosystem: Environmental > Terrestrial > Soil > Riparian zone | place: USA: East River...
TCACCGCGTGTCCCTCGCCGAGCAGGTTTTCCTTGGTCGGCACCCCGACCGCCCCGGCCGGAGCTGCACGAAACTCTTCCCAAAGGTCCAGGCCGAGGATCACGGCGTGTCCCGCTTTGAGCGCTTCGCGGAGGGCGGCCGGGTCGGTGTCGATCGCCGACATGCTCGCTCGCCGCATCCCCTCCTCCTCGAGCGCCGGCGCCGGCGGTGTCCAGCTTCCGCCGCTCTCATCGCGCCCGCCTTCGTAGGGCCAGAGCCTCGCGGCCGACTGGCCGGGGTTACGAAGGGCCTCGATGGCGGAGGTGGGGCCGGTCCCCGGTTCAGAATCTCCGTCGATCTCCTTGCACTTCCAGTAGAGGAACTCCTCCCCCAGCACGGGGCGGGGGTCGCCACGGCGCCGTAGCCGAGCCAACTCATGGGCGGCGGTCGCGGCGAAGGCGAGGCAAGTGCCGCGGTTGCCCTGGTCGCGGACCGGGCCCAGCAGCGCGCTCAGGTCGACAGCCGCGCTCACGCCTCGGCCAAGAGCGCTTGGCGCTGGGGGAGGACGATGCCGGTGGGCGACTCGAGCCCGGTTGGTGGGGCCTGCACAATGAGCGGCAAGGCGATCCGGTCGACCGGATCGCGGTCTGATCCCTCCCAGTCGCGGATAAGGCTTAATTGCAGGACTCCCGCGCCGGGCTCGAGCGCTCGGCAGCGCAGGTGACGGGTTACTTTTGAGCCGAACCTCCCGCCCGGGACATCGCTGCGCTCGAGCTCGTCCTCGATCACCTCCAGACCACCGACCTCGGCTTCCAGGTTCCAGCGGTATCCGCTGCTTGGGATCTCCGTCAGCCGCACGTGGAGCTCGTCCTCAGTTCGCAGCTCGAGGTGGCGGCCCCCGAGCTCGTGATTGAGTGCCCAGACTGCGGCACGCGAGTTCTCGGGGGCTCGACCGGCGCCGACCTCGAGTTTCATCTGCATCGGCTCGTAGGAGCGCAGCCCATTGGCCAGGGGATAGGAGATCTTGTTGAGCTGGTTCAGCCGCGAGATCGTTGCCCTGTAGCTGGCCCCGATCTCAAGCGAGAGCTGGTAGGCGGAGACCGGGTCGATGTTTGCCGGTTCTCGCGGCAGCGAGAGGCGATCCAGAGCGAGGTTGACCAGACGCAGGGGCATCAGGAACTCGGCCGCGAAGGACTGCGCCTGGATCTCCTGCAGGGGCATGGCGCCGCCGCCCAGCACCTCGTTTTCGCCGTCCTGGGAGGCGGAGTGCCCGAGCACGTAGTGCCCGTACTCGTGGGCAGCGGTAAAGCGCTGCAGGCTGAGCGGGTGGCCGCTGTTCAAGACGATGCCCGCGACATCGTCATCCTCGCGCTGAAAGAAGCCGTAGAGACGCTCAAGGCGCTCGAAGAGAAGCCATACCTTGCTCTCCTCAATGACCCCGAAGATGTCGATCGGATCATCGGCATCCAGCCCCAAGCGCGCTCCCTGCTTGGCCGCCTCGGCGGCGCCTTCGACCGCCGCCGCGTTGCGCTCTGCCGGCGTGCTCATCGCTTCCCTTCACCCGCCTCGGGCTCCGGCGCCTGGCCGGCACCGCGCAGAAACTGCGCAAAGCGCAGTACCTGCTCTTTGTCACCGTCGCTGAGCTCCTGAGCAGTGCGAAACAAGGCGCCCGAAACCTCGTCGTCGACCAGCTCCTCGGCCTCGCCGAGAAAATACTCATACGGGCGCCGGTAGAGTTGCGCGAAGCGGGTCAGCTCGAACGTCGAAACCTTTCGCTTGCCCGACTCGACGTTGCTGATCGCCGGCCGCGAGAGCCCCATGTGCTCGGCGACGTCCTCCTGAGAGAGGCCGAGGTACTCACGTGCCCCGCGAAGTCTCTCGCCGAGCTGCGCCCACGCCTGCTCCTCGCCGTTCTCGAGTGCGGGAGTCTCATCGTTCATCCGCGCACCTCCATGCTCTGCGCAGTGACAACCGCCAGGGCGAAGCCCTCCTCATGGCAGAGACTGACCTCGAATCCCGAGAGGCCGAGGGTCTCCGCGATCCCGGTCGCCCGGCCGTGAAGGCGGAGCGCTGGGCGGCCCGAGGGCTCGGAGACGACCTCGACCTCGTCCATACTCACCCCGCGGACTCCGGTGCCGAGTGCCTTCAGTGCCGCCTCCTTGGCCGCCAACCGGGTCGATAGCCGATCTGGCCGCTCTTCGCAGAACTCGATCTCGGCGTCGGTGTAGATGCGCCTAGCAAGGTGCTCCCCGCCGAGTCGCAGGTGGCGCCCCCAGGTCTCGATGTGGACCGCGTCGGTTCCGACCCGCCCAGGCCCCGCTACCTCGGCGGCGAGTTCGAAGAGGCGCGCGGCGAGGACGGTGGCCCGCTCAGCCATCAAGAATCACCTCCTCCTCGACGACGCCGGGTCTGATGATCTCGGCGCAGCGCTCGATCAGGCCCTTGACCGCGGTTTTCCCCAGCTTGAACTCGGCGTCGGCATGGCTGGCCGTGACCATCACCTCGCCGGCCTCGATGTCGCACTCGTTGGCGATGAATCGCAGCAGCCTGGCAAGGCCGACGTAGTTGCCATAGGCGCGGGTGATGAACGTCTGGTTGCGGTAGGTCGCACACATGTGAACCGCGTCCTCGACCAGGGTCAGGCTAATGTGGCTGAGGCAGGGGAACCACCACATGCGCTTGTCGGTGAACGGCGCCTGTACCCGCAGCTCGCCGTCGATCGGGTGCGATACTCCCAACTCGTAGCTGCTACTGCTGTGACCTTGTTTCGCCTGTTTGGCGAGCCGCTCGACGAAGAACTGGAGCTGGTTGAAGGTCCCGTCCTCGCGCAGGCGTTTGTCGAGGTCCCCGGCGGTGCCGTCGGCGACCGGATAGGCGACCAGTCGGTTGAAGTAAGTCTCCTTTTCGCCGCCGGTACGGCTGTGGATGCGCATGCTCATCTCGAAGTTCTCGTAGAGCCGCGCCGCCGCGTCCTCGCCGAGGTGGGGGTGGTAGAGCGCCGCTGGAAAGATCGTGTTGGCGACGGTCTCGATTCCGTGCTCGACGTCTTTCTCGACGAGGAAGGCGTCAATCTCGGCCTCGACGTCGGCGTTGCCCGCGCCGCTCGCAGGGAAGGCAACCGCCAAGTTGACCCCCTTGCCGTCGCCCTCTGCCATTAGCTCCATCGCGCCGAGCCATGCCTCCGGGTAGTTCTCTCCTTTGATCAGATCAGCCATCTTGACTTCCTTCCATCTCAGCCCGGCGGCTATCGATCATCGCCTCCAGGGAGCTGATCGTCGTCAGCGTCTCCTTGGTCTGGTCCTCTACGCGAATCAGGCCGTCCATGCCGAGGGCGACCTCGACATGGCTGGCAACCGACTGGCCCTCTTTGGAGTCAATCTCGAGGTCACCGCCGGCTTCCTGGATCTGCGCTTCGAGGTCCCCCTGATCGCAGGCTCGCACGTAAGCAAGTTTCTGGATCAAGATCTCTCTCGTGTGCGGTAAATGAACAGCCATTAGCCCTCCGGGTACGATTTTCGTACATCACGATAGCAGGGTTGACGGAGAGAATCGAGTCCTCAGCCGGGGTGCGCCGGGTTCCAATGAAATACCTTCTTCACTCAGATGGTCTTTAGCTCGCGGCCCCCTCTTTCCTCTGGGATTCCCTCCAGTAAGTCAGGGGACGACTATTCGGTCTTCGAGGAGTGCAACTTCGTGATCGATGAGGTCGCTCGCAAGGCTGATACCTATAAGCGCAAAGCCCGTTGGTCGGCATTCCTGCTGACCGCGACTACCGCCTTGGTGCCAGTGACGCTGATCGTCGCAGAGCAGTTCAGCCCCGGAGGCTTTGCTTCGTTTGTCTCCGGGCGTCTTGCCCCCGGAATCCTCGCGGCGTTCGCTGCCATCTTGGGCAGGTGGATCCTCTTCGAGCAGCCCCATCAGCGCTGGACCCTCTACCGTCACTGGCAGCGGAAGTTCGAAGCTGAACGGCTCAGATATCGCCAAGGCATCGGAAAATATGCTGACCGCGACCGCGACGGCACCCTGGCACAGATGCTCGCCACCGGAAGGGTTCAACTTGATACGGAGTGGTCTGTATTGGTGCCGGTCAGCAAGGAGCTGGCGGAGGACAGGGAAATTCCCTGAATCTGTCCCAGGATGAGCTGTGACCCGGGTCTCATTCCGGTCACACCATCGCCATAAAACCGCACCATCAAGCCACCGCCCGGCGTCCTTTCAATCCGTCGTACATCCCCCTCCAGAGCCAAAAAGCGAGCCAGCGTGTTGCTCGACGAGGATGTGGTTAGCCCCGTCCGGGCTCCTCTTGGAGCCTGCAATGACGGAGGGGCGTGGGGGGTCATCGCTGATTGCATTCCGGCACATCGAAATCGGTGTTGTGGATTTCTGAGGTTTGGCCGGGGGAGTCGCCATTCCAGAAGGAGTTCGCTGGCGCGTAGTAGTTGCCGTTCCATGGGGGAGAGAGGATCCGGTACCAGTTGCCGTCGGGCTTGACGGAAGGCATGGTGGGGGCGTGTACGCGGCAGGCCACCCTTACACGTTCAAAGGGGGACAGGCTGGGCCCGGTTTGGGAGAGGGTGAAGGGATTTCGGTAGGTACGGGCCCCGCCTTCCCCTGCTTCCTCGGTGATTCCCGGGCCTGCGGTGCTGGTCGTCTCCTGGGTTCTGAGTTCGTTCGATTCCCCGCTGACTCCACCCGATGGTCCCGGGCCGCTGTCGCTCGCACCTGGAAGGTTTGAAACTCTCAGGCCGACAAGAGCGCCGACGAGCAGGACGGTGACACCGGCGGCAACCGCCCCCAAGTAGTGCTCCACGGCCCAGCGGGAAAGACGCTCCCACCGAGTAGGGGCATCGGGAGGCTGAGGCTGAGAATCCTCGCTCGGATCGTCAGGCTCTGCCGCTGCCGACGGATATTCTCTCTCGTCGCGCGCCGCGAGGAGATCCTCTGGGTTGCGGGCGTTGCGCACGTACCTGACCTCGGAGATGACATCGGCCGACCAGTCCGGGTCCTCCGGCAGACCATGGCCGCCGCCAAAGGCCCAACGCTCTCGCAGTAGGAGCTGACTGGCCTGCAGGGCGAGCTCTTCATCTCCGTGAGCCGCGCGGAGGACGTCATCCCGCGTCAGGCTTGCTTCCTCACCTTCGGAGAGCCAACGGCGATGTGCCAGCTGCAGCGAGGAGAACCACGCAGCGAGAAGCGGGGCGGCCGCCGGCAGATACTGGAGTGCACGTACCCGTAGGACAAGCCGCTGCAGCTCGACGAAGCCAAGCGGATTGGGGATTTCAAAAGCGAGCGCATGGACGTCTATGTCCTGGTCGCCTCGGGCGAAGTCGAGCTGCAGCGGCTCTAGGCCTGGCCACTCGGCCCGTTCCTGGAACCGCTCGAAAGTGCGACTGAGTAGGCCATGGTTCTCCGTCGCCCAGTGCTCAGCCGCCACGAGTTGGGGATGTCGGATCTCAAGCGTCAAGGGGAGAATGTAACGGAGCGATACTTGCTCAGTACCAAATGGGTTCTTTGCGCTTGCGGCAGTAGCCCTGCGCTGAAAGACTCGGCCGGGTGGAGGCGTTCGACACCAATCCGATTGGCTTGCGGCACTTACTGAGCCTCATTCACGAGGGGGAGCTGGCGCTGCCGGACTTTCAGCGGGACTTCGTGTGGGAACCGAAGGAAACCGAGGAGCTGCTGGAGTCGATCTCATGCTCCTTTCCGGCCGGGAGCCTGCTCTTCATGCCCTGGCGCGACGACGTATTCAGTCCCCGGGCAGTTCAGGGCGCACCCGACCTGAATGCGGCGCCGAATCGGCTCATCCTCGATGGGCAGCAGCGACTGAGTTCGCTGTACCAAGCCTGCTACGGCGCTGGGGAATACCGGTACTTCATTGCACTCGGTCCGCTGATGGAAGATGAAGACGTCGAGGAGGCGATCTTCTATCGCCACAAGAATCGCTGCGGCAAATACAGCACGGTTGAGCAGCAGGCCGATCTGCTGGTGATGCCGTTCGGCGCTCTCTTTGGCTCCGGTGGCGGCTTCCATGCCTGGAGCGAACGAATCACCAAACATCGTCCCGAGAAAGATGAGGAGCTCGACCAGTTGCGGGCGACCCTCAGGGAGGCCTACGAAGGTCACATCAAGTCGATCGAGGACTACGACTTCCCCGTCGTGATCCTCGCGCAGTCGACCTCGCTCGAGGCTGTCTGCTCGATCTTCGAGACGTTGAACCGCACCGGGATTCGTCTCTCGGTGTTCGACCTGCTTGCGGCTCGTTTTTTCGCCAAGAAACTCGACCTGCGTTTCAAATGGGAGAAGAGCGTCGCCGATACTCCGATCATCGAGCAGTTCGAGATCGACCGCTACTACCTCCTGCAGTCGATTGCGCTTCGCGTCAAAGGGTCCGTCAAGCGCGGCGATGTTCTACAGCTCTCGGTCGACGACATAGAAACGCATTGGGATTCGGTGCTCGCCGGCTACCGGGCAGCGCTGGAGATGCTGAGGGACGAATGTGGGGTTCGGGCCGGCAAATGGCTTCCCTATGGGTATCTGCTGGTTCCGCTCGCTGCCCTTTGGCGGGATGTGATCGAGGTCGCGGGGCCTGCCTCGGGGGCGAACCGCGGCCGCCTCAAGACGTGGTTCTGGTGCAGCGGGATCTCCGCTTCTTACGATCGCGCCGCCAATACCCAAGCGTCGCGCGACTACTCTGAGCTGAAGCGCTGGATCGAAGGCGGTGACCCCCCGGCGACGGTTGGGGAATTCGAATTCGATCGATCGCGGATGCGCGAGATCACGCCAAAACAGCAATCGATCTACAAGGCCCTGATGGCCCTCGTCATTCAGCACGGCGCCCGGGACTTTCACCACGGGCAGACGCTCACTCAGGACTCGATCCTGGCCCAGAGCGTCGATGACCACCACATCTTCCCCCGCGCCTATCTCAACCCGAGCAAAGAGGAGCCCGCCTATCCCGCTCAGCTCGTCGATTGCATCCTCAACCGGACGATGATCGACGCCACCACCAACCGGCGGATCGGCAAACGACCCCCCAATCAGTATGTGGGCGAGATCCGCGAAGAGCTGGAAGGCGCAAAACCGGGCTCCTTCGGCGAGGTCCTCGAGTCCCATCTGCTTCCGGCCGCCGATGACTCTCCACTTGTGGAAGCGAACTTCGAGGATTTTCTGGACTGGCGCGAGGAGCGAATCGCCGAGGCGATCGACGAGGCGATCGGCATGCCCATCGGCTCGCAGGCACAGCGCCTGTGAATACCCATCAGAGGCTTGTCTTCCAGCGCCCGAATGGCCCCCGGGAGCGACCAGCCCGGCCAGCGACAGCTGATCGTCTTCGGGTCTCATGCCCGAGGCCCAGGCGATGTACCGCGCAATTCGAGTGGGCATAAAGGCGAATGCCCCATGGCCCGACCAGCCAGAAGGCGCTCGTCGAGGTGCGCTTTTTGGCGGATGTAGGAGGAAAGGGGCCGGAGTTAAATGGCTTGTTTGCGCCTCGGGATCGGCTACTGGGGAAGTGACATTTGAGTATTTAAATCTAAGATTAATACTTAGATTTTAGGTATTGCAAATCGGGTGTGATCGCTGGACTCTGCCCGGGCAAAAGTCTTGTCCATTTCGGCGGGAGAGTCGGTTTCATGGATGTGTTCGGTCGATTGCTGCGTGTGCGCTGGGTTCTTGGCTTCGCGGCGCTGTTGCTGCTCGTCTCGGCTGTGCCGGTGCTGGCCGAGTCGCCGCCGGAAGGCTCGGCGGAAGGGGCCGCTGTGGTCGAAGCGCCCGATCCCGCCGCGGCGATCGCGCAGATCGAAGCGGAGGAACGCCGGCAGGAGGAATGGCTGGAAAGCCCCGAAGCGGCGCGCCAGCGCGAGGCGTCCGAGGTCGCCTTTGCCGACCTCTCCGCCCCCGAGGCACAGGCCCTGCTGAGGGACGCCTTCCCGGAGGAACTCGAAGCTCTGGATGCCGACCCCGCCCGCGCCCTCAGCGAACTGGAGATCGAGGAAACGATCGGCACCCACGGGGCCCTGATCGCCGGCGCGGAGGGAGAAACCGAACTGGTCGAATCGCCGATCCCGATCGAGAGCGGGCCGACGGGGGAGAAGGAGCCGCTGGACCTCGCCCTCGAACGCGAGGGTGGCAGCTTCGTGCCGGAAAGCCCGCTCACCGAGGTGCGGCTGCCGGACTCCGCGGCCGGCGCGATCCGGCTGCCGAACGACCTGGCGATAGAGGGCCTGCCCGGCGATGCCAACCCGAGCGCCGAGCCCTTCGGCGACAAGGACCTCTTCTATCCCGAAACCTCCCCCTCCACCGACACGCTGGTCTCGCCGATCGGCGACGGCGTGGAGATCTTCGAGCAGCTGCGCTCGCCCGACAGCCCCGAGCGGTTCGACTTCCCCCTCTCCCTGCCAGAGGGGGCGACGCTCCGCCCCGACGGCGCCGGCGGCGCCGAAGCGCTCGACTCCTCCGGGACGCGGATCGCCACGGTCCCGGCCCCCTTCGCCGTCGACGCCCAGGGCGCCGAAGTGCCGGTGACGATGACGGTCGAGGGCAGCACGCTCTCGCTGGCGGTCCCGCATCGCTCCGCGGAAGTCGCCTACCCGCTGCTCGTCGACCCCGAAGTCGTCGACCGGGAAGAGACCCCCGGCCTCAGCCACTGGGGCTGGCAGGCGACCGACGCCTACGAAGGCGCCTACAGCCACATCGTCGAAAACGCGGACTGGGGAGGCGGCCTCTACAGCCGCTCCAAAGGCAGCAGCTACAACTACGAAGCCAACACCTATGGCCAGTGGGTCTACACCGGGCCCGGCTCCACCGGCTACATCCGGCGCGCCGTCTTTTCGCCGATCAACGGCAGCACCCAAAACTGCCCCACCAACCAGCCCCACGGCTACGTCGGCATCTACAACGTCAACACCGGCTTCGACTCACTCGGCATCTACTCGCCCGTGTCGGTGGGCAACGCCTCCTACAACACCGGCTATGTCGGTGGCAGCGGAACCCGGGTCGCCGTGGCCGGCATCGGCACCGGCAACGCCAGCTCGAAACTGACCTGCGGCCATGACTTCTACGTCGGCGGAGCGCTGGTGATCCAGAACGACCCGGACTGGCCGACCATCACCTCCACCGAAGGCATCCCCACCAAATGGGTGGACCGCACCACGCCGTTCACGATCACCGTCGGCGCCGGCGACCCCGGCTTCGGCGTCCGCAAGATCACGATCAGCCCGGCCGACGCGGCGCCGATCGAAGACCAGGTCGGCGGCTGCACCGGCCTCGCCGACAGCCGCTGCCCAACCTCGCGGAGCCACGCCTTCGTGCTGACCGGCGAAAGCTTCGACGAGGGCGAAAAACTCGCCGAACTCAGCGCCGAAGACCCGACCGGGAAGGTCTCGAGCACCACCAGCTGGACGATGAAGGTCGACCGTACGGCGCCCAAAGTAACCCTCGGGGGGCAGCTCGCGGTGGTCACCGACCAGGCCGGCACCGAAGAAAACAAAGACCAGGGCGACGGCAACGACAAGCTCAGCTTCCCCGTCTACAACCTCCACATCGAAGCCGAAGACGGGAGCACCGCCAGCACCGCCACCAAGCGCTCCGGCGTCAAAGACATCGAAGTCCTCCTCGACGGCACTCCCCAGACGGTCCCCTGGGAATCCCAGTCCTGCGCCCAGACCAGCTGCGACATGACCGAGGACTACCAGCTGAAGCTGGCCGGGCTGTCGGCCGGCAAACACGTCCTCAAAGTCATCACCAGCGACCAGCTCGAACAGAAAAACTTCCGCGAAATCGACTTCGAATACATCCCCGCCACCGGGCTGAAAGACGAATACGTGATGCAGCACTTCCCGCTCGGCGACGGCGAAGAAGGCGACCACAGCCCCGAACTGGCCGTCAACCTGGTCAACGGCAACCTCGTCTACCACGAGCGCGACGTCGCTGTGGAGGGCCCCGCGCTCGACCTCGAAGTCGAGCGCTTCTACAACTCCCAGTTGCCGGAGGAAGCCAACAGCGAATGGGGCGACGGCTGGACGCTCGCCCAAACGCCCGAACTGGAGACGCCGGCGCCTGGGGAAGCCGAACTCCTGGAACAGAGCGGGGCGGTCGAAGGCGGCATCGAGCTGCCGACCGAGGTCGGCGAAGAGAAATTCGACCCGCGGCTGCAGGCGACGCTGACCAAGGAAGCAGGGGGCGCCTACGAGCTGACCGACGAAAGCGGCGAAGCAAGCACCTCGATCGCCTTCGACTCGAGCGGCCAGACCGAGGAACTGCGCACCGACGGGGAAGCCTCGGTCGAATACGACTACGCGGGCGACCACCTGGCTGAAATCGCCGTCGAAGACCCCGGCAGCGCGAAGCGGCTGCCGGGCGCGCCGGAACTCGAAGAAGCCGAAGAAGAAGAAAGCGAAGAAGAAGAAGAAAGCGAACCGGAACCGGAGCTGGGGATCGAGCACGTCGGCCTCTTCGGCAGCTACGGCGAAGAACCCGGCCAGCTCTCCTACCCCGGCGCGCTCGCCACCGACCTCGAAGGCAACGTCTGGGTCGCCGACACCTACAACCACCGCATCCAGCAGTTCGACTCCAGCGGGGAATTCGTCCAGCAGTTCGGGAGCAATGGCGAAGAACCCGGCCAGCTCTCCTACCCCGGCGCGGTCGCCACCGACCTCGAAGGCGACGTCTGGGTCGCCGACACCTACAACAGCCGCATCCAGGAGTTCCACCCCGACGGGGAATTGGTCCAGGCCTTCGGCACCGAAGGGTGGGGCGGCAACGGCCAGCTGGCGTACCCCTCGGGCATCGCGGTCGACGCCGAAAACAACGTCTGGGTCGCCGACACCCAAGCCAACCGCATCCAGGAGTTCGCCCCGAACGGTGAATTCATCCGCCAGTTCGGGAGCTACGGCTCTGATCCCGGCCAGTTCTCCTACCCGCTCGGCGTCGCCGTCGGCCCGGACGGCAACGTCTGGGTCGCCGACAACGGCAACAACCGCGTCGAGGCGTTCAGCCCGGAAGGCAAATACCTGGGGCAGTTCGGCAACGAAGGCTCCGGCTCGGGGGACGGCGAGCTGCTCGCCCCCTACGGCGTCGCCACCGACCCCGAAGGCAACGTCTGGGTGGCCGACGGTGGCAACAGCCGCATCCAGCAGTTCGACGCCGAAGGGGAATACCTGCGCCAGGTCGGGAGCGAAGGCGCCGGTGACAACGAACTCTCGGGACCGCAGGGCCTCGCCCTCGACGCCGAAGGCAACCTCTGGGTAGCCGACACCTACAACTACCGGGTCCAGCACTGGGAGGTGACGGAAGCCGCCTCCAACCAGGAAGGGGCAGGCCAGCTGCCCGTCGGCATCTTCGGCAGCTACGGCACCGGCACCGGCCAGTTCCGCCACCCACAGGGGGTCGCCACCGATTCCAACGGCCACGTCTGGATCGCGGATGCCGACAACAACCGGATCCAGGAGCTGGGCCCCGAAGGCGAATTCATCCGCCAGTTCGGCAGCAGCGGCTCCGGAAACGGCCAGCTCTCGAGTCCCTACGACGTGGCCCTCGACGGCGCCGGCAACATCTGGGTCGTCGAGCTGGGCAACCACCGCATCCAGGAGTTCAACTCCAAAGGCGAATACGTCCGCAAGTTCGGCAGCAACGGCAGCTCCGACGGGCAGTTCAAATCCCCCCAGGGCATCGCGGTGGATTCCAGCGGCAACGTCTGGGTCGCCGACACCGGCAACCACCGCATCCAGGAGTTCAGCTCCAGCGGCGCCTTCATCCGCAAGTTCGGCAGCCTCAGCTGCGGCAGCGGGCATTTCTGCTACCCGGCCGACCTGGCCCCCGACTCCGCGGGCAACGTCTGGGTCCTCGACACCCACAACAACCGGCTCGAGAAGTTCACCGACAAAGGCGAATTCATCAGCCAGTTCGGCACCAACGGCTCCGGCCCAGGCCCCGGGCTGCTCCAGTACCCCCGCGGCCTGGCGATCGACTCCGAAGACAACATCTGGGTCGCCGACTCGCAGAACAACCGGGTCCAGGAGTTCAGCTCCGGCGGCGCCTTCATCCGCCAGTTCGGCCGCAAAGGCTCCGGGAACGGACAGTTCCTGGTGCCGGGGCGGGTGGCGGTGGGCCCCGAAGGACACGTCTGGGTCAGCGACACCGAAAACAACAGGGTCCAGCACTGGCACTTCGAAGCACAGGCCCCCGCGCCCGAGGACACGCGGGTCGGCGTCAGCCTCGGGGCCTTCGGGGCGAGCGGCGCCGCCGAAGGGCTCTTCTCCTCTCCGCAGGACGTGGCGATCGACTTCGAAGGGAACCTCTGGGTCGCCGACGCCGACAACGGCCGGATCCAGGAGTTCAGCTCCGAGGGCGAGTTCAGCGGTGAATTCAGCGGCAGCGGCAACGGCGCGCTCTCGGAGCCTCGCGGCGTCGCGACCGACCCCCAGGGCGACGTCTGGGTGCTCGACGGGTGCAGGGTCGTCGAGTTCAGCCCCGCGGGCAGCACCCTCTCGATAATCGGCAGCTGTGGGCAGGGCATTGGCCAGTTCATCGCCCCCAGCGGCCTCGCCGTCGACCCGAAAGGAAACGTCTGGGTGGTCGACGCCGGCACCGACCGGGCGGTGGAGTTCAACTCCGGCGGCCAGTACCTGCGCAGCGTCGGCGCCGGCGAAGAATCCGAAAGCGAAGAACTGGTGTCTCCGACCGACGTCACGGCAGATGCCGACGGCAACATCTGGGTCACCGACATCACCTGCGACTGCGCCAAAAAATTCAGCCCCAAAGGCAAATACAGGTCCCAGCTCGGAGGCCCAGGCAGCGGAGACGGGCAGTTTTCCGACCCCTACGGCCCCACCGTCGGCCCGGACGGCAGCATCTGGGTTGCCGACAGCGGCAATTCCCGCATCGAGAAGTTCAGCCCGACGGGCGAATACGTCAACCAGTTCGGGGTCGAAGGCTCGGGGGAAAACGAGCTTTCCGAGCCCCACGGGCTCGCCGTCAGCGCCGAGGGAAACGTCTGGATAGCCGACACCGGGAACGACCGGATCCAGCGCTGGCGCCTGCTCGAGCCGCCCCCGGCTGAAGAATTCGTCGACCAGGCCGACTCCAGCGTCGAGGTCAGCGTCGCCGACGGGCTGGTCGAGAGCATCGAAGGCGAAGAGGCCGGGGAACAGACCTACGAACACGAAGACGGCCTGCTCCTCGCCCACGACGGCCCCGCTGGAGAAACGCAGTACTCATACGACGAAGCGGGGCGCATGACCGAAGTCCAGCTGCCCGACGGCACCGTGGCGAGCATCGCCTACGAGACCACCTACGGCCGCGTCAAATCCGTGGCCGTCGACCCGGCGGGCGAAGGCCCAGCCAAAACCACCTACTTCGAATACTCCAACGAACCGCGGCGAACCGTCGTCACCCCGCCAAGCGAACCCGCGGTCACCTACGACTTCGCCTCCGACGGCTCGGTCCTCAAATGGTGGAACGCCCAGAAACCCCCGGTCATCGAAGACCTGGCAGGCAGCCTGCATGCCGAAAAGGAAACTCCGGATGCAGTCTCATCCGGCGACAAGAACCTCGTCGTGCAGGCATATTCGGAGGAGGGCGTTTCCTCGATCGAGGTGATCGCCAACGGCAGCAGCCTTGTAAGCGAGAAAACCTGCGAGCAGGATCCCGAAAAATCGGGGATCGAGTGCGTCTACCTCTCCAAAGAATGGGTGACCGAGACCCAGAGCTGGGCGCCCGGGATCCTGCAGCTGGAAGTCATCGTCACCGACCGGCTCGGCCAGGTCGCAAGCGAGAGATGGTGGGTCAACATCCCCTACACGCCGCCCCCACCTCCCGACGCGCCGGAACCCCCCAGGTTCGAAGACATTCGCCAGTTCCGCGAAGAGTTCGGCCTCGACCTCGACCTCAAAGACGAAGAAACGGTGCTCAACGACCGGATCTGGAGCCTGATCGGCGCCTGGCACAACCCCCACACCTATCTCGGCGAAGTCGCCAGGGCCTCGATGGAACGCTGGGGCGCGCCGATGCGACCAGAAGACGTCGCGGAGATGGAATATCGGGAAAGCTACATCGCGACGAACGGCGGCCTGATCGAAGAATGGGGTGACACCACCCACTCGTCCACCTACGCCGGTTACTACGTCGACCATCGCGCTGGAGGCCTGATCCACGTCGGCTTCACTCAAAATCAGGCCGCGAGCCTGGAAGAACTGAAACAGCAGGCAGTTGCGGCTCCGGAGCGGATCAGGACGTACGTCACGCCACCCGCCCACTCACGGGCATCCGTGAAAGCCACTCGCGAAGCGGCACTCGACGCCACGGTCGCCAACAGCACCTTGGCGACCGTGGTTACTGAAATCGGGATCGATGAAGGCGCCAGCGTCGTCACCGTCGGCGCCAGCAACGTCAGTCAGGCAAAAGAACTGCTACTCGGCATTCTCGGAGCGGAAGCCCCGATATCCGTCGTCTATCAGCCCAATGACATCCACTTTAACTACGACCGCAGCCGTGCTACTGGGCGAATAAGAGCGGGCGACTGGATCTATAACATGAGAGAAGTTAAACCCGGATCGTGCAGCGCGGGATTCGGCGCCTTTGAAGACAGAGGCAAGAAAGCAAACCAGCAACAAAAGAGGCAAGAATTTCTCTTGACTGCCGGCCATTGCGGCAGGGTTGGAGAGGTCATCACGAGATCCGACCAGCCGCCTTTGAAACTAACTGAACAGTCTTTGCACACCATTGGAAAGGTCGAGCGAAACGCACTCCCTCTGGGCGGCCAGCACTATGAAACCGACGGGTTAGCGATCGACCTGAACAACGATGCACTAATTCCTCGTCGAATCGTCAACAACTCCGCGGCTGGACGCCCGATCGAGGGGGCAGAAAGATGGCATGCTGGCTCGACCCTCTGCTTCTCTGGAGCAAAAACCGGGCGGATAGTTTGCAAGAAAGGCATAGGCATTCGCGCATTTACCAGAACTCCGGGGCGGATACTCTACATAACATTCCCCGTTGAATTCCAAGACGGCGATAGCGGCGCGCCGGTATGGAACGGGAATACTGGCGCCGCGATCGGCCTCGTCTCCGCTTCCTATAACGGATATGGCTATATTGCGCCGCTCGTTCGCCCGAGAGACATGACCGACGATGAAAAGGTTCCTGGGATCCTGTCCGCACCGGGGATGGGATCCCTAAAGCTAATAAAAGCGGACGAATAGCTAGTGGGCAGCGGTGATTCTGGTGAATATCAAAGCCTACGCAGTCAAGACAAGGCGGGAGGGGCCCCTTTGAAGAGGATCTCTATTTCGGATGGAGCGTTTGCTGCCTTGGTGATCGCCATATTGGGGTTTGGTCTTGGTGGATGTAACTCAAGTGAAGACCAAACTTCTCATGCATCTCGAAAGACGAAGCCGGTGGGTTGGAAGCTATTTGGTATCCCGAGTGCCAACGTCATTAAAATCTCTGCAAACTTCGGGTACTGCACTCTCGATCCCGCCCCTCGGCTGATAAAGCCAGATATATCGAGGCATGGATCAAAGGTGACTATCAACGCCTTTATGTCATATCCGATCAAGAAACCTTCCGACACGTCTGGATGCCTTGGCATGTTGAGTGAGGTAATTCGAACCATCCATTTTGACTCGCCCGTTGCGGACCTGACACTCTTCGATGGCTTTACGTCTCCTCCAGAACACAAGGGGCCAGAGCCACGAAGAAAGGCGAGAGCCTAAGCGGCTCCCAGTGGGGATAGCTCCCGTTACAACCCACTAAGCAGACCGCGGCATTTCTCGGGAAAGACTTTTGCGGTGTGTTAATTTTTCGCGCTGCGGGTAATTTTTCCTAAGGCGAGATAGCCTCCAAATGGAAAGGGGGCGCTCATGCAACTAAGGTTCGGAGATCCGGATCAGGGATACAACAGTGCGCGAAGCCAAGATTTACTTAAAGCGTTCGTCTGTATAGCTGCGGGGGTACTGGCGGTTGCCAGCGGGGGTTGTGGCGAGGCAACTGACACCGTGCCTGCAGAGCACAAGAGCTCGATACGAGCTGTCGGCTGGAGGATCTCAAGCATCCATGGGCGACAGCTCCATCTGATTATGCCGAGTGGCTATTGCGTAGGTCACCCAATGCCGAAGGTATCTAGCGTGCGCATATCGAAGGAGAAACATCATCGCGCTGTCATCACCGTTTTTGAAGAATTTCCGGTTCTGGATGATGGACCCCCGCCTGAAATATGCCTGGGCGTAGCGCAAGTGAGGGAGAGGACGGTTCGCTTGCCAGCCGGAATCTCGAAGAGGCAACTTTACGACGGTAGCCAGGAGCCGCCGGTGCGGCGGCGAGTATGAAAATGAGAATAATGGCTTCGAAAGCTATTGCCAGGCTGAGCAGAGCGCCAGTTGCGTTTGCAGTCGTACTGGCGCTCTATATGGGCGGATGCGGATCCAGCGAGGATCAATCGGCGTATCCTTTTCGAAAGACTCAGCCGGTGAATTGGACGCTATCTGGCATTCCGCATGCCAATGCCGTTGAAATCTTTGCAAACTTCGGGGTTTGCACCCTCCGTCCCCCACCTCGGTTGATCGAGCCGGAAATATTGAGGCACGGATCAAAGGTGACTATCAATGCCTTTGTGTCCTATCCCATCCAAAAACCCTCCGACGAGACTCGATGCGTCCTTGACGTATTGAGTGGGTCCGCTCGAACCGTCCATTTAGATTGGCCAGTTGCAGACCTGAAGCTCTTCGATGGCTTTACCTCTCCCCCTGAACTCGAATGGCCGAAGCCAGATGGCGTCAGAGTCGGCGCCAACCGCGATGGCGGACTCTGAAAGTTCGGGCCAAGGGAAGCGGCCGCGGCCGCCGAACCTAGTGCCGATGCATGCGACGGACCTTTACAGGCTCGAGAAGCTCGCCGAGGGGCTGGCGCTGCTCTTCTACCTGCTGATGTTCGTGGCCCTGGTGATGGCATTGGCCGGTTCAACCGGGTCAGGGTTTCTGCTGCTGATCATCGGCTCTTGCGCTCATGTCGGGCAGGCCGGGCTGAGCGAATTCGTCGACAGGGAGCGAGGCCGAGGCCGCTCGAAGCCCGAGCCGGCCATGAAAGCACCGCGGCGATCGCCACGGGTCGCCCGCCCCGTCCGCGCCACCTCGGCGCCACCGAGCAGGGTCAGCGTCAGGTCCGGCGGATAGCCGGGCCCGCAGCCGGGCGCATCAGAGGGCGTGCCACCGGAAACTGGTTGACCTCCGCCCGCAGACGTAGGCTTGCACCTCATGGCGCCCGCTAAGAAGAAGAATCGGCTTCATCTCGTCGCCGACAACGCTCCCATGGATCTGCCTGTCGTCTCCCTATTTTCTGGCGCTGGGGGACTTGACTTAGGAGTGCATCGAGCTGGCGAAGGAAAGCTGTCGCTAAAGGCGTGCGTCGAGATAGACGCGGATGCTCGTGCAACTCTTGAGGAGAACCGGAAGCTCTGGGGGGGTGCAAACACGGCGCTTTTCTCCGATATTCATGAAGTTCAAGCGGACGACCTCATGCAGAGATGCGGGCTGGAGAGCGGGGAGACCTTCTTGCTTGCCGGAGGCCCACCTTGTCAGTCGTTCAGCTCTGCGGGCTTGAGGAAAGGCGTGGACGGCACCGGCGACGTTGTCCGCAACTACTTCGAGATGGTTCGGCAGCTCCAACCGCGCTTCTTCGTTTTCGAGAATGTACGCGGGCTTTTATCGGCAGCGTTGAAACACCGGCCCTTGTCGAGCCGAGCCCACCCTCAAGAGATTCCCCAGGACAAAGAATCACGCCTCGGATCAATCATGGATCTGGTCATTCTTCCCACCTTCAAGCGCCTCGGCTACGAGGTGATCTACGGGATCTTGAACTCAGCGGACTACGGAACTGCCCAGGTACGACACAGGGTGTTCCTCATTGGAAGTCGCGATCGAGAGCTGGGCTCAGGATCGTTCCGAAAGCAGACCAGCAGACCCATGACCCCCCTGGATTTAGTTCCTCCAACCCACCACCGGCACGCCCCGTACGAGCCAATTTCGAACTGGCGCACGCTCGGCGATTCAATTGGAGCAGATTTTTTCTTAGAACCCGAGATACAAGACACCTACACCTATAGTGCCGAGCGAGCCGCGATCTTTGCGGATATCCCCACCGGGAAGAATTGGACGTACGTTCGTGATAACCCTGGCCTGTTCCCCAAGGGACACCTTGCCAAGATCATGGGGAACGGCCTTAATTCTGGCGGCGGAAAGGAGGGGTTTTGGAGACGGCTCGCTTGGGATCGACCAGCTCCAACCCTTACGGCCCAACCTCAGCAACTAGCGACTAGCCTGTGTCACCCGGAGGAGGACCGTCCGCTGTCGATTCCGGAGTACGCAGCCGTCCAGGACTTTCCGCATGACTACATCTTTGTAGGATCGAAGGCTAGTCGGTACCGCCAAATTGGGAACGCAGTCCCGATTCGGCTCGCGGAGGCTCTGAGCAGATCCATTCTCGCCTGTGCAGGCATTAGTCTTGCGCGATCACCTTCCCAAGAAGCAAAATCACGGATCGCCTCAACGCGAACGTAGACACCCTTGTTTCGACCCTTGGCGGCGGGAAAGCTGCCCGGGGGCTGTTTCTATCTGAGGTCTATTCGCCCGGAGACAGCGGCAATGCCTCGCCGTTTCTTAAGATCCTCTTCCCAGAGGTCAAGATCGCGGCAACCATCGAGCGCTCTCTGCAAACGGCGCTCGGAAGAGGTTGGGATCACATGGCAGCCGATATCGCACGCGGGGCTTTTGGAAACGCAGAGACCAACTACAGCGTGACCGGCTCAATTCCGGTGGTTACCGCCAACCAGATTGAAGGGATCGTCACGTCGTATACGACCGGGGCAGGCCACGCCACCCCAGACACTCAGAAAGAGCTCGCACTGATTCTCCCTGGGGTCGCCTCACCCGGGCCAAAGGATGCAGTCAACGAGACGGACGACGTCTTCTTCCAGGGCAGCGATGGCTTTGAGAATCACATCGAGATCAAGACTCCGAAGCCAAACTACGACCAGGGAAGAGCATCCAAGCGAAGGATTCTTCGGATTCTCGCGGCGAGATCCCACGTAGACGTCCGCGCCCTAGTTGGCATGCCCTATAACCCCAATGGTCTTCTAGGCGACTACATGTGGCCGACCACCAAGTACATGCTCGACCTCGGCGCCGATCTAAAAGTCGGTCGGGGCTTCTGGAACTATGTCGGCGATTCCCCTGACACCTACGACGAGCTGATGGACTGCTTCCTTGAGGTCGCTGCTGCTCGTAAGCCCGACCTTCTCGAGCTACTACGCGAGGTCTAAAGAGATGCCTTTTCGGAGTGAGCTGTTCTCTGACCCTGAAGCTCTCGCCGAAGGTCTCCAGATCTCTGAGGCCGCGTTTGCCGCCCGCCTTGCATTTGGAGTCCGCAACTCTCCGCGTAACGGAGAGACCAACTGGATCGTGCTTCAAGTCGCAAATGGGACAGGGGTCGTTGATGGACCTGCGTCTATGTCGTCTGCTCAGCCACCAGAGGACGATCTTGAGGTCGTCCTTGGCATTGCAGCCACCGCGGAGGTGTGGAGGGAGGTGGAAAGCGATGCTGGCTTTCTATCTGCCGTCGGAAATCAGAAGTTCTTCGTAACCGGCGAGGCCCCATTCTTCGTGCGGCACATTTCGCCAATTCTTGAAATCTGGAGGCATCTTAGGAACCAATAGGCGCACGCGCTTCTTCGCGAAGGGGGTTAAGTCGAACCGAGACCGGCCGCCAAATAGCCCTTGTGCGTACGCTGTCTGTACACTGGAGCCATGAGTACTCGCGCCAGAGATGCCCGCTGGAACCTCCGGGTCGCGCCCGCTGACGACTTCGTCGTGCGCAAAGCCGCCCAGGAGTCTGACCGCGAGCTGAGCGAGTTCGTCCGCTCGGCGGCGGTTGTGGAGGCCGAGAGGACCATGGCCGATCGGACTGTCTTCACGTTGGATTACGAGCAATGGGATCGCCTGGCGGAGATTCTGGACCGTCCCCCCCGGGTTCCCGCCGGCCTCGAGGAGCTCTTCTCACGGCCAAGCGTCTTCGAGTAGCGCCGGCACTCGGTGGCTTACTCGCGCCCTCAGTCGCTCGCGCGCGAGCACGACCGTGGGTCCTTTGCCTGTGGGGCGCCGGAGCTTGATCGCTGGCTCACCGATCACGCGCTCGGGGCCCAAGCGTCGGGCTCGGCCCGAGTCTTCGTATCGACCGATGGCAGCCGGGTCGTCGGCTACTACGCCTTGGCCGCCGCCCAGCTGCAGCCAGGCGAGGCAGCCGTCCTGCTGGCTCGCCTAGCGGTTGATCAAGGCCACCAAGGGAGTGGCCTGGGTCGCTCTCTGCTCCAAGACGCGATGCTGCGGACGGACGCGGCTGCCGAGGAGCTCGGCATCCGCTTGATGCTTGTCCATGCCAAGCACGAGGAGGCAGGCCGCTGGTATCGGGGCTTTGGCTTCGAAGAGTCCCCGACCGATCCTCTGCACCTAATGCTGTTGATGAAGGACCTGCGGGCGTATCTCTCGGCGGCTGAAGACCGGAGTTCGACCGCTCGCGAGCGCACCTAAGCGCTTCTTACGTGCCGTTTTGCAAACGATGGCGGCGTAAGAGGGAACACACCCCCCCATCAAGCGGCAGCTAGTTCCAGCGGAGCTTTTTTCCGCCGCGACTCACCCCCCATCTCAACGACCGGAGTGCTGGGCTTGTCGTCACTGGCCTCCTCAACGTCCCCGGCAACTTCAGAGACACTCTGCACGCCCTGCTCGCCTTTCTCCGATAGGCGTTGCTTGGCTTGGAGGCGAACCTGTTTCGACAATTTCTCCAACTCCCCGCCAGCCTCTTTGCCGAAATCTCCCAGCACGGCGGGAACCCACGGATCGAGGATGACAGTTTCTCGTTCGTCTCCATTCTTCAGCATCCGGATCAGGCGATCCTCAATCTCCCGAACATCGCCGCAGCTCGGGGAGATCCTGCGCATCCATCCACGCTCGACCTCACAGGCGGCTATACCGGCTGGACTACCGAGCTTGAAGTAGGTCTCCTCTGCCCGCTTGATCAGGTTTTTGACCTCTGGCTCATTGGGGGTTACTCCAGCAGCAGAGAGGTGACGTGCGACAGTTGCCTGACGACGGGCATTCAATGCGATTCCCTCCGAGTGTTTGCACTCGTCGAAAATGCTCTGGGCCTCCCTCAGGGTCGCCTGCGCCCGATCGAACTCATTCTCCTGGAACTCGGTGGCTGCGATCGCGGAGTTGGCAAAAGCCTTCGCCACATGCAGATCCAACCTCTCCGCGCGCTCGTACGCGGAACCGAGCAGCTCTCGCGCTTCGTCGGTCTTGCCCTGACAGCGCCTCACCTCCCCCATCTGAACCAAGCAATAAGCCACCACCCGATCAAAGGAGTTCTCAGGCGCGACCGCGAGGGAATGCGCGTGGCTCAGGCAAGTCCAAGCGACCTCAAACTGTCGCAACAGACGCAGGCAGAACCCAAAGAGCAGCCAGCACTGAGTACGTCCGTAAGCATCGTTGAGATCGTCGAACATTCGTAAGCCCGAAGCTGCGTATCGAAGCGACTCCTCATAACGGGATTGCTCGCGTAGGTTGTTGGCAAGGCTCACCACGCTCCAAGCGCGGCGGCTTCGCCAGGTTCTCGTATCCGCATGAGCGCGTTCGTCGATCAAGGCTTCAAACAGCGACGTCGCAGCAGTCAGATGTCGTGCAAGGCCAGCGGTGTCAGTGGCACCAACATCGCCGGCCTTCCCGCGCTCGTATTCGAGGTGAGCAATCGCCGGATAAACCAGTTGCGGCTCGGTGTCCTGCGCGCCGGTGGCCATCCGCTTTAAAATCCCTAGGGAGCTATTCCGCTCATCCAGCTGACGATTTTGGCGCTGAGTGATCATCAGCTCCGCTAGTGCCTCAAGGGCGAGGTCATTGGCACCAAGCTCCTCCGCTTGGATCTGGATTTCAGCGAGCCGGTCGATGGCTTCCTGAAGACGGTTACTTCGACGGCGCATCGCCACGGCGCCGTCCAGCGCCTCTTGGAGGAACTCGACCTCCTCGTTCCGACTCGGTGGAGTCGGTGACTTCTCGGGAGCACCAAAGGCGAGATGCCGGCCAAGCTCAGAACGACCCTCCCGAGTGATCGAGTAGGTACTTCGGCGGCGATCGTTCCCGTCTTTCTCTACCGCCACGAAGCCAGCACTGAGTAGCTCTTTCAGCTTTCTGCTCACCGACTCCTTTTGGGCATTGACGGCTTTGGCCAATGCCGTTGGAGTCGTTGGTCCCTGACCCAATGCGATCAGCAGACGGTGTCGTAGCGGCTCCTTACGCTCGCTGTCAGCGACACGGCGGCGTTCCTTTCGCAGCCGCTGGGCCGCAGTCTTCGGATCTTTCATCGCATGTCTCCTTCGCAAGGCATCCGGGTGGCTAGATGCCGAGAGGGCAGAAAGCCCCCCGTGATCATTGACCGATCATTGATCTGTAGTTATAGCGCTTCGGTACCCCTGAAGTACATACCGAAAACCATTCCGGACGCATTTACCCAGCAAAGCCCAGCTAATCGCCACCGTTTAGCTCCAAGCTAGGCCACCTCACTGCGCCGGGAAGCGGCTGGTTGGGGTCGAAGATCGCCAGGACTGGTGCTGGGCTTCGCCCGTCGCCACGAAGCGCCGCCGACTGCTTCTCGGGCTCTTCCTGCGGCACTGCGCACATGCACAGAAACGGCTTTCCGTCATCTCCCCAGCGAGTATTGGCGACTGCGGCGACGCCTTGGCAATAGCCCGCGATATCGCAGAGCGCCGCGTTGAAAGAGCCAATCTTTTGGGTCATGGCGGGCACCAAAAGAAGGTTGACCCCGGCGTCGACCAACAGTCCCGGGATATCGCGCTCCTGCAGATCGGCACAGATCGCCACCGCAAATCGAGTGTGACGACCGGACAGAACCATGATCGTCTTCTGTCCCCGGCTGAGATCCTCCCGCAGCGGCTTCTCGTACTTCTTGTCGTTGATTTCGTCCGTTGTGAAGGCGTGGTGCTTGCGCGCCATCGCCACTAACCGCCCATCCAAGTAGATCCTCGACTCATTTGCTCGGACCTGGTTTCCGCCGCCCCCTTCGACGACGTGAGCGCTGCCAGCAACCACGATTGGCGGAAACTCCTCTCGCTTGCTCTTGATCGCACTCTCCAGCTCCCCAGGGGCAGGAAGGCTCAGCTCGGGAAGGACGGCGACGTTCGCTTTCTCCCTCCTCGCCGCTTCAAGCAAATTCTCGATGGCCTCAGGTTCCCAGTCCCGTGGCCGTACTCCGAAGAACCGCCCGTCTTCGGTTGGGATCTCGTCGAGGTCGCCGCTCCCCTTCGGGTGAATAGTGGCTATCCGCCCCAAGCCGTCGTTCTCGGTCCAGGTCAGTTCGTCGATCCGATCCCTGTGGGCAAAATCCAATACCACCCTCACTTGCTCGGAAGCGAAATGGCCATAGAGATCGAATGGCAAGGGGGCGAGCAGGCTAGTGTTGTTGAGGGTCGAGAGAGTCGTCGTACAGTGCGATCCGAGGTGGTCAGGAAGGGGCCGCGTAGCAAAAATGATTGGTAAACCCCGGTCAAGATTGACCTGATCGGTCACGACTGCGAAGTACTCCCCCAGGGGGCGACGACAAAGCCCCCGCAGCACACCGAAGCAATCGAGCGGGTATCGAGTCTTTGCCCTACGCAACCGGGTCATGACTTTCGAGCCAAACTGCTCCGCGAACTGGGCGGGGTCCCGAACGATGTCTTCCCAAATGGCGCAGGAGACATGGCCCGTCCAAATCTCAAGCCGCTCCAATTCTTCACGAGTCCGTGGCTCGTCTGTCAGCTCGGCAAGTTCTGCCTCATGCTCGAGGCAAGCCGCACCCAGTCGTCGGGCCAAATCCAGCAGATCGTCTGCCGCCTCTAGGTGCGACATGAAGCCAGCAACAGCCATACTGGGAACCCCCCTACCTCCATCAACTTAAATAACGACTGGTTCCGGAACAATACTGCACTATTTCTGATTGCTGCTTACACGTTGTTCCCCGTAACGGATGACGTCATCACTGAGCTATTTACGAGCGCCAGCGCCTAAATCGGGCGCGCGGTGAATAGCTAGCAGCCGCGACTTCGCCCTGCAGTCGACGGATAGCCGAAGGAATCCGTTCCCCCTCGTTACGCTCCGTACGTCCGTCCGCGTCGACGTTGTCACCTCCGCTATTTACGAGATACGGCAGGGGATCCGTGGCGAGCAATGGAATGAGGACGAATTCCGGCTCCTCGTCAATCAGGTACCGCTCATCTTTGGGCGGTAATGGAAGACGTTCACCTCTTCTCAACCGGTGCCGCTCCACCCGGCCGCCCAGATCATCTCGTTTCTTTTCTCTACCCATCAGCCAACCCTCGTGTGCTGATCGTCATTCCACTCGTTGTTTCTTGGACGTAGGGCAAAGAAATCGATGATTCGCCCCAGAACGAGTATGGCTCCGAATACCGCAGCGGCCACCGCACAGCCTACGAAGACCGACTGGGATCCTTCCGTTAGAAGCAGGAAGGCGGCGATGATGCTCAAGGGCAACGGCGTAACCGCAAGTAAGCGGACGAAGAACAGAACGCTCGATGCGTACGGATGCTCCCCAGGGCGAGCGGTGATCACGGACACGAGGCCGGCCACGATGAGCAGCAGAGACACCGGTGCCGTCGGACCCCACAGCTCGGTGTAGTTGAAGCTCACCGCAGCGAGGAGTCCCGCGAAACCTAAGAGCAAGAGCGGAGAGGCGTCGCGGAGGAGCCCGGCAGCAGGACGGATGTTGACCGTCATCGCTGCCGAGCCCCGTCCCAGCGGTCGCGGTACGACAAATCGGGCACGCCGCTCGGAAACCCCGCGGTGGCGCACGCTGAGGAAGGCTCCAAGCGAGGAGTAGAAGCGGAGGTGGCGCTCGCCGAAAGCAACTCCATCGGTGGCTACCAAGTCGAGATGCAATGAGCCGGCGCCATCGACCGGGACGATGTGAGTGTATGGAAAGGCCCTCAGCCCCAAATATCTGGCCGGCAACCGCACGAAGTGATCCCAGATCCATCCAAAAGCGCCGCGCCGCGGTCGACGCCAATTCACGCCCGGTCGCCCAAAGCGCCGGGGTCGATGAGCGCGGGTCAATTCATCGCCAGCTTGCTTGGAGATCCGGGCGTCCAACTCGAACCGCAGCATGTGCCTCGCCGGAGTCCCATCCGCTGGCTTCGGCACCTCGACATAGACCAGGTAGTTGTGGGCGAGATACGTGGCGAGAAGATTGAAGTGACGGTCTCGGAACAGCTTTTTCAATACACCGTCCTTGAGGTCCCGCAGCTTAGCCTCGGACGCCGTTGGCCCGGCTGCGGCGAGTTCCGAGATCAGCGCCCGGGTCGTCTCGTCAATCGTGCCACCGATTCGCTCAGCGAGCACACATAGTGCGTCAGCTGAGTAGTGCGCACGCTCGGGCAATGGGGGCAATGACACCGCATGTCCCAGGTCATCTTTGAGGTTGCAACTGATGAATTGCGTCTTTGGAACACCGAATACGGGGAGCAGAACTGCCTCCCCAATCTCTGGACGTATCGACTTAGGAGGGACCGCGAAGTGACGGCTGATACGTCGGCCAACGGTGTGGCGATCCACGAACGCGACGGACTCCACGGTACGCGTAATCCAGCGTGGCTGAGTTAGCAAGGTAAGCAGCACCTTGAGACCGAACTCATCCCACCCTCGGGCAGCCTTCCTTCCCTGCAGAAGCTGTGCCATCTCATCCCCTCCCAACAAACCTTCACCATTCAGCCGCGCACTCACTATAGGCATAAGTCGCTTCCGGCCAAGGAGACTTAACGATCGCCCAACACGCCACTTTTGCGAACCGAAATGTATGAATTCTGATCGCAGAACCACGGGCGACCGTTACGCGGAATTGAAGGGACGGAAGTCGTCCGCACGGAAAGTGCTCTTCTACCTGCTGATGTTCGTGGCGCTGGTGATGGCACTGGCCGGATCGACCGGGTCAGGGTTCCTGCTGCTGATCCTCGGTTCCTGCGCTCATGTCGGGCGGGCCGGGCTGAGCGAATTCGCCGACAGGGAGCGAGGCCGAGGCCACTCGAAGCCCTGCAGCCGGGCGCACCAGAGGGCGAAGAGGCTGACGGCGAGGAGCGCGCCGGCCCAGTGGAGGTCGACGAGGACCGCGACCAGGCTGGGCATGCCGGCGAGGGCGGCGCCGCTCAGAGTTGGCACCAGCGGCAGCGAGAGCACCCGGGCGGTGAAGGCGGCGCAGAGCATCCAGGAGGCCGGCCCGGCGATCCAGCCCCAGTCGACGAAGAAGTCATGAGGGAGGGCGAGGCCGAGGGCCAGCGAGACGACGGCGACGGCGACGAGTTGAAGCAACGCCGCTCGCCAGAGAATTTGCAAGTCCATGGTCGGTGGATGACCATAGCCTCGACGGCCGCCCGGGCTAGTTGACGACGACCTTGCCGCGCATGAAGGAGTGGATCGTGCAGTGGTAGGCGAAGGTCCCCTTCTGCCCGAAGTGCACCGTGGCGGACTTGCCGGGTTTGATCCTCCCGGTGTTGAAATCGCCGGCGCGGGTCGCGGTGTGCGAGACGCCGCTCGAGTTGGTGAAGACGACCTTGGTCCCGGCGCCGACCGTCAGTGTTCCCGGCCGGAAGGCGAAGTTCTTGATGTCCACGGACTTCGCCGCGCTGGCGCTGGCGGTCTGACCCGCCGAGGCGCCGCCGCCCCAAAACCCGACGAGCATCAGCGCCACCGCGGCCGCCGCCGTCGCCAGCATCAGAAGCCGCCGATCTGCTCGCATAGCCGTCATCGCCTTGGATACGGAGCCACTGCCACCGCGGTTCAACAGAACGAGTCGAGCTCTTCGCAAAGTTCCGAGGTGACGCCGCCGAGGCTGTCGACCTCAGATTCGAGATCTTCGAGCCGGCCTTCCAGCTCTTCGGATTCGCCGGCCTGTTCGCGGAGTTCCTCGACTTCGGCTTCGAGGGCGCCGATTTCTTCGGCCCCGGATGGCCCTTCGGGGCCTTCGGCTCCTTCCCGGCCCGCCGGGCCGCGCTTGCCGGCCGGGCCCGCGGGACCCGTCTCCGCCAGCAGCGCCAGCCCCGAGCCGATGGCCGCGCTGAGGACGCAGACGCCCACCAGGATCGCGATGAAGTGTTTCTGGGGCAGCGAGACCATCGGCAGCCGCATGATGCCAGCCGCAACGAGCAATAATGGAAGCGCTGGGGCGGTTAGCTCAGTTGGGAGAGCACCTCCCTTACAAGGAGGGGGTCACTGGTTCGAGCCCAGTACCGCCCATTTCGATTTGCGCCAGTGCCCAGGGCGCCCAGTCCGAGACCTCGGTTCCGCCGATCGCTTCAGGAAGCTTCCCTCTGTGGCGGCCGAGATCAACTACCCGGAATCCCATATAACCGCTGGCATTGCTGCGGCGGAGATGATCGTCGACCCTGCAAGCTGGATCAACCGACGCGTCGAGACGATCGAGTTGCTGTCACACGAGGAAACCCGTCGGAGAGTTTCCATCGATTTTACCTTGTCGAGCGATAAGGCTGAAGAACTCACAACTGAGCACGGGGTAGTAGTTCCGATTTCAGTTTTGACGAAGGAGCCTCGCCGAAACTTTGACCTTCGGGACGAGTCAGGATCGGCTGTCCCTGTTCTCGGTAAAGAGAGCAACGCGGCGTTGGCCCATGCCGCAGTAATGAGTGCAGCGCTCGACGTTCTTCCAAAAGAGCTGGCCCCGGAAACCTTTGAGTTGATTTGGAGCGATCTTCAGCAGGTCGTCTTGTCTGTGCCAGATGTCGCTAGCGAAGCCCTTGGAGTATTCGCGGGGAGCGCCGAGGGGGGAGACGCACTGCGCTCCAAGATCTGGGAAAGCGAGACATGCAGATCTCTACTCAATGTCTTGCAGGGCAACTACGTGTTGTTTGCGGTAATTCCCCCAGATGGGGCGAATAGACGTGTTTTGAAGTACAGCTACGGCGAAGATTTCGACCTCAAGGTTAGTGGTACGCGCTGGGAGCGCCTAGCCCCTGAAGTGCTCTGGCAACGAATTTGGTGGCCCGATCGGAGCAACTTCAGGATTTTGTGCCCTGGCGCTTCGCGGGCTGCGAGCTTCCACGTCGAGGTGGTGATACCCGAGGATCTGCGGATCGAAAGCGCATTCTTGTATGACTTCAAGCAAGAGGAAGTCTTATGTGAGCCCGACTGGGATCGTAATCGAGCTTCTTTGTACGCCGACCAAGCCCTTGATCCGGAAGTCGTCGCCGATGCCTTCGTCGTCATTGCTCCCGAGCGACGTGGGAGAACCGTCCAGGCAGCCGCCACTGGAGCCGTTGTTGCCGCCTTGCTGTGGTTGGGCGTGTACTCCGGACTGGATGCAGAAAACCCGGACGCCGCGGTTTCACTCTTGCTGGCGGGTGCGGCGCTCTATTCGGGCGTGACGGCCGGTCGTGGCGAGCACGTCCTCGTCACTAAGATTTTCTCCGCTTCGCGACGCTGGCTAGGTTTGGTCAGCCTTGCGGCTCTCGCTGCCTCGGCATCCCTTGCGATGCAGGTTCCAGATGCGCATCCAACCGGAGTCTGGCGGGTGGCCGCGATAGCTTGCACGATCGCTTTCGCGAGGCTGCTCTGGTCGGCGATCCGGGCTCCTGGCTAGACTGCAAGGACTAGGCGGACGGAAGACGGAGGGCTTCATATGGCTAAGGGACCAACGAGAGTTAGTCAATCTGGGACCTATGTTGTCAAGGCGGCAGAGAGTCGCCCATCCAAGGTTATTGCCAGAAATGGGCGAGTGAGCCGTCCGAGCAATAACGACAAACGCGCTGCGCACGCTCTGCTGAAATCCAAGCGGGGCTAGCGCCCGCTAGTTCCAGTGCGCGCTTGGGGGCAGGGGATTGCCGACGACGATGTTGGATATGCCCCGTGCCTCAGGTTTCTTGGGGACCGCGGTTACCTCAATCTCCACCTTGCCCACCGAGTGCTTCGCAGTTGGAAATCTTCCGTCTGCATCCTTCGCGTGACTCACGTTGAGGCTGTTGAGCCAGGTCTGGACCTGGTGTACGACAACGTCGAGCTGGCCCCGGGTCGGGCCGGTAGTCGCCTGCTCGGCCTTCACACGCAGCCACAGGAAGAAGTCGGGGCTGGTGATCTCCGCATCAAGTGCTTCGGCAAGCGCCTTATGCCACTCGACGCCAATCATCTCTCCCCCCGTCCTTGCTCCACGGGCTCCCCATCAGGGGGAACATCCACCCGGCGCATGCCGTCCCGTGCAAGGGCGGCGTCGACGCACTCGATGATTGCTGACGCCTTGTACACGATTCCGAGGTTCAGGGAATCGTGCAAGGTAAGCCCGAGCTTGGCAGGCAATTCCTCCAGCTCGGCATGGTGCTGACTCGAGTACATCGCAGCCACGATGCCAAGCAAGTAAAACCTCGAAGCAACTGCCATCGACCCGTCGCGCTTGCGGTACATGCCTCGATCTCGCAGAAAGACCGGACTGCCGCTCGAGCCGGGGAATACCGATGCATCGATTAGAAACGCCGGCAATCCGTTGTAGTCGAGCATGATCGGAGTTGCCGTAGTTCCGGTTCGCATTATCGGCGTCAAATTGACTTGATCGAAGAGAGCATTTGGATAGCCGATGAAAATAAGCTCCTCCATCGAGTCCAGATCGTTCGCCTGCTGCCTAGTAAGCATCTGGGTCGTATCGACTGACTTGAAGAAGGGTGGGCGGCCAAGCTCGCTTAGCTGCTCGGCGAAGGAGCCGAAAGGCATTACCGCAACATCGATGTCCTCTTCGGGGTGGGGCGTAAAGCCCTCCGCACAACCCCGGATATCCACGCCAGTGCGCTTCCCCAGGGCAGGGGTTGGGGGCTGCTCTCCGGTTTGTTCGATCATGTGTACGAGCATCTTGTCGGACGCCCCCTCCGCCACGTGACGGTTGGTCACTAAAAAGGGGACCTGACCGCGTTGGGCCCCCGGTGCAGCCGGCCCTTCCGCCTCGGCCACCATCAAGAATCCCGTTCCGCCAGTCTGAGCCTCCCCTGCATGGCCCTCTAGGCGCACCGTGCCGAAATAGAGCTGATCGTGGAGGGTCTCAACCGTCAATGTGGCTCGCCCCAGGAGTTGTCGGTTTCAAAAGTCTCGGCTCGATCAAGAGCAGCTCAGTTGCCTGTTGAAACGACCTGAGTAGTCGAACGATAGCCTGCCGCGGGGTGAAGCTTCCGCCTTACAGCAGCAGCGCCATCGCCGTGGGGGTAGGGATCTGGGCTGTCTTCGCTTGCCTGTTTGCCGCCGTGGCGGGGCTGGTCTTGATCCCGGTGCATCCCGACCTGCCGGTTTACGCGATGGATTCGGCGCTCCTGTTCCGGCTCGAGCGCGCCCTCGCTATCGCCGCCTTGCTCATCCTGCCGGCTCTTGTGATCGGGCCCTTGCTCAGCGGCGCGCTGCCTCAGAAGCTCTCCTCCGACGGAATTGACTGGGGTGAGGATCGCGCTACCGTTGTTGAGACGCTTGGCAACGTTCACGAGCGGCTTAATGCACTTGAGGGTGCGATTGCCGAGATTGCGGAGTTGAATGATGGCTGAGAATCCGACTGGCCAACAGCCTGATCCAAGTAGCGAGGGCAGTATGCCCCGCGAGCCTTTGGAACCCATAGGACTGTCTCACTGGATGTTCTATTCAGAGTCCGGTCGAGGAGAACTTTCCAGCCCCCCGCACAGGCATTCAGAGTGCCCGATATGCCACACGCAGCTCCCTCTCAATGCTCCGATGGGGCCTCTTAAACCTGTGAGTTCAGCGTGGCGTACGGCTGCCGGCGCCAAGCCGCCGGAAGGCGCCTTCTACGTCCTTGGTCAGTTCGAACCCCCGCGGGAGCCGCTCGCTAAGGAGCCTCATGAGCATCTGATCCCCTCGTGGCGCCGTCGATTCCACGCAGGCCTTCCCACCGGCGCGATCCTGGTCGAGGAGGGTGAGCCCGGCGCCCCGGACGCTGGGAACGATTCCCCGGAGTCCAGCGTCAACGAGCAACTGGAGGCCATCCGTGCGGCGCTTGAGAAAAGCCGCAGCCTCGGGAGGAACGCCCAGCGCGGGATCGACGCCCTCCGGGAACGTTCTAGCTAGCCGGATCAGATGCTCAGAGCCGACTGGCCCGGTCGATACCGCCCACTAGCGCGGCTCGATCAGGAGTGCCTCGGCGCTTGCGAGGATCTCGCCGTCCGCCGAGAGGATCGCCGACCCCGCTAGGCGCTTGCGGCCGTCCACCGCGATCGGCCAGGCGATGACCACGTGCTCCTCGCCGGCCGGGACGGGGGCGTGCGTCTGCGCGGTCTGGCGGACCAGCATGCTGAGCGTCAGCTCGCCCTCGAGGTGGAGGGCGAAGTAGGTCGGGCAGTCGAGCACCGCCCAGACGAGCTCCGGGCGCACCTCGCCGTCGGAGCCGGCGGCCCAGGCGGGCGGAGTCCACGGAGACGCCACGACGTCGCGGCCTTCGACCTTGCCGGCGAAGACCCCGAAGCTGTCCTCCCGCGCCGGGCCGCAGACGAAGCAGGTGCTGAAGACCCCGTCGCTCGAGCCCCGGTAGCGCTCGGAGGCGCGACGGGCCTCCTCGAGACTGACGGCGGGCGGCACCGCGAGGTCGAACTCAGGCAGCTGGCGTGCCTCGGCGATCGTCGTCTCCCCGTGGAGAGCACGCAGCACCTCCCCGTCCCGGACGAGGTCGAGCGGCTCGTCCAGCGGCACCGGGCTGCGCAGGTTCACCTCGACCGGCTCTTCGAGAAGCGCCGCGATGACGCCGCTGGTGTAGCCGCCGTTGCCGCTATCCCGTGGCCCGTTGAAGCGGCCGGGGACGACGACCGTCGCGGTCATTGCAGAGCGAAGGTTGCGTTGACGGTTGCCTTTACCGTCGAGTTGCCGGCTTCGACCGGCGGTGCGGGCTCCGCTGCGCAGGCGCTTTGGCGCCCCGCTTTTTGATCCGCGTCGTGGCGCAGTCGCTCGCCGACTTGGGCGCCCGCATGGGCACCGGCACGACGTCGCCGCTCTCCGTAATCGTGATCGCCGGCCCCAGGGATGCCCCGGCGGCGGACGCCAGCGCGGCGGCCTTGGCTTTCGCCCGGGTCATGGCTTCGACCAGGGCGGCGTCATAGGCGGCTTCGCGATCGCCGACGAAGAAGTTCGGCCCGCGGGTTCCGGTGGCCCCCGCCGCGACCCCGGCTGAGACCAGTTCGCCGGCGGCCTCGGGACGGTGGAGGATCACGGTGACTCCCTCGCTCGCCCGGTAGACGGGATTCTTGCCGCGCTCGACCCGGCGGACCGAGATGGCGCCGGTGGTGACGTCGCCGGGGCCGACACCCGGGAACGCCTTCACCGCCGCGATCACGGCGCTGAGCCGGATCGCCACGATCCGCAGCGCCGCCTCGCGCCCGTGGCGCTCCTTGCTCACCGAGAAGCCGATTTCAGCGGTGTCGTTCGCCACCTCGCGTTCGACCGTGGCCTGGACGCTCACCGTGCGGTCGAGGGCGCTGGCGCTGGCGGGCGCGAGCAGTGCGGCGGCGATGGCGGCAAGAACGAGAAGGCGGCTCATCGGCAACATCATCTCAGGTGGCCCCGGCGCCAATCTCCGGCGTCGCCGTGCCGCCGCGCCGGCGCTCGGCCTGGGTGACGACGTCGAAGAAGACGTCGTTGCGGCCGCGGCGCATCTGCCGGGGGAAGGCCGGCCGGGCGCGACGGTGGGCCGCGGTGACCGAGCGGAAGGCGGCCTCGTGGGCGCGGCTCCAGCCGATGCCGAAGATCTTCCGCACCCGCGGTGGCAGCGTCCCCTTGATGACCAGGTTCTGGACCGCGAGATTGGCCCGCGCCGGCACCGGCACCGGTTGTGCCAGGGCGACCAAGGGCGCCATCTCCAGCGCGTGCGGGGTCGCATGCAGGTCCGGCGAGGTCAGCCGCTCCCCCCACCAGGCGCGGAACTCGCGGTAGCTGGCGGGGACCTCGGAGGCGGGCAGGCCGAACAGCTCGCCGAAGCGGACGTAGTCCTGCCAGAGCGCCGCCCGCTCGCCTTCGCTGAGCGGCCGCACCATCGCCTCGTACATCGCCCGCCCGGAGTCGGCTATCACCGCCAGCGTCCACAGCATCAGCTTCGGATCGAAGGCCGAGTAGGCGGCCCCGGCAGCGTGGGCCCCGGCGGCCTCGGGCAGCGTGCCCTTGATCCGCTCGTGCAGGCGATGCACCGCGCCGAGCGCCCGGTCGGCTTCCTCGCGCGTGCCGAGGAAGACAGTCTCCTGGATCTTGGCGGTGCGGGCGAGCCGGGTGAACGGCCAGTCCCCCGACTTAGTGCTGATCATCGTGCCGGTGTAGGTGAGCGGTTCCAGCGCCCCGATCAGCAGGGCCCGCTGGCCGTAGAGCAGGCCGACCGAGCGCTCGCCGTGCACCTGCCGGGCCATCGAGCGGCCAGGCGGGAAGTAATAGGCATCGTCGCTCATCTGGCCATCTGGCCAGAAATGCTACTCGCGCCGCTCCCGTGCCATGGCGACCAGGGCGGCCCCGGAGCCGCGCGCCTCGACCAGCTGGCGCAGCTCGTGGGCGGCGAAGATCTCGTCGAGTTCCTCGCGGGTCAGCGTCTCGCGCTCGAGCGCGTTGGTGGCGAGGGCGTCGAGGCACTCGCGGTTGGCGGACAGCAGCGCCCGCGCCCGCCGGTAGGCCTCGCGGGCCAGCGTCATCGAAGCGATGTCGACGTCGCGACGGGTGCTGTCGGAGACCGAGTAGTCGCCGGTCGGCAGGGCGATCGGCGGCGGCCCGTCGTGGTCGAGCGCCACACCCATCCCGAACTCGCCGACCATCTGCTTGCAGACCAGGTGGACCCGGTTGAGGTCGTCGACCGCGCCCGAGTAGGACTCGCCCATGACCTCCTCCTCGGCGGCGCGCCCACCGAGCAGCGTCACCACCTCGTCGAGCAGTTCGTCGCGCGACTTCAGGTAGCTGTCCTCCTGCGGCGAGTGGCCGACGAAGCCCAGCGCCGGCCCGCGCGGCACGATGCTGAGGATCTCCGGCGGGTCGAGCCCGAGCAGCTTGCGGCAGAGCGCGTGGCCGGCCTCGTGGTAGGCGACGATCCGGCGCTCCTTGGCGCTCAGGCGCCGCGCCTGCTGGGAGCCGACCGACTGGCGCAGCAGCGCCTCGTCGAGGTCTTCGCGGGCGACGGCGGCGCGGCCGGCGCGGCCGGCGATGACCGCCGCCTCGTTGAGGGCGTTGGAGAGCTGGGCACCGGTCATCCCGGTCGTCTTGCGGGCGACGTCGGTGAGGTTGAGGTCGTCGGCCAGCGGCTTGCCCTGGGCATGGCTGCGCAGGATCGCCTCGCGCCCGTGGCGGTCCGGCGGCGCCACCAGCACCTGGCGGTCGAAGCGGCCGGGGCGCAGCAGTGCCTTGTCGAGCTTGTCGACGTAGTTGGAGGCGGCGATCACGATCACCGTGCCGGGGTCGCGCTCGAAGCCGTCGAGCTCGACCAGCAGCTGGTTCAGCGCCTGCTCGCGCTCGCTGGAGCCGCCGTCGCCGCCGCCGCCGCTGCGGGCGCCGCCGACGGCGTCGAGCTCGTCGATGAAGATCACCGCGCGGCCGGACTTGCGCGCCTCCTTGAAGAGGCGCCGGATCCGGGCGGCGCCGCGGCCGACGAACATCTCGACGAAGCTGGATCCGGAGGCGGCGAAGAAGTCGACCCCGGCCTGTGCAGCAACCGCCCGCGCCAGCATCGTCTTGCCGGTTCCGGGAGGGCCAAACAGCAGCACGCCGCGCGGCGGGCGCGCCCCGAGGGCCGCAAAGCGGTCCGGTTCGCGCAGCCACTCGGCGACGTCCATCAGCTCGTCCTTGGCCGCGTCGACGCCCTGCACTTCCTCCCAGAGCACCGGCTCGGTCTTGCTCGCCTTGACCGTTTCCGGCTTGGTCGTGCCAACCGTCGACCTCATCAATTTGAGGAAGACGAACAGCAGGCAGGCCATGAAGATGACCCCGAAGACGGGGTACCAGTCGAAGAAGAATTCTTGGATTCGGGTGGCGAGCATCAGAGCAGTGTGCGGGTTATTGCCCCCAGTTACCAATCGCATATACGTCCACGGCGCCTCCGTTGATTAAAGCCGACCTGGGCGGAGCTGTGGCGGATGCCGCCCAGGCTCCTAGGATCGTCCTCATGAACGAGCCACGCGCGGCGAGCGCGCCGGAGCTGAAGGCGCAGATCGAGGCAGAACGGGACGGGCGCCCGTTCCTCGTCTTCCGCGACGGCGAGGACCGCCAGCAGATCGTCGCGATCGCGCCGGGGCCGGCGGAGCTGTGGGTGGGCCGCGGCGACTCCGCCGACGTGCGGCTCGGCTGGGACGAGGAGGTCTCGGCCCTGCACGCGCAGATCGCCGTCGTCCGCGACGAGTGCACGCTGGTCGACGACGGCCTCTCCCGCAACGGCTCCTACGTCAACGAGCAGCGGGTCCACGGCCGCCACCACCTGCGCGACGGCGACGCGATCCGCTTCGGCCGCACCACCGTGACCTACCGTCGCCCCGGCGACGGCGCCCCGGAAGCGACCGCGATCGCCACCGACGTCCCCGCCGGGGCGGCCGTCTCTCCCGCCCAGCGCAAAGTCCTCGTCGCCCTCTGCCGTCCATATAAGGACGGCGGCAGTTTCGCCACCCCGGCGACGAACCAGCAGATCGGCGCCGAGCTGCATCTCAGTGTCGACGCGGTCAAGACTCACATGCGCGCGCTCTTCGAGAAGCTCGGCGTCGGCGACCTGCCCCAGAACCAGAAGCGGGTGGCGCTGGTCGAGCGGGCGCTGCAGACGGGGGCGGTGAAGAGCCGCGAGCTGTAGGGAGGCGAGCGCCCCTCTCCATGAGGCCGTTGCGCAGCTGATTCGTGCTCTCAGGGTTCGAAACGTTGGCTCGGGAGCCTCGTGGAGAGGGGCACCCGCCTCCCTACAGAGGTGACTGGGTTCACCCCTTGGGTGGCTGGGCGTGCGCGCTCTTCGGGGCGAAGGTTGGTGCACGGAAGTCAACACACCAACTCAGGAGGAACCCACGATGAACCGCACCGAGACCAGGACCCGCAAGTTCGCCCGCTTCACCGGCCTCGCCGCCGCCGTCGCCAGCGTCGCGATGATGGTCGCGCCGGCCGCCGGCATGGCCGCCCCGGTCAAGTTCGGCGCGAAGCTGGACCCGACCGTGCAGCCGTCCAACTCGCTTCCCGGCATGCAGTGCGAACACCAGACCCCGGGCGCCATCTGCACGATGGTCCAGAACGAAGCCTACGGGCGTCCCGACGGGGGCCATCTGGCGCCGAAGACGGGCACGATCAAGAGGATCCGGCTGATCGCCGGCGGCCCCGGCAGCTTCAAGCTGCAGATCGCCAAGGTCCAGCAGGCGACGCTGTTCAAGACGAACAAGGCCAAGGTCGTCTACGACGGGCCCCGCATCTCTTACACGGGCCAGACCGAAGCCAACGAGGAAAGCGGCGCTTACGAGGTCGAGTCGTTCGCGGTCAACGTGCCGGTCAAGAAGGGCCAGCAGCTGGCGCTGCGCGGCAACGTCACCTCGATGGTCCGCTGCTCCTCGGGCGGCGACAACACCCTGATCTACACCCCGTCCCTGCTCTCCCGCGGCCCCTTCAAGCCGGCGACCGGCACCGAGGGCTGCTGGATCCTGATGGAAGCCGTCATCAGGTAATGGCGCCGCTCCCGGGTCGGGTTAGCGCTCGACCTGGGAGCCGCCGACGATCGCTTCTTCGTTGCTGTCGTCGAAGACGATCCAGGCCTTGTTGCCGCCGTCGTAGTCGGGCGCCCACAGCTTCAGCGTCGCCGCCCGTCCCCAGACGGTGACGTCCTCATCCCCGGTCGCGTCGAGGCCGCGCCAGATCCGCACGAAGGGATTGCCATCCCACTCCTCGCCGATCGTCGTCGGCTCGCGGTGGCCGGGATGGACGCGGGTCTCGGGCGGCAGCTCCATCAGCCGCATCACCGAGGCCTTGAGGTCGTCGAAGCCGCTGGCGCCCGGGGCCATCGTTCCCCCGACCGTGCCCTTGAAGAGGACGTCGGCGGTGAAGAGGTCGGTGGCGTCGATCAGGAAGGCGAGGTGGCCGGCGGCGTGCCCGGGGGTGTAGATCGCCTCGACCTCGAAGCTGCCGGCCTGCAGCTTCTCGCCGTCGGCGAGTGTCACCTCGACCTCATCGTCGAGTTCGGCGGCGGTCGCCTGATGGGCGACCAGCGGCGGGTTGCCGAGCTGTTTGCGGGCCTCGGCGATGCCGGCGACGTGGTCGCCGTGAGGGTGGGTGACGAGGATGTGGGTGATTCCGATCCCGTCGCGCTGGATCCTCTCCAGCAGTGGTCCCAGCTCGTCGTTGCCGTCGATCAGCACGCCGGTGCCGGCCTCCGGGTCGGCGACCAGGTAGGCGTTGGACAGCCACATCGGGTTCTCGGTCCTCTCGACGATCACGCTGCTCCTCCTCGTTCGCTGGGATCTGGAAACTCTCCCAGACGGGGACGTGTCTGAGCTTAAGGGTGCATAGGGCCCCCTTAGCTCAGACACGTCTAGGCGGCTGTGGAGACTGCGCTGCCCTCGAGCAGGGTGCGGGCGATCAGCTCGGGGTCGTCCCAGGTCGGGGTGTGGCCGACGCCGGGGAGGACGAGGAAGCGGGCGCCGGCGGGGCGGCGCTCCGGCCGTGGCGGCGCTACGAGGCGGTCGAGTTCGCCCCAGGCCAGCGTCACCGGCACCTCCTCGGGGTAGCCGCGGGGATCGAAGACGTGGGCGCGCATCGCCCGGTTGGCGCCGTCGTAGCCGTCAGCGTCGATCCAGCCCAGCACCAGCTCGCGGCCGGTCCCGACCGGAACCCGCGCGGGCTGCGCGACCGAGGAGGCGAGCGCACGCCGGCGCACAGCGGGGACCCAGAGCGCGGCGGAGGCCAGCGGGCGAAGGCGCCGGGCCAGGGCACGCGCCTGGCTCTCCCGGGGCCCGATCGGCTCAGGCCAGAGGCCGGCGGGGGAGATCGCGGTCACCGAGGCGGCCCAGCCGGCGCGGCCCATCTCCAGGGCGACCCAGCCGCCGAGCGAGTTGCCGGCGACGTGAGGGCGCTCGACCCCGCGCTCCTCGCAAGCCTCGTGCAGCGCCGCCGCCAGGTTGGCCGCGGTCGGCTCAACCCCGTCCGGCAGCGCCGGCGCCGTGCCGAAGCCGGGCATGTCGAGGACGATCGCCTCGCGCTTGCCCTCCAGCAGCGGCAGCACCGGGTCCCATACCCGCGAGGACCCGCCGAGCCCGTGGATCAGCAGCAGTGGCTCGCCGCCCCCGCTCACCGCCACCCCGGCTTTGCGAACAGCGCCTGCACGTCGCCGATCCGGCGCTCGCGGAAGCCCGCCTCCGAGGAGGAGAGGTAGAAGTCCCAGAGGCGGCGGAAGCGCTCGTCGTAGCCGCCCCGGCGCAGCCGCTCCCAGGCGCCGAGGAAGCGCTCCCGCCAGGCGGCGAGGGTGGGTGGGTAATGGGCGGTGATGTCGTCGAGCCAGACCTGGCGCATGCTGGTGACGCGGGCGACGCAGTCGGCGATCGCCTCCTTGGAGGGCAGGCAGCCGCCGGGGAAGACGTGGGTGTTGGCGAAGCTGCGGGCGCCCTTCTCAGCCTCGTAGATCTCGTCGTCGATCGTGATCGCCTGCAGCAGCATCAGCCCGTCGGGGGCGAGCAGCTGGTCGCAGCGGCGGAAGAAGTCGTCGAAGTACTGCCAGCCGACCGCCTCGATCATCTCGACCGAGACCAGGCGGTCGTAGCGGCCGCGCAAGTCGCGGTAGTCCTCCAGCAGCACCGTCACCCGGTCTCCCAGGCCGGCCTCGCGCACCCGGCGGCTGGCCAGCTCGTGCTGCCGGCGGGAGATCGTCGTCGTCGTGACCCGGCAGCCGTGCTCGCGGGCGGCGTGGACGGCGAGCCCGCCCCAGCCGGTGCCGATCTCCAGCAGGTGGCTGTCGCGGTCCAGCCGCAGCTGCCGGCAGATGCGGTCGAGCTTGGCGACCTGCGCCTCCTCGAGGCTGGCGCCGGGCCGGGGGAAGTAGGCGCAGGAGTACATCATCCGTTCGTCCAGGAAGGAAGCGAAGAGGTCGTTGCCCAGGTCGTAGTGGGCGGAGATGTTTTTCCGGGCGCCCGTCCGGGTGTTCTCCGGCACCAGCCGCCGCGCTCGGTGCAGCAGGCCGCGCGGGCGGGCGATTGCGCCTCGCAGCCCGTCGAGATCGCGCAGCTCGCGGGCGGCGATGCGCATCAGGGCGACGAGGTCGTCGGTCTCCCAGAGGCCGTCGACGTAGCCCTCGCCGAGGCCGACGCTGCCGCGCAGCGGCCCGCGCCAGGCGGCGGCGTCGTTGACGGTGACGGTGGCGCGTAGGTCGGCGTCTGCGGGCCCGAAGGCGCGGCGCCGGCCGCCCTCGACGACCTCGATCCGGCCGGAGCGGACGCCGCGGCTCATCGCCGTCGAGACCGCCGCGCGAGCAAGCGCATCCCTCATGGCGAGACGAACCCCTTCGGCTTGCGGCCCTCGGGGTGAGGGAAGTAGCGGGCGCCCTTCAACTTCAGCCGCAGCGACTGGGCGTAGATCTTCGCCACCACCTGCAGCGACATCGCCGGGTAGCGGGCCAGCATCCGCGCCAGCAGCGGCCGGCTCAGCTCGCGGCGGCGCAGCGAGAGGGTGGCGTCGAAGCACTTGCCCCCACGGCCGGCGGCGGGCCGCGACTCGATGTGGACGGCGAGCCGCTCGCCGGGCTGGCCGGCGCGGAAGGAGTAGGCCTGGTCCATCCCCATCAGGGGGGAGACGTGGAGCGCCTTGTCCAGCTCGCCGCTCAGCACCGTCCCCTCGCGCTCGCCGCGGGCGAGGACGTAGGCGTGGCGTTCTCCCCAGGGGATGTTCTCGACATCGGCGACCACAGCTTCCACCCGCTCGCCGGTGCTGTCAAAGCAGTAGTAGAAGCTGACCGGGTTGAAGCTGTGGCCGAGGTAGCGCAGGCCGGCGAGCAGGCGCACCGGGCCGGCCGGGCGGTTGCCGGTCTCGGCCTCGACGGCGTCGCGCGCGCACTCCTCCAGCGGCCGCGCCGGGTCGCCCATGAAGTCCTCGCGGCGGAAGCGGGCCGGCGCCGGGCGCCGGGCCGACCAGAGCGGGTAGGGATCGAGCACCCCCGGCAGCTCGCCGAGGTCGAGGTACATGAGGAAGAGCCGGTAGCCGAATTCGTGCTCGACCGGCTCGAAGCGGCGATGGCGAACCGTGCCCTCGTAGACGGCGGAGGCGGTCATGCAGCCAGCTCCTGCCGGGACGTGTCTGAGCTTAGGGGGCCTATATCGCCCTTAAGCTCAGACACGCCTGGGATGGGGGGCGATCCCGGGGCGATCCGCTCGCAGGCGCGCAGCGCGCTCACGACCCCGTCCTCGTGGAAGCCCCAGCCCCAGTAGGCGCCGCAGTAGTGGGTGTGGCGGGCGCCGCTGATCTCTCCGTGGCGCCCCTGGGCGGCGACGCCGGCTGCGGTGTAGACGGGGTGGTCGTACTGGAAGCGGCGCAGCACCTTCTCCGGGTCGATCGCCTCGTCGCGGTTGAGCGTGACCAGGTACTGGCGCTTGGCCTGCAGGCGCTGCAGGTTGTTCATCCAGTAGGTGACGGTGCTGCCGGGCGACGGCTGCTCGGCGAGGTGGAAGTTCCAGCTCGACCAGGCGGTGCGGCGGCGGGGCAAAAGCGACGTGTCGGTGTGGAGGACGGCGTGGTTGCGCTGGTAGGGGATCGCCCCGAGGACCTCGCGCTCGGGCTCACTGGGATCGGCCAGCATCGCCAGCGCCTGGTCGGAGTGGGCGGCGATCACGACCTGGTCGAACTCCTCGCTCTCGCAGCCGTCGGCCTCGATCCGCACCCGGTCCGGGAAGCGCTCGATCCGCCTTACCCGCGCGTTCAACCGCACCCGCTCGCGCCAGGGGGCGGAGATCGCCTCGACATAGCTGCGAGAGCCACCGGCTACCGTCCGCCACTTCGGCCGGTCGCGCAAGCTGTACATGCCGTGGTTGTCGAAGAACTCGGCCATGAAGCTGGCCGGGAAGCTCCACATCTGCTCCGGGTCGGCCGACCAGACGGCGGCGGCCTGGGGCACGATCAGGCGGTCGACGAAATGCTGGGAGAACCCCTTCTGCTCCAGCCAGTGCCCGAGCGATGGGGCGGTGCCGTTCATCCCGATCAGCTCCCGCGCCTCGCGGTTGAAGCGGCGCCAGTCGCGCAGCATCCCCAGGAAGGAGGGACTGACGAGGTGGGCGGGACGGGCGAAGAGGCCCCAGGGGGTGCCCGAGTACTCGAACCGGCCGTGGCCGTCGGAGACCGAGAAGCCCATGTGCGAGCGCTGGCTGGCGACGCCCAGCTCCGCCAACAGCGCTTCGAAGCTGGGGTAGTTGCGGTCGTTGAAGACGATGAAGCCGGTGTCGATCGCGTGGCTGCCGTCCTCGTCCTCGACCTCGACGGTGTTCGAGTGGCCGCCAAGGCGGCCGGCGGCCTCGTAGACGACGATCTCGTGCTCGGGGTGCAGCCTGTGGGCGGCCACCATCCCGGCGACCCCGGTTCCGACTATCGCGATCCTCATCGGTGACGAGTACGAGGCAGGGGGGCGATCGGTTGCATCGGATCCCCTTACCGCGAGCGATTCGGCAACATCCAGCTGTGGACGTAGGCGTGAGGCTCAGACGCGCCGCGAGGCGCCGCCTGCCGGCGCCGCTCCTGGCGGCCGTGGCTCTGGCGGCCCTTGGCGGGATCGCGGCGACCGGCCAGCTACCCCCGGCGGCTGCCCAAACCGGCGGGGCGGGGCCGGTGGAAGACGCGCCGGCCCTTCGCAACACTCCGTTCGACCGCCATGGCATGTGGATCTGGTACGTCGAGCGCTCCAATGGCGGCAGCATCCCGGCGATCGTCGCCCAGGCCAAGCGGGCCGGGATCGGCACGGTCTATGTAAAGGCGGGCGACGGCACCAGGGCCTGGAGCCAGTTCAGCACCGGCCTGGTGCAGGCGCTGCACCGCGGCGGCCTCAGTGCCTGCGCCTGGCAGTTCGTCTACGGCGAGCGCCCCGTGGCCGAGGCTCGGGTCGCCGCCGCCGCGGTGCGGAAGGGCGCCGACTGCTTCGCGATCGACGCCGAGGGCGCGTACGAGGGCAAGTACGCCGCCGCCGATCTCTACGTCCGCACCCTGCGGGCCAGGATCGGCGCCGCCTTCCCGGTCTCCCTCGCCGCCTTCCCTTATGTGGACCACCACCCCTCCTTCCCGTACTCGGTCTTCCTCGGCCCGGGCGGCGCCACCTACAACCAGCCGCAGATGTACTGGAAGACGATTGGGACCTCGGTGCGCGCCGCCTACGAGCACAGCTACCTCTACAACCGGATCTGGGGCCGGCCGATCTACCCCATCGGCCAGACCTACGAAGGCCCCGGCAACGGCTCGCTGAGGCTGTTCCGCCGCTTCGCCGCCAGCTACGGCGGCCTGGCGCCGAGCTGGTGGAGCTGGCAGGAGACCGATGCCAGGGAGTGGGGGGCGCTCGGAGCCACCGCCGCCCTGCGGCCGCTGCCGCGCTATCGCCAGAGCATCGAGCACCCGCTGCTGAGGCGGGGCAGCAGGGGCGACATGGTCGTATGGGCGCAGGAGCGCCTGATCGGCGCCGGCCACGAGGTCCCGGTCACGGGTTTCTTCGGCAAGCTGACCTACGCGGCGGTGCGCGCCTTCCAGGCGGCCAAGGGCCTCCCCGCCGACGGCAAGATCGGCACCGACACCTGGGGGGCCCTGCTCGACTTCACGCCGTACCGGATGCGCTGGTCGGCGAGCCGCGCCGGGTCCCGGGCCAGGGCCTCGAGCGCCGCCGGGCGGCCGCCGAGCCGGCCGCTGTCCGCTTCGCTGCCGTCCCGGGCCTACGAGATAGACCCCGGCCCCGCCCCTTGATCGGCTGCCTGCGGCCGGGCCCCCGCCGCCGCGCGGGCGCGAAGGATTACTGTCGCCCCAGCGTCACTAACCCTTCAGCGTCGTCTCCAGCCGCCCCAGGGTGGGGGACTCGATGACGATCTCGTCGCCGTCGGCGAGCCAGACCCGCGGCTGGCGCACGCTGCCGACCCCGTCCGGGGTGCCGGTGGAGACGATGTCGCCTGGCTCCAGCGTCATCAGCTGGGAGAGGTGAGAGAGCAGCTGCGGCACGCTGAAGATCAGCTCCGCGGTCGAGGCGCCCTGCATCTGCTCGCCGTTCAGGGTCAGGCGGATCTCGATCTCGTCGTGGGGCCCGGCCTCGTCGGGGGTGACCAGCGCCGGCCCGCAGGGCGCGGACCCGTCGAAGACCTTGCCGGACATCCACTGCGGGGTGGAGAACTGCAGGTCGCGGGCGGAGAGGTCGTTGAGCAGCATGTAGCCGGCGACGTGGTCGAGCGCCTCGGCCTCCGCGACGTCCTTGGCGCGGCGGCCGACGACGAAGGCGACCTCCGCCTCGTAGTCGGCCTTGCGGCTGTTGGCGGGCAGGCGCACCGCCGCGCCCGGCGCCGCCAGCGCGTTGCGGTACTTGGCGAAGATCGTCGGGCTGCCGGGCACCTCCATGCCGCCCTCCGCCGCGTGCTTGCCGTAGTTGAGCCCGATACAGACGATCTTGTCGGGATCGGTGATCGGCGGCAGCAGGGTGATGGCCGAGCGCGGGTGCGCCGGCGTCCCCGCATTGCCGCAGCTCGCCCGCAGCTCGTCGACCCGCCCGTCGGCGATCAGCTCCCGCAGGTTGCCCCGGTGCGGCTCGCCGAGGGCGGCCCAGGCGTCGACGACCCGCTCGCCCTCGAGCACCCCGGCCCGCGCCCCGTCTCCCGCGTCAAAGCTGACCAGCCTCATGCCAGGCAGCGTAAACATCCCCCGCAACCCAAAGCGGCAGCCCGCGCCGAATGCGCTAGCTTTGGCGACCGGGCCGCTGCCGCATGGCCCATCCGAAACTCTCGGGGGCGTAGCTCAGCTGGTTAGAGCGCCGGCCTGTCACGCCGGAGGTCGCGGGTTCGAGTCCCGTCGCTCCCGCTCCTCTTCGTGCCTGCAACTGCGGCACTTTTCGGCCCAGGATCGGAAGCCGCCTCATCCTCTTGGCCTCCGTTTGATTGGGCACTGGTGCCCAATGACCCCCATTTGTCGTCACCGAGCAGGCCACCCATCCGGGTCTTGGGTTGCATCCCGGTCACGTCGGTGTAGACGCGCAGGGTCATGCGCGGATCGCGGTGGCCCATCTGCGCGGCGGTGATGGCCGGTGCTCGCCAAGCTCCGCGCGCAGGGCGGCATAGGTCCGGCGCAGCGAGTGGAACGTGAGGCCATTCGGGAGCGGCGAACGTTCTTCGGCCGCCAGTAACTCGTTCGCCTTCTCGACGGCGCTGTAGAGGATGCGCGTGCGGACGCTGTTGCGCTCGCGCGGCTTCTCGCGGATGCGACCGGCGAAGACGAAGTCTTCAGGCTGGCTCCACTCGGCGGACAACTTGTGTTCCCGTAGAAGCTGGACCAACTCGGGATCAAGGACGACCTGGCGGACCCCGGCGGCCGTCTTCGACGCCGCCACGTTCAGCAGTCCCTCCCGTAGATCGACGTCGCGCCAGAGCAGATGAGTCAACTCCGAGACGCGAAGTCCACCGGCCATGATCGCGGTGGCGATCAGCGCCCGATGCTCTCCGGCCGCTCGTAGGAGAACCTGAACCTGCTCGCCGGTCAGCCGCGCCCGCCTCGGCTCGGCCTCCTTCAACTTCTCCACCTTCGCCTTGACCGGGTTGTGATCGAGCAGGTCGTAGCGGACGGCTGCATCGAGGATCTGCCCAAGCCGGGTCAGCGTCTTGTTGATCGTGCGGTTCGACAGTGGCCGCTTGATCTCGCCCTGCTCGCGCTCGCGGACCTTCGCCGCCTTGTAGCGGTCGGCCTCGTGGGCGGTGATCTCAGAGAGGCGGTGGTCTTTGAAGAAGGGCAGCAGGTGATGGCTCAGCGCCAGTTCGTAGTCCTCAACGGTGCGGGAGGCGAACTCATGGCGACGAGATGCCAGCCATTCGGAGGCGAACTCGTGGAAGGTCGGCTCCGGTGCCGCGTCGCCGGCTGCCTCCACCCGCGCGGGCTTCCAGATCCCCCGCCGCACATCTGCGAGGACGTTCGCCAGCTCCTCTTCGGCTCGCCTCTGATTCCAGCCGTCGTCGGCGGTCCCAAGGCTCAGGTAGCGGCGTTTGCCGTAGGCACGGAAGCGCAGGCCGAAGGTGTCGCCGCCCTTCCGCTTCCGTACAACCACTTGTCCCGTCGCCGGCTTCGCCACTGCTCCTCCTAAGCCGCTGGTGGCCCGTCGCTCTCCCCTCGCACCGGAAGCAGCGGAACTACTGAACCGCCGCTCCGCCGAGGCTGACCCGCCCGCTCACCCGAGCGGGCGGGTCAGCCGGTCCCTCGCCAACTTTCTGAAGTACCCGTGCCGCCACTTCCGGATCAAACCGCAGCCTCGGCTTCGACCCGCTGCCGAGCTTCACCGCTCCTAGCTCGATCGCGTGGGCGTAGACCCAGGAGCGCTCGATTCCGAGGATCCGCGCCAACTCGGCCGCGTCGACCAACTCCCGCCTTTGCAGGCCCTTCTTTTCCAGCAACTCGACCACCCGGCGCGCAATCGCGTCGACTACTTGGGGATCGAGCTTGATTCGCGGCGATGCCATTGCCTTATACGTCGAAAAAGAGGGCCAACTGCCCCCACTAATTTCTCCGAGGGGCGAACACCCGTGCGGGTTCATAATGTGTCGGGGGTCGTGGGTTGGTGCCTGGGAGGCGCTGGTGATAGGGCGTGAGGGGCTGGAGTGCTTCGCTGTCGGGCGTGGCGGTGTCTGACTGCTCTGGGTGCTGGGCAATGGCTCTCCGCGGCTCTCGTGCCTTTGGACATCCGTTGGGTTGATCGGGAGCTACGCGCACCCGTCACCCGTCGAAGCTCCCCAGTCGCACATCCCGGCCGCCACACGATCCCCGCCAGCAACTCGCCGGGATCGACTTCGAGGCTCCCGCAGATCTTCGCCAGCGTGTCGATTCGCGCCACCCGCAGGCCGCGCTCAAGCTGGCTGATCTCCGTCCGGTGGACCGAGGCCCGCACGCTCAACTCGTCCTGCGACATATCCGCGAGCTTGCGGCAGCGAACGAGGTTGTCCCCGAACCGCGCGGCGATATCCATCACCCGGCCTCCTGGCGAATGATGAACCGGCCATTTGGCCCTCGGCTCGGTTTCCAGGCCATGCCTTTCAACAGATCCCCAGGCGGGAGTTCCAGGGCGCCCGCCAGCTTGATCAGGGTGTCGATCCGCGGCAGGCGGGCGCCGCGCTCAAGCTGACCGATCTCGGTCCTGTGTAGGGATGCAAGGAAGCCAAGCTCTTCCTGGGATAGATTCGAGCGCCGCCGGGAGACGAAGATGTTCTCCCCGAACCGCTCTGCGATGTCCACGGGCCTAGCCTCGGAGCAACTGGTCGAAGACCAGCGCCGCCCTACTCGGCATCACGAACCCGGCGCAGGCGTGAAGCAGTCCAGCGCCGGTCAGATCCCGAATCGCCCGCTCGAAGCGGTCCTCAGGCTCGAAGTCGCATGAGCCGCCGGTGACCTCCCGCACCAGCTCGGAGGTCGTCAGGCAGGCGGGATGGAGCGTCAGGGCTTGGATGAGGACGACGCCCTGGTCGTGGAGATCCTGGGCGGCGGTCGAGGCGGGGTCATCGTTGCTCGCGCCTTTAGGCTTGTCGTGCATGGGAGTTCACTCTCCTGTGCCATGCCCCCGGCTGTTTGCGCAGCGCGGGGGCGCTTTTCGGATCGCTAGAGCGTAGCAGCGCCTAAGCACATAACGCTAGCGATCTGTGCCCTAGCTTAGGACGCTCGCGTTTGAAAGCTTGTTCCCAATGCGCCGCTCCGATCAGCCTCAGCCCGCTCTAGGCGAAGCAATCCGGCAACTCCGTGCCAAGCGCGGCCTAACCCAAGAAGACCTTGCACACGAGGCCGACATTACGACCGGCACCCTTTCTTTGATTGAGCGGGGGCAGGCAAATCCGACTTGGAGCACTGTCAGGCGAGTTGCCCAAGCTCTTAGCGTTTCGATGGCCGAGCTAGCGAGATCCGCTGATCGCCTAGAGGGCTAGCGTGAGTGCCGCCGGTTCCTAGGGAGAATCTTCTGCTTTGGCTTCCTCGGCGACTTTGACAATTCCGTCGAGAACTTCCACTACCTCTGGATCGATCTCATCCGGGGACAAAAATCTCGCCAGCTGATGGTAGTCAGACTTTCTCATGAGATTCGACAGCCCGATCTTGGAAAAGAATGCCGCGAAGAGTGGATCTAGGAAGTCGTCTGAAACCTTTGCATCGTCAGACCAAGGTGACGGCTGATTAAGAGTTTGAGTCGCTTCTTCCAGCGTGGTAATGGTTTCCTCCATCACTCTCGCTGCTCCTTCGACGAAGATTGGTCCGAACTGGTCACCGCTGGTCTCTTCTGCCCAGCGAATGAGCACCTCTCGCGTGCAGTAGTAGTTCTCTAGCTCACGTTTTTTCCAAGAATGCTGAGAGATCGCAGGGTGCTCCTGTAGGGACGATTCCAGGCGATCAAATAAGGCAAATCCAAGAAGGGAATTGTGGGCCTCCTTTAGCGCGTAAAAGTGCTCATACGCTTTGTTGGGGGCATTGGCCACATATTTGACGAATGGTCGGGCGAGGATTTGAGTCGCTGGGTGCTTAAGAACCTCAGCAAGGGCTAGAAGCGATGCGAGGTCAGTAGACCCCTCTAGGTAAAGAACCCAGCCAGTTTGCTCGGCCTGAAAATACTGGTCGAATCCAACCCATTTCAGAGCCTTGGCAACTTGGCTCCCCCGGTCGTCTATCCGATGGGGTTTCCCCACAAACGCAATGACCATGTCTCGGTCTGCGGCCTCGTTGAGAACAACCTCGGAGTGGCTCGCCGCGACTATTTGGCAGTCCTCGTTTTCTGCAACTTCGGTCAATGCCTGATAGGTCTGGCGCTGACGGAGGATCTCAAGATGGGCGTCTGGCTCATCGAGCAACAGCACTGCGCCCCTATTCGTCATTAGATATGACATCAGCAGAAGGGTCTGTTGAAGCCCGCGACCTGAAGACGAGAGATCGAGGCGGACGCCGCTCTGTCCGACGTACGACATCTGAACCTCGCCCCGCTCAGATATGTAACGAGGCGGGTCTAGAACTACGCCAAACAGATCTTTGATCCTGGCGACTAGCTGGTTCCAGCGAGCCTCTCCATCTTCACCCTCTCCATCTTCCCCGTTATAGAGGCGGAGAGAAAGATTGCGCAGAACCTCAGCGGTGCGTCCCTCGCCAATCCGAACGTTGATGGCCCCGGGGTCGAGCCGCGTCTCGGTGCCGGTCAACCCAGACATGGGAGGTAGATAGGCGATTCTCGCATCCCGCGCCTCATGCGGGACTTCCATGCGATCCGGTGATTTGTCATCCGATAGACGGAGTGGCCGGCAATAGAAAGACTGCTCATTCGTGTAGTCGAGCTCTAGTCCGCAGCGCCACTCTTTCCCATTCGTAACCCCGTCAACGACCAGGTCGATGCGGATGTTGTCCGTTCTCTGTTTGCCTTGAACTCGCCGCACATCTCGGACATGAGTGCCAAACCAAAGATGATTTGCCTCGGGCACGGGGATCGGGAAGAGATCATTTCGATTAATGGTCACCCCTGGGCGCTTGGCGGGAGGGCTTCCGTCTCCTCTTTTCTCGCTCCAGCGACTCAGCGAGACTCCCCACAGGGCGAGTGCCTGAAGTGCCGTCGTCTTTCCAGAATCGTTAGGCCCAACGAAGACGACAGGGCTGCCAAGCTCGATATCGAGTGTCTCGAACCGCTTGAAATTTTTTGCGACTAGGCGGGTGAGCATTGTTAGATCGTATGCGGTGCGCTTCGGTCCTTGCTGACGCCGAAAATCTGGTTTTCCAATGGCTTCCCTGGCATAATCGGATTATCTTGCTGCGGTGGCTTCAAAATCGAGTCAATGCCCAGATTGACGCATTGCTGGCTGCGATCCTGGGATTCGTGATCGCTGGGTTTTCAGGACTCATTGTGGCGATGCTCGGGTCGTTGGCGATTCTCCTGCTTCTCTTTCAATCGGCTCAGCACAAAAAAAATCCCGCCGGAATCATGATTCCGTATTCCGGTTTACGTCTTCTCATTTTTGGTTCAGCTGATGACGCAAGTTCGCCGCGTATCTAAGGCGCTTTTCGGCAATGCGGATCGCCTGGAAGTCATCAATTTCATCGCGTCGAGCACTGACGGCTTGGTTTATGCCACGGAAATCAGCGAATCGCTGAGAATTCCTCAAAACCGAGCTAGGGCGCAATTGATGGCGCTGGCCGAGGCAGGTCTTCTGGAGTCCCTTCCCCGCGATGGCGGAAGGGCGTTTTTTCTCCGCAAAGATCACTCCTTATGGAGTGCGTCGCAAAGCTTTTTCGATTCCCTTGCAGAAGCGTCGGATTCCGCCTAGCCCGATGGGCTTGGGCATTAGCGCCTGAATAGTTAGGCAGCTGCGTAGTTAGGCAGCTGCGCCCTGTGCCGCGCTCGGCGCGGGCAGCGCCTCAAGGATGCTCGCCGGGAGGCGGGTGCTTGCGTCCCAGACCTCGATGGCCACGAGCTTATGAGTGGCGCGGTCGTAGTCGCGGAGGCCGCCGGGCACGCGCTCGCTGACGACATCGTCGGACTCGCCGGTTGGGAACCAGGCAATGTCGGCGGCTGAGTCGTAATAGGCGAACATGCTCATTAAGGGTAGCGCTGGCGTGGGTTGCCGACTAGGAATCGAGTCTCCAGACCGAGACGATGCGGACGGCGGTCTCGTCGTCTCCGTGCGGGTGGTCGTAGATCGCCTCGAAGGCCGTCCCGTCGGCCGTCTTACCGCTCACGAGCCATTCCGCGCGCCCGTCGTTGACCTGGCGGTCGAGATGTCCATCGCGGATAGCCTGCTCGATGTCGGCGGCGGTGAGCCGACGTTGGCCCAGGCGCATCTCTGCGTGTTCGGTCCAGACGAAGCTCTCAATCTCCACGGGGCTAGCCTATGCGGCGACAGATCCATTGGGCACTGGTGCCCAATGGGCCGAAAGTCGCCCGCAAACTGCGCCTATTGAGCGGGCTGGGGTCGGGGCGCCGCGACCACTCTCATTTCGCTTCAAATAGCGGAATCTGCCCACTTTTCCCGCCCTCCCGGTCGCTCCTGTCACGCCGGAGGTCGCGGGTTCGAGTCCCGTCGCTCCCGCTCCCTTGCGCGCCGGATCTGAGCGCCTTCCGACGGCCGTCGCATCGATGACTACAGAGGCCAGGGCGTGGACGCCGCGGCCAATGTCTAGAGCAGGCGGATCAGATCCCTTGGATCTAGACCGTCGACGGTCCCAGCGGGTGGCCATATCCCGGGGCGGACCGACGCCGGCCAGACTTGGAGAGTGCTTTTATGCGACGCGTGGGAGCCAACCCTTAGCTGCTCGGGGCCGTCCTCGAGCCGGCCGGCACAGAGGACAAGCAGCGACCCCAGCGCCAGGGCGGTGAAAAACCCCGGCACCTCAAGGGTCGGCGTGGAAAGCATCACTTCGGTCGAAGTCTCACGCATCGCGTGTGGCCCGCTGGTCCGGCAGAGCGACACTCGCGCCCCCGCTGGAGGTCTACCCAGTTCGTAGAACTCGCGAAGCCTGTGGGGCGGAATGGCCGCGTCGGGTCGGACAAGCTGCATGAGTAGGACCGTCTTGTAGGACCAGGTGGCGATGGTCCGCTGCAGCTCGGTTGACAAGACAGCCGAGTGGCCGGCGACAAGCTCGGTGACAATTGGCCGCGCCGCGGTCTCGAGGTCGTGCAGCCAGCCGCTGTTGCATTCACCGCAGACGGACTTGACCACAAGGTCGACGACGTCGCTCGACCATTCGCGCCCCGCCGCGTCGCTTTCTGGCCCAGGGTTGAAGCGGTGGGTGATGAGTTTCCCGCCCGGAGACCGGCCGGTCGGAGGACGCACGTCTACGAGCACCGTGCCAAGCCACGAGGGAATGACGTGCTCGCGGGTGAGCTTCCTTTCTCCGCCGCAGAAAACGCACGCCTTCGGCCCATTCCTCTCGCTTCCCGAGGGCAACTCCCCTCCGGGGCTAGCTGGCTTCGGTGTGGATAAGAGAGATCTCGTACTTGTCCCCCAGCTGGACCGTCTTTCCATTCGCCTGGAATGAAAGTTTGGGCAGTTCCTTCATCAGCCAGTAGGCGTCGTGTCCGAGATCGGGCATGCCGGAGCCACTGTCTGGGGTGTCGGTAGTGAGGGAGATGCTGATGGTGCCTTTCAAGGTCCTCTCGCTTTCGCCGCTGTGTCTAATCCCAGTAATCAAGATAGAGGCAGTTACGCCGGCTAGGCCGGAGTAACTCGCCCCGCACACGAAGCGGTCCCCAGCCAGGTGTGCGGGTTGCGGTCCCAGCACCAGCCGAGTTTCGGCCGTCCCTCGCTGATCCACATCGCCGGGACGCGCTGGTCGCCGCGGCGGGAACCGGCCATGGAGAAGCCCCAGTTGCGGGCGATGACCTGCGGCTGCTGAAGCATCAGGGCGATGCCCTCGTCGAGGGTGAGGGGGGAGCGTCCGGCGGCGAGGATCTCTTCGAGGGCGTTCTCGGGGCTGACGTTGCGGCTCTCCTCCCCCAGGTCCACATCGACCGCCAGGTAGGCGGGCGCGTCGGGCAGGCTCACGGCCTCGATCGGCAGGAAGGGCGCCAGCTCCTCGGGCTCCAGCTGTCCCAGTGCCACCGGCTTGCCGTCGCGCACGATCCGCGCCGCCGCCTCGGCCACCGGCAGCACCTGCCGCGACCAGGCGAGCAGCGAGCGCTCCTCCACCTCGGCCGGACGCGCCACCTCCAGCGCCACTTCGAACTCCGACTGGCCTGCCCCGACGCCGCGCTCGCCCAGCGCAGCGAGCTGCTCGTCGAACGACAGGGTCTTCATCTCGACCATGGAATCGGAGGCTACGGCCAGCTCAGCCCTGTCGCAACCGCATCAGGCCGATCGTCTAGCGGTGCCCGGGCCGCTGCCCGCCCGTCGCTAGGAAGGCCGCGGCGCGTAGCGGTTGTGGAACATCAGGGCGTTGCCGTCGGGGTCCCTGAAGAAGGCCATGTGGCAGACGCCGCTGTCGATCGTCTCGCCGATGAACTCGATGCCCTTGGACTCGAGGCTGGCGCGGGCGGCTTCGACGTCCTCGACGTGAAGGGCGATCGGGTGGCCGCTGGGCTCGAACTCCTGGCCGACCGAGGCCGCGTCCATGACCTGCAGGGTGAGGCTGCCGGTCTCGAACTCGCCGGCGGGGATTTTTTCGTAGTCGACCGAGTGCTCCAGGCCCAGCACCTCGCCGTAGAAGTTCAGCGCCGCCGGGTAGTCCTTGACGAAGACGGTGACGAAGTCGACGCCGGTGATGGCGGTCGGGGAGGCCATGGCCTCAGTCTAGGCGGCGCAAGCGATGTAGACGGCCTTACTGTGGACCTCGTCCTGCAGCGGCTGGCGCAGCACCGCGTCTTCGCCGTGGCCGAAGACCTCGAGGCAGCGCAGCCCGGCGCTCTCCAGCCCGGCCAGCACCTCGGCTTCGGGGAAGTGGCGCTGGCGGTGCATCTCCGGCGGGATCCGGGGCCCGTCCTCGCCCTCGGGCGGCAGCACCTCGAAGCTGGCTTCGGACCTTCCAAACCAGCCGCCGCCCGTCCCGCTCCACCACCACTTCTTCGGCGAAGAAGGTGCGGTAGGTGTCGAGCGTGTTGACGTCGAACATCAGCAGCCCGCCGGGGCCGAGGTTGCGCCGCATCCCGCTTAGCGCCTGCTCCAGCTCCTCGCCGCTGAGCAGGTAGTTGACCGCGTCGTCGAGGCACCAGACCATGTCGAAGGCGCCGAACCTGGGGAGGTCGCGCATGTCGGCGACGGAGAGGTCGGCCGCGTCGCCGACCTTGCCTCGAGCCAGCTCGACCATCGAGGCCGAGATGTCGCTGGCGGTCACCTCCCAGCCGCGCTTCAGCATCGGGATGAAGCTCTTGCCGGTGCCGCAGGCGACGTCGAGCAGCCGCCCGCTCGACGGCAGCCCGTGCCGCTCTAGTTCCGGCAGCAGGTTGCCCAGCCACAGCTCGTAATCGTGGTGAGAGGTGAAGTCGTCATACACGGGCGCGATCGCCTCGTAAGCGATCTCGGCTCCGCGCGGACGTCCCTCCCCTGCGGTTTTGGCCTCCACGATCAGGAGACCATACCTATGATCAGAACAGTTTCAGCGCTTAAGTTCACTCGCCTGGTCTTCGGTTATGTAAGTTCGTTTGATCAACACTCCAAACGGTCATCGCGGCGTCGTTGAGGATGGCTGGGAGTGGGGTGAGGCGCACAGGGTCTGCCTTCGGCTGGCGTATCGCTACGCGAGCAATCCGAACGAGGCGGAGGACATAGCCCAGGACGCCTTGCTTCGCGCCTGGCGTCGTCGCTCGACGCTGCGGGAGGCCGATCGGCGCAATCAGTGGCTGGCCACGATCGTCCGCAACGAGGCCTTCCGTCAGCACGCCCGCATCCGCCCCAGCCCGATCGCGACGATCGAGGCCTTCGAGGGCGTCGAGGATCCCCAGGTGGTGGCGACGGTCGAGCGAGCCGATCTGCACGCGGCGCTGAGGCGGCTCGACGACAGGGATCGACAGCTGCTCGCGCTGCGCTACGGCGAGGACCTGACCCAGCAGGCGATCGCCCGGCGCCTGGGGATCCCGGAAGGGACCGTCAAGGTCCGCCTGCACCGGGCCCGCAACAAGCTGCGGCGCGCCTACGCGCTCCAGTGAGTGTCGGCCCGGCGCATCTCTTCGGCGGCGGCCTCGGGCCCGAGGTAGGGGACCAGCATCGCGAACAGCAGGTCCGGTAGGCGCTCCGGGAGCCGCCCGGCGCGGCCCGCCAGCAGCTCCTCGAAGATCAGCCCGGAGACGGCCCCCGCCGACATCAGCGAGACGTTCGCCGGCAGCTCCCTGTCGCCGGCCAGCTCGCGGCCGGCGTCGAGACACGCGGCGGCGCCGGCGATCGCGTCGCGCCGCAGCCGGCGGGCCTCGGCGCCGGCGGCCTCGACCTCGACCATCGCGGTCCGGGCCAGGGCCGGTTCGGCGGCGAAGCGGCCGACGACCGTGGCCAGGCCGAGCGTCATCCGCGACAGCCAGGATTCCTCCCCCTTGCACTCGGCGACGACCTCGTCGAAGACCTGCTCGACCAGCATGTCGTAGGCCGCCAGGAAGCAGTCGTGCTTGTCCTCGAAGTAGGTGTGGAAGATGGCGCGGGAGGACTCGGCCTCCTCGATCAAGTCGGCTACCTGGGCCTGCCCGTAGCCCCTCTCGCCGACGACGCGAATCGTCGCCGCCAGGATCGACCGGCGCCGGGCTGAGGCGAGCGCCGCCTCCTCGCCTTCGAAAGAGGGAGGACTACCGGATGAGTTGGGCATTGCGGGGTCGGGCAAGGAGGATGGTTACTTCGGTTCTTCGCCCACCTCCCTCGCTGCCGCATCCGGGCCGATGCCGCTCCAGCGTGGCAAAAAGCGAGGCCGAAAGCAAATGCCTGTACACCGGGGCGAGCGAGATACCCAAAAGTTCGGACCGCTGTACAACCGGTCCAGGTCGATTCCCGTCGACCATCTACCCATGAAGACGGTGCCCCGCCAGATCGTCGCCTTCGGGGGCGGCGGCTTCTCGATGGAGTCCGGGAACCCGCTGCTCGACGACTACGTGCTCGGCCTGACCGGCGCCGAGCGCCCGCGCGTCTGCTTTCTCCCCTCCGCCAGCGGCGACGCCGACCACTACATCGTCCGCTTCTACCGGGCCTTCTCCGCCCACCGTTGCGAGGCCAGCCACATCTCCCTCTTCCGCCGCGAGCAGGGCCCCGAGGATCTCCGCCGCCACCTGCTCTCACAGGACCTGATCTACGTCGGCGGCGGCAGCGTCGTCAGCCTGCTCGGCGTCTGGCGCGCCCACGGGATCGACGAGATCCTGCGCGAGGCGTGGGAGGCGGGGATCATCCTCTGCGGCCTCTCGGCCGGCTCGCTGTGCTGGTTCGCCGAGGCGGTGACCGGGTTCCACGGGGCGCCGAAACGGCTCGACGGGATCGGCCTGCTGCCGTTCAGCAACTGCGTCCACTACGAGCGCGGGTCCCAGCGCAACGAGTCCTACCACCGCTTCCTGCGCGAGGGGATGTGCGCCGGCTACGCCGCCGAGGACGGCGCCGCCCTGCACTTCACCGGCACCGAGCTGAGCCGGGTGATCGCCTCGCGGCCCGAGGCCCGCGGCTACCGCCTCGACGTCGCCGGGCAGCGGGTGGTGGAGATGCGGATCGCCACCACCTTCCTCGGCGAGCGTGGAGTCGTCCCGACCGCACCTGTGCCGGAGGCGCTCTCCACCGCGGTCGCCGCCTGATGGAGGTTCGCCGCATCCTCGCCCTCGGCGGGCACGACTTCACATCGCGCCCGCCCGACCGGGCGGTCTGCGAGCTGCTGCTGCGGCTGGCCTCCGAGCGCGGCGGCGAGCGGCCGCGGATCTGCATCCTGCCGACCGCCAGCGGCGACACCTCCGAGCAGATCGGCCGCTTCTACGCCGCCTTCGGGGAGCGCTCCTGCGAGCCCTCCGACCTCTCCCTGTTCCGGCTCGGGCGGCGGCCGATGGCGCTGCGCGACCACCTCCTGGCCCAGGACCTGATCTACGTCGGCGGCGGCAGCCTGGTCAACCTGCTGGCGGTCTGGGAGGCGCACGACATCGCCTCGATCCTCTCGCTCGCCTGGCGCCAGGGCATCGTCCTCGCCGGCCAGAGCGCCGGCGCGATGTGCTGGTTCGAGGCGGGCATCACCAAGTCCTCCGGCAAGCCGCTGGCGGCGGCGGGCCTGGGCCTGCTGCAGGGCAGCCTCTGCGTCCACTACAACAACGAGCCCGAGCGTCGCGCCGCCTACCTCGACGCGGTCGGCAACGGAATGCCGGGCGGCTACGGCCTCGACGATTACGCCGGCCTGCTCTGGGAGGGCGAAGGCGCCCCGTCGGCAGTCACCGCCCGCCGCGGCGCCCGCGCCTACCGCGTCTGCAAGCGAGAGGAGGGCCCAACCGAGTCCCCGCTCCCCGCCCGCTTCCTCCCAGCCCCCGCACCCGCTGCCCTCCGCGAGGACATAGCCGAGTTCCGCCGCATCAAAACCATGCGCAACCGCGCCGGCTGGCTGGGCTAAGAGGGATAGGGAGACCCTCCCCCGGAGGCTCAAGGACAGACGCTTGAACCCAGGCAAGCGATCCAGCTGCGCGACGGTCTCCGGGGGAGGGTCTCCCTATCCCTACTCCCCCGCCACAGGCGGCGCCGTCGGATCCCCGCTCTCCTCGCCCAAGCTCTCCCGCGCGATGTAATCCTCGGCCAGCAGCAGGTTCTCCTTCGAGCGCTCGACCACGTTGAGAAGGTCGCCCATCAACGCGACCTCCTCGACCTGCTCCTTGACGAACCACTGTAGGAACTGCTCAGCGCGGTAGTCCTTGACCTCGCGCGCCAGCTCGAACAGGGCGAAGATCTCCTCGCTGACCCGCTTCTCCTGCTCCAGCGCCATCCGCACCGGGGCGCTGCCGTCGACGTAGGTGGTCTCCTGCGACTTGATGTCGGGGATGTGGATCTCCTCGCCGACGTCGAGCAGGTACTGGATCATCATCATCGCGTGCTCGCGCTCCTCGAGCGCCTGCCGGTAGAAGAAGCTGGCGAGGCGGGGGAGGGTGGCGGCGTCGTAGACGGCGGCCCCCACGTACTGCTGCGACGCGGCGAACTCGTTGGCGATCTGCTCGTTGAGCGCGTCGGCGAAAGTCTTCTCAGCCATTTCAAGCTCCTTCTCGGCGGGAGGGTCGGGCATGCCCAACGTAGCCGAAACGCGGAGTTCGGTCGGCCGAAGTCGGGATTCGGCTACCCGAAGCAGTTTGTTCCCGGTATGCGGGGAGAAGTGCGTTCTGGGCTCAGCTCAGCCAGCGGAAGCCGAGCGTGTCGATCGCCGGCGCCAGCGGGCTGGAGGGAAGCCCCGGCTTGGTCGCCTGCTCGGGGTCGTTGTAGCCGCCGGGGGCGACGTCGTTGGGGGTGTCGGGATGGAAGATCGAGGCTAGGTACTGGATCTGGCCGCGCCCCTGGCCGAGCTCGGTCTGGCCGCCGCCGTAGGCGCCGATGCCACGCTCCTCGCAGTAGTCGTAGGCGGCGAAGAGGCTGCGGATCGGGCCGAAGCGGGAGGGCTTGACGTTGACCGTCTTCGGTGGCGACCAGGGCATCGCCTCGATGTCGGCGACCGAGTGGATCGGGGCGTCCCAGGTGACCCGCTCGGAGACGGGATCGAGCAGCGGCTTGGTCTCCTCGGTGACGTCGGGGTCCTCGAGCCAGGCGTCGGGGAAGGCCTCGATCAGCTTCGCGTACAGCTCCGGGTCGGTGACGACGTCGACGGGGGTGCCTTTGTAGAAGCCCTTGAGGTCGAGCGAGTCGACCGCGCCGGTCTCCACAAGGGCCGCGATCAGCTCGTCGTCCCAGTCGTTGAATGGGTCGAGCTTGAAGCGCAGGGTCGGGTAGACGGCGAGGCGGGCGAGCACCGGCTCGATCGAGGAGTGCTCGGCACCGCCGAAGCCGGAGAGGCGCATCGAGTTGACGAAGTTGACCGGGCGCGGCTCGCGGCCGAGCGCGGCGGCGAGGTTGGTTCCCGCCTGGCGCAGCGCCAGGTCGAGCGCCGCCGACTCGAAGGCCCAGCGCCGGTACTGGCGGGAGAAGTCGCGCTCCGGCGGCGAGGCGGGGAAGAGGTCGATCTCCTCGAGCCGGTCGGAGAACTCGGTGAAGCTGCGGCTCCCGGCCAGGCCCTCGGGCGGGCCGGCGTCCTGCTGGGCGATGTGGTCGACGGCGTCGTAGGTGACGTCCTCGCCGATCCCCTCGTGGCCACCGCCGTGCAACTTGACCACGGTGGTCAGCCGTTCGAAGTCGCCGAGCGTGATCCCCAGCCCCTCGAACTCACAGGACTCGATCTCCAGCGGCAGGTCGGCGATCGCGTCGAAGCTGGCCATCGGGCCCGAGCCTAGATGATTGGTTTCGTCAGCATGCGTAGCGCGAGGGGAGTCGGTACCCATCCGCGGGATTCAGTCGCGCGCGCTACGCGCGCAGGCTCCACAATATGGTGCGCGCCTATGGCGCGCAGGAACCGGATTGCATTTCCGCGCGCTTCGCGCACATTCCCGCGGATGGGTACCGACTCCCCTCGCACAGGCCCGTCGAGTGACTCTGAGGCTCGTCCCTCATTCCTTGAAGCTGACAGGTTCGTTGGCGGAGAGGGCCCGGTTGCCCTGCGGGCGAATGTCGCCGAAGGCGGCGATATGCAATCTGTCTTCTGCGCGCCATAGGCGCGCACCAACATCGCGGAGCCTGCACGCGAAGCGTGCGCGACTCAATTCGCCCGCAGGGCAACCGGGCCCTCTCCTCAGCGAGCTACTCGCAGCGTCTTCAGCTCGCGGTCGCTCCCCCCGCGCACGTAGCCCCCGTGGGCGATGCTCTCCCTTATGTAGTCGAGCGTCTCCGCGGTGAGGCGCTCGCCGGGGAGGACGTTGGGGATCCCGGGCGGGTAGGCGGCCAGGCCCTCGGCGGCGATGCGGCCGGCGGCGGCGTCGAAGGGGATCACCTCCTGCGGGCCGAGGAAGGCCTCGCGCGGGGTCATCACCAGCTCGCCCCAGGGCGGGGGTGGGGCCAGCTTCTCGTCCGGCGCTCCCGACTCGGCCTCGAGCTTTTCGGTCGCCTGGCGCAGCCCGGCGACCAGTTGCTCGCCGGCAACCGCCGCCGGCTCACCGAGGCCGAAGATCGCGACGACGACGTTCTCGGAGTAGAGCTCGAGGTCGAGCCCGCTGGTGTAGAAGGCGGCTTTCGCCAGCCGGTAGCCGGTGGAGCCGGTCTCGCGCACGTCGACCGCCAGCCGCAGCGGGTCCCAGCCGGCGATCCCCGGTCGGCCGACCATGCTCTCGTCGAGCACGGCGAGGCCGGGGATCCGGTCGATCGCCGCGCGAGTGGCCGCCGCCGCCTCCAGGGTCTCGCCGAGCAGCGCCGTGCCGTGGACGAACGCCTGGCGCCTGGCGGCGTCGAGCGAGCCGGTCAGTAGGCCGCTGGGGCTGGTCGTTTCGACCAGGCTGACGCAGCGGTCGACCACCGCCGGGTCGATGCGGCCGCCGTGGCCGAGGTGGAGCATCGCCGCCTGGGTCAGGCTGCCGACGATCTTGTGGGTCGAGGAGGTGACCAGGTCGGCGCCGCTCTCCAGGGCGTCGGCGGGCAGCGCCGGGTGGAAGTGCAGGTGGGCGCCCCAGGCCTCGTCGACGACCAGCGGCACGCCGCGCTCGTGCGCGACATCGGCCAGCCCGGCGACGTCGGCGCAGGCTCCGAAGTAGGTGGGGGAGACGACCATCGCCGCGACCGCGTCCGGGGTCTGATCCAGCGCCGCCGCCAGCGACTCGGGCGTCAGCCCGTGGGCGATCCCCAGCTCCGGGTCCAGCTCCGGGGCGACGAAGGCCGGCCGCATCCCGCTGAGGACGAGGCCGTCGATCACCGAGGAGTGGACGTTGCGCTGGACGACGACGCGGTTGCCGCCATGGGCCAGCGCCATGCAGGTGCTGTGGTTGCCCTGCGAGGCGCCATTGACGAGGAACCAGGTGCGCTTAGCGCCCCAAGCGCCGGCGGCGAGCAGCTGCGCCTGCTGGAAGGGCGTCGGTTCGGGCCCGATGTCGACCCCCTCGGTGACCGAAGGGATGTCGTTGCGCAGGCCGGTCTCGCCGACCAGCTCCCGCAGCGACGGGTCGGCACCGTCGCCGCCCTTGTGGCCGGGAACCTGGAAGCGGCCGGGGTCGAGCGCCGCGTAGGCGAGCAGGGCGTCGACGTAGGGAGTCGATTCCTGGTCTCGATCGGGCATCCAACCGAGTGTACGGGCGTGGCTAGCCTGTCCCGGTAGGGGTTCCGCTTAACTTTTTCGTGGAACGCCGGTGGCTGTCGCCTCATTCGGAGGCGGCGAAAAAGTACAAGACGCTCCACCCCTACCGGGACAGGCTCGATGAAGCACACCGCACACGGATATTGGCTCGATGAGGCTGGGACTCCAAATCCCGCCGCGCCGCTGGAGGGCGATAGGGATGCCGACGTCGTGGTCCTCGGTGGGGGCTTCACCGGGCTCTGGGCCGCCTGGCATGTGAAGCAGCTGGAGCCTGAGGCGAGTGTGGTGCTGCTCGAGGCGGACGAGCACTGCGGTCGCGGGCCGAGCGGGCGCAACGGCGGCTTCTGCAACGTGATGTGGTTCTCGCTGCCGAACATGCGGGCCCGCTGGGGGGACGCGGCGGCGCTCGCGGTTGCCCATGCCGCCGAGTGGGCGGTGGATGAGATCGGCGAGTTCTGCGAGCGAGAGGGAGTCGATGCCGGCTATCGGATGGGGGGCTACCTCCAGGTCTCCGCCGCCCCCGCCCAGGACGAGGTCTGGACCGAGGCGCTCGCCGCCTGCCGTGAGCTCGGCGCCATCGATGCCGTGCGGCCGCTCTCACCGCCGGAGGTCGCGGCCCGCTGCGCCTCACCTGCCTTCCGCGCCGGCGCCTTCTACCCGGCCGCGGCCACCGTGCAGCCGGCGCGGCTGGCGCTGGGCCTGCGCGACCGCCTGCGGGCCCGGGGCGTCGAGATCTTCGAGTCGACGCCGGTGCGGGCGCTGCACGACGCCCCCGACGGGGTCGAGGCGCGCACGCAGGCTGGCACGGTGCGGGCCCGTGCGGCGATCGTCGCGATCGGCGGAGCCGCCACGGCGCGCCACGCGCCGCTGCACAACCGGCTCACCGTCACCTCCTCCCACATCGTCCTCACCGAGCCGGTCCCAGATTTGCTGGAGGAGGTCGGCTGGACCGGCGGCGAGTGCATCACCGACTGCCGCACGATGCTGCACTACTTCCGCACCACCGCGGACGGGCGCATCGCCTTCGGCCTCGGCGGCGGCCGGATCTCGCCGGGAGGGCGCCTGCGCGGGCGGGTCGAGATCGACCCCGAGGTCGTCGCCCGTGCTGCCGAGCGCCTGCGCGCCTACTTCCCCGGCATCGAGGGACGGCGGATCACCCACGCCTGGGGCGGCCCGATCGACGTCTCACCGACCCATCTCCCCGTCGTCGTCCCTCTCGCCGGCGGCCATGCCTTCGCCGCCGCCGGCTACACCGGCAACGGCGTCGGCCCCTCGCACCTGGTCGGCCGCACCCTCGCCGCCCTCGCCCTCGACCGCCGCGACGACTACTCCCGCCTCCCGCTCGCCG
>Ga0193706_1000107_pt1 | contig 61242 bp, 50 predicted proteins | sample U3c1metaG_FD_160130 | JGI IMG/M metagenome (GOLD analysis project Ga0193706, IMG submission 160130) | Soil microbial communities from a riparian zone of the East river system, Colorado, United States - U3c1 | ecosystem: Environmental > Terrestrial > Soil > Riparian zone | place: USA: East River...
CTCGGATTCGAGGTGCCGAATCCAGCCGAGCTGACGCGGTTGGGCGCCACACCCCAGCGCACGAGGAGATTGCGCACCGATTGAGCGCGGGCTTCGGAGAGCTTGTGGTTGTACGACTCCTCGCCCCGCTCGTCGGCGTACCCTTCGACCTCGATGTGGGCATACTCGGGGTGCTTTTTGATGAGCAACATGACGCGCCAGAGCAAGGGTTGGCTGTCGAGGAGGACGATGGACTTGCCGGTGTCGAAATGGATGCGCTCGTCGAGCAAAATGTAATCGCCCACGACACGAACCTGCACGTCATCGGGGCAGCCGTCGTCGTCGGCGTACCCGTTGGGGGTTTCCGCTTCGTTCGGGCACTGATCGTCGCGATCGAGAAAGCCGTCCTTGTCGTTGTCCGGATCGGGGCAGCCGTCTTGATCCTCGAAGCCGTCTTTGTCCTCGGCCATGTCGGGACATTTGTCGTCGTCATCGAGGATGCCGTCCTGATCGCGATCGCGCACCGGACAGCCGTTCGTTTTTGCATCGGGCGTCCGCGGACCGGGATCATTCGGGCACGCATCTTCGACGTCGGGGATCTTGTCCTTGTCGTTGTCCGGATCGGGGCAGCCGTCTTCATCTTCGAAGCCGTCCTTGTCCTCGGGCGCATCGGGGCACTTGTCGCGCGCATCAGCGATGCCGTCCCCGTCGCGATCCCGTTCCACTTCCGGGGCGGGGGCGGGCAACGCGGGGGGCGCGAGCGGCGCCATCCCACCGAGCATGCAATGGAGTCCGAACAGCACCATCCGCGCGTCGTCGGGGCGAAGCGTGTCGTCCGGCTGAAGGACCTGCTGGTAGCCGGCATAGGGACCCAAGGCGGCCTTGGGCCACGCGAAATCGAAGCCGATATGCGTATCGAACGCGCCGCGCGTGAGATCACCGGTGTGCGCCACGCCGGCATTCGCGTCGAGCCAGAGCCCGGCCGCGGAAACGACTTGGCCATTGTAGGCAGCCACGAACGGGCGCAGCCGTAATCCCGCGAGGAGTGCCTGTGCGCCTGCGCTCGAATGCGGCGCCAAGGTGGGGTCGAGTGGCGGATCGCCTGGACCGAGCGCCACGGTCGAGAGCTCGAGCTGGACGCCGAGCGCTTTCGTCAACCCGAGTTCGACCGCTGCGGCGCCGGTGAAGCCGATGCTCGTCTCGCGCTGCAGCGCGCCCGAAATGGCTCGCGCGCCGCCCGTTTCGAGGTGAAAGCGCACAGGTTCGGCTTTGACGGCCGCGTCGTGCATCCAGATTGCGGCCGCCAGGCACAGCCCAAACCCCAAAGGCCGGCTAAGCATAGGAGAGCCTTCGATCGTACGTCGCGATTCTCCAAGACTTTAGCGCGCGAGATCAGCATCTACGCCCGGAAACCCGCGCCCTGCGAAGAACTCTTTCAGCACGGGCGCTAGGGCCTTGGCACTCGGAGGTGCTCAGCGAGGTCTGTCGCGAGCTCGAGGTCCCGTTCCGCACCCACGGTTATCACCCCTGACGCGCTATTTCCCCAACCATGCGTCGATGACGCCGGCGACCGCGGGCTTGGCCATGTAGTCGACGTCGAACGGCAAAGGCATGTGACCCGGTCCGTACTGATCGTTGATCCACGTGTACTTATCGGTAATGCCCCACGTGGAAGCGGAATGGCACTTGGGGCGGGCGGCGCAGAGCGCGATGATGTCGTGATAGAGGGTGCGCTGCGTGGCGAGCTTCTCCGCCGTGGTGCCCGGCACCTCGGCGACGCGAATGTCGATCTCGGAGAAATTCACGATGAGCCCTAGCGCGATGAGCCTGTCGAGGTTGGCGGCGACATCGGCAAGCGGCGGCGGCGCAGCTCCGTTGACATGAAATTGCAGCCCGACGCCGTCGATGGGAACGCCGGCGCTTTTGAGGTCACGTACCAGCGTGAAGACCTGATTGGATTTGGCGTTGAGGCCCTCGGCGCCGTAATCGTTGTAAAAGAGCAGCGCCGCCGGGTCCGCCGCGCGAGCGGCGCGGAAGGAGCGCTCGATGAACGCAGCACCGAGGTGCTGGAAGAAAATCGACGTCGTGCGATAGCCAGAACCGTCGTCGGCAATCGCTTCGTTGACGACATCCCACGCGTACAGCTTGCCCTTCCAATGACCGGCGACGGCGGCGATGTGCGCATCGAGCACCGGCCCGACTTCGGCCTGGGTGAGCGCGGTGACCCAAGCGGGCAGCGACTGGTGCCACACCAGCGTGTGCCCCTTCACGGTCATCGCGTGGCGCGACGCAAAATCGATGATCTGATCGCCAGGGACGAAGTTGAACTGACCTCGCGTCGCCTGCGTCGTTCCCCATTTCATCTGGTATTCGGCGACCACTGTATCGAAGTGGGTCGCGAGCACCGTCGTGAATTGTGGTTCTGTCGTCGAATCGAGCAGATCGGTTTTCACGGCCGTGCCCATGTGGTGACCACGCGTAAGCGCCGCGCCGGCCATCGTGTCGATCGGCCTCGCACCGTCGCTGCCATCGCCATCTGCTGTCGCGTCGGGTAGCGGGCCATCGCTCGTCGCTACGTCCGGATCGCGGCTGCCGTCATTCGCCGCATCGACGTCCGCCGCGCCCGCGTCCCCGCCGCCAGGACTGCCGTCGGCGGGTGGACCGCTGACATCCGTTGCAGCCTCGCGGCTCGCGTCGTTACCGCTGGCGTCAGCGATAGGGCGACGACCGCCGTCTTGGACGCCCGTTTCTTCGCCCGCCGTGTTATCAGCGCCAGCGTCAAAGGCATGGTTCGACTCTGCGCTCGCATCGAGAGGCGAGTCAGTTGCGCCGGGAGCGCTGTCCGACGAGCACCCGGGCCCAGCAACTAAGCCCGCGCCAAAAACGAGAACGAGCGCGCAACGTACCTGCGCAGATCGAAGCATCTTTCGACCGTGCTTCTTTTGCGCCCAATGGATCGCGTGTTGCTCTTCTTCCATGACGTTGCCGACACGCTAGCTCTTTTGCCCGAAAGCGACGAGTGGCACCCGCCGGAGATGCGTCGCTCCTATTCTTCCAAAAACACGGGTGGCAAGGCTTGCGCCTCGCGCGTCCACTCGACGACGCTGGGCCGTGCCATCAGACGCGCCGCCCAGGCAGCAACGTGAGGGCGAACGTCGAGGGCGATGCCGCGCCGCTGAAAGCGTCGGACGACGGGCACGAACGCGAGATCGGCAAGCGATAGTTCACCCATGAGATAAGGTCCGCCGCGAGCGAGCTCGGAGCTCCACACCGCGATGACACGATCGGCCTCGTGCACGACGCCTAGGGGAGCAGGCTTCGGCGCTGGATAAAACGTGCTTTCGAACGAAAGCGTGCTGCCTACGCCGGAAAGGCCGGAGTGCATCCACGCCACGAGCGAACGCGCGCGAGCTCGCAACCGCACGTCCTTCGGAAGGAGCGGCTTGTCACCAAGGTCGCTCGCATATTCCATGATGGCCGAGGAATCGAAAATCACGACATCGCCGTCGACGAGCACGGGCACGGCGGCTGGAGGCGAGAACGTCGCGACCTGCGCCAGGGCAGCTGCGCGTGCCGGCTGCCTGATGTCGACTAGCCGTTCCTCGAAGGCGATCCCTTGTTCACGAAGTGCGAGCCAGGCACGCATTGACCAGCTCGAGGCGTTTTTGGTTCCAACGTAGAGGACACGTGCCATGGCAGTCGTTCGCGGTTGCGGCGGGAAAGGCGCGGCAGGTAGAAAAAGGCCCTCGCCTGATTGCAAAAAATTCTCTGCCATGCGAAGGCGTGGGAACCAATATGAATCGTGCTAGCTGCTGGATTGTCAGTCTCGCTCTTGTCTCGTCATTGACGCTCGCTTGCAAGTCGGACAAGCCCGCGGAAGGGCCGGCCGAACGCGCCGGTAAAAAGGTCGACAAAGCGGCCGAAGATACGAAGCAAGAGGGCAAGAAAGCCGTCGATTCGACCAAAGAGGCGGCCGATGACGCGAAGAAGGACGTCGATAAGAAGACCGACAAGAAGTAAGCGAAACCTTACGATCGCCTGAGCTTGTCGATCGCGCTCGTCAACGATTGTACGCGCATGACGGACCACGGATCGCCGACGTCATCGACGCGCCTCGCCATCTCGCGCATCTTGAACGTCCTTGGCTGCGCTTCGCCCGCGGCGAGCTCGTCCCAGGTACAGGGAGCGGAAACGGGCGCGCCGGGCTTGGGGCGCACGGCGTAGGGCGCGGCAAACGTCGCCCCATAGCCGTTGCGGCCGGTGTCGACGTAGATGCGACCGCCGCGGTCGATCTTGGCGAATTCCCGGGTGAGGTGCTCGGGATCGCGCTCGACGAGAAGCTTCCCGACCGCGTCGCCGAACGCGGCAACCTCTCCGACATCGTGTTTGCCATCGAGCGGGACGACGATGTGGAAGCCCTTCGAACCAGACGTCTTGACCCAGCTTTCGAGCCCGAGCTCGCCCAGCAGATCGCGAACGCCGAGCGCCGCAGCGCGCAGCACCAGCGGCTCTTCTTGCGTCGGATCGAGGTCGAAGACGCAGAGATCCGGGTGATAGAGGTCCGGCGTGCGCGACGTCCACACGTGCAGGGCGATGGAATTCTGGTTCACGAGCCAGAGCAGCGATCGCTCGTCGCAGACGAGCGGCGCGTGAACGGTGCCGCCCTTTTTCGGCACTTCCACGCGCTCGAGCCACTCGGGGAAACCCTTCACAACGCTCTTCTGAAAAAAGCCCTTTTCGCCGATGCCGCGGTGGTACCGCTCCATCATGATCGGCCGGGCTCGGATGAGTGGCACCATGATCGGCGCGATCGCCTCGTAATACGCGGCGAGCTCACCCTTCGTGATTCCATCGTCGGGAAACAGAACCTTTTCGGGGTGGGTGATCACGGCTGCTCTCTCACGACGTCGCGCGCCGCCTTGTCGTCGCGCACACCGACGAATCGAGGATGGCGAAGCTTGCCGTGCCTCGTCCACTCGATGAAGGCGATCTGCGCAACGAGCTCGGGCCGCACCCAGTGCGCGCCCGAGCGCGGCAGGCCGACCGCACGGGTGAACGGCGTCGCCGCTATTTCCAGCGCATCGAGCCGCGCGCGCAATTCGCGCAGCCGCTTCCGGTCGAATCCCGTGCCGACCTTTCCCGCAAAAACGAGCTCGTTTTGGTCGAAGTGGCCGACGAGCAATGCGCCGAGGCCGACGCGTGTCCCTCGCGGATCGGTGAATCCGCCGATGACGAGTTCTTGCGACGCCTCGCATTTCATCTTCTGCCAATGGGGAGAACGTCGATGCTCGTAGACGGATTCGCGCCGCTTGGCGATGACACCTTCCCATCCTTCGTGGCACGCGCGCTCCCAGGGCTTCGCGTCGTCGAGCGCGGCGACCCTCCGAAGCGGGGCTTGTAGCGGCAAGGTGCCGAGCAGTGCACGGCGCTCGAGGAGAGGAAGGCTCATGACATCGCGCCCCTCGAGCCACATCACGTCGAAGACGTGGTACGCCGTCTCGTCCCACGTCAGCTCGCCGTCGAGGATCAATTCCCTCACCGGCAGACCGGCGAGCGCCGCGGTCACCGCGGGAACGCTCCGCGGCAGGCGGTTGCGCGAGAACAGCTCGATGCGTTCCCCCTGCTTGAAGGCAAGAAGACGAATGCCGTCAATCTTGCGCTCGAAGATCCATTCGGGCCCCGCAAACCGCTCGTAGGTGAGCGTGGCGGCCATCGGCTCGATCCACTCGGGGAAAGCGGACGTCATCGGCGTGTCGATCCCACCGGAAGGTTTCCTACCGGAGCATCGAGTCGTCAATGGTCCAATGGCTCTCACACGGTCAGAGCACCGCGCGCCGGCGCCGTCTCAACGGATGTTCCTAAGAGCCCGCGCGCGTGAATTCCATGACCCAGTTGATCTCCCAGGTCGTTCCGCCGTCGGGAGAGAACGCCTGTTCCCAGTGGGCGGACGTGGCCGTGATCTGCGACCAGCGGAAGCGCACTTTGATGGGGCGCCCGTTCAGCGTATCGTCGCCTACGAATGTTCCGACCCCTTCTTTGAATCCCCCCATCACCGGCGGTTCGATGGTGGTGGGATGTCGCTCGTCGAGCCACCAGATCGACCACCGGCTCAATTTGGGATCGTAAGCGCGGATGCCGACCGCGCGATAGGTGCCGCCGGGCAGCTCGAGCACGTTGTCGTCGAGCGTGCCGGCGCCGCCGAGCGTGAGCCAGAGGATGCTCGTTCCGTTGAATTCTTCCCACTCGGTGCTGCCGGCGAGGCGCGCCTTCAAGCGGCGGTGTTTGACGGTCCAGCTTCCGACCAAGAAGTCCCAATCGTGCGGCGCCCCGGCCGCGGAGCTCGCTTCGCGTACCTTGCTGGACCCCGCCGCTGGGGACGCCGCGCGCTCGCATCCCGTAAACGTGGCGATCACGAAAGCGGCGAGAATGGTCATCACGGCGCGGCCGCGGATTTGTGGCCGAGGTCGCAAGAAACGCATTTCACACATGGATCCTCCTCGGGGCGCGACGTTGACCGTGCATGGAGTCATGGGGTTATTCAGCGCGGGTACATTGCGCAATCCAATTTACTTCCCACGTCTTGCCGCCATCGGCGGAAAACGCTTGCTCGAAATGCGCAGCGTTTGCCTTGATGTCTGACCAGACGTAGCGCACGAGGATGCTGCGCCCTTCGAAAAGCTCCTGATCGTAGAACTCGCCGCGACCGTCTTTGAACTCACCGATCGTCGGCACGTCGAAGTGCGGGTTCTTCTGGTTGACCCAGTTGAGCGACCATTGCCTGGAAGTCGGGGAATAGAGCCGCACCATCATGGCTTGCATATGCCCGCTCGGGCCGTCGCTCTCGACTTCTTCGATGTTCGCGTTACCGCCCCAAATCGGACGTACCACCGACGTGCCCGACATGTCGTACCACTCGCGTGAGCCGTGCAGCGGGTTCTTCAGCCGGCGCACTTGGACTTTCCACGTTCCGAAGAGGAAATCGAAATCGTGCTGTCCGTCGCGAGGCTGGGGCGCGGCGGCAGATGGCTCCGCCCGCGCAGGGGTCTCGGCGTGGATCGGCGCGGGCACGCAATTGACTCCGATGGCGACGGCTGCCAGGCGCAAAGTGTGAAAGATCGAGCGGGTTGACATGCGCCCAATCTGACATTCCAAGTGGAGACTAGAAATAGCCAAACATCGCGCGATCGATAGGTCCATTATGAAGGCATGAAGCGCCCTCCGGAAGGTCTCGGCCCCGTGGTCACGCTCGATCGCCGGCGAGCCCGACCCCTGCATCGTCAAATTTACGACGGGTACCGGGAGGCAATCCTCGATGGCCGGTTGCGACCTGGTCAGCGCCTGCCGTCGACGCGCACGCTGGCCGAGGATCTCCAGATCTCGCGAATCCCGGCGGTCATGGCCTTCGAGCAACTTCTGGCGGAGGGTTACGTCGAAAGCCGCGTGGGGGCGGGCAGCTTCGTGTCGGCCGCGCTGCCCGATCAGCTCCCGGCCCGTTCCCGCCAAAACGCAGCGCAGAAGCCGCGTTCTCCGGGTTCGCGGCGCGTACCGCCTTCACGGCTTCTGACCGCGGTCGAACCGTGGCTCCAGCTGCGTGGCCCCTTTCGAGCCAGCCTCCCCGCGCTCGACGAGTTTCCGGCCGACCTGTGGGCGCGTTTGGTGGCGCGCCACGCGCGGCGATTGTCACCGCGGCAAATGGCCTACGGCGATCCCATGGGACTGCCGGCGCTGCGCGAGGCGCTCGCCAACCACCTCCGTACCGTGCGCTCGGTGACGTGCACGGCCGAACAGATCATGATCGTCAACGGGTCGCAGCAGGCACTCGCGCTGGCGGCGCAAGCCTTGCTCACGCCGGGCGACGCGGTGTGGCTCGAAGAGCCGGGGTACGGCGGTGCCCGCGACGCGCTGACGCTCGCCGGCGCCCGGATCGTCGCCGTTCCGGTGGACCACGACGGGCTCGACGTCGATGCCGGCATCGCGCGCGGCCCGGACGCAAAGGCCGCCTACGTGACGCCTTCGCACCAGTATCCGCTCGGTGTGATCATGAGCGCGACGCGCCGGTTGCAGCTTCTCGAGTGGGCGCGCCAACGCGGCGCGTGGCTGTTCGAAGATGACTATGACAGCGAATATCGGTACGACGGCCAGCCGCTCGCCTCACTGCACGGGCTCGATGGGGACGCGCGCGTGCTCTATGTCGGTACGTTCAGCAAAATTCTCTTTCCGGCGCTGCGCGTCGGTTATCTCGTCATACCGCACGACCTCGTGGCCCGATTCCGCCGGTTCCGCGGCGCGATGGACATCTCGGCCGCCCCGCTCTACCAAGCGGTGCTCGCCGATCTCATTCGCGAGGGCCATTTCGCGCGCCATCTCCGGCGCATGCGGAGCATCTACGCCGAACGGCGGCGTGCCCTGGATGCGGCGCTCCTACACGAACCGGGCCCCATCGCCGGCGTCGTCGGCGATCACGCCGGCATGCACCTCGTCATCAAGCTGGCGCCGAGCGCGCGCGATCACGAGATCGCCGTGCGCGCCGCGCAGCGCGGCATCTCCGTCATTCCTCTGTCGTCTTGCTACACCGGGCGCCGCACCGAGCCCGGGCTGGTCCTCGGCTACGGCTCGACCCACCTTGCGGAGATCCCCGACGCAGTACGTCGGCTAAAAGCGATCATTCGCGGCTGAGCGCTACGCGACTGAGACCCTCGCCCCCCTCCGCCTCCACGGACGCCCGCTTCGGTATGCGCACGACCTGCGCGATGACCATCCCGAGCGCCATCGCCCCGACGAATACGAATGCGGATAGCGATCCGCTGCCCAAGGAAACGATCGCAGGTCCGGGGCAGAACCCGCCAAGACCCCATCCTATGCCGAACACCGCTGCTCCGGCGATCAGCGCGCCATCCACGCGCGTGGCGCTCGGCAGATGAAAACGCGTGTCGAGCAGGGGTCGCTCGCGGCGGCGAATCGAACGCGCGAGCAGGAAATGAACGCCGATGGCGCCGAGCATCACGAACATGAGACTCGGGTCCCAAGCGCCGGCGACGTCGAGGAAGGCGATCACCCTGAGGGGCTGCGTCATCCCCGAGAGCCCGAGACCGGTGCCGAAGAGAAGCCCGGCTGCAAGCGCGGCCACGGTAGATTTCATCGTCCACCTCCGAGAAGATGCCGGACGACGAACACGGTGACCATGCCGGTGCCCATGAAGGTCGCCGTCGCGACCATCGATCGCCCGGAGAGACGGGAGAGCCCGCACACGCCGTGTCCACTCGTGCATCCGCCGCCCAGTCGCGTCCCGAACCCCACGAGCAGCCCCGCGGCGCCAACCACGAACAAGGACCGGACCCCAGTCGCGAACGCGGCGGGATAGACGACCGACAGCACCAAGCCGGCGGCGACGAGTCCCACCACGAACGCGAGGCGAAAACTGCGCGCGTCGTAGCCTGGCAAAAAAAGGCCACCAAAGAGGCCGCTGATACCTGCCGCCCGGCCGTGCGTGAGGAGTGCGAGCGACGCGGAAAGGCCGATGAGCGCGCCCCCGAGGAGCGAGACACCGTACGACGCGATCACATTCATCTGCTGTCACCTTTGACGCTCTTCCCGGGGCGGGGGAAAGGCGGGTAATCTCCTAGCATGCGTTTCCTTGGCCTCGCCTGGTTTGTCGCCTTGGGGTCGTTCGCCGGATGCGGGGGGAAGACCAACCTCGAGACGGGCGATGCGGCGGCGAAGGACTCGGCCACGCCCGGCCTCAAACCGATGTGCAGCTGGTCGGCGAACCTCGAGCCGCTCGATGCAGCGCCGACACGGGATAGCTGTCGCGCGGCGCGGGCCCTCGTCAGGTGCACGGCATCCGACGGCAGCACGACGTTTTGCATCACCAACAAAACCGAATGCGACGTTCCTAAGCGGCCGGGTATTACCTATGCCTGCGAAGAGGTATGCAAGTCGAACGAGTTCGGGGCGGCCTGCGGAACCATCACCGGGGCGAGCGTGTCGCCGCCGGCGGAATGCCGCTCTTTTCCTCCATCTGGCGAGGTTTTCTATTGCTGCGCGTGCACGTTCTGAAGCAGGAGTGCGGGTTGGGAATCCCGACGGTTCTTTTCATTACGTGCGCGGCCCTGGCGGCCATCGGATGCGTCGGGGATCCGCCGTCATTCCAGGAGCCCGACGCGTCCAACGCTGACGCGAACGACCCAGACGCGTTGGGCGGGTCCGATTCGAGCACGCCAACACGCGATGCGACGGGGTCAGGCGAGCGCGACGCGGGCAGCGCCGGCGACGCCGGTAACGGGCGCTGCGATCCGAACGCGCCGTTCACGGTCATCGAACCCGTCGCCGAGCTCAACGCGGCAAGCGATGACGAAGGGGCGCGCCTCACTCCCGACGAGCTCGTCGTGTACTTCACGCGGCGCACGGGCGCGGGACAGCCGTACCAGATCTTCACCGCGCGGCGCGCAGACCGCGACGCGCCGTTCGGTGCTGCAACCGCGATCTTGCTCCTCGCCAATGCGTCAGGCGCGATGATCGCGGCGGATCAGACGACGCTTTATTACAGCTCCGACCGAGGCGGCGCCGATCCCAACGCCCACCTTTACTCGGCAAAACTTCCGTTCAGCGCGGCGACGTCGGTTGCGCTGACCGCCCTCAATTCGGCGGCGCTCGACTACTCGCCCTACGTGAGCGCCGACGAATCCGAGCTTTACTTCGTCTCGCGGCGGCCCGCCGATATCGACGACAACATCTTCGTGGCAGAGAGCGAGGGGGGCACGTTCCTCGAGCCAACCGCGGTGGGCGGGGTGAACTCCGCGTCGGCCGAACGTTCACCGGTCGTGTCCGCCGATGCCCTTCGCTTGTACGTCGGATCGAACCGCGCTGAGCCTACCGACTTCGACATCTACGTCGCCGCTCGCATGCTGCGCACGGCGAGCTTTCAAGCCCCAATCGCCGTGACCGAGCTGAACGGCCCGTCGTTCGAGATGCCCGATTGGATCGCGCCCGATGACTGCACCCTTTATTTCCGGAGCGATCGCGCGGGCGGACCGGGAGGGCGCGATCTCTGGCGCGCGCGGCGCCGCTGAGCGCGGTCAGAATCGCCCTTCGAGCTGCACACCCATCGCGTTGGGCGTGACCCGCGGCGAGATTCGCATCGCGCGCGGGCCGGTCGGCTCGTCGGCGCGCGCGCTGAGCAGCAGGTAGAGCGACGCGCTCATACCGAGGATGCCGGCGCCCGACGCAATCAAGCCCAAGCGTTCGCTCGTCACCGCGGCGTCGTAGTGTTCGATGGCGTCGGCCTTACTGACGGGATCAGGTGGATTTGCGGTACGCGCTCGCTCGGCGTCGCGCTGGCTTTCCCGATCGAGCGCGCCGGCACGCAGCAAAAGAGCAATGCCCACTCCGAGCGAGACGATGCCCGCACCGCCGACGACGTAGCTCAACACGGGCGGCCCCGCTGATCTGCGCGCGGAGACCGTTGCATCTGCGGCGCTGCGTGGCGCTGCCGCGCGCCCGATCGCGCCCGAATCGCTTTGAACCGGCCCGGTAGCCCCCGCTCCCACCTCTTCGTCGGTATCGAGGCGCACCACGGTCACGCCGGGAAGCTCGATGAAGAGATCGCGGCGGCTCCACGCCCCCTTCCCTTGCTCGAGCACTTCGAGGCGATGACTGCCCGGGTCGACGGCGATGGTCTCTTCGAGCTGCGCACCTTGGAGCAGGCTGCCATCGAGCTTGACATCGAACTTGACTTGCGTGCCGTCGATCGCGAAGCGAATTTTGGCAACCCGCTTTTCGAGCTCGAAAACACGGCTCTTGGCGAATTGCTCGCGATCGCGCTCGCGCCGGTGATTGGCCCACATGGCGGCTGCTGCGTATTCCCGCGACGCGGTGGCGACGCGCCCTTCCCTCTCGTGGCAGAGCGCGAGGTTCAAGAGCGTTCCGAGCGCCGCGTCTACCCGCAGGCTGTCCCCCAGCCGCGCACACGCTTCGCGCAGTCGTCCGGATTGCAGCAGCGCCTGCCCTTGTCGAAAGAGCGCGTCGGCGTGCGCGTCTTTCGATTGTGCTGCCGCCGGCATCGCTCCCGCGAGGAGCGCGATCCCAACGAAGCGCGCAAGGACGCCGCGAGGACCGCGCGGGTGCCGGTCGCCGTGTCCTCGGCGAGGCGAACCGGTCCGATCAGCGGCGGCGTGCATCGCGAAGTGGATCGTAGACCGAGGCCGGTCCGGTGGCTGGCGCGTCGCTGCGCAGCGGAGCACGAACGGTGCGTACAGCTGAAGCTGAAGCTGAAGCTGAAGCTGCAGACGAAGCCGTCGCCATGGAGGACGCCGGAGGGGCGACGACGGCGATGGGCGGAGCCGGCATCGGTTGTGACGCGGAACCGGGATCGGGCGAAACGGTTTCTCTCCCCGTCTCGGCGCGATCGACGTGATCGGCGAGGTGGACGCGGTCCGACCCGGCGGGCGCGCGGTGTGCGTCAGACGTGAGTTGCGGATTGCGCGATTGGACGACGTACGACGCGCCGACGAGGGCGACCGCCACTGTCAGCGTCATGGCGACGGTTTGCCGGAGACCTCCCCGCGCGGGAGCGGCGATTCGAGTGGCCGCGGCCGGCGCCGGTTCTTGCGAGGGCTGCGGAAAAATGCTCGGCGAAACCGCGGGCTGCGGAACGGCGTACCCGCGCGTCACCGGGGTAAGCTCGCTCGGACGCATGCCCTCCAGCTCCGTCATGAGCTCCGCGCGCCGCGCGAGCTCTTTTTTCCCGCACGCCGCGGCCCACGCGCCGAGCTCGAGGTCGCGGGCGGGCGTGGTGGCGGCTCGCAAAGCGTCTGCCATCCGCTCGGCGTCCTGGAAACGATCGTTGGGATCGGTCGCCAGAGCACGCAGCGTCACCTCATCGAGCGCGCATGACAAGCCCTTCACGACCGTGCTCGGAGCTGGGATCTCGGCGTGCACATCGTCCGCGCCGTAGCGCATGGAGGGATCGGGAAAGAGGCGCGTTCCGGTGAGGAGCTCCCACAGCACGATCCCGGCGGCATAAATGTCCGTTCGTCGATCGACGTCGGCAAGCGACCACTGTTCGGGCGACATGTACGCGGGCTTTCCCTTGCGCTCGCCGTGCTGGGTGACGTACGCGCGCCAGGCGGCTTTGGCAATGCCGAAGTCGGCGATCCGGCTCTCGCCGTCGGTGCCCACCAAGATGTTGTGCGGCGAGACGTCGCGGTGAACCATGTTGAGGGGCTGCCCCGAGCTGTCGAATGCTTCGTGCGCTGCGTGCAGGCCAGTGAGCACGCTGCACATGATCTTGCTCGCCAAGTGCACGTCGAGAGGGGCCTTGGCTCGCATGAGCTGCGCTAGCGACAGGCCTTCGACGTACTCCATCACGATGAAGAACTCGCCATCATTCTGAAAGTGCTCGATGGGGGCAACCACGTTCTTATGACGAATGCGGCAGAGGAGCTGAACTTCGTCGAGAAACATCCGCACGAACGTTTCGTCGCGCGCAAGCTCTGGTGACAGCCGCTTGATGGCGACGACGCGCGGCAGGCTGAGAGGGCGGCCCAGGTAAACGGTCGCCATGCCGCCCGATGCAATCGGCGACCCCAGGAGATACCGCCCTACGATCTGAAAATCCTGACCGGACATGGTGCTCTCATTGCACGAGACGGTCGAACAAAAGGCCCGCCGCCCCGGAGGGTATACGCTAGACGATGGGTTAGGGTTTCACCACCTACGAAGGTTCGCCGAGATGTGTATGCTGCCCGCGTGGAAGGGGATCGAACACAGACCCAGAAAGATGCTCTCGGCGCCGAGGCGCTGTGGATGCGTCGCGAGCCGAGCATTTCTTTTTCCGACGAAACGGGCAACGCCCATCATCAGGTGATCAAGGAGAAGGTGATCGTGGGGACGGCGCCGAGCTCGGACGTCGTGCTCGTCGATCGAGCCGTCTCGCGGCTTCACGCCGAGCTCGATCCGCGTGACGATGGACTCTGGGTCCGCGACCTCAGCAGTCGAAACGGGACGTTTCTGGAGGGAATTCGAGTGCTCGCGGCGCGGGCCCCCAACGGATGCAAAGTGCAGCTCGGGCGCACCGAGCTCACGGTACGCTACGCGGCAGAGCCGACGCCGGTGGAGCTCTCGCAAAACACCGCGTTCGGGGGGCTCGTGGGCGCGAGCGTCCCGATGCGCGCGCTCTTTGCGCGCCTCGCGCGCATCGCACCTTCGCAGGCGACCGTCCTCATCGACGGCGAGACGGGGACCGGCAAAGAGCTCGCAGCCCGAGCGATTCACGACGCGTCCCCACGCGCACAAGGGCCCTTCGTCGTGATCGACTGCGGTGCGTTGCCGGAGAATCTTCTCGAGGCCGAGCTCTTCGGACATGCGAAAGGGGCATTTACCGGCGCGCAGGCGGCGCGCGCGGGCGCCATCGAAGAAGCCGAGGGCGGCACGGTCTTCTTGGACGAAATCGGCGAGCTGCCGCTCAGCATGCAGCCCAAGCTCCTGCGAGTGCTCGAATCACGCATGGTGCGCCGTCTAGGTGAGACGCAGCATCGGGCCGTCGATGTACGTTTTATTTCGGCGACGCACCGCGATTTGCGCACGATGGCCAATAACCGCGCCTTTCGCGAGGACCTCTACTTCCGCTTGGCGGTTCTTCCCATCACCGTGCCGCCTCTCCGAGAACGCCCAGGGGATCTGCCGATCCTCATCGAGCACCTGCTTCCCAAAGAGGCACGCGGCACGATCTCTCCCGATCTGTTGCGCGAGCTCGCGGGGCGACCGTGGCTCGGGAACGTGCGCGAGCTCAGGAATTTCTTGGAGCGGGCGGCCACCCTGGGCGCGCCCGAGGCGCTCGAGTTGGCTGGCTGTCATGGCGGGTCCTCCCAAGACGGGTGGCATCCAAAGTTGTCGCGCGCGATGCTCGAGCTCCCGCTGCGCGAATTGCGCGAGCGCGTGGTCGACACGGTGGAACGCGAGTACTTCGCGCACTTGCTCGAGCGGTGCGATCGCAACGTGGCCAAAGGCGCGGAGCTGGCCGGCCTCAATCGCACTTACGTGTACCGCCTCATGGCGAAATATCGCCTGTAATTGTCGACGAGCCCTGCGACCGTCGTCGTTACCGTCGACGCATGCGCGGACCGCTACGGGATCACGACCGGCGAAGCGAAGTACTTGGTAACGGCGTTTTGGAACTGCCCGTTGTCCGTCGTAATGTACGTCTGGTTGCCAGCGCCCGTCCCGAAGAACGCTCCGGCTACCCCGGCCGCGATGAATTCATCGACGTGATTGAAGATGTAGCGCACGCGGTTGTCGCGGTAGCGTCCCGCTGTTCCTCCTGGCGCGTCGCTCGGAACGCCGAACGGCACTTGCCAAAGCAGCATGGGGAGTTTCACGTCATCGGTGATGCCCTTCACCCACTGCAGGTATTCGCGGAACGACGGGCTCCTGGTGTTCGTCTCGTCCCAATAGAGACCCGCGCCGCTTCGCTGACAATTGGGATCGGTGCGCGCCTCGAAACAACCCGCGTCGCGATCGAGGGGATCGTTGCTCACGAAGTCGGCTTGATCGGCACCGATGGTCTTGAAATACGACGCGACGCCGGAGAGCGATCCGCCCCATTGTGACGCTTCGAAACCGATCACCGTCTTGGGAGCAAAGAGGCGCGCCAACTTGATGAGGCACGCCGCCATGCCGCGGTAGTCGTTGGTCATCGTGGCGCAATTGGGCTCGTGCGCCGCCACACGAACGGCACCCAGGCCGTCTGGGGAACGCTGCATGGCGTAACCCCAGAAGTCGGGCTCGAGGACGACGGCCGCTGGGCGATTGAAGACGGCGAGCCGCTGAAAGAGGAGCTTCGCCCCAGCCCAATACGATTTCATGTACGTGTCGTCGACGACCACGTCGAGGTTGCCGTCACCCCCGGCCGCCATCGCGTAGAGCACGAACATCGGCGTCACACCGTGTTTCGCCGCCGAGTCGGTCAGAATGTTGACGAACGTGCCGTCGACGTTCCAATCGGTCCACCCCCCCTGCCCTTGTAGGCCGACCAGATACGCGTAGTGCACATCGAGCATCGTCGCTAACGTGTAAGCACCATCCTGGTCATGGTTCGCCGCCAGGTCATTACCCATACCGACCATGAAATTCGGCTTTCCGCGGAGATGCACGGCCAGCTTCGCCGCGGCGGAAACCGCTGCCGCATCGCCGCGCGTCGGAGGGGGTCGCGCGTCGGAGGGGGGCGGCGGAGTCGCGGAGTCGTTCACCCCGCCGCTTCCACCCGCGTCGACCGGCACGCCACTTCCGCCACCGCTGCCGTCAGGACCGCACGCCGTGAACAGCGGCAACAAAACGCCCAACCATCGCGCTCTTCGCATCGGCGTCGGATGGAAGCAAACTACGTGACATCACGGGCCGACGCGGAGTTGCAGGGCAACGGATGGGCAAAACGGTGTCGTGATGCCTCGCCGCTGACCGCCGTATGCTCACACGCCGAGCGCGCCGCCCGGCATGAACCGCGAGCGAATCGTTTCGGCGATGATGGCGATGTCCGGGGTGAGCGGATACATGTGCTTGTATTGAAGCACCTGTTTGCCGACCAATCCGAGTCGCTGCTGGAAGGGCGGCGTCCGTTTCGGGTCGAGCAGAGGGCGATTGAAAGGTGCCTTGTCGCCGCGTTGGAACTCGAGCGCGGCGCTCGATCGCGGCCCCTTGGCGAGTCGGCTGGCGCGCCCCCCCCAATGCAGGACCGCCTGATTCCAGGCCAAGAGACTGCCTGCGGTCGCGGGTAGCGCGCGGATGTTCTGCGGCGCGAGCACGTGGTTATTGCCTTCGCCGTCCCAAACCCGCTGTCTGAAACGGTCGTCGAGGTGCGCGGGCAACATGTAGATACAGCCGTTGAGTGGCGTCGCATCGGTGAAGGGCACCCACACGGTCAAGCTGTGGGGCGCGTTGTTGCGATCGAGTGTCGGCTGCACGCGATCGCGGTGCGGGGTCCATCCCGTCGCGCTTTCCGCCGGGACGACGTGCCACACCCAAAAGTCGGGCAGAGCGCGGTAGCCGTTGCCAAGGGCCGCCTCCATGAACGAAGCGAGCCCTTGAAACACCTGCCAGGCCTCGTCGTAAACGAAGGCGAACGCCAGCGGGATCTTTCGCTCGTGTAGCTTCGCGATACAGTCGCGCATGGCGACGATCAGCCGCTCGGGTACCACGTCCGGTACGTTCACGTAACCTTCGAACCGGAGCTGCTCCATGAGTACCCCGATATCGCCGAACTCGAAGCCTTCCAGCGATCCTGTGCCTTCGATGGACAGGTTCGGCTGCAGAGTCCGCCAGAACGCCAGGTCTTCGGCGTCCGCGGCGGTCAATGAAGTCGTCATGAAAGCGAGCTTTGATCGGGTTTCCCCCGCAAGCAAGCAGCTTTCGAGTGTGGCGCGGTCACGCGCTCGCCCGCAGCACATCGAGATCGGCAGCGACGATCGCCGCGAGATTGCGGCTCACTTTATCGATCGGCCAATTCCACCACGAGATGTCGAGCAGCTCTTCGATAACGGCCGGGGAAAACCGCTGTTTGACGACGACCGCGGGGTTACCGCCGACGATCGCGAAGGGCGGGACATTGGTCACCACGACCGATCGCGATGCAACGATGGCTCCATCGCCAATCGTTACGCCGGGCATGATGAGCGCGTCATAACCGAGCCACACGTCGTTTCCCACGACGGTGTCCCCCTTGTAGGGCAGCTCGCCCTGCCGCGGCATCACCTTCTCCCAGCCTCCACCAAAAATCTGAAAAGGATACGTCGAGAAACCGGACAGCTTGTGGTTGGCCCCGTTCATGATGAACTTGACGCCTTTGGCGATCGCACAAAACCTGCCGATCAGCAGACGGTCCCCGATGAACGGAAAGTGATAAAGGACATTGCGCTCGAAGTTCTCGGAGTCTTCGGGGTCGTCGTAATAGGTGTAATCGCCGACCACGATGTTCGGGTTCTTGACCGTGTTCTTGATGAAACAAACCTGAGAAAAACCCACCATCGGGTGTTTTTCGCCGGGATCGGGACCGTGCATTCGCGCCCTCCGCGTGACGGCCGCATTTCTCTGCGGATTCACGGTGAGCGTCAAGCAAAGGGGGGACGTCATCCCGCGCAAACGCCGACGCGCCGCAGTGCTACGAGATGGAGCGCGCACGCACCGCCCCTGCCTTCGCGCCGCGCCTTCAGCCGCCCCCCCCGTGTACGGAGTCATCCGTACGAAACTGGAGCCTCCCTGACAATATCTACGGCTTTAGTCCGACGGCTGCAGCCTTGATAGGGGTTCGCGCGCGTGATTCTAGCAACGGCTCACCAGGACAAATCTGAAGGGCGTCTTCCCATCACCCTACCGGCCACGCGCCGTTTCCCGAATTAAGCTCAGGCCCCCCAGACTGGGCGCGCCAATCGAAAAGATAAAAGCGAAGGCCTTGGGTGTCATGCCGAAGGTCCGAAGCGTGGGTCACCGCATGTTCCTGTCGGGCGTCGCCGTGCGCAGCGCCGGGGCCTTTACGGGAACTGATGCGGTCTGTTTCTTTTCGCCGCTGCGAAAATTCTCGTTGAGCAGATGAACGATTTTTTGCGGCAGTCGGGCAGCGATCGGCAGAGGTCCGCTAGCGCGAGCAGGCGTAGGTCCGATGCTCCCGCGCAAGGACCGCGCTCGCCGAACCGCGACCTTTTTCGCCTCGCGCATGGCCGGCCAGGGTAGGCTCGCGGCGATCGCGCGCGCGACCCGCTCCTCATGGCCTACACACCTCGCCTTTCAGGATTCGCTCTCCAAGCCGCTGGACGGTTCGCGCGCTCTCGCGTCGGATCGACCGCGCTCTACTCGCTCTTTCGCAAGGAGCTCAAAGTCGACGAGCTGCGCGATCTCCCCGAGCAGCTACGCGGCGCTTTGGCACTCGATGTGCGACCTCTGGCCGGCCGACCCCCGCGCGCGGCGCACGACGCGGGGCTCGCCCCGCCTCGCGCGCCTTGGAGCGGATCGAGCGCGTCCATTGCAGACGCGTACCGCAGCGGTCGAACCACGCCCGAGGAACTGGTGGACCGAGCCCTCCGCGCGGCGCGCTCTCTTGCCGCGCGCACACCTACGATGGGGCCGCTCATGGCTTACGCCGACGACGTCGCGCGCGCCGAAGCCGTCGCCGCTACGGTGCGCTGGCGCGCGGGTCAACCGCTCGGACCTCTCGACGGCGTACCCACGGCGGTCAAGGAGGAGCTCTGGGTGCGCGGTTTTCCCTGGGGCCGCGGAACCGATATCGGCGATCGAGCGCCGCGCCCCGACGATGCGACGGCAACGGCGCGCGTGCGCGCGAGCGGCGCCGTCATTCTCGGCATCACCCCCATGACCGAATTCGGTCTCACGCCGACCGGGATCAACGCGAGACGCGCGATGCCGCGCAATCCGCACCATACCTCCTGCATTGCCGGCGGCTCTTCGACCGGGTCAGCCGTGGCCGTCGCGACGGGGCTCGTTCCCTTCGCAATCGGTGCCGATGGGGGTGGCTCGATCCGCACGCCCGCGGCGCTCAATGGCATCTTCGGCATCAAACCGACTTGGGGGCGCGTCTCACGGTCGGGAGGATCGGGCGGCAGCGTGGCCCACGTCGGTCCCCTCGCTTCGAGCGCGCTCGATCTGGCGCGCGTCATCGACGCTGTCAGCGGGCCCGATCCCTTGGATCCCGAAACGCGCGACGCGCCGCCTCCGGGGGGTCTCGAGCGCGCCATCGGCCGCGGCGTGCGCGGACTCGTGATCGGCATTGTCGAGCAAGAATTTGCGGATGCATCGCCCGACGTCGCCAGGGCCGGTCAGACGGCCATCGATGCACTGGTGAAGGAGGGCGCGCGCGTCGTTTCCGTCGCGACGCCCCTCGCTCGCTACGCGTCTGCCATCGGTTATGTGACCATCGCCGTGGAAGCGCGCGCCAGTCTGTCCAAGGAATGGCGCGAGCACGCCGCCGACCTCACGTCGGATCTGCAGCTCACCTTCTCCACGCTCGACGCACTTACAGCGCCGGAGCTGCTCGACGCGCAGCGCCTTCGCTCTGGGTTGCGGCGGGACGTGGCGCGCTGGTTCGAAACGGTCGATCTTTTGGCTCTGCCGACGACGGTGTCCACGGCGTCACCCGTCAGTGACGCCGAGATGCGAAGCGGCGTCGTCGATACCCGCCTTCTCGACGGACTCTGCCGGTTCGCATTTCTCGCCAACCTCACCGGACTGCCCGCAGCGAGCGCTCCGGTCGGGATCGATCGGGAAGGTCTTCCGATTGGGTTGCAGCTGGTCGGCGATGCTTGGGATGAAGCGACGGTGCTTGCAGCGGTAGCGCACCTCGAACGCATCGAAGCGGCGCGGGTGACGCGCCCCGGCGTCAGCGTCGATCTCGGCTGACGAGACTGGCGCGCCCGTGGCGACGCGCTCTTACATCGACGAGCTGTCGGAAATGGCGCATTTGCCCGCGCTGCAGACCGCGTGCTTGCCGCGACAGGGATCCATCGTACAGGCAACGGTCTTGCCGCCCGTGCATTTCGGCAGCGAACCATCCTTGCCGAGCGCGCGGCAGTTGCATTGATCGCAGTAGTCGGAAGCCATCTTGCAATCGCTATCCGCAGAGCACATCGCAGGGCCCGAGGAAGGCACCTTCGTATCGACCGTGCCCGGTTTGATCCCGCCGGGAGTGGCAGGCGTGCTGGTCGCGATCGGCGGCGCGGGGGGCGTCACGGTAGCGGGCGGCACCGGCGTTGCGGGCGGCGGTGAAGCTGGCGGCGCCGTGGTCGATACCGGAGACGGAGGAGGCGGAGGAGGCGGTGGTGGTGGCGGCGGCGTGGGGCCACCCGTCGTCGAAGACGTCGAGGTGCCACCGATCTGGGCGCGCGCCACACATGCACCCAAGGCAAAAAGCGATACGGCGATGAAGGAAAGGCGTCTGCTCGGCTCGAACATGGCGCGCAGCATAGCGTGACTTTCAGCGGAGCGACGAAGATCGTAAGGCCAAAGCCCGTTCAAAGACGCAGGCGCGCGAGGCGCAACGCGTTGCCGATCACCGAGACCGAACTGAGACTCATGGCCGCAGCGGCGATCATGGGGCTCAGCAGAATCCCGAAGAACGGATAGAGCACCCCCGCTGCGACCGGCACGCCGACCAAGTTGTAGACGAACGACAGCGCGAGGTTCTGTCGGATGTTGCGCATGGTTGCCTCGCTGAGGCGCCGCGCGCCGACGATGCCGCGAAGATCGCCTTTGACCAGCGTGATGCCGGCCGATTCGATGGCCACGTCGGTACCGGCGCCCATGGCGATGCCGACGTCAGCGCGAGCGAGCGCGGGAGCGTCATTGATGCCGTCGCCGGCCATGGCCACGACATGTCCCGCGCGCTGCAGCGCCGCAATGGCCGCGTCCTTTTCGGTTGGGAGCACGTCGGCTTCGATCTCGTCGATGCCAACCTTGGCGGCGACGGCTCGCGCGGTGACCTCGTTGTCGCCCGTCAACATCACGACGCGGAGCCCGGCGGCACGCAGCGTTTGTACCGCCTCGCGCGACGACGCCTTGATCGGGTCGGCAATGCCGATCACGGCGGCCAGGCGGTCGTCGACGAGCACGTAGACGACGGTCTGACCATCGGCTCGCATGCGCTGCGTCACATCGGGAAGCGTGGGCGTTACGCCGCTGCGAGCCAACAGCTTGTCGTTGCCGATGGCAACGCGTTTACCGTCGACCACCCCGGTCACACCTTCCCCGCTCGTCGTCGTGACACCGCTGGCGCGGGGCGCGGACGCGGTCGATGTCGCCGCGCGCACGATGGCGGCGCCCAGCGGGTGTTCACTCTGCTCTTCGAGCCGCGCCGCGAGCTGTAGGACCTCGGCGCGAGATAGCTCGCCCGTGCATTCCACCGTGACGACGTCGGGCCGCCCCTCGGTAAGCGTGCCGGTCTTGTCGACGACCAGCGTGTCGACCTTCTCCAGCCTATCGAGCGCCTCGGCGTTTTTGACGAGAATACCCGCCGTCGCGCCGCGCCCGGTGGCCACCATGATCGACATGGGCGTCGCGAGGCCGAGCGCACACGGACAAGCAATGATGAGGACAGCCACCGCGTTGACGAGAGCATGCGCGAGCCTCGGTTCGGGGCCCACCGCCAGCCACACGACAAATGTGCCGGCCGCGACGGCAATGACGGCCGGCACGAAGAACCCCGAAACGCGGTCGGCAAGATTCTGAATCGGCGCGCGCGTGCGCTGCGCCTCGCCCACCATGCGCACGATCCGAGCGAGCAGCGTACCCTCACCCGCGGCATCGACCTCCACGAGCAGCGGACCCTTGCCGTTCAAGGTTCCGGCGCTGACGCGGTCCCCCGGCCGTTTTTCGACAGGGAGCGGCTCGCCCGTGATCATCGACTCGTCGCTGCTCGACGCGCCTTCCAGCACGCGGCCATCGGCGGCAACGCGCTCTCCCGGACGCACGCGCACGTGGTCACCCGCGCGAAGGCTGTCGATGCCGACCTCCTCGTCGCCGGAAGGCGTCACGCGGCGAGCCGTTTTCGGCGCCAGCCTGAGGAGCGCTCGTATCGCGCCGCTCGTTTGGCTCCGGGCCCGAAGCTCGAGGACCTGCCCCAAGAGGACGAGCGTGATGATCACCGTGGCCGCTTCGTAGTAGACGCCCACTTCACCGTGATGACCGCGCAGCGTCGAGGGAAAGAGCGAGGGTGCGATGGTCGCCGCCAAGCTGTAGACGAAAGCCGCGCCGCTCCCCAGCGCGACCAAGGTGAACATGTTCGGGCTGCGCAAAAGAATGGAATCCCATCCTCGTCGAAAGAACGGCGCGCCCGCCCAAAGAACCACCGGCAAAGCGAGGATGCACGCGACGATGTTGCGCGCGCCGCCCGGCAGCAGTGCCCCGATTGGATCGCCCACCATCATCTCGCCCATGCCGAGGACAAAGACAGGCAAGGTGAAGAGCGCCCCCACCCAGAACCGCCGCTGCATATCGAGGAGCTCCGGATTTTGCCCTTCCTCGAGCGAAACTACGGTCGGCTCGAGCGCCATACCGCAGATGGGGCAGGTCCCGGGCGCGTCGCGCACGATCTCCGGATGCATGGGGCAGGTGTACGTCGCGGCGCTCGGCACGGCGGAGCGCTGCGACGCGGACGCCGTATCCACAGCCCCGGAACGATCCGCGCGCGGCCCAGGAACCGCCGCCAAGTACTTCTTGGGATCGGCGACGAACATCGTGCGGCAACCGTCGCAGCAGAAAAAGTACGTCTTTCCTTCGAACGGCGCAGAAATGGCGCTGCGCGCATCGACCGTCATGTGGCAAACGGGGTCGATCGCAGACACCGCGTCGCCCCTCGGCGCGCCCTCGGCGGCTTTTTGCCCGCCCGAGATTGCTTCGTCCCGGTGCGGCTCGGGGTTCACGTCACCCTCCGCGCGGTAGTTCCTTCGGGTTGCTTGTACCAACCGGGGTCGTCGTAGCTCGTAAGCCCTTCGCGAACCTTGAGGACGGTGAACATGCCGCCCATCTCGATTTCGCCGAACGGACCTTTGCCCGCCATCATGGGGAGCGTGTTCCGTGGCCGCCCCATGTCCATCATATTGCCCATGCCGGTGTGCCCCATCGACATGTAGCCCGGAAGAACCTGCTGGATTTTCCCTTCGCTTTTGCCCGGCTCGACGCCGATCATGTTCGGAACGTCGTGGCTCATCGCGTTCATGGCGTGGTGCGACTTGTGACAGTGCAGTGCCCAATCACCCGCGTTCTCGGCCACGAACTCGAAATCGCGCGTCGTCCCCACCGCCACATTGACCGTGTTTTCGTGAAAGCGCGCCGAGGGAGGCACCGGCCCGGCGTCGGTGCCGGTAACCTGAAACCGGTGACCGTGGATGTGGATGGGATGGCTATCCATGCTCAAATTGCCGAGCCGCAGCCGCACACGCTCACCCTTCTTGACGATGAGCGGCGCGGTGCCGGGCCACACCCGACTGTTGAACGTGAACGTGTTGAAATCGAGCATCACCATCGGATTCGGCCGCGAGGTGCCCGGCGCGATCGCCCATTCGTGCAGCATGATGGCGAAGTCGCGGTCGACGCGCTCCGGCGCTCTGGGGTGCACGATGAAAAATCCCATCATGCCGAGCGCCATCTGCACCATCTCGTCCGAGTGCGGGTGGTACATGAGGGTGCCGTGCTGCCGTAGCGTGAACTCGTAGACGTACGTCTCGCCCGGTTTGATGTGCGGCTGCACGAGGCCGGCGACGCCGTCCATCCCATTGGGCAGAATCACGCCGTGCCAATGCACCGTCGTGCGCTCGGGCAGCTTGTTGGTGACGAAGAGGCGTACCCGGTCCCCTTCCACGACTTCGATGGTGGGGCCAGGCGTCTGCCCGTTGTATCCCCAGCAGTCGACCACCATACCCGGCGCGAATTCGCGCTTCACCGGCTCGGCGACGAGGCGAAACTCTTTCACGCCGTTGTTCATCGTAAAGGGCAGCGTCGACCCATTGGGCGTGATCACCGGGGTATACGGACCTTTGGGAATGGCCGCGGCTTCGGCCTGATTTTGCGCCGACGCTTGGCGCGCCCGCAAAAGTCCGAGCCCTCCGGCAAGAAACGACGCCCCCGACACGAGGCTTCGTCGCGTGATCATGGTCGTGCTCCCTTCTCGGGCGCCGATGGCGATGTGCCCGCTTTGGTTTTCGGCATGGGAACGACGCCGCCCGTCGCCCGCTCGAGCTCGGCGCGCGCCGTCCAATAATCGCGCAGCGCCTCGATGAACTCGCGGTAGGCGTTCACTTCGTTCTGTTTGGCGAGAAGAAGCTGATGCGCACCGAGCAGCATGGCGTTGTACTGCTCCTGTGACAGCGTCACTACCCGCTGCCGCAGCGGGACGACCACGTTGGCGTAGCGATCGACGACCGCGCGGGCGACGGCCACGCGCGTCCGCACGGCGCGCACTTCCGAACGAATCGCGACGGCGAGCGCGCTCTCGCGCGCAAGAGCGGCGCGCAGCTGGCCCTCGAGCCGAGCGATGACGGCTTGCTTCTGATCGAAGAGTGGAATTTCGAGCTCGGCGCGTGGACCGATGACGGTGAAATGCTCGGGGGCCCGATCGTACGCCGCCCCCACCGAGGAGGCCCCGAGCCAGCGGTAATTCTTGGCCATCGCCAGCGCGTGCGAGACGGCCTGCGCTTCTTCGCGCGCGGCGCCGAGGTCGAGTCGGCGGCTGACGGCGAGTGATTCGAGGTGCGTGAGCTCGACTTCGTCGGTCGGCAGCTCGGGGAGCTTGTCGGCCACGCGGTACGTCGTGTCCGCGCCCCACAGCCCGAGGTGCCGCGTCAGACTCTCGCGGGCGGCAATCACGTCGACCTCGCTGCGCACCAGATCGGTGCGGACCTGTTCGTAGAGCGCCTCTTGATTGGCGAGATCGAGATCGCTGATGTTCCCGGCTTGGTGTTGCCGCGCCGCCAGATCGAGCGCCGCGTCACCTGCTTCGAGGATGGTGCGACGCATGGCCGCAATCTGCTGCGCGGCGCTCAGTTGATAAAAGGCGCTCTCCACTTCCGCCGCCACCCGCAGCACGGCGTCGGCTACGCGAAGCTTCGTCGCGCGAAGCTCGGCCTCGGCAACTTTGCGCCGCGCCGCCAGCACGAACACGCTGAGAAAATCGGTTGTCACGGAAACATCGACGCCCGTTCGCACCTGACCGGCGATGGGAAACGCCACACCAGCGCCGAAGACGGGGTTTTGCAGGAGACCGGCCTGGACCACGTCGGCCTGCGCGACGCTGAGATCTTCGTACGTTGCTTGCAGCGTCTTGTTGTTGAGGAGACTTACCTGGACGGCGCCGTCTACGGTGAGCGTGCGCGACAGGAGCTCCCGTAGCTTCTCCGCCACCGCCGCGTCTTCCGTCCCTCCCTGGTTCCACGTGATACGCTGATCGGTGCGCTCTTCGACGAGCTTGGCGGTATCGCGAAAGGCCGGTCGCGGCGAAGTGGACGCACAACCCGTCACCAGAGCGAGCGCCGCCGCATACCGCGCGAGGCGGGGAGCCGTCCGTGATTTCACGATCGTCGTGCGCGACCAAGAGGGCGACAGCGCGCCTGCGAGAGCTCGGGTCATGGGGTGACGGAGGGGCTCGGCTTGGGTGGAGTGGGTTGGGGGACGAGCTTCATGCCGCATTTCGGACATGTCCCCGGCGCGCTCGAAACGACTTCTGGATGCATGGGGCACGTGTAGATCACCGCCTCGCGATGCGAACCACCGTGATCGTCGTGGCCCTGCCTGGCATCTTCCCCCAAGGCTCCCACGTCGGCCTTGGCGTACCCTTCGGCCGCGCCGGGATGACCGGGGTGCTGTTTGCCCCGATGCGGCAACGTCCCTTCGGCACAAGCGGTCAAACCGAAAACCACGGCCAAGAAGAGCGTCGTAAATGCGTGACGAAGCTTCATCGGTCTCTACCCCCTTTCGCTTGGTAGATATCGAGCAGCTCGGCGATGACGCGCGCCCGCTCTTCGGGTTTGTCGGAGCGAACGGCCCGCGTCACGCAGTGGTGGAGGTGGCGATCGAGCAGAAGCGTCTCGACCTTGGACAAGGCGGCGTGGATGGCCTTCGTTTGCCGCAGGACATCGATGCAGTAACCATCCTCTTCGATCATCTGCGCTACGCCGCGCAGATGTCCCTCCGCGCTGCGCAGACGCGTGAGGATCTTGTCCTTGGCGGCGGAGTCGGGGGGGGCTGATCGCGTGGGCATGGCAGCGTTGACCCCTCCCCCCCTGGGGGGGGGTTAGGGATCGAGCACCACCTATGCTCCCTTTTTTTGCGCGTGTCAAAGCGTCGCAGGCCCTTGGCGACTTAGACGTCGTTCGATGTCGTCGGCGGGGGACGGCCGTCGCGCACCCAGCGAGCGGCCGCCACCAAAAGCTCCGACGAGCGCTCGAACCCGAGCTTTTCTTTGAGGTGCGCGCGATGCGTCTCCACCGTTTTCGCGCTGAGGCCGAGCCGCACCGCAATTTCTTTGGTACCGAGCCCCGACCCGAAAAGCCCGAACACCTCGAGCTCGCGATCGGTCAAAACCTCCATCGGCGATTCGATGGTGCGCGCTGGGTTACCGCTGCGCGACGCGAGCGACCGCAAGAGGCGATCGGATACCGCCTGACTTACCCACATGCGACCGGCGAGCACCTGGCGCAGCGCTGCCAGGACGATTTCGGTGGGCTCGAGTTTCGTCACGTAACCGCTCGCGCCGCAGCGGATGGCGCGTGGGGCACACACCGTTTCGTCATGCATCGAGAAAACGAGGATCGGTAGCTCACGATGCGCGGTCCGGATTTGACGGATGATGTCGAGACCGTTCGAGTCTCCAAGAACGAGATCCATGATGAGGGCGTCAGCACGGAGCGTATCGAGCGCGCGCTGCACCTCGATCGCATCCTTGACTTCGGCACATACCCTGAGATCGGGCTGGTCATTGAGCAGTCGGGTTAATCCGTCGCGTATGATGGGGTGCCCGTCGGCAACGACGACCCTCTTTCTTGCTTCCTCGTTTGCTACTTCCACGTCTCCCCCTTTTGCCTACCCCGCATCCGGTCGGCGCATCGTCAGACCTGGCTGGAATCTGCGGGCCCGACCGGGAAATTATCAGGGGATCCAAGGGAGGCCAAGGGTGGGCCTAGCCTCTTTTCGGTAGGGATTTTCCCGATCGATGCTCAGTTTCGCTCGTAGCGCGCCCCACACCGCCGCATGCGCTGCATCCCCTGTCTTAGGGATTGCTTCGGAATGCCGTTGTAGAGCCGCGTGGGGTCCTCGCTATCCGCGAACGCATCGCCGCTGGCCGTCGATACGCTGTATCGGCATACGCCGTCGGTCGTGCTGGCTCACCTCGCCGGCGCTGCCGTGTTTGCCGCGGGGCTGGGGACGAGAGACAACGGAACTGCCGCCTTCGCCTGGCTGTGCGCCATTGTGACGGTCGCGGCGGCGCGCTCCTTCCTTTTCGTCGCTTACCGCAGGGCGGGCGCGGCGCACCGAAGCTCGCGAGCCTGGGTTGTTCGAATCACGCTGGCTTCAGCGGCAGCGGGTGTGTTGTGGGGCGTTTCACCGCTCGCGTTCGACGCGCTTGCGAATCCGGAGACGGAGCTGCTCTGCACCTTCGTGATCGGCGGGCTCGTGGCCGGCGCAGCGGGAAGCTTGTCCTGCCATCTGCCTTCCTTTCTCGTGTTCGCTACGCCGGCGCTGGTGCCGCTCGCGGTGATGCTCGCTCTCAGGGGGATGAACGGCGGGCTCATGGCGACGATGGTCGTGGTCTATGGCGTGGCGATGGTCGCCGTGGCTCGAAACGTTCATGCCGCGCTCACGGACGCCTTCACGCTCCGCAGTGAAAACCAAGCACTCGTGTTTCAGCGCGAAGAACATACGCGACAGCTCGAAGAAGCCAATCGCGAGCTCGACCAGCGCATCTCGGAACGCACGGCCCAGCTGCGCGCCTATGGACGGCGTCAGCGACTCGCGGCCGATCTCGGCTGCATGGCGCTATCGAAAGAAGACATCGCCGCGGTGGGCGAGCAGGCCGCCAAGACCGTACGCGAAGCGCTGCACCTCGACAGCGTCGTCGTCTATGAATTACTGCCCAACGAAGCGACGCTCGGTCTGCGCGGTCTCGATGCTCCCGATCATGATGGCATCGCGTTCCTCGATGTGACCAATGGCCTTTTGGCGCCGCTCTTCGACGCGCCGCATCCGCAGTCGTCTCTCTGCTTGCGCGTCTTCGATCGTGCTTCCGCGCTGTCGACGGACGAGCCGCAGGGGGAAAGCTTGCTCGGCGATCCACTCTGTACCTCGCTCGCGGCGAGCAGCTTTCTCTGCGCTCCCCTCTTCGGCGATTCGGGGCCGCTCGGGATCATCTTCGCGTGTTCGCGCGCGAAACGTGACTTTGGATCGAGCGAAGCGAGCTTCGTGGAGATCATCGGCAATATCATGGCCGGAGCCATCGCCCGAAGACGCAACGAGCTGGTGCAGCGCCGAAGCCAGCAGCTCGAGGCCATGGGGCGCCTGGCAACGGGGGTGGCGCACGAGATCAATACGCCCGTGCAATTCATCACCGACAGCACGACGTTTCTCGAGCGCGCGCTGCACGATATCTCCGCGCTTTACCGCGCACACGCCGCCGCCATCGATGCCCTTTCTTCCGAGCCGGGCGCCGCCAGCGAAACGGCGAAGCTTCTCGCCATGCGCCGCGAAGCGCGCATCGACTACTTGCTCGAAACCGCGCCGCAGTCGATCAGCCGCATACGCCTGGGACTATCGCGCGTCACTGCGACGGTGCGCGCCACCCGCGGTTTTGGGCTGGGCAATACGACGCCCCTCGCCGCCGACGTCAACGAACTACTGCGCAGCACCGCCATCATCACCAACCATGTCACCAAGCGTGTCGCCGAAGTGAAGCTCGAGCTCGGCGACGTCCCCCGCATCGTCGTGCACCCGGGTGAGCTTTTGCAGGTTCTCGAGAATTTCGTCACTAACGCCGTCGATGCCATCGAAGAGAAGCACCCGTCGGCCGAGCGGGGCACCATCACGCTGCGCTCGCGGCTGCGCGGAGAACGGGTCGAGATCGAAGTCGAGGACGACGGCGCCGGCATCCCCGCGGCACGCCTGCCTCAAGTGTTCGAAGCCTTTTATACGAGTAAAGAGGCCGGCCGCGGATCGGGACAGGGTCTCGCCATCGCACGCGACATCATCGAGCGCGGGCACGGAGGAAGGATCTCCGTGATCAGCACGGTAGGTGCCGGCACGACCTTTCGCGTCGAGCTGCCTACCGCCGCCACCCACCCCACCAGCTGGCGCTCGGTGGTTTTGTCCAAGAAGCTGACCTCACTCGTCCCGCCCCCTCCGGCCGGACGATTTGCCCGCGGAGCCTAAACCATGACACGCCCCCAAGTTCTTTTGGTCGACGATGAGCCCGAAGTCATTTCCGCTATCAAAGAAGCGCTGTTTCACGAACCGTACGAGATCGTCGGGGTAGGAGATCCCGTTGAAGCGCTGCGTCTCTTGGCGAGCAAGCCCTTCGACGTCGTCGTCGCCGACGAGAAAATGCCCAACATGGGCGGAGCGGAGTTCCTTGCCGTGGTCCGGCGCGACTTCCCTGCCACCGTGCGCATCATCTTGACTGGGCATGCCAGCGTGAGCTCGGCGGTCCGAGCCATCAACGAGGGCTCGGTTTACCGCTATCTGCTGAAGCCCTTTCCCGCGTCCGCGCTGGGTGAGATCATCCGGCAGGGCCTCAGCGATCAGCACGCCTCCGATCTACGCGACCGCATCGTCGATGGTGCGGTGCGGCAGCACGACGCGCTCATCGACTACGCTGCCGCAGTCGGAGGCAGCGGCGCAGGCGAGAAACCAGTCGCCGCGCGTCCGATCTCGTCGAAACAACCGTCCACCTCGGGAGCGGCCTCGGGGCTCAGCCAGCGTGAGAAGCAAATCGTATCCGCGCTCGCCGCCGGCAAAGATCCGAAGACCATCGCCCAGACGCTCGACATCAGCGTCCACACCGTGCGCAGCCACCTGAAGACCATCTACCGCAAAGTCGGCGTGCGCACGCAGCTCGAGCTCGTCACGCGCGTGCTCGGCGAGAGTCGCTGAGAGCGGCGCTTTCTGCCGTAGAGCCGCTAGATCGCACGGCCGAGGGACGCGCGACCGGGTCCGGGCGGGTAGCGGTGATCGCCATAGATCTCGATGAGACTGTCGGCCGCCTCGAGATCGCGGATGACACCCGCCGTCTTTCTCCACCGAAAGCTCACCGGGCTAATGACCTCCCGGATGTCGCAATGCGAGAGCCCTTGGTAGACCCGCCACTTGCGCGCATCGTCGGGGGTCGAAAACACATACTCCAGCGCTGGCAGCGGCAGCTTGCGCCAGACGACGTAGCCAACTTCCTGTTGGCGCGGATCGTTCTTCAATCCGTCGCAGTAGTCGCACACGAAGGAGATGAAGAGCGGCGTCATGCGCCTGTGACAAACCGGGCACTGCATGTACTACCTCGACTGTACGAGTACGTAGCTAGCGTGACATGTGGTCGTTCGTGGGCAAGGGCGACCAATGTTCGGCGTGGCCGCGCGTCGTGTTCGGACCGAGAACCCTCGTTCACGATTTCACCTCGCCACGCCTCCGCTTCTCTAGGTCGCGGCGCACCCGCTCGGTCAGTTTTCTCCGCGGGTTCTCGAGCGTTTCGCCACCCGCGCCGCGCTCGATCGCCGTAGAAAAAGCGTTTGGCCCGACCCTTGTAATGATGGGTCGCACGGCCTCGACATTGGAACGGGGTTCGAAGCCACAGGAGAAAATTCGATGCTGGGAAGACACGCGTGCGGATGGGGAGTGGGAGCGGCGTTGGGCATAGCGCAGCTCGGTTGCATGGTGAACACGGAAGACGCCGATCGATTTCGCGAGCCGATCCCGGAGGCAGCGCAGGTCAGCTTGGCGCTCCCCCGGTCGACCGCAGCTTCCTCCGCGGCAGAGACGCTCGCTTACGGGGGAGCCGGCGAGCACGCGAAATTTTACGAATTCACGCGCGCACTCGCGGACGGCGTCGACGACGTAACGAGATCGATCTTGGGCAGCATCTGGGTCGTCGTGCACATGCCCCCGACCACGGTCGCCAATCATGAAGCCACCTGGGGCCCGGGGGCCGACAACGCGCTGTCGCCGGTGGTCTGGCGACTCCAAGTGAGGGAAGTGAGCGACGGCGTTTTCGACTACGACCTCGACGGTCGTCCCAAGGGATCGACCGCCGAAGCCGACTACCTCGCCGTCCTCCGCGGGCGTGGATATGGTCGATCGCACGCCGAGCACCGCAACGGGTACTTCGTCGTCGACAATGACGCCGCCAAAAAGCTCGACCCGGCGCGCGCGCACGATCAAGGTACGACCAAGATCACGCACGCCATGCGCTCTTGGCCCGCCACCATCGCCGTCGAGATCCGGCCGACACCGGCGTTGAATTGGACCGATATTGCCGTGATCCATCAAAAGGACGGCTCGGGGGCAGTCGACGTGAGTGCGCTCACCGACATCGAGGAGACGAACAAAGACGGCAACCTCGAGGACGTCGTCATGCACAACCGCTGGGCCAACGACGGCGCCGGTCGTGCCGACGTGCAGATCAGCGGAGGCAGCGTGCCGATGCTGGTCAAGGCGACCGAGTGCTGGTCGTCGCAATTCGATCGAAGCTACTACACCGACAGCGCCGGGCTCGCCCCGACCACGGGTGATCCCGCTACGTGCGCGTTCCCCGACGCCAAGTTCTGATCGCGGCAGGGCCTTTGGCCGGCGGCGCGCTCTTGAAGAGGCGCCGCCGGTCGAGCGGCGACTAGATTCGCTCGGGCACTTCGACGGTCTTGTCCGCGTCGTGTACGTTGCCGGTATTGAGCGTGCCGGCGGGCTCGAGGAGCAGGACGCACACCTCGGTCTTCGCCACCGGCCGATGCTCCACGCCGCGAGGGACGATCAGAAATTCCCCTTCGCATAAGTCGACGGCCCGGTCGCGAAACTGCATGGTAAACGCGCCGCGCACCACGAAAAAGAGCTCGTCTTCGTGTTCGTGCTGGTGCCACACGAACTCACCGCAGAATTTCACGAGCTTCACGTGTTGGCCGTTCAGCTCGCCGACGATCTTGGGACGCCAATGTTCCGCGAAAAGAGCAAATTTATCGGCAAGGTTCACCTTGTCCATGGTGGTATCGGCTCCTTGGTCGAACCCACCGCTCCGGTGCGAGGGGCATCCGGCGGTCGCTCGGTGATAGCGCGTCTTACCTGGGCGAGCGGTGCGGCGTCCTCGAAAACGACGGTTTTGCCTGACGGTTTGATGCCGAGCCGCTGCCATAGGCGCGGCAGATCGACGTCTTGCCGGCGCAGCGCCATCGACTGGTACAAGTCGCGCAACACCGTGAGCCCGGTAGCCGCGTCGCCAATTTCGAGCACCCGGGCAATGTCCCAGCGCGCCGTGATGTTGCCGCCCTTTTCGAGCACGGCCCGCAGCGCATCGTCGAGCGAGCGCCGGTTCTGCGTGCGTTCGCGGATCTCGAGGTCGGCGAGCAAGCAAAAGAGCGCGCCGCCCCAATACGTTCGTCCCCAGGTATGCGTATTGTCGAGCCCTTCGTCGCGCGCCCCAGGCAGACCGTGGGGCGCGCCGCGCAAGAGACCACGCCAAACCGCTTCGGGTGACATGTTGCCGGCGCGAGCCCTGGCGATAGGCTCGACGTAGGTGGCGATGCCCTCCGCCAGCCAGATGTGCTGCCGCGGAAGACTGGGGAAACCAAGGTGGAGCATCTCGTGCACGAGGACCCAATCGTCATTGAGCTCTGCTTCCCCCGTCGCGCGTCCGAGCGGGACGAGCATCGACGCGCCGCCGCTACCGAGTGCTTTGCCATAGCCGAGGCCACGCCCCTCGGTGGGCAGGACGAGCAGAAGCGCGCGGGGGACGGGAAAGCGGCCGTAGTAAGCCATGACGATGCGCGCGGCGTCGTCGATCCAGGCGGCGACGCGTCGCTGGCCCACCGCAAATTCGCCGGGACCAAAACCGATTTCGAGCGCGCTCGTGCCGGCCCGGGTGCGCCATAGCTCCACGTTTCCGAAGGCGGCGTAAGGGGTGAAGGGGAGGTCGTCGGTCGGAGCGCTGAACCAACCGGGCTCGTTCGGCGACAGGGGCACGCCGGTAGCGAACGCGACGCCGGCCGCGGTACTCACTTGCAGCCGAAATCGCTTGCCGGGCTGCTCGAGGAGTGGACGCACGAGCCAGCTCGACGGCGGCGCAACGATCACGCCTTCGTGCGCGTCGGCAAGGTCGGGGTCGCGCAGGGAAACCGCAGCTTCGGCAAGCGCGAAACGGTAGCGGAGCTTGCACCCGTCGAGTTGGCAGGTGGGGACGTACCAGGAGGTGCCCTGTACGGCTGGGGGCTCGCACCGGGGCCCGGTGACCAAGCAGAGATCACGGACGAAGCTGAATGCCTCGTCTTCGAGTCCGAGCTCGGCCCCGCTCCCTGCCGGAAAGCGAGCTTCTACCGAGAGTTCCCGAGCACCGGGCGCGACGGTCACCGCGTAGTCCCAGGTATCGAAGGTCGCGGCGCGCGGCCCGGCATCTACCGTCACGGCAGCTACCTTGGGGCGCGCAAGCGGGGGCGGCGTGCGCGAGCAACCGCTCGGCAGAACTGCAAGAAGAGCCTCCAGCAATACCGCGCAACTCGCGAGAAAGATGGAGCGAGTTCGATCGAGGGGCCTGGGGGCGGGGGGCTGCGCGGCAACACGATCGGTCGAGGGTGTGAAGGCCGCCATCCCCGAATTTTGCCACACCGTACCCGCTGCGCGCGAGTCCTCGTCATTTCGCTCGCATTGAGCCATTTCGCTGCCACTGGCCGATTCGCGCGAACGCCGTGGCGGTGCTCCAAAGCAACGTAGGAAAATGTGCTCGCCGAGCGCGTTCGCGCTAGGTTCTTGCTGTGCGCATCGCACGCCCTGCTTACGTCCTTTTCTCTGCCTTCGTGGCATTCGCTGCCATCGGACCGAACGCCGACGCGGCTTCTACCGCGAAGCAGACGCCATCCGACGAACCGCCGCTGTCGTTCGGCTACACGAACTCGGGCCGCCTCATCGGAGGACGGCTCTTTCGCGATACGCCTTTCATGACGAGGGTGCAGGTCCATCGCAAATCCAAGGTGAGCTGGGCACTGCCGAACCTCTTGACGGTGCTCAACCGAGCGGCGCGCACCGTGGCGCGCAAGTTTCCCGGGTCGATGCTCGAGATCGGCGAGTTGTCGCGCAAAGACGGCGGGCGCATCACGTCACACCTATCGCACCAGAGCGGGCGCGATGCCGACGTCAGCTTCTACTTGACCGATCTCGACGGCGCGCCGCTTCGAGCGCCGCGATTTTTGCGTTGCCAGGGCACCGGCGATGGTCGTGACGATCCGACGGTTCGCTTCGACGACCAGCGCAATTGGGAGTTCGTGCGCGCGCTCCTCGAGGATCCCAACGAAGAGGTCCGTCAGATTTTCATCTACGCGCCGCTGCGAGCGCGACTCCTGGCGTATGCCGCGAAGGTCAAGGCACCGCGCCAGCTGCGCGCGAAGGCGGCTGCCGCCATGATGCAGCCGGTCAACGCGCTTCCTCACGACGACCACTTCCATATCCGTATTTCTTGCCCGAGCGACCAGCTCGAACGTGGATGCGCCGACCTGCCGTTGTGGCGCGCACCGGGGTCGCCCGATGAATTCGGACCAGAGATTTTGGCCGGCGAGCCGCGCGTGCGTTGGAGCACGCCCATGACCGGGGTGCCGCTCGAGAACTGGGGCGGAATGGCGAAGCTGTGGTCAGTCGAACGCGGCGTCTGTGATGCCGGCCACCTCGCGTGCGGCGACGGCCAAGCGATGCTCTGCGAAGACCTTGGCGACGCCGACCTCATGGCGTCTTTCCCTCGCGCATCGTTCGAGCTCGTCGCTCCTCCGGTGACGCCGCGAAACGGCGTTTTGCCGGCGGATGCATTTGCCGACGAGGGGCCGGGCGTTGCTGCCGATCCGCTTCTTGCAACGGCGGCGACGCCAGTTCCCGCTCGCAGCAGCGCCGCCGAGAAGACTGCCGAAGCGGCAACCGCGTCGTACTGCTCGTACGACGAGCCGAACGCCTGCGAGTCTCCGATCGCGGCGTTGACGCCGGCTTCGCCCGCCGACCCCGCTGGATACGGTCCGGCCGGATCGAGCGTGCTCGAATAAGATCGCCATTGCGCCGCTAAAGCGCGCGACGCCGCTCCCCCTCGCCGGACTGTGCAGGCGATCGGAAACCGACTAACTCTGGAGACCATGCTCCGAAACCTGCCAACACTCGTGACTCCCGCTTTGCTCGCGATTTGTGCGCTCACCGCGTCGTGCAGCCGCGAGCAGGGGCCTCCACGCGATGCGCGCGCCGAGGCGGCGGCCACCGCCGCGCAACGGCTGCAGGGGCGATGGCTTTTGCAACAATTTCAACCAGCCGGGCAGCTCGATTTCGCGCTGCAGACGCTCATGACTGCTCAGATCGGGCAGCTGGTGCTGGAGGTGAACGGGATGAACATGTTCATCCGCGGGCCTGGCGTCACCGTGCAGCGCACCTACCGCATCGACGAGGCGTACACCGAGCATTTGCAGATGATGGTGTTCGACTCCTACGGTGTCGGCTTCCGCGCCTACGGCGACTTCATCGGAAATACCCTGGTCATCAACGGCACGGAAGCGCCGTGGGTGGGGCGCGCGACACTCGTCCGACTGCCCTGAGCGGACGGCGCGAGCGTCGCGCCCGGCCTTACCAGGGGACGGCGAACGTCATGCTGCCGCCCTGACCCGAAGAGGGAAATTTCCAGCCCTTCATGGATTCGCTCACGCACGAAGAGAGAAACTCGCCGGCCGGCGGAATGTCGACGCCTTGGACGTCGGTCACCTTGCCGTCGGGAGCGACCTTCACGCGGAACTTCGTGTCGCCTTTGTAGGCCATACCGCGGTCCTTTTCGCGGCCGTAGCAGGCCTTCAGCTCGCGGGTGTGCTCCTTCAGCACGGCGTTGATCTGCTCCGGTGCAGGACCGCCGGCGGACGCGCTCCCTGCCGGTGCCGCGCCGCCGCTCGATGCGGGGGCAGCCGTCGTCTTCGCCGGTTCGGAGCCCTGCGCGGTGCTGGCACCGCCGCAGCCCGTCGCCAGACCGATCAACACGCTAAGCACGCCTGCACAGCTCAGGGCATCATTGACTAGGTTCTTCATGTTCGTCCTCGTGGATGATGGGCGGTGATCATGCGCGGGCCCGTGGTGCCGGCGTCGCGACCGCCGGCCATTTACACGAAGTCGCCGCCGCCGGCAAATCGTATCCGCTGCGGTGCTCGTCAGCGCTCTCCGCGCGATGCGTTAAGCGCCGTCGCGCTCTTCGGCGGCGGAAGCGCGTAGCTCGGCCGCGCGATCGGGATCGTTCTTGCTTTCGGCGATGTCGGCCAAGGCTCGGAAGAGATCGGCACGGCTGATGAGGCGGTCGACTTCGTCACGAGCGCTGCGCCTCAGCGTCAGCAACGCCTGGTAGGTGTGGTTGGCGAGATCGAGCTTGCCCTCTGCGTGGGCGAGTCGCGCGAGCATGTACAGGATTTCGGCGTGTGCGGGGTCGATGCGCGCCGCCTGCTCGAGCTCTTTTAGCGCGCGCTTCTTGTCCGATTCGGCGAGCGCGCGCGAAAGGGCGTGGTGCACGAGCGCGCGGTCTTTCGGTTTGCGCGTGCCGTAGTGTGCGAGCTGCGCGTCGAGGATGGCGACGGCGTCCGCGCCCCGCTTGGTCTCGATGAGCGCATTGGCGAGCTGAAGTCGCGGAGCGGCGCTCTCCGGCTCGAGCTCGATGACCTGCCGCAACAGCGGAATCACGCCGTCCGAGCTTTTTAGCTTGTTCGCTTGAACGTCGACCGCTTGCGTCAGATACGAAAGGCGCTTGGCTGGATCCTTGGCATGGTCGGCTTGGGTCGAGAGGAAGTCGGCAAGCACGTCCCACGCTTGCTCCTCGACGTAGAGTTGCTGCAGTCGCTGCGAGAGTGAATCGGCGTCGCGGAATCGCTCCACCGCCTGCTCGAGTCGCGACCGCGCCACGCCTTTGTCCCCATCGGCGACGTAGGCCGCGGCCAGGCGTAGGGTGTTGGCCACCACGGTGTCGGCCGGACAAAGCTCGCAGATCCGCTCCAGCACGGCGGCCGCTTCCTTGGGCTCACCGCGTTGCTCGTAGAGTCGCGCCAACGCTTCGAGCGAGCGAAGCCCGCCCAGCTCGGCGCCGCGCTTGTGGTTGGTAATGGCGCGCGTTTGGTCGGAAAGCCGCTCTTCGGCCAGCGCCGCGGAACGGTCCCAGAGCTCCGCTGCCGCGGAGGGATCGGCGCCCGCCATGGCGGCTGCTTGCTGCTCCCATAGCGCCGCCAGCTCATCGTAGAGCGCTCGACGCTCGAGCAACTCGGCGAAGGCCGTTACACTGCCGCCTGCCACCGCGTCGGTCGCGTCTTCTTTGAACAATTCGCGGTAGAGGACGAGGGCGGCATCGGCGTCGCCGAGCTTTTCGGCGGTGCGCTGCGCCGCCTTCTGCTTCATGCATCGCTTGGCACCGCGATCGAAGGGTAGCGTGGCGCCGCGCCGCAAGAGCTCGATGGCCCGCGCCACGTCGCCCGATTCGTCGGCAAGGGAGATGAGTTGCTCGAGCGCCCAACTGGCGAGCCCCTCCGTCGACTTGGCGGCCGAGCTGCCCGGCTTGTCGTCGCTCCAGCGTGTGAGCGCCAAATCGAATAGCTTGGCGCAGACCATCGGCGCGAGTGAGGGTTCGTCACGGCCGCGCACGGCGACGTCGGCCGCTTCTTTCAAAAGCCGAAGGTCGCCGCCTTTCACCTCCGAGAGACGTACGGTGGTGAGCACGTAGGCGCGTCCAGGCGTTCGGCTCTGCACGGCGGCGAGGGCCTCCAAGATCTCGACGCTCGTCGGATCATAACCGAGCGCGCGAATCAGGGCTGGCTCCGCGGTCGCCAAGTCGTGCCGCGCATCGCGCTGATACGCTGCCACTCCCCACCAAAAAGCGCGCGCGATGTCGCCCGGCACCTCTTCGCCCTGGGGAAGCTTGGCCGCCAGCTCGGCGGCTTTCTCCCATTCCTCTAAGGCCACGTAAGCCCGCGCCAGCGCGTGCTGGGCAAGCGAACGTACTTCGGATCGTTCTTGTGCTTCGAGCAGTCCCTGGCGCGACTTGAGATCGGCGGGTTGGATACGCAGCGCCTCGGCATATGCCTTCGCGGCGCGTTCGATATCGTGCAAGCGGTCGCGGCAAAGATCGCCGAGCGAGCCCCAGAGTCGGAGGCGGCGCTCAGCGTCTGCCGCAGCCGCGATCTCCTCGTGTAGCAGCTTGGCGAGGTCCTCGAAACGGCCCGTCCCGTCGAGGAGGGACGACAACTTGCTGAAGCTTTCCTCGTCGGGACCGAAAGCGCGGCGAATGTCGACCCACGTCGCAATGGCCTGCCCTACGGCGTCGAGCTCGCCCGCGAATACCGCCGCGATCCGAGCGCGGTCCGCGCGCGCGACGGCCGGCTCCGCCATGGCGGCGCGCTTGTCGAGCGCATCGATGAGATCACCCCAGCGGCGCGCCGATTCGAACACGGTCACCAGGCCGTCGAGCGCCTCGCGATCGGTGGCGTCGTCGTCGAGACGCGCTCTCCAGGCTCGCGCAGCGCGTTCGGGATCAGCGAGCACCGCGCCCGACATGCGAGCCACCTCGCCGAGCGCGTCGCGCCGCGCCGCTTTGTTTGTCTCGAGCGCGGCAATCTTGTCGAGCACGGCGCATCGTTCGGCGGCGACGTGCTGCGACGCGAGAAGTGGCTCGAGCTCACGCGCCGCGGGCAAGACGATGTCGGCGGCCAAATCGCGCCCATCGACGACGCTCGAGAAAAGCGCGATGGCGCGGGGCGCATCGCCGATCTGATCGCGGTAGACGCGGCCCGCTTCGACGCGAAGGCGCGCCTTCTGCACCGGATCAGCCGTTCTCTCGGCGGCGTCGACGAGGGCAGCGGCCAGGCGATCGTGCCGGTCGAGTCGGCCAGCCAGCTCGGCCAGCATTCGCCGATGCTCCTCCACCTCGGGCTCGAGCGCGACGAGGATGACGTAGCTATCGAAAGCGAGGCCGATCTCGCCGAGCTCCTCGAGGTGAAGGCGCGCTCGCTGCTGGTAGAGGACGGTGCGCTCGGCGTCGGAATCGCAAGCGGCAAGCTCGATCTCGATGATACGAACGACGTCCTCGATCTTCTCCTGCATCAAATAGCGAGGCTTGAGCAGCGAGGCCGAGCGCTCGACGAGGTTCGGCGTGAGCGGCCGCGGTTCGACGACATCGGGCTTGGGTGCGCTCGAGCGCGAGACGCCGCTCGGCGCCATCGAGAGGCCGGGCAGCGCCGGTATTTCGCCGGGCAGAATGACACGGCGCAAGAGGTCGTACGCCTCGTCCGATCCTGGATCGGCGGCGAGCATCTGCTCGACTAGCGCGAGGGCTTTCACCTGATTGCCCATGCCGAGCAGAAGGCCGGCCATGCGCGCGCGAATGGCCTGCGCAACTTGGACGTCGCTCGTCGCGTCCATTCGCGTTTCGAGCAAAGCAACGAGGCGCTGGTGATGTCCGCGCTTTTCGTAGAGGCGCTCCAGCGCTGCCAGCGTCGTCGCGTCCCCGGTGCGGATCGCGGCGAGCCGCTCCAAGTAGGTGATGGCGCGATCGGGATCGCGCGCGAAGTTGCGCGCCGCCTCGGCCGCCTCTTCCAAGAGCTCGGCCTGACCGCTGCCGGGCGCTTTGTCGATCGCTTGATCGTACAGCGAGAGGAGCTCGCCGTAGCGCTCGCCCGAAATGAAAGCGAGCTTGAGCCGTTCGAAGGCCCAGGCGCCGCCGGGCAGCACCTGAATGCGCTGTAAAAGCGAGATCGCTCCCTCCGGATCCTCGAACCACTCTTCATAGAAGTCGACCCCGCGACGGGCGACCCACTCCGCCAGTTCCGGCTCCAGGTGGCGCTCGAGCATGGCACGGTACGCATCCATGACCGGCTGCGGGCGACGCAGCGAACGCGCCAACTGCTCGGCGGCATCCCAGAAGAACGGTACCTCGGCAAAGTCGGCCGCAGCCTGCAGCGCGGTGAAGAGCGCTTCGTCGGGCCGGTCGGAGACGAGATCGAGCAGGCGCTTGTACCAGACCTTGCGCCCCTCCATGAGCTCGGGCGTGTCGGCCGGCGCGCCGAGCAGGACGCGCAAGATGGTCGCCGCTCGCTCTTTCGTCGGCGCCGCTTGGCTGGCGCGTTCGAGCATCGCGGCGGCGCGCGGTCGCGACGACGCCCGGCCGAGCGCGCGCTGGAGGATGGGGAGCGCCGTGGGATCCGAGGGGGAAGCTTCGAGCACGGGAAGGATCACCGCCAGCGCATCGCCGGCGCGATCCAGGTTCTCCGACAAGAGATGCCCCATACGAAGCTCGATGCCCGCGCGCACGGCGCCTTGGGTGCGCTCGCGCAAATCGGAGAGCGCAGTGAGGGCCGCCTCGGTATGGTCGAGATCGAGCAGCAGGCGAACGATGGCGAACCGCGCGGTGATGCACTCGGAGTCGTACTCGAGCACGCGCCGATACGCCTCCACCGCCGCCGGCAGGTTACGAATGCTCTCGTGCGCCTTCGCCGCCGCGAGGAGCGCGCCGGTTCGGTCGAGCCCTTGAAGATCGCTGGTGCGCCAAGCCGCGACCCACTGCCCATCGGCGCGCCGGTTCTCATCGTTCGGTGCTTTGGCGAGGAACGCTTCGAAGGCCTGGGCAAAGGACGCGCCGTCGTCGGCCGATGCGATCAGCGCGCGGAAGATGGTGCCCACCTCGTCCGCGCGGGTCGCATCGATCGCGAGGACGCGCGCCTTGGCGGCCAAGAGATCCTGGGCGTAGCGGCTAAATGCGCGCACGTACCGCCGCAGCGCGGAATCGACCGCCGTCGCGAACTGGCGTGACGCGCCGGCATGGAGCGCGGACTGCTCCATATCGAGCACGACCTTCACCGCGTCGCGCTCATCGACGATGTGCTCGAGCAGAGCGTCGTAGATGGCGGGAATGCGATACCACTCCCCTGCCTCGCGGTAGATCTCGACGAGACGCTCGGCCGCCTGACGATCGCCGGGAAAGAGCGCGAACATGCGTTCGTAGAGCCGGCGCAGGATGTCGCCGCCGAGCTTGGCGGTGGTCGCAAGATCACAGGCGCGCTTGAAAGCAGTCACCGCGCCGTCGACATTGCCCAGCTTTTCGGCGTAGAGATCACCGAGCTGCTCGAGCCATGCCATCTCTTGGCGCGCGTCGCTAGCGCTGAGGATGCGCCGCTCCAAGAGATCGCGCAGGGTATCGAAGTTCTCCGCCGCGTGCGCGGTGCGCTCGATGGCGTCGAGGACGTCGTCCCCCAGCCGCGCGCCCGACAAAAGCTCGCGATAATGGCCGAGCGCGCGCTCGAGCTGCCCGCTGCGCGCGGAAACGTCTGCCATGCGCACGAGGAGCGCCGTACGCCGGTCCCCGTCGGCAGCTGCCGCGCGACCCTCGAGCTCCTGGTAAAGTCCGGCATGATCGCCGCGCCTTCCGAGCGCGTCGAAGAGCGCATCTTCGGCGGCGACGTCGTGCGGCGTTTCCGCCAAGAGGACGCGCAGGGTGGCAACGGCTGCGGCATCGTCGCCCGCTTCCTGGCTCTGAATGCGAGCGATCGCCTGCAAGTTTTGCCGTCGGCTTTTGACGTCACTCGAGCGTTCGAGCCCGGCGCGGTGGACGGCGATCCGGTCCTCGACACTCCCCTGTTCCATGACGAGCCCCTCGATGCGTTCTTTGAGAGGCAGATCGTTGGGCCTGTACGCCGCTGCCGCGCGGTAGAGTGCCAACGCCTTCGGGGCCTCGCCCGAGGCGAGCAGCGCGTCACCGGCGCGTGTAGCGACCAGGAAAAACGCCTCGCTGTCGACGGGATGATCGCCGAGCGCACGCGACAACACCGTCGCGAGAAGCGCCGGCTGTGCGGCTTTTGCCGAGAGCTGCTCTACCCGCCCGACCCATCGCTCCACGGCTGGCGATTTGTTCGCGACCGCGATGCGCAGCGCTTCGCCGGCGACCTTGAGCGCGCGCGTCACGTCGTTCTGATTCTGCTCGAGAATGGCAGTCATTTCTTCGAGGATCGCAAGACGAGCGTCGAGGACGGTCGTCGCCTTGACCCGGGCCTCGAGCACGGCGAGAAGGCCCGGCCAGTGCTGATCTTGGCGATAAATCGGCTCGAGCAACTCGGCGGCTCCGAGGGCCGCGTCGGGAATCTTGAGAAGCCCTTCCACCGCCTTGCGCGCGGTTGCCGCGCGCGGATCGAGCAGCAGCACAGCGCGGAATGCCTCGAGGGCTGCCGCCGCGTCTTTCAGGTGCTTCAGCGACAACATACCGAGACGGGTGAGTAGGTCGGCGTGCTCTTCGCGCGGCGCGAGGGCGACTTCCTGCCGCAAGACCTCGGCGAGCTCGACGAAAGCCCCTTCCTTTTCCAACAACGGAAAAACATGGGCGTGCACCTCGCGCGAGGGACCGTGCGTTTGGAGCAGCTCGCGCCAGATGGCGAGCGCATTCCGTCCGTCCACGGCCCGACCGGCGCGCAATTGGGCCGCTCGCGTCGCCAAAGCTCGGGCCTCTTTCTCGTCGGCCGAGCCGACCGATCGAAGCTCGAGGATCGCGGCGAGTTGCTCATCGTCTCCCGTCGCATGATAGAGCGTCTCCAGCGCGTCGAGCGCGCGACCGCTGAGGGGCGATCCGATGAGCTCTTTCCAGGCCACGACCGCCTTGTGCGGATCGTCCAAGCGGCCCTGGTAAAGGTGCGCCAGCCGCTCGGTAGCGGCCCAACGCGCCGAGTCGTCCTTCTCGAGACGCGCCACGACTTCGAGCGCGCCCGCCAGTTGGCCAGCCTCGCCCTCTTCGTAAACCGCGGCGAGACCCCTTGCCGCCACCAGCATCGAAGAATCTCCCCCCGCAGCGGCGAGCACCTTCTCGAAGGCGGCACGCGCGCCCGCGGAATCCCCGCGTTCGAGCGCAAATTGCCCGAGCTCCGCTTCGATGCCGAGCCGCGTCGCGGCATCCTTTACATTGGCCGCCGCGGAGGCGAGCAGCTTCACCGCGTCCGCACCGCGTCCGAGAGCCGCGCTCACCTCGCGGTAACGGCGCCTCACCTCGGCGTCGGAAATATCGGCGGCGATAGCCTCTTCGAGCAGCGGAAGTGCGCCGGCGAGATCGGCGAGTTGGTCCTGCTTCAGCGCCGAAAGCCGCTTCACCAATTCGAGCCGCTTGGCGCCGCGCAGGGTGGCCAGCTGCTGCTCGAGCACCGACGCCGCTTCCGCGAAATCGCCGCTGCGATCGAGCGCGCTCGCCACCGCCGATGCCGCGCGCGGCCCGAGCGCGCGGTGAGTCAGGAGACTGCGCGCCGCTTCGAGCGCCGGTCCGTGCGTCGCGTCTTGCGCGAGCAACACCTCGGCATGGGGTAGCGCGCGATCGCGCTCATCGAGCTCTTCGCAGTAGAGCCGCAACAGACGCGCACGGAGAGCGAGCTCGTCGGCGTCGCGCTTACTCGGGCGGCTGGTCAAGACCTGCTCCAGCCACTTGGCGGCGTCCTTCACTCTACCCGAGCGAAGAAAGTGGGTTTCCAATGCTTCGGTCGCGACCCGATCGCTGGGATCGAGACGCACGATCTGCTGATAGAGCTGAATCGCTTGCTCGGGCTTGTCCGGCACGAACTCGGCGAGCTCGGCGGCGCGCCGCAAGAGCGCGAGTTGCTCTTCGACGGTGGGCCGGTGTCCGGCGGCATTCGTATAGAAATCGATGAGGGTTCGGGTATCTTGCCGCGCGGTGAGTAGGCCTTCGAGGCGCGTAAACGCCTCGGTGCTCGCCGGGGCGACGGTCAGAGCGCGCTGCAAGAGCATCACGGCTTTGTCGGCATCGACGGCCATTTCCTCGAAGAACGCAGCCGCTCGCGTGAGCACCTGCGCCGAAATCGGCGCGAGGACGAGCTTCATCTTCGTCGATTGGAGGAGCTGATCGTAGGCCGCGCCTAGCTCGGCCACGCGCCCGTCGCGCACCGCCGCGAGGTGCAAGGCGTCCCACATCTGTCGTTGCGCCTGTCCTTTGACAGCGCTTCCGACGAGCAGCTCGAGAATGAGCGGCTCCGATTCCAATTGGCTTTCGATAATCTGAGCGGCGCGGTCGAGCTTGAGGGCGGTGCGTACGCCTGGGTGCGTGCTTCGAGCTACGGACATTCGCTTATCTGAGAGCGCCGCGTGGAGGGCGCTCTTCTCCTTCATTCACGATACAAGATCTGGATTTGATTCCAATCTCATTCGAGGGCGGCGATGTGGCGAGAAAATAGGCAGCGCGACTTCGATAAGGCGCTCGCTTTGCCCTTGTATTGAAGGGGTGCGATGGCGGTCGTCTTGACGCGCCGGCGAAGCATGAGGAGACGCGTTGCCTACATCTCGCCTATTGGCCGGCGCAGCCGACGGACGATACGCTGTCCGATAGCGACAAATGCGTTATCGGCAAAGCGATTGCCCGCAACTATCGTCAAACCAAGGGCGACGCGCGAGGTCGGACCCTGTGGCGCATCGGGCGAAATTCATCACAAGAAACCACATGCCATCCGGGGCGCCGCGCCGTCTCCGATGACGACGTGCAGCCCGCGGCTGACGTCGATGCAACGTCGAGGCGCTGAGCGGCGCCGGGTGCGGCTATCGTGCCCGCCCCTGTCGCGCGCCTTCTGCGGGACCGTTCCGCGGGAGCCTTCTGCGGGAGCGAGGTGCGCTAGGCGGCGCCCGCGCCCGCAGGATCGACGTCGTGATCGGGCTCGCTTGTGAGGGTGAGCGAGACGAGGCGTGTCCAACGGAGTCTGGCGGCGTCGAATGCGATCAGCACCATGCGCGTGCGCGTCACCGCATCCGGATAGATCGCTGCGCCGAAGATGGTGGCCGCATCCAACTCGGTGAGCGGAAGGTCGGGAGGAATCGTGCGACCTGCGTCGAGCCATTGATCGAATGTTTCGTTCGCCCATGCGACGCCGCGCTCGTACGCCTTCACGGAGCGCTCGCTCTGCGGTTCGTCTTGCTCGTCGTCAAGCATTGCCAAACCTCGCTAAGACAGAGCCTTATACCATTGCCCGCCGATAGCGATCCGCAATTTGTCCGAATCGAGATCGGCGCGGCACGAGCGGACGGAATTGTGGCAGCGAGGCCGGGTTATCCACAGCGCCTATCGTTCACGTGCGATTTTTCGCTGCGAAACGCGTCAGCTGCTTCAGTTTCTCTTGGTGCGCATCTGCCGCAAACGAAGACGGGGCGACGCGCGCCCGCGTGCGCGTCGAGGCGGCTACGCCACGCGGTCGCTTGGCTCGATCGCGGCGGGCCGCACGCTCTTCGGTCGCCAAACGGGAGGCGTCACCGGCAAGTGGTTTTGAAAGTGGTCCCAAAAGTCGAAGTTGTACGCATCGGGCTCGCGGTAAAAACGCGCCTGAAACCCGATGCTGATCTCCTCCCACGGCTGACCGTTGCGGAGCACGTGACGAAAAACGTCGGCGCGCACGCGCATGCGCAAATAGCGATGTGCTGTGGTGGGGCGCTGTTCGACCAGCGCACCCATCGAGAAGTCGTACAAGAACTCGCGCAGCGGCGTGGCGAAGGTTTCGTCGGTTTCCACCACGTGCAGCACGAGATCCGCGCGAAAACCAGCCCACGCGAAATACTGGGTGATGCCGTCGGTCGATGCGAGCGGCGCGAAGTACAAATCGCTCGCGATGAGCGCCGTGAAGGCATCGACGTCAGGGGATGGCGGGGTCGCGTGACCCTCTTTCAGCACCCGCAAACTGCCGATGTCGAGTACACCGCCGGGGTCCGGGATCCACACCGCCGTCGATGGCGACAGCTTGCGCACGAGCTCGCGCATCTCCTCGGGCGAGTTTTTGACGTTGCGCCGGCGAATGTCGGCGTCGGCGGGGTGCGCTTCGTAGAAATAGCCGGCGAAGGGGACGAACATCCTCGCCGCAGCGTCGCGCGCCATCGTCGCCGCGCCGAGCGCGTGACGGCGCCGGCTCTTGGTCACCATGTCCAGAATCTTGGCTTCGTCGTAAAGCTCGCTCCAGCAGACGGGAAATCCGCTCGCGCCCCCTGCGAACGACGAAAGCAGGACATCGATGCCCGTCGGGATCTCGCCGCCTCGCAGGTTCTGCGCGTCGACGCTGTCGAGCACGCGATGGCCCGCATACTCGACGAGCACGCCGCTGTCGTCGCGCCCGGTGGCGTCGGGCAAAATCATGAAACGGAAGTCGTCGCGCAGTGTTTCCCACCTGTCAAAAGGCACGACGCGTAGGTCCGTAAAGCCGAGCCCGGCGAGAGCAGTGGCCATGGCAGGGCTATCAAAGGCCGGAATGTAGATGGGCACATCGCGGCGACGCTTGGCGACAACGGCCAAGGTGTGGCGATTGAGATGGTCGGAATGGTTGTGGCTAATGAAGATGCCGTCCGCCGCGGCGAGGCGCTCGGGCCAGTCGTCGGGGGGGCGCTGTGACAGCCACCAGCCGCGGCTGAAGGCGGGCCCGATGAGCCACGGATCGGTGAACAACCGGTATCCGGCGGCGACGAGCTCTATGCAGGCATGCGCATAAAATTGGAGGGTGAACTCGCCTTCCTGCAATGGGCGGCGCATCACGCGCGCTTCTTCCCACGGCCGTGATCGCGTCACGTCGTAGACGGCCACGCGACCCGCCCCATCGATCTCGACTGGGAGCTCGTCCTGACGCAGGTCGCCGCGCGGGTTCGTGTACGTCATGGTCGAGCCATCGAGCTTCCAGCCGTGGTGCGGGCAAACGAGCTCACAGCTTTTGCCGCGCACGAACCGGCCTCCCTGGTGACGGCATCGGTTCGGCGCGGCGTGGATCCTGCCGGACGCATCGCGGCACACGATCACCGCACCACCCGCGACGAGGCTCGGTTCGTTCCCGATCGCTTCGCCATCGAGCGTCACCACGAGTTTGCGGGGGGACGACCCGGGGGGCGGCGATGGCTCCATCGCCGCCCAATCGAGCAAACGTTGTGCCGAACGACAGAACGCGTGGAGTGGGCCAGAAAATCCTGCAGGGACCGACGCATGCCCTTCGACGGGACTCGCGAGACCGTCAGCACCGCGCCGCCAACGACTTGACGCTCCGCGGCTGTCGATGTGCTACGAGCTCGCCATGCTGCTCTTTTTGATTCCGGTCCTCATTCTTGCGGGTGCGACTTCCATTGGCATCGCGGCCGAGGTTTCGCAGAGCCAATCGCCCCCCACGCAGTCGGAGGTGAGAACCGAATCGCGCCCCACGCCCGCGCCGGCGCCCGCTCGCGTGCCCTAGGCCTTTCTCGAGCCGTTGCGCGCCCCGGTCCGCACGCCGTCCGACTTCGGGCCGCCCGGTCGCCGAAAACTTCTCATTTGGCAGCAGGACGGCTCATGATCGACCCATGGCGTTGTTTCCCATCCGAGTCCGTTCGCTCGTCATGGTCGGTGCAGCCTTCCTTTCCGCCGCCTGTAGCGCCGGCCGATCGCTCCCCCGCGAGGCGCTCGTGGCCCGGGCGTGGGAAGGTGGCGAGCCCCCTCCGACGATAGAGGCGCTCGAAGTCGTCGCGTTCGCCACGGCCCAGGTCGGAAAACCGTACTGCTGGGGAGGCACCGGTCCTTCTTGCTTCGACTGTTCCGGGCTCGCCCAAACGGCGTGGCGGCGCGTGGGAGCGCGCATTCCTCGGACAACCCACGACATCGCCGACGCACTGCCCGAGGTGCCGATCGACGAGGTGCGCGCGGGAGACATTCTTTGGTGGCCCGGCCACGTCGGCATCTATGCGGGTAATGGCTGGGTCGTCGACGCGCTCGACTCACGTCACGGCGTCGTGCGACGCCCCGCGAGTGACCCGTTCCGCGCCTTCCGACCCGCGGGCTGAATCTCCCCTCCCGGCGCCTCGCGCGAGGGCGAGCGGCAGACCTCGTGCGCCGCCGATCGATCGCCGGCGGGTGGTGCTAGATTCGGCGTCCGATGAACGACAAGGAAGTCTCCTCCCCCGCCGCCGGGGTCGAATCACCTGCCGAAACCCGCAATGACGGCACGCCCGGCAATTTCGTAGAAGACATCGTGCGCGCCGACCTCGCCAGCGGCAAAAATAGCGGGCGCGTCATGACGCGCTTTCCCCCCGAGCCGAACGGGTACCTGCACATTGGGCACGCCAAGTCGATCTGCTTGAACTTCGGCTTGGCCCAGACGTTCGGCGGCAAATGCAACCTGCGCTACGACGACACCAACCCCGAAACGGAGGATCCCGAGTTCGTCGAATCGATCGAGCGCGACGTGCGCTGGCTCGGTTTCGACTGGGAAGACCGCAAGTACTTTGCCTCTGATTATTTCGGCAAGCTCCACGAATTCGCCGTAAAGCTCATCGAAGCGGGCAAAGCCTACGTCGACGAACGCGACGTGGAAACGATCCGCAAGACCCGAGGCGACTACTATCAACCGGGCGAAGAAAGCCCGTTTCGCAATCGCTCGATCGCCGACAACCTCGAACGGTTCGAAAAGATGCGCCGAGGCGAATACCCCGACGGCTCATGCGTCTTGCGCGCCAAAATCGACATGGCGTCCACCGACGTGAAGCTGCGCGATCCGGTCATGTATCGAATTCGGCGGGCGCACCATCACCGCACGGGTGACACGTGGTGCATCTATCCCACGTACGACTGGGCGCACGGTCAGTCCGATGCGATCGAGGGGGTTACCCATTCGGTGTGCACCCTCGAGTTCGTCAATCACCGCCCGCTCTACCATTGGTATCTCGACGCTCTGGGGCTCCCCTCCCACCCCGAACAAATCGAATTCGCGCGGCTCGCCGTGACGTACATGCTGCTCAGCAAGCGCAAGTTGCAAGAGCTCGTCGAAGGGGGTTACGTGGCGGATTGGGACGACCCCCGCATGCCCACCTTGGCCGGGATGCGCCGCCGCGGCTTCACCCCCGAGGCGATCCGCGCGTTCTGCGAGCGCATCGGCGTATCGACGCGCGACAGCCAGGTCGACGTCTCCCTTCTCGAGCACGCGCTCCGCGACCATCTCAATGCAACGTCGCCGCGCGTGATGGCGGTACTGAAACCGCTCAAAATCGTGCTCGACAACTTCCCCGAGGGGCGCGTCGACGAGCTCGTGGCGCCCTACGATCCCGAAAAACCCGAGGGGGCGACGCGCAAGGTTCCCTTCTCGCGCGTGCTCTACATCGACCGCGACGACTTCGCCGAGCAACCGGCCAAGAAGTGGTTTCGCCTGGCGCCAGGCCAAGAGGTGCGCCTGCGTTACGCGTGCATCGTCCGCTGCACCGATGTCGTCAAAGACGCGTCAGGCACGGTGACGGAGGTGCATTGCTCTTGGGATGAGAAATCCCAAGGGGGACACGCGGCGGACGGTCGCAAGATCAAAGGGACCATCCACTGGGTATCGGCGGCGCACGCGCTGCCCGCCGAGGCGCGCCTCTACGATCGCCTGTTTGTCGTGGAGAATCCGGTCAAAGACAAGGACGTCGACTGGAAGACGCACGTCAATCCGAAATCGCTCGAAGTCATGTCGGAGTGTCTGGTCGAGCCGAGCCTCGCCAGCGCCCACGAGGCGGACCGCTTCCAGTTCGAGCGCGTCGGTTATTTCTGCGTCGATCGCGAATCGAGGCCGGAACGGCTCGTCTTCAATCGAACGATCTCCCTCAAAGACTCGTGGGCGGCAGCACAATCGGGCAAGGCCGGCAGTTGATACGAAACCGTGCGAGGGTAGTCTCGCGTCGGTGACCGGCGCGATGGAACGAGCAGCGAAGTACGCGGCGCCGCCGCTCGGCTTCACCAGCTTGCTTGCCCTCGGCATCAACGGCATCGTCGGCGTCGGGATCTTCTTTGCTCCGCGCGAAGTCGCGACCGCTGTTCCAGGATGGCGAGGGGTCGCGGTGTACCTTTGCGTCGCGCTTTTGCTCTTACCGACGGGTCTGGCTTACGCACGCCTCGGGCGCGCTTTCCCCGCCGACGGCGGCCCTTACCTCTACGCGCGCGAAGCTTTCGGCGGCAAAGCGGCCTTCGCGGTCGGCTTTACGACGTACGTGTCGGCGCTCTTCAGCACGTCGACGGTGCTGGTGGGCCTCGTCGAAAACGCCACCGCTACTACCGGTATCGTGGATGGAGGCGCCCGATTGGCCGTGGAGCTCTCGCTCCTGACGCTGCTTTCGGGCGCGCTTTCCCTCGGTCTGCGTCTCTCTGCAGTGGCGTGGTCGGCGGTGACCTTCTTGAAAGCCATGCCTCTCGTCGCTCTGCCCATCGCCGCGTTGTGGGTAACGCTTTCGCCGGGCGGGGATGGGTTGACCGGAAACGACGCCATCGCGCCCGCGGCGCCCATGGGCGTTCTCACCGCCGCGCTTCCGGTTCTTTTCGCGCTGCAAGGATTCGAGGTGGTCCCCCTCCCCGCGGCGCAAGTGAAAAGGCCGGAGCGAAGCGTGCCACTCGCCACGGTGGGTGCTCTCGTGTTCGCCGCGCTTCTTTATATGGCCTTGCACGCCGCGTGCGTGCACGCGCTGCCCGACCTGTCGAGGCATGAGCTGCCGCTCGCCGACGCAGCGCGCGTCTACGGGGGCGTCGCATTCTCTCGCCTCGTCGGTGGCGCGACGAGCCTCAGCGCGCTCGGCATCGTCATCGGGATGCTTGCCATGACGCCTCGTTACCTCGCGCCCCTTGGTCAATCGGACGCCCTTGGATTCGGGCTCGACCGTCTGAGCCCGCGCGCCGTCCCGCTGCGCGCATTCGCGGTGACCTACGTGCTCGTCTTCGCAATCCTGGTCGCCAACGCGCGCTGGGGATCGATACGCCACTTGCTGGCGCTGTCGAGCTTGAGTGTGACGCTGCAATACACAGTGACCGCGGCGGCGCTCTTCGTGCTGGCGACGCGCGAAGCCGCCGGCCTGCGGCGATGGGAACGGTGGCCGGCGCCATTTGCGTTGCTCTCGTTCGTGCTGTTTTTAATGGGTTCGAGCCGGCTCGAGGTCCCCGTCCTCGTCGCCATGATCGCGCTCGGGTTCCTCGTTCGGGCAATCGGGCGTCTGAAACGGGTTGCCGCGCGCTAGTCGCTCGCCAGGTGGCACGTGCCCACATCCACGCTTTCACTGCGCCTTGGCTCCACCATAGCGTCGGCAGGCGGGCATCATCGCCGGATTCCTCCGCGCCGTTCACCGTACCCGACATCGACAGAGGTCTTGGTTGGAACATGGCGGGAGAACGATTCGCCGCTGCCAAGCTGCTGATGCAGAAGACTAGAGAGGATGACGCGCACGCTGGACGGCGCTGGCCGACCACGTAGGATGGATCGGGCGGGGTGGTCGAAGACGGGGGGCAACATGACTCGAGAGGGCAGCGAAGGTCGCACCATCCTCGTCATCGACGAGGATCAAAAGGTGCTCGAAGAGTCGCGCGCGATCCTGGAGGGAGCGGGCTACCGCGTCCTCACCCGCGACCACTCCGCTGGCTCGATCTCCGCCATCGTCAAGGAAAAGCCCGCCATCGTTTTAGTGGAGCTCAATATGGCGCGCCTCAATGGCGAAACGATTGCCAAGATTATCAATCGGACGCATCCACGCCCGCCCATCATCGTGCTGTTTCACTCGTCGCTACCGGTCGAAACGTTGCGCCTCAAGAGTTTGGCCGCGGGAGCGCAAGGCTACGTACAGAAGACAGCCGACGCCGCCGAGTTCATTGCTCGCATCGCGCAATGCGCAACCAGCGTCCAGGCGTCGAGCAAGACGCGTCCGCTCGCGAGTCCCCCGACCGCGGGCGACGGAGTTGCTTCGCTGCCGGCGCCGCCCCCTGCGCCGCCGTTGCAAGGCCGCCGCGGGCAGCCCGAACTGTCGTCCCTCAAGCGCCGCGAACCTGCTACCGCAGCGCGCAGCGGCGTGGTGAAGACGCTCTTCGTGGACGATGATTGGTCCTTGCTGCGCGCCTACCGAACTGCGCTGGGCACCGAGCTCGAGGCCGAATTCCTTACTTCGGGAGAAGAAGCCACGCAGCGCATTCTGTCCGATTCGCCACCTCAAATCGTGGTGTGCGATATCATCATGCCGTTCGTGACCGGCGCTGATCTCTACAGCCGCGCCGTAGCCGCCGACGCGTCCTGGCGCGAGCGCTTCTTGTTTTTGACCGGGGCGAGCTCCACCCGGGTGGTCATTGATTTCATGAACGACCACGAGGGGCATGTGCTTTTCAAGCCCGTCCCGTTCAACCGGCTCCTCGAGGCCATTCGCCAGCTGGATTCGCGTGCTGGGCCGCGGACGCCAGGCCCCCGCCGACCGTCGCTCGACTCGTCAACCTGAGACCATGAAGGCTTTATCGGATGAAGACCGTACTCGTGGTCGACGACAGTGACATCGTTCTCGAGCGCGTCAAAAAGTCGCTCGAAAGCGTTGGCTACGCCGTCATCACGCGGAATAAGCCGTCCGGTTCGGTGGCGGCCATCCTGCGCGACAAACCGGACATCGTTCTGCTCGACGTCAACATGCCGACGCTTTCGGGCGAGACCATCGCCAAGATTCTGGCTCGCGTGACCCAGAACCAGGAGACGCTCGTTCTTTTGCACTCCACGCTGTCCATCGATCACCTGAGGCTCCGGGCGATCGCGAGCGGGGCCCACGGCTATATTCAGAAGACGGACAGCCCCACCGAGCTGGTGCGGCGTATCGAATACTGGCTCAGTCGCGGCCGCTACGGGACGAGCGCCAGCCGGCTCGAGGCAGCACCTGCCGTAGAGGGCGCCGCAGGGGGGGCACCGGCGAGCTCCGGTCGGATCGCCGCCGCTCCGAACGTGAGCGCTGGTACCCCCGGGCCGAATAGCATCGCCGCCTCGAGCCGCCAGGAAGCCGCGCTCGGCGTGGCAGCCGGTTCGAGCGCGGTTGCACTGAGCTCTAGCCGTTGGCGCGCCGCGACGACGGCTGTCAGCGGCCCGCCCAACGCGCCGAGCTCGAGCAACTCCGTGGCGGCAGCCCGCGCGGTCTCGAGCGCCGCCTCGCTCAAGTCGGCACCTCTGGTAGCCGATTTCGGTCCGCCCGCGGGAACGCCGACCTCACGCAACATGCGCGCCGCCAAACCGACAGCGTTCGGCGGCAATCGCACCGCCAAGGTGCTGTTCGTCGACGACGATTGGACCATGCTGAGCTCCTATCGAACGATGGTGGCCGGCTATGTCGACGCCGAGTTCGTCTCGAGCAGCGATGACGCCTTCACGCGCATCCTTTCCGATACGCCTCCGGAGGTCGTCGTCTGCGATGTCGTGATGCCAGGTCTATCCGGCGCAGATATTTATCGCCGCGCGGTACTCTTGGACCGCCGCTGGGCGAATCGGTTCATTTTTGTAACGGGTGCGGCATCGACGCCTAGGGTTGCGGAATTTCTCAATACGCTCGACGTGCGCGTTTTCCACAAGCCAGTCCCAACGGACCGCCTGCTCGACACGCTCAAGCAAATGACGGAGGTCCAAAGGCGCTGATTCTTCGTCCAGCCGAAGCTGCCGGCCACACCGCCCGCAGCGACCGGAGCGGCGCCCGAGCGTGATCATGCCTCTCGGATGGCGTAAGCTACCAAGGTCGCTGTGCGCAAAGTAGCTTCGACGTTGTACTGCTTGACCTTTCTGGGTGCCCTCTCGTGCGGCGCGCGGCCAGCTGCAGCCCCGTCCAGCGAAGGCTCGCGCCTGGCCGAGCAAGTTCGTTCGTCGTTGCGCACACCGGCGGAGATCGCCGCTCGTTCGACCCCGTCCGTCGTCTCTGTGCGTACCGAGCAGTCGCTGGGCACCGGATTCGTCGTAAGCCAAGACGGGCTCATTGCCACGAACCTCCACGTCATCGCCGGAAACTCCGAGATAACGGTCACGCTCTCGGACCATCGCGAGTTTCAGGTCGTGGAGATCTGGAACGGCGATCGCCAGCGCGATCTCGTCATCATGCGCATCCAGGCCAAGAAGCTGCCCGTCATCCCGCTTGGTGACAGCGACGACATGCATCCAGGCGATTCCATCGTCGCCATTGGGCACCCGCTCGGTCTCGAAGACACCGTATCCAACGGTCTCGTCAGCGCCGTGCGCAAACTCGATAAAGGTCTCACCGTTTTGCAGATCTCCGCGCCCATCGCGCCCGGCTCCTCGGGGGGGCCCATCTTCAACGATCGCGGCGAAGTCATCGGCGTGGCCACCGCCATCATGCTCGGCGGTCAGAACATCAACTTCGGCGTCCCCGTCTCTTATCTCAAAGAACTCCTCAAAAAGCCGGCCGCAGTGAATCTCGAGGCCTTCGCTGCCGCAACCGCGGAACGAAACGCACCCGCCGACGCCCGGCGCAATGTTCCGGCGCTCTCCGTTCGCATCCTCGAAGGATGCAGCCGGGGCAGCATCGATCTCATGACGAAGGCTCTGGCCGCCGCCATCGACATCGGCGCCGCGCTCTACGATGACGGTAACTTCGCTGGCTGCTATCACATCTACGAAGGCGCGGCCTCCGACCTCGAGCGCAGGCTCGGAACGACGTGCCAACGCCCCGCCAGGACGCTCGCCGACGGACGAAAGCGCGCCGCGCGGCTCAACGATCCGAGCGACCAAGCCTGGGCCATGCGCGACACCTTCGATGGGCTCCTCGATGTGATCCGCAGACACGGCACGCAAAACGGCAAGCCGCCCCCCTTGCCGCTTCCCGGGGCGCCGAAGCGTGACGTCCCGCCCCGGCGCAAGTAGCGCCGCCGTCCTGGCGCTAAGCGATCTATTTGATAATCCCAGCCGCAAGCGCGGCTTCGGCGATTTTGATCATGAACGACTGCGTAAGGCCCGAGCCAGACGCCACGCGCGCGAGCACCTTTCGCTCGTCGCCAAGCTCCGTCATCTCGAGAAGTCCAACGAGTCTGGCCTCACCAGTCATCACCTGATAATGCGATCGAAACGCCGTCGGGGTGATCACGTACGTCGTACCATCGAGTTCAACCGTTCCCGTGGGGGCTTCCGGCTGGTCGGTCATCTCGTCTACCTTTCAACTCGCTGATTCTCGGACGGCAGCTGGCCCCCGGGGACGGGACCAGGCTAGGTCCCCGAATATACCCTCAACGGGGTTTCGAGGCACTCAGCGCTAAATGGCCACGAATTCGAAACTTTCTTCCTGCTGTGGTGCCCCTAGGCTTCGCATCGGAGCCGGTCGATCGGATTTCCGGGAATGCATGCTGCGCGAGATCGACCGGGCTCCGCCTCCCCTTTTGGTCCGGGAGGCGCCCGCCGAGAGCGGAGGTCATCCCCGAAGCGTTTCCGTCGGCTTCGGGGCGCTGGTGCGTCGGTCATGGCAATGATATCTGCCGAAAGCGATGACGGCTCGTCTTCCTATTCGGCACGAGCGCTTCGCCTCACGCGTGGTCGTGCATCTCTCCCTCCTTGCGGCTCTCGCATGCTCGGCGTCAACAGAGGATGACCATGCAAAAGCCGGCGACGCCGCCGCCGATCATTTCGGCGATGTCGCCAGCGAGACGGGCATCGGCGACGGCGGCGACGATCGCAGCCGCGTGGACAGCGTAAGCGGCAGCGATGCGCCTGCGCTCGACATCGCCCGGGACTCGAGCGAGGATCGCGCGGAAGATCGCGCCGTCAGCGATAGCAGCGGGACCGCCGATGATCGCTCCGAGGTCGGCCCACCAGGAGCGGCGGACAGCAGTGTCCTCGATGGCGACAGCAGCGTCGACCGCGGGGACGCGAACCAAGCCGACAACGCCGCGGATCGACCTGGTGACAATGGCGCCGACAACAGCGGCGGCAACGCCGGCGACGCAAACTCCGACGGTCGTGACGCCGGTAGCCGCAAACCATCGGGGGTCTTCGGCGGCGGTCCGTTCTACAACGACGCCGCCACGGTGATGCCCATCATGCGCGCGTCGGGCTTCACCACCATGGTCTTGTGGAGCATTCACGTGCGAACGAACGGTGACCTCGTCTTGAACGACGTGCCGCTCTTCTCGAACGGGAGTTACATCGGCAGCGACGCTGCTTGGCCGGGCAAGGTCGCCACCTTGAAGACCGCTCCTACGTCGGTCACGCGCGTCGAATTCTCCGTGGGCGCAGGAGGAACGACGGACTTCGAATCCATCGAATCGCTCATTGGCTCGCAGGGCGCCGGCCCCACCAGCATTCTCTACAAAAACTTCGCCGCGCTGAAGGCCGCTATTCCCGTTACCGACGCCGTCAACTTCGACGACGAGAGCAACTACGACGTGGCTTCGACCGTCGCCTTCAGCGTCATGCTCGGCGATCTCGGTTACAAAGTGACGCTTTGCCCTTACACCAACTCGACGTTCTGGACTTCGGTCTTCAATCAGACGAATGGCCAGCGCCCAGGTCTCGTCGATCGCATTTTGCTCCAGGTCTACGCCGGCGGGGCCGCCAATAATCCCGCTACGTGGAGCGGCTACTTCGGCGGTCTGCAGGTCGAAGCTGGACTGTGGAGCCGACATGCGAGCAACTGCGCTACGGGCGACGCCCCGAGCTCCGTTCGAACCAAGATGACCAATTGGAGGAGCAGCATCACCGGCGGCTGGATGTGGCTGCTCGACGATATGCTCGCGTGCGACGCCCAATACCCGCTCGAAGACTATGCCGCCGCCATCAATGAAGCGCTGAACCCCTGAGCGCAGCGACTTCCCCCACCGCCCGCCCCGTGATTGGCCGGCCATGGACTTGCCTACGGTAGGCAGATGGGCGCGTCGGACGGCAGCCATTCCAGCGTTCCGGCGATCGTCGCGTCGGCTTTGGCGGGAGAGCTGTCGACCGCGGTCGCGCCGCCGGGATCGTCGAACCGCCAATACGCGACGAGCCCGGGCTCATTGCCGGTGAGCCGCCGATGCATGGTCGCCGCGATCTCCGCTTCGGTTCTTGCCACGTTCCACACGCGAACTTCGTCCATCAGCCCGATGAAATGGTTCTGATCATTGAGCGTACTGCCGACGGTCAACGTCGGTTGGTCCGTCAGTGAGCCTTTTTGCGTCGTATTCGTGGCGTTTTCGTCGACGCCGTTGACGAGGACGTGGACCTCGCCGCTCTCCTTGCTCCGCGAGGCGGCGACGTGCACCCATTCGCCGGTCGTCACGTCGCTCGTGGATCGAAAAGTGGTGTCGGGGTTGCCGATTCCAAATACGAACTTGTCATTGAGAATCGCGGTCCCGAAATCGTCGGCCCCCGCGGGGTTCGGACCCGGCGGCGCGTCGGCATAAATCACGCCGTTGCCGTGATAGAACGTCGTGCCTTTGCGGGAAGCCGTCGTTTTGATCCAAGCCTCCAGCGTGAAATCGTCTTGCACCGGCCGCGCGACGCTGAGGCTCGACGCACCCGTGAATTGGGCGGCATAGCCGGCGGCGCAGGGCGCCGCGTCCGAACGCGGGAACACATCGGGCCCCGTCCGCGTCGCGTCTTGGTCATACGGATCAACGACGTCCACGAGTGGCGGCGCGTCGCTCGGGCCGCGCGACCCGGCGTCGGCGCCGGCGATCAAGAGGTCGGCCTCCTCACGCCCGCACGCGAGCCCGAGCGAGCTCGCCAATGCCGCAAGGCAAGTAGCTCGGCGCAACGTGGCGCTCGACCTGCCGCGCGGCCGTCGGACACCCTGATCGCGCGTCCTCATGGTGCTCCGCCGAGCGTGAGCGCGGGGCCGAGCGTAAGGCCCACCCATTGGTTTTCGATCGCCGATCCCGTTCGGCCCGCGGCGCGCCCATCGGCGGCGTAGATCACACGTCCCGCTTCGAGCCCGATGAGGAAGGCTACGCGCGCCGCGATGGCCGCCTCCACCCGCAGCATGATCATCGGGCCCCACCACGGCAGCGTTGCCGTGGTCGCGTCCGGGCGCGGCGTGATTTCCGCCGCTTCCCCTTGCATGTAAACGAGCCCTCCGCGAGCACCGAGCCCCCCTTCGACCGCGATCCAGCCGAGCCGTTGGCGAATCCGCAACGACGCGCTGGCTGATGCGAGCAACGTGCGAATGGTCCCCAAGGACACGTCTTCGCTACCGCTCTCGACGAGAACGTCGGCTCCGACCACTTGCCAACCGTTGCGGACCCAGCTCGCGCCGATGCCGCCTCCCAAGGTCAAAAGATCCGCGCTTCCCGTGCGCTGCGCCGAAGCGAACGCCTCCAAGCGATGGTACGGCGGCTCCGCGAGGGCGCGTTGCGCCGCCCTCGCCGCCGCTTCGCGCGTGCTTGGCGAAGCCTTGGCTTCGACGATGTGGGGCCGAGGGGCGGCGTGGGCCGTCAGCTCAATCCAGCTCGCCGCCACGAGTTCGGCCGCGGAGAGCCCGAGCAGGCGCGTTCGCGTGGCTGGGTCGTTGGCCGCAAGGTCGAGATGCCGGACCAGCGTTTTGCCGGAAACTGGGTCGAGCACTTCGAGCCGCACCCAAGGACCGGCGCAGGCAATCATGACCCGTGTAACCTCCGGGTCGTCGGTCGCGGACGACCGCGGCGCGCCGCTCGTCGGGTCGTGGGCCGCGGGCGCATCCTCCTCGAGCTGCGTTGCTACGTCGATGCCCAGCTCGGCGCTCGCGATGCGCTGCAGATCGGGCGCCGGCGCCTTGATGCATCGAGGAACGATGATGACGACTGGAAATGGGCCCGACCGCGAAGACAGAGGCGGCTCGGCGTTCGCCGCGCATGGAAACAAGCTCACCAACGCAACGGCTACGGCGCCCGCGACGATCTTGGGCGACGGCTTCATTCCACTTCGCCGAAGGTCCTCACGCGCATCATTCGAGTCCGCCGAACGCCTTGACCGCCCGAGAACGTTGCCCCCGGGGATAGAGGCGCAGGTACTCTTCGGCGCGCTCGCGCGCACGTGCTCTCACGCCGGCTTGGGCCCACGCTTCTACCTCGCGCGCCAGCGCGTCTTCGGCCAGGGAGCCCCCTTCTGCGCGGCTGCGCGCGTCGGCGAATTGGAGCGCCGCCTTTTCGGGCTGGCCCAATGACGTCATGAGCACGCGCCCCAACGCGAACGCCGCCATCGCCGCCTTGGGATGATTGCCGGATTCTTTGATCGAGCGTTCGAGATAGGGCACTGCATCCGCCGGGTGGCCCGAAAGTCGCGCGACGTCGGCCGCGAGCAACAGGTCGTCGGCGTCGCGCAGCATTTTCCGCTGATCGCGCAGCAGCGCGTAGGCCTCGCGGTTACGACCCTCGAGCGCCAGCATTTTCCACGAGGGCGTGCGTGACGAGCTTGCGGCCGATCCCGCCGCCGGAGAGCTCTCCACGACGGGCCGTTCGGCGGGCCCTGGGGGACGCGGCTCTTCGCGTCGGTTGTCCTCGATGGGCGGAAACCAGTTCGCCTCTCCCGCACCGAGCTCGCCGGACCCAGTGAGCCACGTCACGCGCACGCGCCCATGTCGCACGGATACGCCGACGCGCTCGTCGAGTCGCTCTACCGTAAACGCCGTGCCGAGGGCCTCGACCACCACCTGCCCCGCCACGACGCGGAAGACACGCGACGGACGGGGTGTTACTTCGGCGCTGATCTGCCCCCTCTCCACGGAGGTGATGATACGCTCGGGACCCGCTTCAATCACGGAAACCTGCGCGTCGGGATCGAGCCGCGTCACCGTCGACCCGTCCGAAAAACGGACCGCCATCGACGCGGCCGCTGCGATCGGCGACGGTTCGGACGAGGTGGTGTGCGAGCGAAGGCCGATCGTGCCCCACACGATCCCTGCGCAGGTCGTCACTGCCGCCAATCCGACGCCTGCTCGTCGCGCGGTCGCTCGCCGCCGCATGCGACCGCGCAGCATGGCCAGGCCGATTTCCGTATCCTTCGCATCCCACGCCGGGTCGACGCCACGAACCGCGGTCTCGATGTCGCGCTCAAGCTTCATCATCGCGCAAGGCCTCCAGAACGGTCCGCTGGACCTCTGCGACGCGACGCTTCACGGTGGCCAGCGAGCAACCGCAGTGCTGCGCAATTTCGGGTAAGGTCAAGCCCTCGACATAGCGTAGCGTCCACGCGAGCCGCGCGTTGACGGCGACGCCATCGAGAATTCGGTAAATCTCCGTCGCCAGTGCCCGCTCCGCAGGAGACGCCGTCGGGCTCGCCACGCTGGCATAGTTGTGACTATCGCCGAGATGAAGAAACGCTCGCACGCGTCGCAGGCGCAAGCGAAGGCGCGCTTCGCGAACCGTCACCGTCGTCAGCCAGCTCTTCAGCGCGCGCGGATCGTCGATGCGCGCAATCCAGTCGTGCGCCTTGAGAAACACATCTTGTACGAGATCCTGCATCTGATCGCGCGAGCCGAGAATGCGAAACCCGATGGCGGCGACGTGCGGCGCATATTGCTTGAACGCCTCTTCGAGACTGATCGGCGTCGGCGAATCGGGCTGCGATCGATTTTCGCGGGCACTGTGCGCGCCCGAGGTGGCAGCATCCTCATCGTCTTCGACGAGGCCGGCGCGGTCATCCGCCTGCCCCGGACTGATGTAGATCAGCTGCAAGTGACTCCGTGGGGGCATGACGCTGCAAATAGAATAGAGGGCAACCACTCGCCGATCGGCTCAGCGCGCCGTTTCTCGAGGGGGCGGCTGTGGGTCCTGGTGCCCTCGGACGGTGCCCATCAAGGGCGCTAGGCGGCCCTATGCACAATCCTTCTGCGGGGATAGCGTCAGTGCCCCAC
>Ga0193706_1000108_pt1 | contig 58687 bp, 48 predicted proteins | sample U3c1metaG_FD_160130 | JGI IMG/M metagenome (GOLD analysis project Ga0193706, IMG submission 160130) | Soil microbial communities from a riparian zone of the East river system, Colorado, United States - U3c1 | ecosystem: Environmental > Terrestrial > Soil > Riparian zone | place: USA: East River...
CCCGACCGGCGCCCTGGTCGCTGACCGCCAGGGCAAGACCGCCAGCTTCGCCCTCTTCAGCCTGCAGGACCGCGGCACCCTCTTCATCGGCCCCGGCGAGGAGGTCTACGAGGGGATGATCGTCGGCGAGAACGCCCGCTCGGAGGACCTCGACGTCAACGCCATCAAGGAAAAGCACCAGACCAACGTGCGCGCCGCCAGCGCCGACCTGCTGGTCCGCCTCACCCCGGCGACCCGGCTCTCGCTGGAGAACTCGCTGGAGTTCGTGCGCGACGACGAGTGCGTCGAAGTGACGCCCGAGTCGGTCCGCCTGCGCAAGCTCGTCCTGGACAAAACCGCCCGCCAGAAGGCGGCGCGGCAGCGCTCCAGAGCCGGCGTCGCCGGCTAGACGTTGATTCGCGGCGAGGGGCTTGGCGTGGTGGGGTCGGGGGTCTCTCGCGCTTGCTGGGATTTTCGCCGGGAGCCCCGCATCTCTCGCTGACCCACACTGCGAAAATCAGGACGCCGCGCGCGCGAGAGACCCCCGACCCCACCCAACGAAACGCCTCTCCGCTCCCAGGGATAGGCAGCATCCGTGGAGAGGTTCCGCCAGATGAACCCTAGGAGTCGGCTTCACCTGGAGGGTCGGGTGCCCCTCCCGCGGAGGCTCAAGGAACCGCGCTTGAACTCACAGGGCTCGATCCAGCTGCGCGACGGTCTCCGCGGGAGGGGTACCCGACCCTCCTCGGGATGCCGTCCCTAACCGCCTGCGGATTCAGTCGGACTCCAGCCCAGCTTCGACTCCGTCAAGCAACCGCTCCAGGCCGCGCTCGAAGCGGCCCGGCTCGAAGAAGACGTCGGCGACCCGTTTCGTCGCCGTGTCGACGTCGTCGCCGAGAAGCTCGCTGACCCGGGGGAACTCGCCGCTGACGAGTTCTCGCTGGAAGAACTCTCGAACCCCCGGTGCCCAGCCGCGCTCGTGCTCGGCCGACTCCTGGGCCTCGCGGATCGCGAAGCCGAAGACGTACTCGTCGATGAGCACGATCGCTTCGAACATCGCCCGCGGAGAGATGCCGGCGCCGGTCATCGCCTCCAGCGACTGCTCGAGGTGATGCATCGCGTTGGGGCCGGGACGGCCGTCGCCGAGCCGGTCCAGCAGCCAGCGATGGCGGCGCAGCACCGTGCGGCTGCGCTTCGCGATCGCCGCCATCGCCGGGCGCCACTCGGCCGGGAGCTCGCCCGCCGGGATCAGCAGCTCCCCCATCACCACGTCGACCATCAGCGTCACCAGCTCGTCCTTGTTGGCGACGTAGTGGTAGAGCGTCATCGTGCCGGCGCCCAGCTCCTGGGCGACCCGGCGCATCGAGACCGCCTCGAAGCCCTCGCTGTCGGCCAGCTCCACCGCGACGGCCACGATCTGCGCCCGCGAGTGCCCTGGGCTGCGGGAGCAGGGCTCATCGCGCAGCCAGACGAGGCGCGGTTCGGACTCGGCTGTCCCCCCGGAACGCATCACGTACAGCGTACTGCTACGGTGCCCGTACGCCGTACTACAACTGATTCGAGGTCCCCACCGTGAATGCCCAGCCCACCGCCGCCTCCTCGCCCGACCCCAACGTCCTCGACCGCCACACGATGATCGTCGCCTCGGTGGTCCTGCTCGGGGCGATCATGTCGATCCTCGACACGACCGTTATCAACGTCGCGATCGACCAGCTGGCGATCGACTTCAACGCCTCGCTGACGACGATCCAGTGGGTCGTGACCGGCTACACCCTGGCCCTCGCCGCGGTCATCCCGGTCACCGGCTGGGCCTCCGACCGCTTCGGGACGAAGCGGATCTACCTCTGGTCGCTGGCCCTCTTCATGCTCGGCTCGATGCTCTGCGCGCTCGCCTGGAGCGCCGACTCGCTGATCGCCTTCCGGGTCCTGCAGGGGGTCGGCGGCGGCATGATCATGCCGGCCGTGATGACGATCATGACCAAGAAGGCCGGCCCGCACCGGATGGGCCGGGTGATGGGCATCCTCGGCGTGCCGATGCTGGTCGCCCCGCTGGTCGGACCGATCCTCGGCGGCTGGCTCGTCGACGATGTCTCCTGGCGCTGGATCTTCCTGATCAACATCCCGATCGGGATCGTCGCGATCATCCTCGCCCAGATCGTCCTCGAGCGCGACGAGCCGCAGCCCGCCCACAAGATGGACTGGCTCGGCATGGCGCTGCTCTCGCCGGGCCTGACGGCGCTGATCTTCGGCCTCGCCGAGTCCTCCGACGGCGGCTTCAGCTCAACCAAGTCGTGGTTGCCGATCGTCGCCGGAGCGGCCCTGATCGCCGGCTTCCTCTGGCACAGCTGGCGATCGGATGCCCCGCTGATCGACATCAAGACCTTCACCCACACGCGGGCCGGAGCGGCGGCGGGGACGTTCATGCTGTTCGCGATCGCCTTCTTCGGCGCCCTGCTGCTGATCCCGCTCTACTACCAGTCGGTGCGCGGCGCCTCGGCCCTGCAGTCCGGGCTGTTGCTGGCACCGCAGGGCCTCGGGGCGATGATCACGATGCCGCTCGCCGGAAAGCTCACCGACCGCTACGGGCCCAACCGCTGGCCGGCCTGCGGGATCCCGCTGCTGGTGATCGGGATCGCGCCCTTCGCCTTCGTCACCGCCCACACCTCCTACACGCTGCTCTGCGGCTTCGGCTTCGTGCTGGGCCTGGGCATGGGCCTCTCGATGATGCCAACGATGACCGCCGCCATGCAGGCGGTGCCCGCGGCGGCGATCGCCCGGACCAGCACGGCGATGAACATCATCCGCCAGTCCGGCGCCTCGATCGGGACCGCGATCCTCTCGGTCCTGCTGGCGACGTCGATCGCCAGCCACCTCACCGCCGGCGCCGCCCCCGCGGGGGCGAGCGGCTTCGAGGCGCTGCACGACATGTCGGTGGCCCAGCGCGCGGCGGTCGCCGAACCGCTGGCGGAAGCCTTTGCCTCAACCTTCGTCTGGGGCTTGGCGCTGCTGGCCCTCGCCTTCATCCCGGCGCTGGCGATGGCACTGGGCAAGTGGAAACCGGCCGGAACCCCCTCGCCCGAGGAGCACCACGTCGTCCTCGAGTAACCAGAGCGATTGCGGCAGTCCTTTGTGACGCATAGAGACCCAAAGGACTGCCGCAAGTAGTCCCGCTTCGAGCTAGGTCGCTGCGGCCGACTCTGCCGCCGCGGCAGGCTGCCGGGTCGGGATCCGGCCGGTGAGGAAGAGGCCGACCAGGGCCATCAGGGCGAGCACCGCCAGCGCCGTGCGCAGCCCGATCAGGCGCGCTTCTTCGTTCTCTTCGACGATCGCGTCGGTGGCGCGCGGGGAGACCCCCACAGCTTCGTCGAGCGCGGATTCCAGTTCCTTGTTGGAGAGGAACGGGATCCCCCCGGACAGCTCCGAAGAGGCGCGCGCCTGAACCGACCTCGGCACCGCCGGGTTTTCCTCGACCCCGGTGAGGAAGGACGAGCTGAGGGCGGCGATGATGATCGCGCCGGTCAGCGCCGTGCCGACCGAGATGCCCAGGTTGGTGACCGTGTTCTGCAGGCCGCCGACCTCGCCGCTCTGCTCGTCCGGGACCGAGGAGACGGTGACGCTGCCGAGCTGCGACGCGAGTGATCCCATCCCGAGGCCGGCCAGGAGCAGCGGCCAGGTCACGATCTCCGCTCCGGCCCCGGCCTCGAGGGCGCCGACCATCACCACCAACCCGGCGAACATGGAGAGGAAGCCGAAGCGGACGACCCGGCGCGGCGAGACGTCCGGAAAGAGCTTCGGAACCCCGGCCGCGGCGAGGATCAGCGTGAAGGAAAGAGGCAGCAGGCGCACGCCCGTTTCGATCGCCGAGAGCCCGAGGGCGATCGAGAGGAAGAGCGGCATCGCGAAGAACAGACCACCCTGGAGGAAGTACTGGAAGAAGAAAGAGGTGAGCCCGCCGCGCAGGGCCGAGACCCGCAGGATCGCCGGATCGACGAGCGGCTCCCCCTGCCGATCCAGCAGGCGGTTCTCCCAGGAGAGGAAGAGCCAGAGCACGGCGCCACCGGCGAGGATCAGCCAGATCACCGGTGAGAGCCCCAGCCATTCAGGCGCGTCGGGCTTGGCCTTGACGAAGCCCCAGGTCCCGGAGCGCAGGACGCCGAGCACGATCAAGGCGAGGCCGAGGGCCGAGAGCGCGGTCCCCACCAGGTCGAGCCGCACCTTGCGCTCCGGCTCGCCGGCGGCGATGCGACGGGCGAGGACGAGGATCGCGAGGACGAGCAGGACCTCGCCGGCGAAGACGTAACGCCAGGAGAGATAGGTGGTGAAGAGGCCGCCGACGATCGGGCCGACCGCGACCGCGACCGCCGCGGCGGCGGTGACCAGTCCGTAGGCCCGCGGCCGTTCGGCGGGACCGAAGTTGGCGGCGACGAGGGCGACGATCGCGGGCAGGATCAGGGCCGCGCCGAGGCCCTCCAGGCCCGACCAGCCGATCAGCAGCACGGTCAGGTTTGGCGCCAGCGCGGTGGTCAGCGAGCCACAGCCGTAGATCGCGCAGCCGATCGCGAAGGCGCGCTTGCGACCGATGATCTGGCCGATCTTCCCGCCGGTGATCATGAACGAGGCCATCACCAGCGTGTAGAGGGTGATCGCGGTCTGGATCCCGGTCACCGTCGTGTCGACGTCCTTGGCGACGGTGGCGATCGAGACGTTCATCACCGAGCTGTCGAGCATCATCAGGAACTGCCCCGTGCAGAGCGTCAGCAGAATCAGGCCGGCGGCGCCCGCGCCCGCCTTACGAGCCATCGTCAGAGTTCTTCTGCGGCGATGCGGCCGCTCTCGATCGCCGTGACCAGCGCCGCGTGGTCGCGCTCGCTCTGGTCGGCGTAGCCCTCGGAGAAGTCGGCGATCGCGGTGTCGAAGGCGTCGCCGGCGCCGAGGTAGGCGGCGATCGCGACCCGGTCGCCGGAGCGGGCGTGGGCGCGGGCCAGCGTCCAGCCGCACATCCGCGCGTAGAGCTCGAGCCCGTGCGGGGTCAGCCGCTCGACCTCGACCGAGCGCTTCCAGTCCCAGAGCTGGCGCACGTAGAAGTCGCGCGGCCGGCCGTCGACCCCGACCGCCGGGCACCAGCCGAGGAAGATGTCACTGGCCGCCTGCATCAGCCGCTGGCCTTCGACCACCCGGCGCCCGTGGTTCTCGAAGCGGCTGGCGCCGGCGTAGGGCTCCAGCACCGAGGCCTCAGCCTCCTTCGCCTGCAGGAAGAGCGGATCGTCGTCGTCGGAACCGGTCAGCAAGACGACCCAGGCCCGCGTGCCGACGCTGCCGACGCCGACGACCTTGCGGGCCATGTGGCGGAAGCGGTAGCCGTCGAGCAGGTGCTGGCGATCGCCCGGCAGGCTCTCCCGGTAGGCGCCGAGCACCTCGAGCAGGACCTGCTCGAGGTCGCGGGTCTCCGCCGCCGCCATCAGCTCCTCGGCCGGGACGATCAGGGGCGGGTCGGCGCGGATGCGCAGCTCGCCGTCGACGACATGGGTGAGCCTTTCGAGCGCCCGCAGGCTGTCCTTGGCCTGCGCCTTGGCCATCCCCCGGCGCACCTGCTTGGTGAGCTTGGGTTCGGCGTCGATCTCCCCCATCACCGACTCGACGTCGAGGCGCGCGTACCAGACGCTGAGGTTGCGCTGGGAGGCGAAGGCCCGCATCGAGTTGCGGTAACTGCGCGCGACCTCCAGCACCGACGCGGCGCGCTCCTTGCGCTTGAAGCCGTTTTCGCGGCCGGCGATCGCGAAGCTGGCGGCGAGGCGCTTGACGTCCCACTCCCAGGGGCCCGGCAGCGACTCGTCGAAGTCGTTGAGGTCGAAGACGAGGCGGCGGTCGGGGGCGCCGAAGGCGCCGAAGTTGGAGAGGTGGGCGTCGCCGCAGGCCTGCACCCGCAGCCCGCAGACGGGCGTGGTGGCGAGGTCCGCGGCCATCACCGCGGCGGCGCCGCGGAAGAAGGCGAAGGGAGAGGCGGCCATCCGCCCGTAGCGGATCGGGACCAGCTCGGGCACCCGCGTGGCCGCCTGGCGCTCGAGGATCGCCACCGGGTCGGCCCGGCCCTCGGGCGGCTCCCAGGCGGCGTGGGAGGAGCGACGCACCTCCGAACGCGCCGCCTTTCCTGCGGCGGCGCGTTCGGGGGCGTCCATGGGCTAGACCGTAGCGGCTGCCTGCTGAGACTGGCTCTGCTCGGAGGCCTGTGCCTTGGCGTCCGGCGCCGGAACGTCTTCGGCCTGGCGCGGCAGCAGCACTTCTTTGGCGATGACCAGACGCTGGATCTGGCTGGTCCCCTCGTAGAGCTGCATGATCTTCGCGTCGCGCATCAGTTTCTCCACCGGGTACTCCTTGATGAAGCCGTAGCCGCCGTAAACCTGCACGGCGTCGACGGTGATCTCCATCGCCGAGTCGGCGGCGAAGCGCTTGGCCATCGAGGAGACGCGGCTGTTGCGGATGCCCTGGTCGAGCAGGAACGCCGAGTTCCAGACCAGCAGGCGCCCGGCTTCGACCTTGGTCGCCATGTCGGCGATCATGAACTGGATCGCCTGGTGCATCGCGATCGGGACGCCGAACTGGACCCTTTCTTTGGAGTAGTCCGCGGCGTACTCGAGCGCCGCGCGGCCGATGCCGACGGCCATCGCCGAGACGCCAGGACGGGTCCGGTCGAGGGTCATCATCGCCAGTTTGAAGCCCTTGTTTTCCTCGCCGATCAGGTTCTCGGCAGGGATCTCGACTTCGTCGAAGGAGATGGTCGCGGTGTTGGACGCCCGCTGGCCCATCTTGTCCTCCTTCTTGTCGACGGAGACCCCGGGGAGGTCGGCGTCGACGATGAAGGCGCTGATCCCACGGTGACCGGCCTCGGGGTCGGTCTTGGCGAAGACCGTGAAGTAGTCCGCGTAGGTGCCGTTGGTGATGAAGCACTTGGAGCCGCTGATGACGTACTTGTCACCCTTCTTGACGGCCTTGGTCTTCATGCCGGAGACGTCGGAGCCGGCGTCCGGCTCGGTCAGGCAGAAGGAGGCGAGCTTCGGGCTTTCGGTCAGCATCCCGAGGTACTTCTTCTTCGTCTCCTCGGAGCCGCCGAGGGTGATCGGCGCGGAGGCGAGGCCGTTGGCGGCCAGCGAGGTGCCGATCCCGGAGCAGCCCCAGCCGAACTCCTCCTCGATCAGGCAGCCGGAGAGGTAGTCGAGGCCGGGACCGCCGTAGGCCTCGGGGATGTGGGTGTTCAACAACCCGACCTCCCAGGCCTTGTCGATGACGTCCTGCGGCCAGGTGCCGTCCTTGTCGTACTCCGCGGCGACGCTGCGCATGTCTTTCTCGGCGAAGCTGTGGGCCAGCTCCTGCAGATCCTTCTGTTCGTCGGTCAGGGTGAAGTCAACCACCGGTCGGGGCTCCTTTTTCGTCCGTGCGTTAAGTCGTGTCTGGAGCGCCGCCGCCGGGGCGAGCGTTCCGCCGATTGACTGGTCAGTCAACCAGGGCCAAGGTTAGCGAATGACCTGGCGTCCGTGGGCCGTTTACCCTTGATCGCGTGGATCTCGTGCTGGCGATGTCCCCGAGTGGAAAGTGCGCCGTCGTGCTGCTGTTCACGGGGGTCGCGGCGCCGATCGCCGGCATCCTCTTCCGGCGCGTCTCCGGCGGCTGGGATTCGGTCGGCAAGGGCGCCTTCGCGATCGAACAGCAGCTGCCGGTGCCGCGCTACCTCGCCCGCCCGCTGCCGCCCGTCGATCCGGCGATCCAGGCGGCCGAGGTGAGGCAGATGCTGGAGGCGAAGTCCGAGCGACTGCGGCGGCGCGGCGAGACGCCGATCGACATCGACGCCGAGACCACGCGGCTGCTGGCGACAGCGGACGACAGGCCCAGCGCCCGCGCCGGCCAGGACGCCCAGCTGCGGGCCGAGGTGCGCCAACTGGTCGTCTCCCGCAACGAACGGCGGATGCGCAAGGGACTGCTGCCGCTCGACGTCGAGGCGGAGACCGAACGGCAGCTCGGCGATTTCCGGTGAGCGTCGCGGTCGACAACGGGACCGTGCTGATGCTGATCTCGCTGCTGGCGATTCCCTTTGCGGCGATCACCTTCTCCGGCGCCGCCGAGGTCTATCGGTCGATCGACAAGGGAACCCTGACGCTCGGACAGGAGCTGCCGCTGCCGCGCTATCTGCGGCGCCCCGCGCCGGCGCTCGACCCGGCGATCCAGGCGGCCGAGGTGAGGCAGATGCTGGCGGCGAAGTCGGAGCACCGGCAGCGCCGCGGCGAGGATCCGCTCGACGTCGACGGCGAAGCCGAGCGCCTGCTCGCGCCACCCGGCGCCGAAACGACCAAGGCGGCCATGCTGCGGGCCGAGGTTCGCATCATGGTCATCGCTCGCAACGAACGGCGCATGCGCAGGGGCTTCGACCCGCTCGACGTCGAGGCCGAGACCGACCGCCAGGTCGCCGATTTCGTAGGATCGCCCTGATGGCAGGCGCCGAGGAGAATCTCTACGAGGTCGAGCAGCTGCTGGTCCAACCGGGCACCTACTTCAACCCCCAGACCGAGGTCGTCGTCGTCGTCGACGACTCCGCCTCGATCGACCAGGAGGTCTTCAACATGGAGGCCTACGAGGGGGCCGATTGGGTGCGGATCTCCGAGGAGATCCCGATCGACGAAGACGGCCGCGACCGCCTGCTCGAGACCTTCCAGACCCGCTACCACCCCGGCTCGACCGGATCGGTCTCCGAGACCGCGCTCGAACAGGGCGACGAGGAGATCGACGAGGACGAGAACGGCCAGGACCCCGGCCGCGAGGACTGAGCCGATGCTGGCCGAGGGGGACAGGGCGCCCGCCTTCACGCTGCCCGATCAAGACGGCAACAAGGTCAAGCTGACCGACCTCAGGGGCGAGACCGTGGTCGTCTACTTCTACCCCCGAGCCGAAACCCCAGGCTGCACGACCCAGGCCTGCGGCATTCGCGACCGTGGCGACGAGTACCGCGAGCTGGGCGCACGGGTGCTGGGCATCTCACCCGACGAGCCGGAGGCGCTGAAGAAGTTCGCGGACAACCAGCGGCTCGACTTCACCCTGCTGGCCGACCCCGATCACAAGGTGGCCGACAAGTACGGCGCCTGGGGAGAGAAGTCGATGTACGGCAAGAAGTACATGGGGATGCTGCGCTCGACCTTCATCGTCGACGCAAAGGGCAAGATCGCCCGGGTCTTCCCCAAGGTCCAGCCGAAAAAGCACGACGCGCTCGTATTGAAGGCGCTCGCGGATATGTCCGGCAGGGCTTCCGCTTAGTTTTTCGAGATCGCAGCTGCCGTCCGAGGTCGCCGATCGCGAAAAAACACAAGACGCTTCAGCCCTGCCGGACATATCCGCAACGGCTCGCAGCGCAGCGCAGCGAGCGATCAAGCGCTCAGGGCGACTACGACTATGAAGCTCGTGTAGAGCACGAACCAGCCGATCACGGCGGGGAGTTTGAAGCGGCGGGCCATGTGGAGGCTCTCGTAGGCGAGCAGGCCGCCGGCCAGGCCGAGGCCGATCGAGAGGATCGCGTTTCCGCTCAGGTCCCAGTCGGTGAAGATCAGGCCGATCCCGACCGGGATCATCGACTGGAAGACCATCGCCCCGGTGATGTTCCCCAGCGCCAGCGCGTCCTTGCCTTCGCGCACCCAGAAGAAGCTGTTGACCTTCTCCGGCAGCTCGGTCGCCAGCGGCGCCAGGATCAGCGCCAGCACCAGCGCCTCGACGCCGATGCTGTCGGCGAGGTGGAGCAGCTCCTCGACGAAGAGGTGGGCACCGCCGACCATTGCCCCGAGGCCGACGAGGAGCTGGATCACGCAGAGCGCCAGGGCCGGATCGTTGCGACGCTCGCTGCGGCGCTCGAAGATCAGCGGGTTCAGCGTCTCCTCCCCCTGGACCTCGCCGCCGCCGCGCAGGGTCAGGCGGATGTAGAAGACGTAGGCGACCAGGAAGCCGATGCCGACGACGATCCGGACCGGCGCCGGCGGGCCCCAGGAGAGCAGCCCGGCCAGCGCGAAGAGGACCAGGAAAAAGGTCAGGTCACGCTCGAGCGTCGGCCGGTGGACGTCCAGTTGGACGCCCTGCGCGCGTTTGTGGCGGTAGAGGTAGGCGAACAGCCCGACCAGGCCCATCGCCAGCGTGGCGAGCAGGAACGGAGCGCCGACGATCGCCCCGATCGCGACGTCTTCGGAGCCCTCGTTGACGCTGAGCAGGGCGACGATCGCGATCAACGTCTCCGGCATCGCCGTCCCCACCGCGGCCAGCAAACTGCCGACCGCCCCCTCCCCCAGCTTCAGCTTGTGCCCAGCCCACTCGACCGCGTTGGTGAACAACAACGCTCCCGCCAAAACAACAGCAAAGCTGACAAGCAGGAGGAGTACGTCCATCGAGGCAGGCTATCCGTCTTCTTCGGCCTGTTCGGAGGCCCGGGTCCCGGGTGGGACTCGCCAAGCCTCCCCGCAGTTCGCGCAGGCGAGTCCCACCCGGGACCCGCCCAGCGTTCAATCAAGCGAAATAGAAAGCGAGCCCAAACACGAAATACACGGCCAGCAGCTGCACACCCTCGAACCAGGTCGACTCGCCATCCTGGGTCACCTGGTTGGCGATCAGGATCGCCAGCAGGATCGCCCCCAGCTCGAAGCCGTTGAAGACCAGGGCGAGCGGATAGGGGCCGATGAAGAAGGAGGCGAGCACCAGCACCGGGGCGACGAAGAGGGCGACCTGGCCGCTGGAGCCGATCGCGATGTTGACCGCCAGGTCCATCTTGTCTTTCATCGAGACCAGGACGGCGACCCAGTGCTCGGCGGCGTTGCCGACGATCGCGACGACGATCACGCCGATGAAGAACTGGGAGAGGCCGATCGAGTGCGAGGCCTCGGTGATCGAGCCGACCAGCACCTCCGACATCACCCCGACCAGCACCCCGGCGATCGCCAGGGCGATGACCGAGGTCCGCGTCGACCAGCCCCAGCTGTCCTCGTCCTCGTACTCGGGGTTGAAGAGGTCGCGGTGGGTCTTCAGCGAGAAGAAGAGGCCGGTCACGTAGGTGGCGATGAGGACGATCGCGACGGCCAGCGAGAGGTGCTCGACGGTGCCGCCGTAGTGAATCGCCTCCGCCCCCGGCGCCGGCAGCCCCTTGCCCTCGACCAGCTCGAAGATCGCCGGCATGATCAGCGCCGCCGCCGCCAGCATCAGCATCGAGGTCTGGATGCTGGCGCTGGTGCGGCTGAAGGTCTGCTTGTCGCGACCGATCCCGCCCGCCAGCATCGCCGCGCCCAGGACCAGCAGGATGTTGCCGATGATCGAGCCGACGATCGAGGCCTTGACCACCTCCTGCAGGCCCTGACCGAGCGCGAAGAGGGCGATGATCAGCTCCGGCGCGTTGCCGAAGGTGACGTTGAGCAGCCCGCCGATGCCCGGACCCGAGCGCGCCGCCAGCTCCTCCGTGGCGCGGCCCATCAATGCCGCCGTGGGAACGATCCCCAGCGCCGAGGCGGCGAAGACGATCGTCGCCGGCGCGCCGGCGATCTCGAGCGCGACCGCGATCGGGATCAGCGGCGTCAGCAGGTAGGGCCAGCCCAGCGGCGTGCGCAGGAAGGACGCGTCGAGCCGCGGCCGGTTGGGGTTACCCGTCTGGGGGTTCAAGGGCTGGGAAGCGTATGCGGAAACGCAAAGGGCGTCGCTTTCGCGACGCCCTTTGCACGAGAACCGCTGGCGCTGGTCCTACTGGACCATGCTCGCGCACTTCTGCAGGTCAGCGGGCGTCTTGGCTCCCTTGAGGCATTCGAGGTAGGCCTGCTGGTTGCCCGCGCCGCCGGAGCTCCCCGAGCTGCCGGACGACGATTCGCCGCCGCCGGAGGAGGAGTCGCCGGCGCCGGTCACGCTTTCGAGCAGACTGCCGAGGCCTTCACCGCTGCTGCCGGCTTCGAGCAGTTCGATCGGGTTGATGTCGAGCTTCTGGAACAGCCCTTCGAGCGGCTTGGCGCCGGAGGGGGCGGCGATGTCCTGTTCCTCGTTGACGCCGCTCAGCGAGAGGTCGAATTCGACTTCGACCTTTTCACTGTCGCTGCCCTTCGGTTCGATCGTCAGTTCGGCGGCGAGCCGGCGGATGATGTCGTCGTCGCCGACGTAGACGTCGACATGGGCCTTCTTGACGGCGCTGGTCAGTTCGCCCTTGGCTTCTTCCAGTTCGCCGATCGGCAGTGGGCCGGCCGCTTCGAGCTGGCTGCTGCAGGCCGGGTTTTCGGTCAGCTTGATGATCGCGTCGATGGCGCCGCCGACGTTGAGGTCGCCGCTCACCTTGGTGGTGCTGGTGCCGTCGACGTCGGCGCTGCCGTCGTTGGTCAGGTTGTCGACGAAGTCAGCGACTTCGAGGCCGGTGGCCGCTTCCTGACAGGCGGTGACGTCGGCGGGGTTGGCTTCGGAGCCGCCCTGCTGCTGGGCCTGTTCGAAGCCCGACTTGACGAAGCCGAAGGTGGTCGGGTCGACTTCGTACTCGGTCCCTTCGTATTCGACGAAGGCGCGGTCGGAGAGCAGCGTCAGGCCGCCTTCGAAGTCGATGTCTTCGCCCTTGGCGGAGCCCTTGGCGCTGGCCGTCATCGCCAGCTGGGGCAGGTTGCCCTTGCTGCCGCTCTGGAACGGGCCGGAGAGCTTGACGTCTACGCCTTCGTCGCCTGCGGATTTGACGCCGAGGGAAAGGTCGATGTTGCCGCTCTTCACCCCTTCGAGGCTGGCGTTGTCGATGACCTTCTGCGGGTCTTCGCTGCTCTTGTCGCTGCTGCCGCCACAGGCGGCGAAAGCGGTCGCAAGCGCGGCCAGCGCAACGAGCAGCACGAAAATGCGGAAACGGCTCAAGAGATAGGGCTCCCTGTGATCGAAGACGGAATCGGACTGGGATCGTAGAAGCTTGGGCCGATCGGCGCTGATGGCCGCCCACGATCGTCCCTCACGGCGGTGGCGGGTCCTGGCCCCAGCGCCGCATGCCGGCTTCGATTTCCTCGTTGACCGTGCGCACGACCTGGACGCGGGCGCAGCGCTTGGACTCGGCCGCGATCAACCGCCAGCGGGCGCGGCGGCGGTCGGTGCGCTCGAGCATCTCCTCGACCGCCTCCACGTACTGCTTGCGCTTCTTGCGGTTCTCCCAGTCTTCGGAGGTCAGCTTCCAGGCCTTGAGCGGGTCGGCGGCGCGGGCTTCGAAGCGCCGCAGCTGCTCCTTGGCGGAGATATGCAGCCAGAACTTGACGACGATCGCGCCCTCCTCGGCCAGGCCCTGCTCGAAGGCGACGATCTCCTCGTAGGCGCGCTGCCACTGCTGCGGGCCGGCGAACCCCTCGACCCGCTCGACCAGCACCCGGCCGTACCAGGAGCGGTCATAGACGCTCATCCCGCCCCAGCCGGGCAGCGCCGGCCAGAAGCGGTGCAGGAAGTGGTGGCGCTTCTCGTCGGCGCTCGGCGCCGCGAACTGGGCGACGCGGACGTGGCGGGGGTCGAGCGGCGCGGTGAGCCGCTTGATCGCACCGCCCTTGCCGGAGGCGTCCCAGCCCTCGAAGACGACACAGAGCGGCGGCCCCAGCTCTTTCGCCCCGATCAGCCCGCCGAGCGTGAGCCGCAGTTGCGACAGCCGCTTCCAAGCGGCTTGCAGCTCCCGTTCCTCCTCCTTGCGGCTGAGCGAGAGGCTGAGGTCGACCTCGTCGAGGTGGCCCATCCGCCGATCGTAGCCGCAGGGGGCGGCTTCGGTTGGGCTGTGAGAGGGAGGGGTCCGGTCGCCCTCGATTCGAATTTGTCGCTCCGCGCCCTATGGGCGCGTTGCTCCGGATGTTGGAGCGCGACCTGAAGGTCGCGCAATAGACAGATTGCATATCGCGGCCTTCGGCCACATTCGAATCGAGGGCGACCGGACCCCTCCGACGACACGCACTACCGGGAGCGCTTGGTTCGGAAGCTTGCCCGCCTCTGGGCGAGGTGATGCTCCCTGGGCTTCGTTGAGATTCCGCACCTTTGACCGTCCGCGGAGGGCGTTGCGTTGGAGGGAGGTCGGTGCCCCTCCCCGTGAATGTCGCGAAGCGGCGATATGCAATCTGTCTATTGCCCGCCATAGGCGGGCAGCAACATCCGGAGCAGCCCGCTTCAGCGGGCGCGACAAATTCACGGGGAGGGGCACCGACCTCCCTCCAACGCACGCCTTCAAACAGCAACCCCTACGGGCCGGAATCGCCGCGCGATTCTTCGATCGGCGGTGGGCGGTTCTCAGTGGTCAGGTTGGCCGCCAGCGGGAAGAGCAGGGCGCCGAGGAAGATCAGGATGACGCCGGAGGCGATCAGCCACTTGGCCCGGAAGACGTGGCCCAGAATGCCGATCACGAAGCCCGCCAGCATCAGCGCGATGTAGGGGCCGGGGCTGTGCGGGAACAGCTCGGCGAGGGGCGGTACGAGGTCGAACACGAGGGCGGATTATCATCGCCCGCATGGCTGAGGGCTCTGTGGCAGAGGTGAAGGAGGCGCTGGCGAAGGTCGGCTACCTCGCCGACGAGCCCGCGGCGCTGGTCTCCTACCTCGCCCAGGAACTCGGCAAGCCGGTCCTGGTCGAGGGCCCTGCGGGGGTGGGCAAGACCGAGCTGGCCAAGGCCCTGTCGCGCGCGACCGGCCGCGAGCTGGTGCGCCTGCAGTGCTACGAGGGGCTCGACGAGGCCAAGGCGATGTACGAGTGGAACTACCGCAAGCAGCTGCTGCGCATCCAGGCCGGCGGCGAGGCGGGCTGGGAGGACGTGCAGGAGGACATCTTCAGCTCCGAGTTCCTGCTGACGCGGCCGCTGATGCAGGCGATCTCCAGCCCCGAGCCGGTTGTGTTGCTGATCGACGAGATCGACAAGACCGACCAGGAGTTCGAGGCGATGCTGCTGGAGCTGCTCTCCGACTTCCAGATCACGATTCCCGAGCTGGGCCAGATCTCGGCGACGACGATGCCGATCGTCGTCCTCACCTCCAACGACTCGCGCGAGCTGACCGAGGCGCTGAAGCGACGCTGCCTCTACCTCTGGCTCGACTACCCGGGCGCCGAGCGGGAGATGGAAATCGTCCGCCTGCACGCGCCGGACCTCTCGGAGACGCTGGCGCGGCGGCTGGTCGAGGTGATCGAGATGGTTCGCGCCCTTGACCTCAAGAAGCCGCCCTCGATCGCCGAGTCGATCGACTGGGCGCGGACGCTGCTGCTGATGGGAGCCGAGGACATCGACCGCGAGACCTTCACCGAATCGATGTCGATCATCGTCAAGCACCGCACCGACATCGACCTGGTCGCCGAGCGCGTCGGCATGAAACTGGCCGAGCGCAGCCCCGCCGGCTGAGCTAGCGCTCGAAGAACTCCCCGATCGCCTCGGCCTCGGGCGGCCCGTCGTAGGCGAGTCGCCCGTCGCGGATCCCCACGCAGCGGCTGGCGGCGCCGATCACGTCAGGGCGGTGGGTCGAGACGACCACCGCGGCACCCCCCTGTCGCGCCTCCGCCAGCAACTCGAAGAGCACGTCGCGGCTGGGCGGGTCGAGGCCGTCGAAGGGCTCGTCGGCGAGCAGGGCCGAGAACGGCCGCACCAGGGCCAGGGCGATCGACGCCTTCTGGCGCATCCCGTGGCTGAATTCGGACGGCAGGCTGTCCTCCCACTCCCCGAGCCCGAGCCGCTCCAGAAGCTGGTCGGCGCGGGCCCCCTCGTCGGCCACGCCGTGCAACGCCGCCACGTAGGCGAGGTGCTCGCCGAGGCTGAGGTCTTCGTAGAAGACCGGCGTGTCGGGCAGGTAGGAGAGTGCCCGGCGGGCCGGGATCGTGCCGGCCAGCTCCCCGGCGATCGCGATCGTGCCCGAGGACGGCTCCAGCAGGCCGGCCGCCAGGGTCAGGAAGGTCGTCTTCCCGGCTCCGTTCGGACCGACCAGGGCGACCAGCTCCCCGGCCCGCAGCTCCAGGTTGAAGGAGCCGAGCGCCATGAAGCCGTCGTAGCGCCTGCCGAGCCCACGGGCGGCGAGGATCAAGTTCGAATCGGTCTGGGGTTGAACCTTGTTGGTCATGACGCCACCGCGACCTCGCCGGCCAGCCGCTTGCCGATCCACCAGGCCATCGCAATGCCGACCGCCAGCATGACGACCTCGGTGCCGGCGGCGGCGCTGATCGCCGAGCCGCCATGCCGCATCGCTTCCCTCGCGACCAGGGCCGGGATGCCCGCGGCGGCGACCGCGATCACGATCGGAGCGGCGGACTGGGCGTAGCCGAGCTGCGGCGTGAGGACGTAGGCGTAGGGGTCGTTGGTGGCGCTGAAGGCGGCGCAGCAGGCCAGCACCAGCGCCGTCGGGAACAGCATCACGGCGCCGACGCCGGCGGCGGTCGCCGAGGCGCCAAAGGCCAGCGCCGTCAGCGTGCCGATCAACAGGACCGACGCCATCGCGGCGAAGGAGGGGACCAGGTGGCGCTGGATCAGGCTGGCCACCGGGACCGGCAGCAGCTCCCGCCTGGTTGGGTGATCGACCTCCTGGGCGAGCGGCTCGACCAGATCGAGCGCCGCGACCATCAGCAGCGCTCCCGGCAAGACGAAGAGCAGTGAGATCCCGTTCCAGGCCGCGGCCGTGACGGCGCCGGCCGCCACCCCGATCGCGGCAACCCGCGTCAGGCGGGCGAGCGGCCAGCGCAGGAAGCTCTGCCAGCCGCGCCGCCAAACCGGGTGGCGTGGCGAAACCGCCGTTCGCAAGCGGATCCAGGGCCGGCGGCGGGGCCGCTCGGAGGCGAGCTGGCGGCGCAGCAGCACGACCGTGCGGAGATCCTGCACCGAGGCCGAGAAGCGCAGCTCGGCCGTCAGCGCCGCCCGCCGCCGCGCCGCCTCGAGGGCGACGTGGCCGACCGCGCGCAACCCCGACCAGGCCAGCACCAGCGCGATCGCCAGCCCGAGCCCGGCAAGGGCCACGGCGCCGCCACCCCGCAGGGGCAGCGTCGCGACCTCGCCGACCAGCGTCGCCGGCGAGGTGGTCGAGCCGAACAGCAGATCGGCGAGGGTCCAGGCGAGCAGCCCGGCCCCGATCGTCGTCGCGACGATCGGCTCGAGGCGGCGGCCCGAGGCGAGCAGCGCCGCCGAGAGGACGCAGAGCGGCAGCAGCGCGCCGAACAGCGCCAGGCAGGCGATCCACTCGACCGGCGAGCCGGGCAGGCGGCGGAAGACGAAGTTGCCGACGACCGCGCCCAACACCGTGCCGGCCAGCACGGCGATCCGCAGCTGCCGCAGCGCCGCCGGGCGCAGCGCGACGCCGCGATCGATCGGCGCCAGCAGCACGTACTGGACCTCGGCGGCCTCGATCGCCAGCGGACCGCCGCGGGCGCCGGATCGCAGCCCCATCAGCACGGCGAGCGCGACCGCCAGGCCCAGCACGGCCGGCCCGTGGTCCCTCATGTCTCCGATCGCCCGCGCCGTCGCCGGCGCCTCCTCGACCCAGCCGCCGATGACCGCCAGGGCGATCGCGCCGAAGATCGCCGCGACGTAGACGCGGTAAAGGACCTCCATCACGTCGAGGCGCTCGACGAAGCGACGGCGGCGGGCGCTGCGCATCTCGCCGAGCGCCGCGGTCTGCACCTGCTCGGTACTCACCCTCCTATTATCGAGGCATGAGCCCCGCCTCGCCCTACGGGCCCAAGGCCGATCCCGGCCCCCCCGGCCTGGCGGCGAAGCTGCTCGGCTTCTGCGACGAGCTGCGCAGCGAGGGCGTCGCGGTCGGGACCTCGGAGATCCTCGACGCCTTCGCCGCCCTGGAGATGGTCGAGTGGACCTCGCGGGACGACTTCCGCGAGGCGCTGGCAGCGACGATCGCCAAGTCCCAGGACGACCGTCGCGTCTTCGAGCTGCTCTTCGAGCGCTACTTCTTCCGCGCCGCCGAGGCCGAGGCGGTGCAGCGCGAAGTCACCGAGAGGGGCGAGGGCGGCGGCGACAGTGGCGAGGGCGGCGAGCGACTCGACATGGACGAGCTGCGCGAGCAGATCCGCGACGCGATTGCCGCCGGCGACGAGGATCGCATGCGCGACCTGGCGCGGCTGGCGATCGCCGCTTTCGGCCGCGCCGAGGGCTCGGGCGTGGTCGGCGTCGACGTGCAGCGGATCCGCCGCACGCTGGGGCTGACCGCCGGCACCCAGCCGCCCACCGAGCAGGGGGAGGAGCGGCCACCGATCGACCGCGACCAGCTCAACAAATTCGAGCGGCACCTGCGCCGCGAGCTCGAGCGCGACCTGATCGAGCGCACCGAAACCCTGCCCCCCTCCCGCCCCCTGGCCGAGCTCGACCGGGCGCTGCCGACCAATCCAACTCAGGACCTCGCGGCGGTCCACCGCGCGGTCTCGCAGATGAAGCGGCGGCTGGCGACGCTCGGGCACGAGCAGCGCGGTCACCGCAAGGCCTCGATGGTCGACGTGCGGCGGACGATGCGGGCCTCGCTGGAGACCGGCGGCGTGCCGCTGCGGCTCAAATACAAACCGAAGCGCCCGCGCCGGCCCGAGATCTACGTCCTCTGCGACGTCTCGACCTCGGTCACCTCGGCCAGCGTCTTCTTCCTCTCGGTCCTGCACGCCCTCCACGACTCGTTCCGGAAACTGCGCAGCTTCGTCTTCATCGAGCGGATCTCCGAGGTGACCGACGTCTTCGAGCACGAGCGTGATTTCGCCGTCGTCGCCCAGAAAATCTCCAGCGAGGGCGGCGTCGCCGACGTCTCCGGCTACACCGACTACGGCCGCGTCTGGCTCGAGTTCCTGACCGAGATCTCCGACGACCTCGACCCGCGCTCGACCGTGATCGTGCTCGGCGACGCCCGCACCAACGGCCGCGAGCCCCACGCCGAGATCTTCGCCCAGGTCGCCGAGCGGGCCGGCCGCCTCTTCTGGCTCAACCCCGAGCCGAAGCTCTACTGGAACTACGGCGACTCGGTGATGGCCGCCTACGAGCGCTACTGCGACGGCGCCTTCGAGTGCTGGACCACCCGCCACCTGGAGAACTTCGTCAACGTCGTCGCCGGCGGCGTGCCCGCCGCCGAATGAGCCGGGCGCTGCTGCTGCGCCACGGCGAGTCGGCCCACAACGCGCACGCCGGCGAGCAGCCGCTCGGCGCCGAGGCGGGGGACCGGCTCACCGAGCGCGGCCGCGAGCAGGCGCTAGCGGCCGGCGCCGGACTGGCCGCACACGGCGTCACCCACCTCTGGGCCAGCCCGATGCGCCGGGCCAGGGAAACCGCCGCGGCGGTCGGAGCGGCGCTCGACCTCGAGCCGGCGCCGCTGCCCTACGTCCCCGAGCTGGGCGACGGCGAGAGCTTCGAGGACCTGGTCGCGCGGGTACGGCGCCTGAAGGGCGAGCTGGAGAGCGGCGACCTGGGCCGGCTGCCGCTCGTCGTCGGCCACGGCATCTTCATCCGCTTCTTCCTGCTCGACTCGATCCTCGGCGATGAATTCGCGCCGCCGATGGCGGCGGGGATCTGGAACCTCGGCTCACTCAACTGCGGCCTCAGCCTCTTCGCGCACGGCGAGACCCGCGACCCCGGCGGTGCCGCGGTTCCCGACTGGACCTGCCTCAGCTGGATGCAGCGCCCGTGGGACCTGCCGTAACGGCGCGCGGTGGATCGTCCGGCGAGAGCTGCCACTGCTCGTTGACGATCGCCCCCGGGGGTGGCGGGACCGGCCCGTCCAGGAGCGGGTCTTCGGTCTCGCGCTGCCAGCTCGCCAGCCGGCCGCGCATCTCCTCGAGGACAGTGGCGTGGGTCGGGTCGGCGGCGAGGTTGGCGCCCTCGGCGGGGTCGAGGACGAGGTCGTAGAGCTGCTCCTCGGGGAGGATCTGCTCGCCCCAGCCGGCCTCGACCAGGACGTTCTTGCTCTCGCTGTCGTCGCAGTTGGCGAGGACCGGATGCTCGTAGTCGTCGAAGCGCCTGATGTACTTCCAGCGCTCGGTGCGGACCGCACGATGCGGCTGGTAGGCGGCGTGGTAGGTGGTCTCGGCGAAGATCGCCTCGTGCAACCGCTCGGCCTCGCCGCGCACCAGCGGCATCAGCGAGGAGCCCTGCAGCCACTCCGGCGCCTCGACCCCGGCCAGCTCGCAGAGGGTCGGGTAGACGTCGAGGTGGCTGACCGGGGCGTCGACCACCTTGCCGCCGCTGAATCCGCCCGGCCCGCGCATCAGCATCAACACCCCGATACCGCGGTCGAACAGGGTCGCCTTGGCGCCGGGGAAGGCGATGCCGTGGTCGGTGGTGCAGAGCACGAGCGTGTTCTCGACCAGGCCGAAGTCGTGCAGCGCGTGGAGGACGGCGCCGATCCCCTGGTCCAGAGACCTGGCGCTGGTCTTGAAGGCGGCCATGTCCTCGCGGGTCGCGACGACGTCGGGGAGGTTGGCCGGCGGCAGCGAGTAGAGGGTGTCGCGGACCGAGGTCGGCGCGAAGAAGTCACGGTGGGTCTCGAAGAAGCCGACCGACATGAACCAGGGCTGCGAGGTAGGCGCCTCCCGCAAGGCCTCGATCGTCAGCGGGGCCACGTACTCGGCGCGGTTGGAGTCGATCGGGACGATCTCGTCGTAGCCGATCACCCCGGGGTCGATGGAGATGTGCTGCTCGCCGACCAGCGTCGAGCGGTAGCCCGCCCTGCGCAGGGCGTGGATCCAGTGCCGGCCGTAGTCGTTCAGCTCCCAGCCGCGGTGGGCGAGCCCGAGCATGCCGTTGTTGTGGCAGTGCTGGCCGGTCAGCAGGCTGGCGCGGCTGCCCGAGCAGGTCGGCGCCGCGCAGAAGGCCTCGCGAAAGAGGACTCCCTGGTCGGCCAGCAGCTGGATGTTCGGAGTCGGCACCTGGAACCCGTAGGGCTGCACGAAGCGACCGGTGTCGTGCGAGTGGATGTAGAGGATGTTCGGCGGCGCGTCCAAGCGGGTACCCCCAGAGTCGAGTACGAGGAGAGGTTAACGACCGATCCCAGCCGGCCGAACATTTGTCGGGATTGTCGATTAACTTACTAGAGAAGTAGCTCCGTGATGCAACCCCAACGCTCCTACCTCGTCTGCGCGACTCCCCGAAGCGGGAGCACGCTGGTCTGCCATGCACTCGAGGAAACCGGCGTCGCCGGGCGGCCCGAGGAGTACTTCGAGGCGCTCCGCCACAGCGGCCGGCCGCGCCGCCCCGAGGAATACTTCGCCGGCGTCGAGGACCCCTCGATCCGCGACCACCTCGGCGAGCGAGCTGCCGGCAGCGAGCAGACGCCGCGCTCCCCGCTCTGGAGCCGCGCCGCCTACGACCGCTACCTCGAATGGGCCTTCGAGGCCGGCACCACCCCGAATGGCGTCTTCGGCGCGAAGCTGATGTGGGGCTACTTCGGCGACTTCGTCAGCCTGCTCCGCAACGTTCCCGCCTACCGCGACATCGCCATCGCCGAGCTGCTGCCGGCCGTCTTCCCGAACCTGACCTTCGTCCGCGTCGTGCGCGCCAACAAGGTGCGCCAGGCGGTCTCACTGTGGAAGGCGGTGCAGACGGCGACCTGGCGCGAGAACCAGGCCAATGCCAAGGCGGCCTCGCTCGAGGACGACGGCTCGCCCCCCTATCGCAGCTTCATCGAGGAGCACCGGCCGCAGCTGCGCTTCCATTACCGGGCGATCGAGCACCTGCTCGATCAGATCCTCGTCGAGGAGTCCCGCTGGGACGCCTTCTTCGAGCACTCCGGGATCGAGCCGGTCCTGGTCCTCTACGAGAACTTCGCCGCCGAGTACGAGACCAGCACCATCCGCCTGCTGGAACGCCTCGACCTCTCCCCACCCGACGACTTCGACTTCGAGCCCCGGATGAAGCGCCAATCCGACCGCGTCAACGACGACTGGGTCAAGCGCTACAGCGAGCTCAGGCTGGGCACCGACTTCGACCTCGTGCCGGTTCCGACCGAGCGGCAGGAGTAGCTCCTACTCGACGGTTGGCTCGCGCGAGCGAACGGGTGAAGGATTGTGGGGCCTGGGACCCCCACAATCCTTCAGTCATGGCTGGAGCTTGCTGAGCTGCAAGAGCTTCCGTGAAACGGAACCTCTCACGAGCAAACGAACCCTCGGCTCTTCCCAACCCTAGGAGTCGGCATCACCTGGAGGCCCGGGTGCCCCTCCCGCGGAGGCTCGAGGAACCGCGCCTGAACCCCCAGGGCTCGATCCAGCTGCGCGACGGTCTCCGCGGGAGGGGCACCCGACCCTCCTCGCAATGCCGTCCCGGCAGCTACCGGGCAGCCCAAGCGTCCGGTGAAGCGGCCAGCTCCTTGACCGATTCCGGCAGTTCGCCGGAGACGAGGTCGGCGAGCGTGACCTGCTCGAGCACGGCGCGGAGGCTGGCGCGGACGGCGATCCAGACCTCTTGCAAGGAGGCCGAGTTGCCGCTGTATTCGATCGCCTCCGGGGGCGACGATTGCACGTGGGCGATCGGGCCCTCGACGGCGCGGACAACATCCGCCACGCTCACCTCGTCGGCCGGTTTGGCCAGCCAGTAGCCGCCCTTGGCGCCGCGGCGGGCGCGGACGATGCCGTTGTGCTTGAGCTCGAGCAGGATGTGCTCGAGGAACTGCAGCGGGATGTCCTGGGCGGCGGCGAGACGCTCGCCCTTGATCGGGCCCTCCTCGGCGGCGGCCAGCTCCGCGGCTGCCCGCACCGCGTAGTCGGCCTTGGCTGAAACGCGCATACGGCTAGTAAATCAGTCAGCCATTGGCGCTCGAGGCCAGCGCCCGCGCCTGGTCGGTCTCTTGCTGGCGCTGGCGCTCGCGGCGCTTGTTCAGCCAGTGCGGCGCGTAGAGGACCGCGCCCAACCCGACTGCCGCGACCGCCGCGGCGATCGGCCAGACGGCGGGGTCGCCCTTCTGGAGCGTGACGATCCCGGAACCGATCAGGACGATGCCGAGAGCGGTGCGGATGAACCCCTGCGGAGCTTTGTCGGAGAGCGAGGCGCCGATGATCACCCCGGGAATGGAGCCGATCAGGATGTTGGCGGCGAGGACGAAGTCGACGTTGCCGCCGACGATGTGGGCGAGGCCGGCCGCCCAGAGCAGGATCGCGGCGTGGAAGACGTCGGTGCCGACGACTTTCTTCGGCGCCAGGCGGTAGACGGCGATCAGCAGGATCGCGATCACGGTCCCCGAGCCGGCCGAGGTGATCCCGATCACGAAGCCGGTCGTGGCGCCGATCACGACCGCGGCGATCTTGTGGCGGCGCTCGACCTCGAAGCGGTCGCGCTCGTCGATCAGCTTGCGCAGGATCAGCGCCCGGGCCAGGGTGATGATCCCGACCATCAGCAGGGTGCCGCCGAGGACCGCGTAGACGAGCGAGTCGAGCCGGTCTTCACCGACGTGGTCGGCGAGGATGGAAACCAGGGCGACGCCGGCGACCGCGGCCGGGACGCTGCCGAACGAGAGCCACTTGACCAGCTCCATGTTCACCGTGCCCATCCGGAAGTGGCGCCAGCCGCCAACCGACTTGGTGATCGCCGAGTAGACGATGTCGGTGCCGATCGCCGTGGTCGGCTGGACCCCGAAGATCAGGATCAGCAGCGGCGTCATCAGCGAGCCTCCGCCCATGCCGGTCATACCGACGAGTACGCCGATGCCCAATCCGAAGAGGACTATTGCCGGGTCCATGGTGAGTTCCTTGGTGCCGCGCGATAACGCTTATCGACTTTCCTGACCTCTTTGGTCAGGAGCGCGGAGTGCGCCAGGATACCAAGGATGTCCGTCTCGATTCGCGGCCTCGGCCACTCCTACGCCGAGCTGCAGACCATCGAGCGCCTCGACCTCGAGGTCGAGGCCGGCCAGGTGATCGGTCTGGTCGGGCCCTCGGGCTGTGGCAAGTCGACCCTGCTGGAGCTGGTCTGCGGACTGCTCGAACCCAGCGAAGGCGCCATCTCGGTCGGCGGAGCCGGCGCCGCGACCGAGCGGCTCGCCCGCTGCGCGTATATGCCCCAGCGCGACCTGCTCCTCCCCTGGTACTCGGCGATCGACAACGCCTCGCTGGCGCTGCGCAACCGCGGCCTCGGCAAGCTCGAGGCACGCGAACGGGCCGCTGAGCTGTTCGAGCACTTCGGCCTGGCCGGGTTCGAGCAGGCGCCCCCGGCGGAGCTGTCGGGCGGGATGCGCCAGCGCGTTGCCTTCCTGCGCACGCTGGTCTCCGGCAAGCCGGTGCTGGCCCTGGACGAGCCGTTCGCCTCGCTCGACGCGATCACCCGGGCGGAGATGCAGGAGTGGCTGGCCGGGGCGCTGCGGGACGAGCCGCGCACGGTGATCCTCGTCACCCACGACGTCGAGGAGGCGCTCTACCTCTCCGACCGCACGGTGATCCTCGCCGCCCGCCCGACCCGCGCCGTCGCCGAGCTGCGCTCGCCGGCGCCGCGTGCCGCCGACCGCGACGCCGCCGTCACCGATGCCGCCTTCGTCGCTGTCCGCGAGGAAGCCATGCACACCCTCCGCCAGGCGATGTCCGTGGCTCCTTTGGGACGAAATGCGTAACAAGGGAACCACGCGGTGGGTGTTGCCGACGCTGCTGCTGGCCGCCCTGATCGGCGCCTGGCAGATCGCTGTCTCGACCGGGGCGATCGCGGAAACGCTCGACCTCGAACCGTTCCTGGTCCCCTCCCCCGCCGAAATCGCCAGCTCGCTCTGGAGCAGCCGCTCACTGCTGGCCGAAAACGCCTGGGTCACCCTGCGCGAGATCCTCCTCGGCCTCGCCTGCGCGCTGATCGCCGGGCTCGGCTTCGCCGCGCTGATGTATCGCTGGGTCACGATCAGGCTCGCGACCTACCCCCTGATCGTCGCCTCGCAGACGATCCCGGTCTTCGTGCTCGCCCCGATCCTGGTCGTCTGGTTCGGCTACGGGATCGGGCCGAAGCTGGCGATCGTGGCGCTGATCTGCTTCTTCCCGATAACCGTCAGCGCCCTCGGCGGCCTCGGGTCCGCCGACCCGGCGGCGATCAAGCTGATGCGCAGCCTCGACGCCTCGCGCTGGCAGATCTTCCGCCGCGTCGAGGTGCCGGCGGCGCTGCCCAGCATCTTCACGGGGGTCAAGATCGCCGTCGTCTTCGCCCCGATCGGCGCCCTGTTCGGCGAGTGGGCCGGCTCGAGCGCCGGCCTCGGGCATCTGATCCTCCAGGACAGCGCCCAGCTGGAGGTGGCCCGCGAGTTCGCGACGGTCGTCGTCCTCGCGGCAATCGCGCTCGTGCTGATGGGGCTGGTCGTCCTCGCGGAGCGGCGCGTCGTCACTTGGCGATAGAACACAGGGGATGAAGTCGCCCCGCATCCCGGCGATCGCCCTCGCCCTCGCGCTGTTCGCCCTCGCGCTCGGCCTCACCGCCTGTGGCGAGAAGTCGGAGGACGCGAGCACGGAAGCGCAGCCGCTCAACCTGACGCTCGACTTCTACCCAAACGCCGACCACGCCGGGATCTACATGGCGCAGAAGCTCGGCTACTTCGAGGAAGCGGGGCTCGACGTCAGCATCGACACCCCCTCCGACCCCGCGGCGCCGCTCAAGCTGGTCGCCGCCGGGCAATCCGATCTGGCGATCTCCTACGAGCCCGAGCTGGCGCTGGCCCACGACAAGGGCCTCGAAGTGGTCGCGATCGGGGCGCTGGTCAACCGGCCGCTGACCTCGCTGATCTGGCTGGGGAAGTCCGGGGTCAAAGGCGTCGGCGACCTGCGCGGTAAGACCGTCGCCACCGCCGGCATCCCCTACCAGGACGCCTTCCTGAAGACGATCCTCTCCCGCGTCCACCTCTCTCCCAGCGACGTCAAGAACGTCAACGTCGGCTTCGGCCTGCTGCCGGCGCTGCTCGGCGGCAGCGCCGAGGCGATGCTCGGCGGCTTCAGCAACGTCGAGGGGGTCGATTTGCGCCGGCGCGGCAAGGACCCGGTCATCACCCCGGTCGACCAGCTCGGTGTGCCGACCTACGACGAGCTGGTGCTGGTCGCCAACCGCAAGGCCCTCGCCGAAGACCCGGAGAAGTTCCGCCTCTTCATCGCCGCCCTGCGACGCGGCACCGAAGCGGCGGTGAAGCAGCCGAACGCCGCCACCAAAGCGCTGCTGGACGCCAACCACGATCTCGACGCGAAACTGACCGCGGCCGAGGTCGAAGCGACGCTGCCGCTGCTCGGAGCGCGGACGACCGGCCAGCCCTACGGCTACATGGATCCCGACGAGTGGGGCAGCTTCGCCGGCTGGATGCGCGACAACGGCCTGATCTCCTCGCTGCCAGAGCCGGGCGAACTGCTCAGCAACGCCTACCTCTCCGGCGAGATACCCGAATAGTCCAGCGCGCCCTCGCGCAGCAACCGGCTGACTTCCGTGGCCGGCATCGCGGCGTGGAAGAGGTGCCCCTGGGCGTAGTCGCAGCCGAGCCTGCTCAGCTCTGACAGCTGCACCTCGTTCTCGACCCCCTCGGCGATCACCTCCAGCGACAGCGCCCGGGCCATGCCGATGATCGCCTCGACGATCGCCGTGCGCTCCTGCTCGATGCCCAGCGCGTCGACGAAGGATCGGTCGATCTTCAGGGCGTGGAAGGGGAAGCGGTTGAGGTAGGCAAGCGAGGAGTAGCCGGTGCCGAAGTCGTCGAGGACCAGCCGCACGCCGATCTCGTTGAGCGCCTCCAGCGAGGCGATCGCCGTCGCCGACTCCTCGACCAGGACGCTCTCGGTGATCTCCAGCCGCAGGTGGCTCGGGTCGATGCCGGTGCGGGCGATGATCTCGGCGACCGTGCCCGGCAGGTCGCGGTGAGCCACCTGGCGGGCGGAGAGGTTGACGGCGACGTCGAAGGGGCGACCGTCGGGGCGCTGCTCGTGCCACTCGAGGATCTGACGGCAGGCGCGCTCCTGCACCCAGCGGCCGATCGGCTCGATCAGGCCGCTGTCCTCGGCGATCGGGACGAACTCGGCCGGGTCGAGCAGACCGCGGTCGGGGTGCTGCCAGCGGACCAGCGCCTCGAGCCCGGCGATCTCGCCGCTGCGCAGGTTGACCACCGGCTGGTAGTGCAGGGCGAGCTCTTCGCGGTCGAGCGCGTGCCGCAGCTCCCGTTCGACCTGAAGGCGCCGCATCGCGTTGGCCCGCATCGCCGCGTCGAACAGCACGCAGCGTGCGCGGCCGCCCTCCTTGGCCCGGTACATCGCCGCGTCGGCGTTGCGGATCAGCAGCTCGGCGCTGGCCCCGCGCTGGTCGGCGGGACGGGCGACGGCGATTCCGATGCTGGCGGTGACGAAGTGCTCGACCCCATCGATCGAGAAGGGCTGGGCGAAGGCGGCGGCGACCCGGTCGGCAATCGCGGTCGCCTCCTCTTCGTCGGCGAGGCGGTCGATCAGGACGCCGAACTCGTCGCCGCCGAAACGGGCGACGACGTCGCCCGGCCGCAGGTGGGCGCGCAGCCGCGGCGCGACGGCGCGCAGCAGCGCGTCGCCGGCGTGGTGGCCGAGGCTGTCGTTGATCAGCTTGAAGTGGTCGAGGTCGAGGAAGAGAATCCCGATCGGCGAGCCGGAGACCGTCGCCCGCTTGAGCGAGTCGTTGAGCGCGTCGACGAAGCTGAGCCGGTTGGGCAGCCCCGTCAGCGAGTCGTGGAGGACGCGGTGGCGCAGGGCCTGGTCGGCGGCGTGGCGCTCGATCGCGTCGGCGAGCACGTTCGCGGCGGCCTGCACGAAGGGCACGTCCTTGGCGCTGAGGCCGTTGGGCTCGGTGGCGTGGACGTCGAGCACCCCAAAGGGGTGGTCGGTGCCGTCGATCATCACCGCCAGGCTGCTGGCGGCGCCGAAGACGCGCAGCACCGGCGGCATCGTGAAGCGGCCCTCGTTGGACCAGTCGGGGACGATCGCGTGGGTGCCGGAGTCGAGGGCGGCGCCGGCGTGGGAGTCGCGGGCGGCGGAGACGCGGCGGCCGGCGCCGACGACCTGGTCCTCCAGCCCGGCGCGAAGGTTGAGGCGGCGGCCGTCGCGGCCGAGCTCCCAGATGCAGGCGCTGTGGACCCCGTCGACTTTGCCGATCAGCGTCGTCGCCGCGCGCATCAGCGACTCCGGGTCGCCATCCTGCAGCGCCCGCTCGCCCAGCTTGGCGACGACGGCCTGCTGCGCGAGCGCCCGCTGCAGCTCGTCCTCGGTCTGTTTGCGCTCGGTGATGTCGTAGAGGACGCCGTGCCAGACCGGGACCCCCTTGTCGTCGGCCTCGAGCACCGCTTCGTCGAGCATCCAGACGATCTCGCCGCCGCGGGTGCGCATCCGGTACTCGACCGGCCGCGTGCTGCGATCGCCGAGATAGATCTCGGTTTCGTTCTCCAGCGCCTGCTCGCGGTCGTCGGGGTGCAGCAGGCGCGCCCAGAGCCCAGCGTCGGCCTTGAACTCCTCGGCGGTGTAGCCGAGGATCTCCTCGACCTGGGGGCTGACGTAGTACCACTCGCCCTGCTCGCCCATCTCGGAGGTGTAGACGATGACCGGCAGCCGCTCGACCAGGCGGCGGTAGTCCTGCCCGCCGGCCGTTATCTGGTCGAGAAATTCGTTGACCTCGTGGTCGGGCCAGTTCCTCTCCGCTTTACCCGGCATCGCGTCGTTATCGACACATCGTCCAGACGCTTGACCGCACGTCCGTCCAGGCACGAAGTCGTGCAGCGCCGCTGGCGAGTCCGCTCAGGCAGCCAGGCGTCGCAGCGGCGGCCCCTGCGCCACCAGCCGGTGCAACCCGGCGAGGGTGAGCGAGCCGACCAGCCCGCGGTACGGCTCGTAGGGCGCGTAGAACTCCTCCACCTCGGCGACGCTGGCGCGACGCCCCAGCCCGGCGAGGCGGCCGACCAGCTTGATGTAGCCGAGGTCGCCGGCCGGCAGCGAGTCCATCTCGCCGCGCCCGAACAAGGCCAGGCACTGCACCGTCCAGGGGCCGATCTGCGGCAGCGCCAGCAGGCGGCGATCGGCGCTCGGCGAGTCGAGCTGGCAGCGGCCGGCGGCGACGACTTGCGCCACCCGCCTCAAGGCCGCCGCCCGGCTCGGGGCGAGGTCCATCGACGCCAGTTCGGCCGGAGCGCGACCGGCGATCGTCGCCGCGGCAGGGACGTCGCGGAAGGCGTCGCGGCCGTCCCCCAGCCGCGGTCCCCAGCGCCCGACGATGCGGCGCTCGATGCGGACAGCACGATCGGCCTCGATCAGCTGCCCGACCACCGCCGCGGCCAGAGCCTCCCACGGCCAGACCCGGCGGCGCGGCCGGAAGCCGGGCAGGCGCCGGATCAGCGGCCCGAGCAGCGGGTCGCGGCGAAAGCGCCGGTGGAACTCGCCGAGGTCGTAGTCGACCCCGAGCACGAAGCGCATCCGCTCGATCGCCAGCTCGAGCTGAGCGGGGCCCGCCGGCACCGGCTCGCCGTCGCCGGGAATCGGCACGGCCACGGCGCCCGGCTCGATCGCCTGCGCCCGCAGCAGGACGCGGTCGGCGGCGGGCTGCCAGGCCCGCACCAGCACCGGGCTGCCCTCCGCCCGCAGCAGGCGGCTTGCCACCCCACCATCGACCCGCAGCGTGCGATCGTCGCTCCCCCGCGGCAGCCGGTAGGGCGAGCGCGGCCTGACCTCGACCTCGAGCGGGCCGGCGGCCCGATTCGTCGACCTGGAGGAGACTTTCCGGCCCACTGGCCGGCGGCTAGCGGCCGAGGAGATGGACGTCGACGAGAAAGGAGCGGCTGGCGACGACGTCGCGGCGGTCGCGGCGGCGGCCGAGACGCCGCGGGGAACCTGTCTTCGAGCCAACGGCGCTGACCGCGCGGACCGCGGCAACGGTGGCGGCGCCCGCCAGCACGCCGCCGGCGGCGGCGATCGCGGCGCTGCGAACCTCGGTGCGCAGCACCAGCGACGAAGGTTCCTCGTAGGGCAGCGGCAGCGCCCGCACCGGCTCGGCGTCCCGCGGCTCGGCGTCTTCCTCAGCCACGATCTCGCCATCAATTTCGAAATCGCTCACCCAGCCGACTCTAGCGAGGCCCCAGGTCGCCGCCCCAACACTCACCGCAAACTGCGGACGTTGAGAGATGCCCTTCGGGAGGAGGGATCGGGTGGGATTCGCCAAGCCTCCCCGCTGTTCGCGCAGGCGAGTCCCACCCGATCCTCCCCGCAAGCCCTTCGTCCTACAGCGTCCGCTCGTACAACCGGTACCGCTTGACCACCTTGCCGCCCATCCCCTCCATCGCCCGGTTCATCGGCCCGTTCGTCTCGAGGATCCAGCCCATCTCGCCACCCTCGATCGTCCCCGGCCTGGCGGCGGTCTCCAGGTGCTTGAGGTAGAGGCCGGCGGCGACGCCGCTGTGGCGGTACTCGTGCTTGACGCCGAGCGCGAAGACCCGCAGCTGGTCGATCTTGCGCTTGCCGAGCAGGAACCTGGCCCAGCCGAAGGGCAGCAAGCGCCCGTTCAGCTTCGCCATCACCTGGTTGATGTCGGGCAGCGTCAGCGCGGCGCCGATCACCTCGCCGTCCTTTTCGGCCATATAGGCCCACTCCTCGTCAATCACCTGCTTGAGGTTCTTGGCCTGGAACTCGACCTCGGCGTCGGTGATCGGGACGAAGCCCCAGTTGTCTCCCCAGGCCTCGTTGTAGACGTCGGTGAAGCGCCGCACCTCGTCCGCCATTTCGCTTTTGCGCAGGTTGCGGATCGTGATGCCTTCCTCGTGCAGGGCCTTCTCGGCGGCGACGTGGATCGCCGGGTCGAAGCGCTCGCCCTCTTTGAGGTCGCCGAACTGCAGTTCCCACATCAGCACGTCCATCGCCTTCTCGAAGCCCTCGGCCTCGATCAGCTCGCGGTAGTAGGGCGGGTGCCAGGGCTCGAGGATCATCGGCCGCCGCTCGTAGCCCTCGACCAGGATCCCGATCTCCTCGTTGGTGGTGAAGTCCATCGGCCCGAGGATGCGGGCGCGGCCCTTCGCGGCGGCCCACTCGCGGGCGGCCGCGATCAGCGCCCGCGTGACCTCCGGGTCCTCGGTCGTCTCGAAGAAGCCGAACATCGCGTCGCTGCCGCCCTGGAACTCGTCCCAGCGGTGATCGATCTGGGCGCTGATCCGCCCGACCGGCTCGCCGTCGCGTTCGGCGATGAAGTACTCGGCTTCGGCGTGCTCGAAGTAGGGGTTCTTCTTGCGGTTGAGGAACTGCATTCGCTCGAAGACCAGTGGCGGCACCCACTGCGGGTGGTCGCGGTGGAGGCGGAAGGGGACCTTGACGAAGCGCTTCAGCTCGCGACGCGTTCGCACCGGTCGGATCGACACGCTTCCCATGGGGCCGCAACCTACACTCTGTTCGATGAGCGAGACCGCGAAGGCCCCGGTCGACGTCTTCGAGAAGGCCCGCAGCCACGATCGGCTCGAGCAGCTCGAAGCGGCCAAGGAGCACGACCTCCTCCCCTACTTCCGTCTGCTGACCTCGCAGGCCGGCCCGGTGGTCGAGATGGAGGGGCGCGAGACGATCATGCTGGGTTCCAACAACTACCTCGGCCTGACCGGAGATAGCCGGGTCAAGGAGGGCGCCCGCGACGCGCTCGAGGCCTACGGCACCGGCGTCACCGGCTCGCGGCTGCTGAACGGGACGACGCCGCTCCACGTCGACCTCGAGCGCGAGCTGGCCGAGTGGATGCGCACCGAGGACGCGATCGTCTTCACCACCGGCTACCAGTCGAACCTCGGCTGCATCGGCACGATCCTCGGGCCCGACGACACCGTCATCTGCGACTCGGGTGACCACGCCTCGATCCTCGACGGCTGCCGCCTCTCGGGCGCCAAGCTGCGCCCCTTCCGCCACAACCGCATGGACAAGCTGGAGAAGATGCTGCAGCGCGCCGGCGGGGACGGCGGCGGCATCCTCGTCGTCGTCGACGGGGTCTTCTCGATGGAGGGCGACGTCTGCGACCTGCCGCGGATCGTCGAGCTCTGCAAGGCCTACGGAGCGCGGCTGATGGTCGACGAGGCCCACGGGGCCGGCGTCCTCGGCGCCCGCGGCGCCGGCGCCAGCGAGCTGTTCGGCCTCGAGGACGAGGTCGACCTGCGGATGGGCACCTTCTCCAAGAGCCTCGCCTCCTGCGGCGGCTTCATCGCCGGCCCGGCCGACGTGATCGAGTACCTGCGGGTCTCCTCGCGCTCGTTCATCTTCAGCGCCTCGGCGGTCCCGGCGGCCGTCGGCGCGGCGCTGGCGGCGCTGCGGGTGATCCGCGCGGACGGGCCGGCGCTGTTCGAGGCGCTGCTCGCCAACGCCGAGTACCTGCGCGAGGGGCTGCGGCACCTCGGCCTGAAGGTGATCGAGCCGGGCCGGCTGCCCGACGGCACCGTCGCCACCACCCCGGTGGTGCCGGTGATGGTCGGCGACGACTGGCAGGCGGTGCTGCTCTGGAAGGCCCTCTTCGACGCCGGCGTCTACACCAACGTCGCCATCCACCCGGCCGTTCCCCCGGGCGGGGCGCTGCTGCGGACGAGCCTGATGGCGACCCACGAGCGCGAGCATCTCGACGGCGCCCTCGGCACCATCGCCCGGGTCATCCAGGACTTCCCGGAGCTTCCGCGCGCCTAACTCGCCGGTAACGCCTTCTGACATCCCCCGCGATGGGTAGTTTCAGGCTTGGCCGATCGGGTACATGATTCCGCTTGCGTCGAAATTGTTGCTCTTAGCGACCGGGCTGAGGTCCGCATCGGTCACCTCGGGTTGACGGTCGCCATCCCCACCGCATAGCTTGGCCTTCTCGCCGAACACCCCGGGCGGGGTGGACGAGTTGAGAACTCGGTCCGACCCAGGCCACGGTTCCAAAGCCAGTGGTCATAGGTCGGAAGCGAGATACCAGTTAACCGATTCCTTGAAGGGAGGAGTCCCAGTGGACGCTGCCTCTACGGCACCCGCAACGACGATCGCATCTCCGGTGGAGGCCCCGCAGCACATGCGGGCGCTCGAAAGGGCAAACCTGGTCCGGCTCGCACGCGCGGAGTTGAAGCGCTCGATCGCGCGAGGAGACGCGGACCCGTCGGAGGTGATTCGCGATTGCCCGTGGGAGACGGAGAGCATGACGATCGCCGAGCTGCTGACCAGCCAGCGCCGCTGGGGCCGCACCCGCGCCCGCAAGTTCCTGCTGCCGCTCTCGCTGAACGAGAACAAGCAGCTGGGCACCCTCACTTCGCGCCAGCGCCGACTGCTCTCGACCGAGCTCGCATCCCGCGCCGCCAGCGGGCGCGAGGCGCTGACCGCCTAGCTGGAACCGCTCAGCCGCGCATTCCACCGACCCGGAAGCTGAGGCCACCGGAGGCGCGCTGGAATGCGCGGCGAGCGAAGTAGAAGGTGACCACGAAGGCGGCCGCGCCGACGCCAAGCGCAACCGCCAGGATTTGGTTGGCGAGGTAGAAGAGGACGCCGACCGTGAGCACGAAGACAGCCCCCGCCAGCAGCGAGGTGTGGGAGCGGTAGCCGGCGAAGTGCTCGCGGACGGCGACCTCGAGGCCGCCCAGGCCGGCCAGGGCGACACCGACGCCGATCGCCGTCGGGTGGCCGCCGATCACACCGATCGCCAGTGAGACGATGCCGCCGAGGATCACCAGCTCCGCCAGCGGGAAGTTTCCCCAGGGGGCCGGGGGGCGATCGTCAGGGGAGGCGACGCGGCGGGCCGGCTTCGGCCCAGCGACGGGCTGCCGCTCAGCCGGCGCCGCTCGTTTAGGTCGCTTCCCCCTGCGCTTCTTGCTCAACGGCCGCAAGCCGCCCGGGTAACGGGCATCCCGATGAGACCTTGACCCGCCACCAGCCCATCAGCATCCCGATCGGGCCGAGGCGAGGGCGCGAGTGCCAGTGTCCGCAGCCGGGCTCGCCGACGTCGGCGCGACTCACCTGCACCCACTTGAAGTTTGCCGGTGAGGCGAGCATCTGCCGCAGCAGCTCGCGGTTGCCGGTCTCGACCCGGGCCCGCTCGCGCAGGGTCATCCGCGCCTCGGCGACCCGCTCCGCCAGGTCGTCGCGCAGCTGCTCGAGCTCACCGAGGTCGAGGACCCGTGGCTCGGCGGCAACCGCGGCGACGCGGTGATCTACCTCGACCCGACCGAACGCCTCGGCGAAGAGCCCGGCGAGCTCACGCTCGAGACGACCGACCTGGCGTCGCAGCTCAATCCGGGCGAGGCGCTCGTCAACATCGACGCGAAGCGCACTCAGGCTGTCTCTGTCGAGCAGATCAGGCATTGGCCTGGCTCTGAGTGTAGATCACGGCAGGGGCGTCGCGAAGACGCTTGGCGTGGTGGGGTCGGGGGTCTCTCGCGCTTGCTGGGATTTTCGCCGCGAGCCCCGTATCTCTCGCCGACCGGAAGGGGCGAAAATCAGGACGCCGCGCGCGCGAGAGACCCCCGACCCCACCCAACGGAACCCCTCTCTGGCTCACAGGGTTGGCAGCTTCCGTGGGTGGGGACTGCTTCCGTGACTCGGCGAGCGAACGGGTGAAGGATTGTGGGGCCTGGGACCCCCACAATCCTTCAGTCATGGCTGGAGCTTGCTGAGCTGCAAAAGCCTTCGTGAACCGGAATCTCTCACGAGCAAACGAACCCTCGCCCCCTCCAACCCGAGGAGTCGGCTTCACCTGGAGGCCCGGGTGCCCCTCCCGCGGAGGCTCAAGGAACCGCGTTTGAGCCCTCGGGGCTCGATCCAGCTGCGCGACGGTCTCCGCGGGAGGGGCACCCGGGCCTCCTCGCAATGCGGTCCCTGACAAACCCTCTCCGCGGGAGGGGCACCCGGGCCTCCTGACAATGCGGTCCCTAAGCGGGCCGCGCCGCCTCAACCGTGGCGGCGGCCATCCAGAGCGCCTCGGAGACGGCGATCTGCGGCACCCCGTTGACCTGCACTGCGACGATCGCCAACCGGCGGCTCTCCGGCTCCACTCCGTAGCCGTCCCCGGTCGCCCCGAACAGCAAGCCGACCGGGCTCTTCTCGTCGGCAATCGCCAGCGTTCCCCGCGAGAGCTCCCCGGCCTGCCCCGGCAGCGACTCCCCCGGCGCGGAGTCGCGAATGCAGAGGCCGCCCTCGAGGCGGTCGGCGTCGAAGGCGCGCAGGGCGACGCCGGTCTCGACGATCGCCACGGTCAACGCGTCGAGGGGCAGGCCATTGCTCTTGAAGGCGCCCTCGCGGAGGCGATCGAAGGCGAGCTGCTCGATCGGCGTCCGCGTGCGGTCGGGGTCGAGGCCGATCTGGCGGTAGAAGACGCGGTAGGCCCACGGAATCGGCCGTTCGCGCATGTGAATCGCCTGGGCGCCGTAGAAGCGGTCGGAGAGGTCGCGCAGGCGGCGCCGGACCGCCTCGGGGCTGCGGCCGGGTTGAGCGTCGACCTCGACCCAGGCGATCCCCAGGCCGGGGAACTCGGCGGCGATATGGGGCGCCACCCAGCCCTGCTCCGGCGCCGGCTCCCAGCCCATCTGCCGTTCACCGGCCCCCGCGTTCATCAGGCCCGTTCCGCCGCCCGGCTGGCGTCCAGCAGCCGCTCGACCCGGGCCGCCAGCTGAGTTTCGCTGAGTTCGCCGATGCTGGCGCTCTCCAGCGTGCCGCCCGGGTAGGCGTAGGCGACGGTGGGACAGCCGCCGATCTTGTAGAGGCTGGCGACCGCGCCGTCGCGGTCGTAGCCGACCGGCAGCTTCCAGCCGTGCTGGCGGATCAGTTCGCGAACGGTGTCGCGGCCATCGCGCACGTCCAGCGAGAGGAAGTTCACCCGCCCACGGTAGCGCTCGTAGACAGCCTCGACGATGTCCTGCTGGTCGGCGCAGTCGCCACCCTTGGTGAACCAGAACGAGATCACCAGGGGGCGATCGAAGAGGTCGCAGACGCGGATCGCGCCGGGGGTGCGGATCCGACAGGCGGGAGCACGGCGGGCATCCTCCGGACAGGGCACGGCGGCGCTTTCGCAGTTGTCCTGGGCGACGTTGGCGTCGCCTTCGAGCTGACCGGCGGCGGCGGGGACGGCGAACTCCGGCAGCGGCCAGCGCGGCTGCTGGCGGTCGAGCCCGAGCGTGCTTTCGCCGTCGCCACCGCCCAGGGTGCTGATCGTGGCGACGACGATCACGGCCAGGAAGATCAGGCCGACGGCGACCGAGTAGCGGTCCTTCATCGCTCCTCGATCCAGGTCAGGGCGGCGGGCAGGACCAGCATCACGCCCGCCAGCGCGACGGCTAGGTCGACCACAGTCACGAGGCCAAAGTCGCGCAGCATCTGGATGTCGCTGGCGATCAGCACGGCGAAACCGGCGATCGCGGTCAGCCCCGAGGCCAGCACGGCGGCGCCGGTGCGATCGTAGGCCCGCCGCAGCGCCTCCTCCACCCCACCCCCGTCGCCGCGCTCCTCGTGGAAGCGGCCGGCGAGGATCACGCCGAACTCGGTTGCGATCGCGATCGTCAGCGCTCCCAGCGCCGCCGACATCGGGTTGAGGGGGATGCCGGTGAGCCAGAGGACCAGCGAGGCCCAGCCGGTCGCCAGCACCGTCGGCACCAGCGGCACCAGGGCCCGGCTCAGCGAGCGGTAGGCGGCGAGCAGGACCAGGGCGACCGCGAGCAAACCGGCGAGGGTCAGCCAGTAGCGGCTGGCGGAGAGGTCACCGGCGGATTCGGCGGCGATCACCGGCAGCCCGGCCAGGTGCACCTCGACCCCGGCGGGCGGCCCCGCGGCGGAGCCGGGCTCGCCGATCTCGGCGCGGACGCGGTCGACCAGCGCCTCTTGGTCCTCGAGCGACTGGGCGCGGATGCCGAAGGAGAGCAGCGCCTCGTGACCGACTTCGCCCGTCCGCGGGTCGACCGGCGCGACCTGGCGGAGCGCGTATGGCGAAAGCGCCGCCAGCGTTGCCTCGATCCCCTGCCGGGTCAGCTTGCCCCCGCCGCGGGTGAGGAAGTCCGAGAGCGCCGGCCCGGGGCAGACGTCGGCGTCGAGGCAGCTGGGGTTTTCGCCGCTGAAGCCGTTCGAGCGCAGCACCCGCTGCTTGAAGGCGTCCATCCACGCGATCGTCGCCGGATCGGTGAGATCGGGCGCCTCGACGCTGACGTCGAGCTCACCGGAGACGCCGGTCGCGTCCTGCAGCTCGTTGAGGTCGCGGACGGCGGAGAGGTTCTGGGGGGCCAGGGCGCGGATGTCGGAGACGGTCTCGATCTGCGTGCCCACCCCCCAACCGATCAGCGCCAGCGCGAGGGAGACGCCGAGGACCTGGCGCGGACGGGAGATGGCCAGGGACAAGAGGTGCTCCAGCGGGCGGCTTCTGTCACGCCCGAGGGGCGCGATGTCCCCAGGGTTCTTACGCCGGAGGCTGAGGGCTGCGAAGCCTGCGGTCAGCGCGAGGAGAAATGAGATTCCGACGCCGACGAGGAGCAGGAGGCCGAAGCTGCGGACCATTGGCGTCGGGGAGAGCTGCAGGGCCAGGAAGCCGGCGGCGGTGGCGAGGCAGGCGGTAGCGATGGTGGGGCCGCCTCCCGTCGCCGCTGCGCGGGCCGCCTCGGCTCCGCTCAGTCCAGTGGCGATTGCCTCGTCGAAGCGGGACTGGAACTGAATCGCGTAGTCGACGGCGAGGCCGATCAGGATCGGCAGCACGGCGATCGAGGCCATCGTCAACGAGCCGCCGAAGAGGCCGAGGAGGCCGAAGACGATGCCCGCCGCGGCGAGGGCGACGGCCAGCGGCAGCAGGCGCAGGCGGGAGCGGAAGACGAGGAAGAGGGTCAGCGCCATCACCACCAGGGCGACCGCGAAGAGGACGAGCAGGGCATCCTCGAGGGCCCGTTCCAGCCCGTCCACGACGACCGGAGCGCCGGAGACGACGTAGCGGCCTCCCTTCAGCTCGAAGCAGGGAGCGGGGCTGCCTTCTTCGGCGCAGGCCTGGCGCGGCGTCGTGTCGTTGACGGCAGCGTCGATCAGGCCGAGGGCGCGGTGGCGCTCGGCGCCGCTGAGGTCGGGCTTCAGCCTGACGACGATCTGGGCGGAGTGGCTGTTGGGGAAGAGGTAGGCGAGCCGGGCCTTCGGGGTACCCCTGGCTCGCGCCAGGTCGAAGACGACGGTGGCGACGAATTCTTCGTTGTCGAGGCTGGGGGCGCTGGTTATGCCGTAGCGGGTGGCGACGGAGAGGAGAAATTCGCGCAGCCTCTCCGGCGGTACCCGCTCGGCCAGCCGCCGCAGCTGGTCGTCGATCTGGACGACCGCCTCGTTGAGGAAGGTGGCCGGGCCGGAGACGAACTCGACTGGGTCGAGCTTGGCCAGTTCCGCGCACGGCCCGGGGATCGGCTTCGCTCCCTTCGGCACGCTCCCGGACAGGCAACCCTCGAGCCGCAGCAGGCGGAAGACGTTCGAGGTCAGGATCAGCCGTTGCAGATCCCCCTCGGCCAGCACCACGACCGGTTCTTCGCCGAAGGCATCGCGAACCTGCTGCGTCGCCCGGTAGGTCGCCGTGTCGGTGTCGGTCAGCGTCCCGACCCCGGCGTCGGTCGGCAGCCGCGTCGCCCCCAGCCCAGCGGCGACCGCGAGAAAGATGCTGACCCCCAGCACCAGCCGGGCGTGGCCAGCGGCCCACGCCGCGACGCGGCCGAACCACTGCCCGACGTTCAACTCAGTCCATCGAGAGCGGGCCGGTGACGTCGGCTCGGAGGAACTGGGACACGAACTGGTTTTCGGAGTCGAACAGCTCTTCTTTCGGGCCCGACTCGACGATCTTGCCGTTCCAAAGCACCGCGAGGAAGTCGGCGATCCGGCGCGCCGTGTTGAGGTCGTGGCTGATCACCAGGTAGCAGCCGCCGTTCTCGGCGTGGACCTCGCGGATCAGCTCGCAGAGCAGCGCCGTCCGCACCGGGTCGAGGCCGGAATCGGGCTCGTCGAACATCACGATCGCCGGTTCCAGCACCAGCGCCCGGGCGAAGCCGGCGCGCTTGCGCATGCCGCCGGAGAGCTCGTTGGGCATCTTGTAGGTGGCCTCGGTGAGGCCCACCTCGCGGAGCCGGCGGTTGACGATCTCGCCGATCTCTTCCTCGCTTTTGTCGGTGTGCTGGCGCAGCGGGAAGCAGGTGTTGTCGTAGATGTTCATCGAGCCGAACAGGGCGCCGTCCTGGAACAGCAGACCGAACTTTTTGCGCACGTCGAAGAGTTCGTCGTCGGTCATGTTCGGGATCGATTCGCCGTGGACCAGCACGTCGCCGGAGTCCGGGTAGAGCAAGCCGACGATGTGCTTGATCAGCACGCTCTTGCCGGTTCCCGAGGGGCCGAGCACCATCGAGACCTGGTCTTCGGGCAGGCCGAGGTTGAGACCGTTGAGGATGCGAGCGCGGCCGAACTGTTTGACCAGGTCGATGATCTCGATCGCGTCTTCGCCGCCGTGGTCGAGTTTCTTGCCGGTGTGGAAGCGGTAGGGGTCGTGCTCGCTGGGGTCGACGCCGGGGATGACGAAGTCGCGGCCCATCACCGCGCCGTCCTCGCTCACGTAGGGACCGCTGGCCGCGGCGCTGACCGGGTGACCCGGTTCCACGCCCGCCTCGGTGCCGACCGGTTCGGCCAGCTCGGCGCTGGTCTCCGCCTCCGGCTCGAAATCCCTGCCCTCGGTCTCGTTGATGCGCTCTTGCTCGTCCATCGACACTGTCAGCCTCCTATTGGCGCCCTCGGGTTGGCCCCCCAGAAGACAAGGGTCCCAAGCATCCCGATGATGTGGACTAAGACGATGTTGAGGACCATTGACTTCGCCGTCGCGGTCCCCACCCCGACCGGCCCTCCAGAGGCCGTGTAGCCGTAATAACAGCCGACCAGCACGATCGCGGTCGCCATCACCATGCCCTTGATCAAGCTGAAGATCAGGTCGGGCGGGTTCTGGAACATCCAGAAGATCAGGAAGTAGCCGCCCGAGGAGACGTCGCCGATCTGTTTCACCACCGCCAGGTAGCTGGCCAGGTACATGATCCCGATCCCGACCAGGTACATGAAGGGGAAGGAGATCCAGGCGGCGAGCAGGCGGGTCGCGCAGAGGAAGGTGATCGGCGGCACACCCATCACCTCGAGCGCGTCGATCTCGTCGGAGATCCGCATCGCGCCGAGCTCGGCGACGATCCCGGTCCCGACCTTGGCCGCCAACATGTAGCCGAAGGCGTAGGGCATGATCTCGCGCAGGTCGCACCAGGCGGAGAAGACACCGGCGTAGGCGGGCGCGCCCTGGGCGCGCAGCAGGTAGGCCCCCTCGATCCCGCACTGCAGGCCGAGCGTGAAGACGAGGCCCCAGATGATCAGGGCCGAGCCGAGGATCAGGATGCCGGCCTGGCGCAGGCTCTCGCCGAAGAAGCGCAGGACCCGGCCCGAGTAGACCTGGCCGGCGACCATCGAGCCGAAGCGGGCGATCTCCCCGAAGGAGTCGAGCCAGCCGCGCGGGACTGCAAGCCAGGGGCTCATCGGATCGTCTGCAGCTCCGGGTTGGTGGCCAGCAGGGTCTGGGTGAAGACGTAGTTGAAGGCGAAGACCCCCATGAAGGAGATGACGACGGCCTCGTTGACGGCGCGGCCGACGCCCGCCGCGCCCCCGGACGCGGTCATCCCTTTATATGAGCAGACGACGGCGATTAGAGCGCCGAACAGGGTGCACTTGATGACGGAGCCCCAGAGGTCGGTGATCGAGGCGTTGGAGAAGAGCGTGGCGAAGAAGCCGCCGAGCGGCTGGTGGTAGAGCATCTCGGTGAGGATGCCGCCGCTGATCCCGAAGACCAGCGCGTAGATGTCGAGCAGGCCGGTGATCAGCATCAGGGCCAGGAAGCGCGGCACGACCAGGTTCTTGATCGGGTCGACGCCGAGCACCTGCAGGGCGTCGAGCTCCTCGCGGATCTTGCGGGCCCCCAGATCGGCGGTGATCGCGGTGCCGGCGACGCCGGCGACGACGACGGCGGTCACGAAGGGGGCGAACTCGCGGATCGAGGCGAGCACGAAGAAGCCGCCGAGCCGGTCCAGGGCGCCGAACAGCGAGAGGAAGTTGGCGGCCTGCAGGCCGGGCGCGCCGAAGCCGAAGGCGACGGTCGAGACCAAGAGCGGGAACCAGCAGAGCTGCAGCGCGAAGAGGAACTGGCCGATGAACTCCTCGCCATAGGGATAGGGCGGTTTGACCGCGGAAACGAGCGTTCGCGCGGTGAGGATCATCATGTCCCCGACCACTTCGAACAGTGACTTGGCGGGCAGGAATGCCCTGTTGACCGCGGATCCGACCATCTGCTCCTCCGACGAGCTGCGCCGCACTTACGCGACGCCCCACTCGATGACTGAGTCTATGGGATGGGTCAGCCTCAACCGTTAGCCGAGTGTTGAGATCCGACTAACCCGTCCGGATGGGGGCGAAAAGCCCATGGATGCGGGGAAACCCCGTGGTATGTTCGGGCCGCTTTGCGGGGGACCGGAAGACATTCTCGGCGGACCTGCTTCCGAGCCCTGGCGACCGCGGTTGCCGCTGTGGCCGTGGCGGCGATGCTGGCTGCCTGCGGGGAATCCTCTTCGGACGCGAACCAGCCGGCGGGCACCTATGACGTGCGGGTGACCGACGCCAGCTTCCCGGCCGAGCAGCGCCTCGGCCAGACTTCGTTGCTGCAACTGGGCGTCCGCAATACCGGCAAGAAGGCGCTGCCGGCGCTGACCGTGACGCTCTCGATCGCCGGCAAGGAGGGCCAATCCTCCTCGCTGCCGTTCGGGATCCAGGATCCGCAGACGGGCCTGGCCCAGCCCGACCGGCCGGTCTGGATCCTGGCGGCGGGCTACCCGAAGCTGGCCGGCTCCTCGGACCCCGGTGGCGCCTCCACCTCGAACCGCAAGACCTTCTCGCTCGGACCGCTGAAGCCGGGCGCCGCGACGGAAGCCGTCTGGAAACTGAGTGCGGTCAGAGCCGGCAAGTACACGGTGCTTTATAAGGTCGACGCCGGTCTCAGCGGCACCGCCAAGGCCAGGACCACGGGCGGAGTCGCCCCCGGTGGCTCCTTCGTCACCGAGGTCACCGCCGCGCTGCCGGACACCGAAGTCACCGACGACGGCGAAGTCGTCGAAAAGGCGACGCAGCGCCAGCGCCCCCAGCCAGGCGAGTAACCCTCAGCGCCTGCGGGTAGCTGGACTCGCGTGCGAAGCCTCTTCACCATCGCCGCCCTGCTCGCCGCGCTGACTCTCGGTCTGCCGGCCTGCGGCGCTGCCAGCCAGCCCGAGCGGAGCGAGACGAACGCTCGCGCCAGTGGCGGCGTGGCCCTGAAGAAGGTCGGCGAGTTCGACCAGCCCGTCTACCTGACCGGCGCCCCGGGCTTCCCCAAGCTGCTGTTCGTGGTCGAGCAGGCCGGCCAGGTCGAGGTGATGAGCGGCGGTCACAGTCGCGGCGCCTTCCTCGACCTGCGCTCCGAGGTCGGCTACGGCGGTGAGCGGGGGCTGCTTTCGCTCGCCTTCCCGCCCGACTACAAACAGAGCAGGCGCTTCTACGTCTATTACACGGACAGGGCGGGCAACATCCGCATCGACGAATTCAAGCGCCGCAGCGCCACCCGGGCCGACCCCGGCTCCCGGCGCCAGGTGATCGCCATCCCCCACCCCGTCAACGCCAACCACAACGGCGGCCAGATGCAGTTCTTCGACGACCTCCTCTACTTCGGCACCGGCGACGGCGGCTCCGGCGGCGACCCGCCCAACAATGCCCAGAACAAGGAGGTGCTGCTCGGCAAGCTGCTGCGGATCGACCCCCGGCCGGCGGGAGGCCGGCCCTACTCGGTCCCGGGCTCCAACCCGTTCGTCGGCAAGCCCGGCCGCGATGAGATCTACAGCTACGGCCTGCGCAACCCGTTCCGCTTTTCCTTCGACACGGTCAGCGCCAAGCAGCCGCGGATCGCGATCGGTGACGTCGGCCAGAACCAGATCGAGGAGCTCGACTACACGACGGTCGCGGCGGCCAGCGGCGCCAACTTCGGCTGGGACGCCTTCGAGGGCTTCGCCCCCTATCGCGACGAAAACAGCGGGACCGCCGATCCGGGCGGCACGACCAGGCCGATCTTCGCCTACCCGCACAGCCGTGGCGGCAGCTGCTCGGTCATCGGCGGCTACGTGGTCCGCGACCGCAGCCTTCGCTCTCTATATAGGCGCTATGTCTACACCGATCTCTGCGAGGGCCAGCTGCGCAGCCTCGTCCCCCACCTGAAGCGCGCCGGCGGCGACCGCAGGCTCGGGCTCGCGGTCGAAAGCCCTACCTCCTTCGGCGAAGACGATGCCCATCACCTCTACGTCGCCTCGCTCTCTGGCCCGGTCTTCCGCCTCGTCCAAAAGTGACACTTTTTTGGCAGTTTGCTAACACGCTTCCGCAACATCTTGTCTACAGTGACATCATCATGGAGGCGATGAGAGAAAGCTGGACCGACGACCGCATGGATGATCTCGTCAGGCGCCTGGACGCCGGGTTCGCGCAGGTCCACGAAGACATCGCGGAACTGCGCGCCGACAACAAAGAACTGCGGCGGGAGATGGCTACATTCGACGGCGACCGCCGAGCCGAGATGGGCCACCTTGCCAGCCGCGAAGAACTGCACGCCGAGATCCAAGCAGTGCGCTCCGAGATGCGCGAGGGCTTCGACAAGGTCGACGAGCGGTTCGACAAGGTCGACGAGCGGTTCGACAAGGTCGACGAGCGGTTCGAAAAAGTCGACGAGCGGTTCGAAAAAGTCGACGAGCGGTTCGAACGCATCGATGCGCGGTTCGACCAAGTCATTGCGACGTTCAATCGCCGGTTCGACACGCTCATCCTGACGTTGATCGCGGCGATGATCGCCGCCGCCGTCACCCTGATCGGCAGCTGAGCCCGTCTGTAGCTGACCACACGACGATTTCTCGCGCTCCGCTCTGAGGCGGGTACAGTTGGCTGACCAGCCAAGGGTCGACGAAGGGAGCACCCAGTGGAGAGCGGCACTGCCGGGACGAGCACGCAGGCAAACGGAGCGGCGAACGGCGCTGGCGCGCCCGCGGCCGACACGCTCGAGGTCCACAACCCGGCGACCGGAGGGCTGATCACGACGATCCCAGTCGACTCTCCCACGGTTGTTGCCGAGACCGTCGCCCGAGTCCGCGCCAACCAGGCCGAGTGGGAGGCGATCGGGATCGAGGGTCGCTACCACTGGCTGGGCAAGCTGCGTGACTGGCTGCTCGACAACTCCGAGCGGGTCGGCGACACGATGCAGACCGAGACCGGCAAGGTCCGCGCCGACGCGACGACCGAGGCGATCTACCTCACCGACCTGATCAATTTCTACGGCAGCAAGGCCGAGAAGTTCATCGGCGAGGAGACCGTGCGACCGCACTCGCCGCTGCTCGCCGCCAAGAAGCTGAGCATCCAGTACCGCCCCTACCCGGTGGTCGGCATCATCAGCCCCTGGAACTTTCCGCTGACGCTGGCGCTCGGCGACGCCATACCGGCCCTGCAGGCCGGCGCCGCGGTTGTGATCAAGCCTTCGGAGTTCACCCCGCTGGGGCTGGCCGAGGTCGTCAAGGCCTGGAAGGAGGAGATCGGCGCCCCCGACGTGCTCGACTGCGTGCAGGGGATCGGCGAGACCGGCGGCGCCCTGGTCGACGCCGCCGACTTCGTCCAGTTCACCGGCTCCGACCGGACCGGGCGCAAGGTAATGGCCCGCGCCGCCGAGACGCTGACCCCGGTCAGCCTCGAGCTCGGCGGCAAGGACCCGATGATCGTGCTCTCCGACGCCGACCTCGACCGCGCCGCCAACGCCGCTGCCTACGGCGGGATGATGAACTCGGGCCAGATCTGCATCTCCGTGGAGCGGATCTATGTCGAGGAGCCCGCCTACGACGAGTTCGTCTGGAAGCTGACCCAAGAGGTCGGCAAGCTGCGTCAGGGAGCGGATGGCAGGACCCCCGAAAGGGACGTCGGCGCGATGACCTCGCCGAACCAGACCGCGATCGTCGAGGACCACGTCAATGACGCCCTCGCCGCCGGCGCCACGGCAATGGTCGGCGGCAAGCGAGTCGAGGGGCCGGGCGACTACTTCGAACCGACCGTCCTGGTCGACGTCGACCACTCGATGAAGGTGATGCGCGACGAGACCTTCGGGCCGGTCGTCGGCGTGATGAAGGTGCGCGACTCCGAGGAGGCGCTGCGCCTTGCCAATGACACCCGCTATGGGCTTTCGGCCTCGGTGTTCGGCGAGAAGGAGCGGGCCGAGCGATTGGCGCGCCGGGTCGATTGCGGCGCCGTCAACGTCAACGACGTGCTCGTCAACTACCTGGCGATGGACGTGCCGATGGGCGGCTGGAAGGAGTCGGGGATCGGCTTCCGGCACGGCGAGTACGGGATCAAGAAGTACTGCCGTCCTGAGTCGATCGTGGTTACCCGCTTCGGCGGCAAACGGGAGCCGACCTGGTTCCCTTACACGAAGGGTCGCCGCGGCATCGTCGCCCGGATCGCCCAGGCGTTCAACGCCCGCGACCTGCGGCGCCGGCTCGGCATGCGCGGCTGAGCGCCCCGGTCATCCCGTGGTTCCTTTGGGACGCAATGCGTAACCAAGGAACCACGCGCCGCCCACGGTAGCCTCTTTGATCCATGGCCGAGCGCGATTTCATAGCCGCAACCAGGCAGCGCGTCGTCGTCTTCGACGGCGGCATGGGCGCGACCCTGGAGCAGTTCGACCTGACCGAGGCGGACTACGGCGGCCTGCAGGGCAAATGCCACGAGGCGCTGGTGCTGAACCGGCCCGACGTGATCGAGGGCGTCCACGCCTCGATGCTGGAGGCCGGCGCCGAGGTGGTCGAGACCGACAGCTTCCAGGGCTCGCGGCTGAAGCTCGAAGAGTGGGGGCTCGGAGACCACACCCTGGAGATCAACGTCAAGGCGGCCGAAATCGCTCGCCGGGCGGCCGGCGAGGACCGCTTCGTCGCCGGCTCGATCGGCCCGACCGGCTTCCTGCCGGCCTCGACCGACCCGACCCTCGGCGACATCTCCTTCGGCACCCTGGTCGAGGTCTTCGCCGAACAGGCCCGCGGCCTGGTCGAAGGCGGCGCCGATCTGATCATCATCGAGACCGCGCAGGACATCCTCGAGGTCAAGGCGGCGATCTTCGGCGCCCGCGAGGCCTTTGCCCAAACCGGCCGCACGCTGCCGATCCAGACCAGCGTCTCGCTCCTCCCCAACGGCGGCAAGATGCTGCTCGGGACCGACATCCAGGCGGTGCTGACGACGCTGCGGGCGCTCGACGTCGACGTGATCGGGCTCAACTGCTCGACCGGGCCCGAGGACATGCGCGACGCGATCCGCTTCCTCGGCGAGACCAGCCCTTTGCCCGTCCACTGCATCCCCAACGCCGGCCTGCCCCTGCAGGGACCCGACGGCGAGACGATCTTCCCGGAAAAGCCGGGCCCCCTGGCGGCGACGCTGGGCGAGTTCGTCGAGCGCTACGGCGTCGGCATCGTCGGCGGCTGCTGCGGGACCACGCCCGAGCACATCGCCGCGATCCGCGAGCAGGTCGACGGCCGCGTCCCCGGCGAGCGCCCCGCTCCGGGCCCGATCGAGGTCTCCTCGATGATGACCTCGACCCCGCTCGTGCAGGAGCCGCGCCCGACCCTGGTCGGCGAGCGGGTCAACTCGCAGGGCTCGCGCAAGGCCAAGGCACTGCTGCTCGCCGACGACTACGACGGCCTCGTCCAGGTCGCCGAAGACCAGGTCGAAGGCGGCGCCCACGTGCTCGACCTCTGCGTGGCGCTGACCGAGCGCCAGGACGAGGACGTGCAGATGAGCGCGGTCGCGAAGCGGGTCTCACTCACCCAGCCGGCGCCGATCCAGGTCGACTCGACCGAACCCGAGGTGCTCAAGGCGGCGCTGGAGACGATCCCCGGGCGGGCGATCGTCAACTCGATCAACCTCGAGGCCGGCCGCGCCAAGGCCGACGTCGTCGTGCCGCTGGCCAAGGCCCACGGGGCGGCGCTGATCGCGCTGACGATCGACGAGGTCGGGATGGGCAAGACCGCCGAGCGCAAGCTGGAGATCGCCAAGCGGCTGCGCGACATCGCCTGCGACGAGCACGGGCTCGAGCCCGAGGCGCTGATCTTCGACGCCCTCACCTTCACCCTGACCACCGGCGACGACGAGTGGAAGCCCTCGGCGGTCGAGACGATCGAGGGCATCCGCCGGATCAAGGCGGAGATCCCCGGCGTCAAGACCTCGCTCGGCGTCTCCAACGTCTCCTTCGGCATCTCGCCGCGCCCGCGCGCCATCCTCAACTCGGTCTTCCTGCACCACTGCGTCGAGGCCGGGCTGGACCTGGCGATGGTCAACCCGAACCACATCACCCCCTACGGCGAGATCTCCGACGAGGAGCGCGAGCTGACCAACGACCTCGTCTTCAACCGCCGCGAGGACGCGCTGGAGCTGTTCATCGCCCACTTCGAGTCACAGGGCGAGGAGGCCGAGGCCGAGGTCGCCGACCCGACCGCCGGCATGGAGCCCGAGGAGGCGCTGCACTGGCACATCCTGCGCCGCAAGAAGGACGGCGTCGAGGACTGGATCGAGCGTTCGGTGGAGAAGATCGGCGCCGTCCCGACGCTCAACGAGGTGCTGCTGCCGGCGATGAAGGAGGTCGGCGACAAATTCGGCGCCGGCGAACTGATCCTGCCCTTCGTGCTGCAGTCGGCCGAAGTGATGAAGCGCGCCGTCGCTCAACTGGAGAACCACCTGGACCGGATCGACGGGCACACCAAGGGCAAGGTCGTGATCGCGACCGTCTTCGGCGACGTCCACGACATCGGCAAGTCGCTCGTCAACACGATCCTCACCAACAACGGCTACACGGTGATCGACCTCGGCAAGCAGGTCCCGATCGACACGATCATCGAGGCCGCGGTGGAGAACGAGGCCGACGCGATCGGGCTCTCCGCCCTGCTCGTCTCGACCTCCAAGCAGATGCCGGCCTGCATCCAGGAGCTGCACCAGCGCGGGCTCGAGTTCCCGGTGCTGATCGGCGGCGCCGCGATCAACCGCGACTTCGGCCGCCGCACGCTCTACCCGAAGGGCCGCGAAGCCGACGACGTCTACGCGCCCGGGGTCTTCTACTGCAAGGACGCCTTTCAGGGCCTCGACACGATGGACGCGCTGATCGACGCGCCCGCCCGCGAGGCGCTGGTCGAGCGGATCCGGGCCGAGGCCAAGCAGCTGCGCGAGAAGCCGGTCGTGGTCGACGACTCGCCCCCGGTCACTGACGACAGCGTCCGCTCCGCGGTCCGCACCGATACGCCGATCCCCGCCCCACCCTTCTGGGGCGCGCGCGAGATCGCCGTCGACCTCGACGACGTCTTCCCCTATCTCGACCGCCACGTGCTGTTCAAGCTGCACTGGGGTGGCAAAGGGGTCAAGGGCGAGGCCTGGCGCGAACTGGTCGAGGGCACTGACGAGGAGGAGGGCTTCGCGCCGCGGCTGGAGCGGATGTGGCGCGAGCAGGGCTTCCTGCACCCGCGGGCGCGGCTCGGCTACTTCCCCTGCAACTCCGACGGCAACGAGCTGGTGATCTTCGACCCCGAGGACCGCGAGCGCGAGCTCGAGCGGCTCGTCTTCCCGCGCCAGCCCAAGCACGACCGCATCTGCCTCGCCGACTTCTACCGGCCGCTGGACTCGGGCGAGCGCGACGTCGTCGCCCTGCAGGGCGTCACCGTCGGGCCCGAGGTGACCGAGCTGATCGAACGCCTGGAGCGCGAAGGCGAGTTCGCCGAACAGCTCTACGTGCACGGGCTCGGCGTCCAGTCAGCCGAGGGCCTGGCCGAGTGGCTGCACTCCGACGTGCGCCGCCAGCTCGGCATCGACGTCGACCAAGGGCGCCGCTACTCCTGGGGCTACCCGGCCTGCCCGGACCAGTCCGAGCACGAGAAGGTCTGGCGCCTGCTCGAGCTCGAAGAGATCGGCATGACCCTCTCCGGCGGCTACGCGGTGATGCCGGAGCAGTCCACGGTGGCGATCGTCGCCCACCACCCCCAGGCCGTCTACTTCGGCATGAAGTCCGGCTTCGTCCCCGATGGCAAGACGCCGGACGAACTGATCGCCGGCACCGACCGCGGCGGCGAGCTGCCGCCGGAGGCCGATCCCGACGAGGGCGACTCCGAGCCGGCCGCGTCGGCCGAGCTCAGCCGCTGACGGCGGGCTCCTAGAAGTAGCGAACGCGAGCGGCGGGTTGCAACGCCGGACGCTGCCAATTGTGGCTCGCGTAGGCCTGCTCGAAGCCGGCTCGGTGCAGGTTGCGATAGGCGGCCGCGATCTGCCCGGGCTCACGTTCGCCCATCTCGACGAAGACGGTGTGGCAACCGGCCTCGATCGCATCGAGGAGCCGGCGGCGCAGCAACGCGGTGTTGCAACCCCTCCCCCGCTCATGCTCGAGCGTCATGCCGGGCCCGAGCTGGGCGATACCGTCATCGATCAGCATCGAGCCGGTCGCTGCCAGTTCTTCCTCCGGGAGCACTGCCGCCGTGTAGCAGCGCCAGTTCTTCTCCTGTGGCAGCGAGAAGAAGAGGGTGCTGGCGGTGATCGGCAGGTCGAGCGCCTCGGCGATGATCGAGCTCATCCCTTCGCCATCGGCTTCGTCCTCGCCCAGTTCGAAGATCCTGACGTCGGGAGTCGCGGGCAGGTCGGGTGGAGTCGCCTCGCCGACGAACTTGATCCAGCCGCCGCCACGCTCGTAGCCATGTCGGTTGAGCCAGACGTCGGCCTCCCTGGCGCCCGGACGACTCTCCGCGACCGGCACCCGATAGTCGACCTCGAAGGACCTGATCCATTCGACAGCTTCGGCCAGATGACCGTCCTCGACGGCCCCAGGCTCGGCCGCTCCTTGGACCTGGTTCAGGCTGGACGCCTCCGGCAGGTCGCCGAAGACGGTCGCCTGGACCGGCCCGAAATTCGCCACCCGGACCGCGGATTCGGTCACCGCATCGGGCGTTACCGACTTCCACATCTCATAACGGAACCGCTGCGCAACCCGCTCCAAAATCGCCGCGTCATATTGCATCCACCCACCCCCAAGAGAATATCGAGCGTTTTGGCTCCCTTCTCCGACTCTATGGGTACATATTATTATCCGTCAAGAAACCTTAACTTTATGGCGCGCGATCCCGACATCCTGCGCTTTGCAGGGAAAGTTGAGCGGACTGTCTACTTCGCGGCCGAGTGGTGCTTGCGGTTCCTGCCCTTCTTTCCCTTCTTCCGGCAGTCGTTCTTGACCACCGGGCGGGAGTTGCGAGCCTTGCCGTTCTGACCGTTCAGTCGCACGGTCGCCCGCTGGCGCCCGGAGCAGAGATTGCGGGAGTTGACGATCAGGCTCTTCTTGCCTCCCTGGAGGCTCACGATGACCCTCGAGAGCGGCACGTCCGGAACCATCTCGAAGCTGTTGCGAATACCGCCGTTCTTGGAGTCGATGCGGCCGACGACCTCGGCTTCGATCGGCATCGAATCCGGGCCCCGCAACGCCATCACCAGGTCCGGCAGCGGGTTGCTGGAGCTGCGCAGGTAGATGGGGCCGGTGAACGGCTCGTCGAGGATGCGGGTGAAAGCGGTGACGTGGCCGTAGATGGATCCCTTCGGGCACTGGTGCGCCGCGAACTGGACCCGGGTGCAGACCGTGCGGATGTGTTCCTGGGCGAGGAAGCTGGAGTGCGGCAGGGTCACCGCCGCGCGGGAAAGGTTGGCTTCTCCGGGCCTGGCGGTGAGGGTGGCGACCAGGCGCTGGTACTTGCCACGCTTGGTGGCGCCGTGCAGCTGGATCTTCAGGTCGGGCTCGAAGGCCAGGTCCTTGCAGCCTCCCACCTGGAAGCGGGTGGTGAGGTTGGTGGTCGCGCCGGCGGAGCCGGTGGCGGTGGCGTCGACCGACATCGGGTTGCAGCTGGTCGGGTTGAGCGTCCAGTCAGGACGGTTGAGATTGACGCGGATGTCGCGAATCCGCAGCGGCACGCCTTCGAGGATCTGCGGCAGCGAGTCGGTCTTGGCGGTGATCCGCGCCGTCGTGGGATCGACGTAGATGGCGCTGCGCACGACGACGTCGCCGAGGTCGAAGGGCCCGGCCACGGCCGGGGTGATCGCCACCACGCTCAGCGGGGCGCCCCTGTAGGGGCCGGCCATGTAGAGCTTGCCGCTGGTGTAGAAGGGGGTGGCGCCGGCGCCGGCGCCGACCATGGCGGTGCCGACCTCGGACCCGGGAGGGCAGGAGGGGCTCGCCTGCTCGGCCTTGCCGGTCTTCGACTTGGCCGCCTCGATCGCACCCTCGGGGCAGGGGGAGACGCTCTGGAGGTGGGCGGCGAGGCCGGCGGGCGGGCTCAGGCTCAGGGTGCTGAGTTCCTGGGCGCCGTCGGGCCGGGTGATCCGGAAGCTGAAGGGCGTGGTGGCGCCGGCGACGGGGGCCAGCGAGCCGGCGTCGAGCCCCAGGCCGAAGGGCAGCTGGGCGGCGCTGCCGGCGCAGCCCGACTCGACCTCGAAGGCGCTCCCCGGGGTGCGGGTCTCGGCGGCGGTCGGGCTGTAGGGGTCCGCGGCGGACCAGGGGACCATCTGGGTGGTCGTCTTCTTCTCGCCACAGGTCGCGGGCGTCGCCAGGGAGGCCTGCGAGCCGCCGAAGAAGTGCAGCCGGAAGTTTTCCAGCGGCAGCTGCGGGTTGTCGTCGAAGGTGGCGGTCAGCCGGCCGCTGCCGAGGTTGGCGTCGATCTTGCCCGGCAGCTTGATCACGAGGCCGGTCTTGGCGTCGTCGATGCCCAGGTAGATGGCGAAGTTCGAGCCGAAGGGATTGTCCTTCTGCGCGGCCAGGTACACGGTGCCGTCGAGCGGTTCGGAGAGCAGCGGCGATTCGACTGCCAGCGTGCCGATCTTCGAAGAGTCAGGGCACTCGATCGGGCTCTGGTCGAAGTGGATCGGGTTCGGCGCCGGGAAGCCGGTGCCGATCAGGCCGATCTGCTCCTCGCTGCAGGCGCCGAGGCCGTTGCCCGCGGCCGTGTTCAGCGTCAGCCCGTCGGGCAGGGTGACCACGGTCTTCTTCAGGGCCGGCGACATCGGCGTGTCCTGGCGGTTGGTCTGAGGGATGTGCAGGGCGACGTCGGCCCCGGCCGGAGAGTCGGCTCGAGTGGTATCGGGCTGGAAGCTCAGCGTCGGCTGGAACAGTTCGCTCAGCGCCGCGCAGCCGGTCAGGTAGGAACCGGGGACCGGCGTCGCCCTGGTCGGGCGGCCGAAGTAGCTGTAGGGCGCGCTGGGAGCGCCGACGTAGGCGCCCATTTCGACGAAGTCGCCTTCGCGCTGCCAGCTGTCGAGCTTCAGCCCCGTCTGCGGCGCTTCGCCCGCGCACTTGCTGGGGTTGTTGATGAACGGGGCGGCGTCCGGAGCGCTCGGCGCGCATTCGTAACGGCCGGCCTGGAAGACCACGCCGCTGGCGCAGATCGTCACCAGGGCGCCGTTGATCGGGTATTCCCGGCTCACCTTCTTGCTGCCGACGCTGAGCCCGTAGTCGCCGTCGCTGCGCAGGTGGGCTTCGAGGAAGTACGGGTTGCCGTTGATCCTGAACGCGAGCTCCGCCGGCAGGCCCCGGTCAGGATCGACGTTCCAGAGCGGACCGGAGCGAAGCAAGGCGGTCGGCGCATATTCGACGTCGTAGTTCGCGGTCCCCGAGTTGATGCGTCCATCCTGGGGAAGCGACACTTCGACGATCCCAACCGCCGTGTTCAGCGGGCATTCGGTTTTCGAGGCGCTCCCAGATGCCGCGATCGGCCCGGGGCACTTGGGGAAGTTCTGCGGGTTGGCGGTGAACCCCGGCGGCAGCTCGGCCGCCACGTCGTGTATGTCGCCGCCGGCCACCGCGATGATCTTGCTCGGGGTCAGGGCCCCGTTCCCCCGGATGTCGGTCTGGGCGGAGTACGGATGGCCGCCGGCGAGGGAGTAGGGATGACGGGATTCGTCCTGCACTTCGGCGGTGAAGGAGCGCACGCCGAAGGGCACCTCCGGCGCGATCTCGGTCGGGTCGGTCACGGTCGCCGGGGCGGGGCCGCCGCCGGACACGGTGATGACCGGCGCGACCAGGTCGGGGGTCCCCGCGCCGCCGGGATTGACATGGAGGATGATCGGCGGGTAGGAATCACCGGCGGCCAGCGTGCTGGAGCGGCTGCAGGTTACGGTCGCGATGTTGCAGCTCCAGCCCAGCGCGTTGATCTCCGCAAATGCCCCGTTCGGCGCCGGTCCGGGTTCGAAGCCGAGATCGTCGTCGGTGGCGACGCTCTGTCCGCTCGCGAACGGGGTCGCTCCCACGAGTTTCATCCCCGCCGGCAGCCCGACGGCGACGCTGACGGTGTCGGGGGCGCTGAGGGCCGCGGTCGCGACCGGCGGCGTCGCCGCGTTGACGAAGCGCACCGAAGCGTTGAGGGTGGCGATCCCGACCGCGGTCCCGCCGGCGTTTGACGCCGCCACCATGCACTGCAGGGTCTTGCCGAGGTCGGCGAGGACGATCGGGTATTTGAGTTCGGTGGCGCTGGCACTGGTCAGCGTCGCGCCGGAGATCGGTGCTCCGTTGCGGAGGATCTGGAAGGTGTAGCTGGTCGGGGTGTTGGCCCAGGTGCCGATTTTGCAGCTCAGTTCACTGCCGACGGCAGCGGTCCCGGTCAGCGTCCCCGCCGTCGTCAATGACGGCGGGGACGTTCCCGGGGCCGGCGACACGATGGCCCTGGCACTCACGCCCAGCGATTTGGTCTGGGTGTTGTCGGCCGTGACCTGACACTGCAGGGCCTTGCCTTCGTCTTCGGCGACGACGACGTAGGTGGAGGTGGTGGCGCCGGCGATCGGGGTGCCGTTGCGCAGCCATTCGAAGCTGAAGGAAGGGCCGTTGGCCCAGGTGCCGGCGCCGCAGGTGAGCGAGTTGCCGAACGCTGGCGTCCCGGTCAGCGTCGGGCCGTTGGCCGCCGTCGCCGTGTTGGGCGCGAGGCCGCTGATCGGTTTGTCCGCCGACTGCGCGATGGCGGCACCGCCGGCATTGGTGCCGGTCACTTGGCACTGCAGGTTGGTGGCGACGTCGGCGGCGGCGACCACGTAGGTCGAGGAGGTGGCGGCGGCGATCGGGGCGCCGTTGCGCAGCCACTGGTAGGTGAGGATCGGACTGGCGCCCGACCAGCTTCCCGCCCCGCAGGTCAGCGTCTGGCCGAAGTTCAGGGTTCCCGAGACCGTCGGGGTCACGGGTCCCGGCGGGGTCAGAGCCGGGGCCGGGAAGACGACGGTCGTGGAGCTGGTCGCCAGGGCGGAGGTTTCGGCGCCGGCGGCCGTCACCTGGCACTGGATCACCCTGCCCTGGTCGGCGGCGAGAAGGGTGTAGGTGGGAGCCGTGCCGCTCGCGATCGGCGATCCGTTGCGCAGCCACTGGTAGCTGAGCACCGCGCTCGCCGGGCCGCCGGCGCAGCTGAGTTTCTGCCCGACCGAGCTGCCGCCGGCGGCGCTGGTGCCGCCTTCGATGCTCGGGCCGCTGGCCGCGCTGGTCGAAGGTGCGGCCGGGCTCGGCGGCGTCGCCGTCAGCTGCGCCGCGGAGGCGCTGGAAACCGAGCCGGCGGCATTGGCGGCGGTGACCACGCACTGGATCGCGGCCGGGGCATCGCCGGCTTGGATCGTGTAGGTCCTGCCCGTCGCCGCGTCGATCGGGGCGCCGTTGCGCAGCCACCGGTAGCTGAACGAGGGCCAGCGCCAGCCGAAGTTCGGGTTGCAGGTGAGATTGCTGCCGGCGTTGCCGGCAGCGGAGGCCGAGAGGGTCGGCGCCCCTCGCCGGGGCAGGCCCGCCGGGGCGGCGTTGCCGACCAGGCGCGGCGTGGTGTAGGCGGTGAACTTGCCGGGGCCGGCGTTGGTCGCGGTCACCGCGCACTGCAGCGCGCTGCCTTCGTCGGCGGCGGCCGTCACGTAATTGCTCGTCGTGGCCCCGGCGATCGCCGCGCCGTCGCGGTACCACTGGTATTCGAAGCCGCCGGCACCGGTCCAGGCGCCCGGTTCGCAGGTCAGCGTCGTCGCCGTGCCGAGGCCGGTGTTGGTGACCTGGATCGAGTAGGCGTTGCCGCCGCTTTCGCGGGCGAAGGTGTCGCCGCGGCCGTCGTAGGGGCTGACCAGGTCACCGGGACCGTGGCCGGCGGCGCCGTACAGGCTCGTGTGCAGGACGCCGATACCCCAGGCACCCGCGGAGGAGGCCGCGACGAGGCCGAGCAGGCAGGCGGCGGCGAGGACGGCAGCGAGCAGGCGGCCGCGCGAGCGGGGCGCGGGGATGCTCCTGGTGGCGGTGTGCATTCTCGTCGTCTCCTTGGTCATCTCGGTCGGCCGTTCCGGCGGGCGGGGGCACGCTTCTTGCCGGCGTGCTTGTGGGCTTTGTGCTTCTTGTGGTGCTTCTTCTTGTGGTGCTTCTTCTTCGCGGGGGGGGGCGACGACTCATTGCCGGGCCCGCTGAAGCCGCTGCTGCCCACCGCCTCCGATGAGGGCGCTCCGGGTGAAGCTCCGTGACAGGCCTCGTTGCCGGCGCAGGCTGGCGCCGGCGGGCTGTAGGGAAAGCCACCGCCGACGCGGGCGTCGTAAACGTCGGAGTTTTCGTCGCCGTCCGCGGGCACGAGCTGGCTCGTGGTCGCGAAGAAGACGTCGCCGCCCGAGGCGGAGATGCTGCCGTTGGGCGGCGAGGAACCGTTGGCGCGGACTCCCGGCTCGGCCGGCGAGACCAGCCGCACGGCGCCGTCGCGCCAGAGGTAGACGTCACAGCCGGGTTCGTTGATCGCGATGATCCCGCCATTGCTGCACCGCGCGGCCGGGGCGACGCTGTTGAGGTCCTCGGCCTGCAGCTTCTCGGGGGTGACGAAGACGACCGCGGAGCCGTCGTCGCTGATCACCGCGTGGGCGCTCACTTCGGACTGGGCGACGCTGGTGGACTGGACCGCGCCCTGCAGCTCGGCGCTCACCCCCGGGGTGTTGCCGTTGCCGGAATCCGGATAGCTCGGCTCGCCGATCGAGACCCGGTTCAGCTCGCCGGTCCGGGCGTCGTAGCGGTAGACGTCGCCGGCGCCGTCGGTATCGGCTTCGGGGCCGCTGGTGATCAGCTGCGCCGCAGTCTGAAAGACCAGGTAGCGGCCGTCGGGCGTCGCCTGGGAGGGCGTGGGATTCGGTTCAGTCAGCCTTTTGACCTCACCGGCGGGCACGGTGCCGACGAAGCCGGTACGCCCCTGCGGAAAGTCGGCGTCGCGCTCGTAGACGTAGAGGTTCTGCCCGCCGGTGACAGCGCTGTCGCCGGCCGAGTTGGGGGCCGTCGTGAGGAGCCCCTTGGCGATGAAGTAGACGTGGCTGCCGTCCTCGGAGACCTGGACGGCTCCCTGGACTTCGGCGCCGGAGCCCGGGGTGAGGTCGCCGGCGCCGCCGGCGGAGACCTGGACGTGGTGGCCGGGGTTGGCGAAGTCGTACTCGTAGATGTCGGCAGTGCTGTCGGTGTCTGAGTTGACCAGCTGCTGGGCGGTGGAGAAGAAGGCCTTGCTGCCGTCGGCGGAGGCGCCGAGGTAGGTCGGGGGCGCGACCGTCGGGCTGCAGGTCGTGCACTCCGCCGCGAAAGGAGGGGAGATCGCCGTCGTCGTCGAACCATTGACGCGCGCATAGATCGTCGAGACCCCCGCGGTGGGAGTGGTGGTGAAGTAGATCGTCGAGCCGTCGGCGGAGACGGCCTGGTAAATGCTGCTCGGGCCGCCGAGAACCGGTGGCGCCGAGCCGAGCGGCAGGCCGCCGTCGTCGGTGTCGACCCGGCGCACCAGAGGCGCGGGGCCGGTCGGATCGACGACCTCGTAGAGGCCGCCTTCCTTGGCGAAGACCACGTGGGAGAAGTCAGCCGACGTTCCCAGGAATCCAGCCAGGTCCGGCGCAATCGTCCAGGAGGCACCTTCATCTCCAAATGCGCAGACAGTCGGGTAAGCGGACGGCTGGCTTTTTTCGATCGATTCCGACGGCGCCGAGCCCCCGCAACTCGCCCGCAGGGAGAGATCGCTGGAGAGAAAGGATGACGCCCCGCGGGCCGTCGACGCCGAGATAAGGCTGGCCGGAGGGAGCGTGCTCAGCGAGAACCAGCCGCTCGCGCTTCGGTGGGCGATGAAATTCCCCAAAATCACGGCGCGCCAGCCGACGGCGGTCCCGTCCGGAGCGACAGGCGCGAACGATCCAAACGTCGGCGTTGCGATTGCCGCGTCCCCCGACTGCTTGAACTCGGGGCTGACCTTCTCGTAGGCGCGGCATTCGGGGAGGAAGCTGGCCGCCTGCTGGACCCGGATCGAGGAGTTCGCGCAGGTTTCGACCGGGGCGCCGGCGGCCGTCAGGGTCTGGTCCCCTCCCGCGTCGCTGCCGCTGAGGTTGCCGACCACGAGCCGGAAGTGGTAGGTCGTCGCCGCCCTGAGCAGGTTGACGGCGGCGCTGACCGCGACCGGGCCGGTCGCCGGCCCGACCTGCGACTGTTCGCAGGGCACGCTCTGCCCGTACTCGCTGGTTTCTCCGTATTCGAAACGGCAGCTGCTCAGCGGCCAGGCACTCGAGCTGGGGTTCGTCGTGCCTTCGAGCTTGGCGAGATTGCCGACGACACCGCTGCTGCCCGTGGTGACGGTTTCACTCGGGGGCGGGGGCGGCGGATTGAAGAAGGCCGTGACCCCGATGGGGCCGCCGCCCAAGGCGGCGGCGAGCGCAACGAATTCACATGGATTTTTGTTCCCGGACGCGCAGGTGTTCGAGTTCCCCAACGTGCCAAGCCATTTCTGGAAGAGAGAGGGCGCGGAGGGAGTAGCCGTAAGGCGGACGGAGGGATTGAGGCCCGGAAAGTTGAAGCTGCAGGTTCCGGTTCCCGGCCCGCCTGGATTACCAACGTTGGTGCAGTTGATTCCGGCCGGCTGGCTGGCGACGGTTCCGGCCCCACTGCCGGAAAGCGTGACGGTCACAGTTTCGGCGCTCGCCGAAACGGCAGGAAGCAGGAGACAAGCGGTGGCGATAGCGACGAGGAGCAGGAGCCGGCCCGGGGACCAGCCGTTCCAGCGTGCCGCGGAAGCATCGGACTCTGCAGCCTGTCTCACGTCATCCCCCTGTCCCGTCGATTCCTGTGGAATCGGTTTATCGCTCTCCCTGAGGCGGCTCGTTCCAGCGAGCCTGCGGCGAAAGTAGCGACACGTGTGAGTCTTGTCAAGGTACATCGCAGTACGGGAATGGAAACGGGTCGCGCAAGGAGCGCGCGACCCGTTTCTCCCGGCTCAGGTTCCTATTCGAACGTGAGTTCTGTGGTCGGATTCTGCTGGGTGAGCGTGCCGCTCACTGTCGCGAACGGGCCGACTGGTGAGTTGAGGGTGCCCGAGAGCGTCAGCTGCCCGAGGTTCCCGGCGACCGTCGGCGTCGCGGTGACGGTGCCTTTGACGAAGGAGGCGGGAACCGGGGTTCCCCCGAGTTCACATCCTTCTTCGAATTCGTTGAAGGCAAACACGTTTTCGATTTCCAGACTTCCGCCCGCAACGCTGATCGGCCAGGGCGTTTCCAGGCCGATCGAGAGTCCCGGAACCCCGGCGGTGTTGACGGTGCATTCTGAGAATCCGTCCACGCCGGTGCAGCCGAGTCCGGCAAACGAGACCACCTGCGCCGATTCTGTTTCGATTGTGACTTCGACTGCCGACGTCGCGCAGTGGACGCCGACGGCCGGAGCCGGCGCGTGGGTTGTGAACTGCACTGTCCCCGAATAGGTTTCGACGATGTG
>Ga0193706_1000109_pt1 | contig 58236 bp, 51 predicted proteins | sample U3c1metaG_FD_160130 | JGI IMG/M metagenome (GOLD analysis project Ga0193706, IMG submission 160130) | Soil microbial communities from a riparian zone of the East river system, Colorado, United States - U3c1 | ecosystem: Environmental > Terrestrial > Soil > Riparian zone | place: USA: East River...
CCGGCACAACGCGTTCGTTGGCCTTCAGTCCCTTCTTGGTGGCGTCGTCCATGACCCGCTTCCACTGAAATAGCATGCTCGGCGCCACGCCGTATTTGCGCGCCACCTCCGACACCGACGCCCCTGGACGCGTCGTTTCATCCAGCAACGCGCGCTTCTGCTCGGGCGTGTAGTGTCGCCGTCGACCGCTTTGGAATGGTTCGATCGTGATCTCGGACATCGCAGACTCCTCTTTTGAGGTGTCCGGTCCAAACAGGGGCTACACCAATCAAATTAGAGCGTTCACTCTGCCCGCCTGCAGTTTTGTTATCGCAACGGGGTTTACGTGATCAATAACCTTCGCTTAACAGGTGCCTTGCTTGCGTGTGATGTCTCGGTGCTAAAAGAGCCGCGAGGCCGCTACTCTCAGTGGATAAGTTGCTGTTTTCTATGCCACTCCGTCACGGCTTGGCCGCCACTCCCGGCCGGTGGACGCGCGAGCCCCATCGAACCTTTGGCCCACTGGTGGCGTACGCTATTTCGTATCCATTCGATGACGCTCGTTGTGACGGTGTGAGCAGGGCGACGCGTTACCCGATCGCTGCGGCGATCGGCGATTGGTGGAGAACCTGATCGGTTTGCGTTTCGCACCACGCGACGAACTCGTCGACCATACTCCTTGACTTGGCGAGACGGGCGCTCCTTTCTTCACCTTGATCCGCGACGGCCCATTCGATTCGGAGCAAGGCGCCGATTCTCACAATGCAAACTTGGCCTGCCGCTCAAGAGTTCGTCAACGACGGGGCTGTCATGGCGCTCGGTTTGCTGTCAGCCCACGGTCCGCTCGACACGCTTCGCCCACTCTGCTCGCGCCGACCGTCAGCGCACGGTCCGCTCGACACGCTTCGCCCACTCTGCTCGCGCCGACCGCATCGGTTTCCGGCGTAAAGGCCGACACATCAGTAACTCGCCGCGTGAAGCGCCGACCGAGTCACGTCTTTGACGCGTCTAGCTGACACGCTAGGTGCGGGAAAAAGGGCGCGTCGTTTTCAAGGCAGCGCTTCCCAGCGCAGCGACTCGCCGAGCTCGCTCGAAATGCGTTTGGCGCGCCAAACGCCGGCCAGTGGCACGACATACAGGCCGGGCCCCTTGTCCGTCTTGCGGGTCGAGAAGAACGCGAGCAGGCGGCCGTCAGGGCTGCAGGCCGGATAGGAGTTGGCGCCCTGGTTCTGGGTGATGCGCGTGATGTTGCCGCCGCGTGCATCGGTGGAGACGAGATCGGCGCCGGCGCCGATCCCCACCGTGAAGACGACGACGAGCCCATTGGGTGTGTCGCAGAACGCGGGAGCCGAGGCATTGAAGCCAGCGGGCGAGATCGGCTTGCCCTCGACGTAGACGCGTTGCCCGGCGGGGCCGCCGCCGACGTAGGCTATCTTGCCCCCCGGGCCGAACACGGGATGGTTCGCGAGCGGCACGGTGGAGATCGCTTGCAGACCGGTGCCATCGGCGCTGCCGACGTGAATGTGGCTCGTCCCGTCGCGGGCGACGGAAACGGCAATTTTGGAGTGATCGGATGAGAAGGCGATGCCGAACACCGATCCGGGCAGCGTGATCGGCACCGGTGTCGCGGAGGGTCCGCGCACCAGCCGGAAGGGCGAATAGTCGTGGCTCAGCGCGTAGTAGGGCTCGCCTTTGGGACCAAAAGTGGGCGCGATGGCCGTGTCCCCTACGGGGCTCTCGGTGTGGAGATTGAACCCATCGGCGTCGATGCCGAAGATCTGCCGATTGCGGCCGACGCGACCGCTGTAGACCATGTGGCTCGCGAATCCACCGGGCCGACCGCTGAGGGCGCCGAGGAGGGCATCGGTCATGCGGTGCGACGATGGGCGGACCAGGGCGGCGTCGCTCTCGATGCGGTGCTCGAAGGCCGGCGTCGCGCCTCGACCTACGAAATACGCCGAACCGAGCAGCTCGATCTTGCCCGAGGGGAGCTTGTTGGCCAAAACGCGTACCAGGATGGCGATCCCTTTGGATCGCCAAGCGGCCACATCGACCGGCGAGTCATGCAAGTAGAGGCCGCTGGGAGCGGCATCGTCGCTCACCACCTCGAACTGTCCGGAAAGGTCGAGGTCCTTTTTGACGACGAGCTGGAGCGTGGTGTCGGCTTCGTTGGTCGTGACGATCGGCATCACGGCGAGCTTCGGCAGCGGAGCTGCTGCGGCTCCCGTCACATCGACCGTACCGAGCACACTCTCGTCCGGCGGCTGGGCGGCGGGTTCCGGCGTATCGGCCGAGGCTCGGGCCATGGTGCCCATGCCCCCCGCCACGACGAGCAACGAGAAAACGGCACGGCACGCGCTTCGTGTCATTCGCAGCTACTCCGGTTGGTGCAATGAAAGCTGAAGGCCTGGCTCGAGCCGAGCACGTCGGGATACATCGGCGGCGGGGGAGGGAGCTCGGCGCCGCTAGAGATGATCGAAACGATCGTGGAACGAAGCTCCTCGTCGAAGGTAGCGTTGCCGCTCGGCTTGGTGAGCTTGAAGTCGGTCACGGTGCGGTCGGGCCCGATGTGTACGACGACGGTGCCCTTCAAAGTCTTCAACGTGTCGAAAGGGATCTTGCCGCGGATGGCAAACTTCGCGGAAAACCAGTGATCGAGCTGGGACCGGTACAAGCTCACGGCGTGCGCCTTGAGGGGGTCGGTCTCGGTGCCCTCTTTGACGCCGTCGGCGGCGCCTTCCTCATTCGACACCGGCGCGCGCCCCGCGTCCGGAACATCGACGCTGAGGTCCGTTTGCTTGGTGATCTCGGCATTGGGCGGCGGCGGTTTTTGACCCGCGTCGGCGACGGCGACCGTCGGAATGGCGTGCGGCGTGGCCGGTGCATGCGGGCTCGGAAACGCCGCCGGAGCCGCGCGCGCCACCGGGCGTGGCGCGATCCATCGATCGGGGAGCCGCCCCGGTTGGCGCTTGGATCCGAGCTTCAAGAGCGGCGCCTCGTCGACGATGGGCGTGATCGATACCGACATGGGCCGCGCCCGCTCGTCGGAAATGTCGGCGCGCATTGCCGTGCCGCCGCCCGTGCGCAAAATCAGCAGACCACCGATCTCGGCGAAGACGGCGACGATCAGTCCGAGCCCGATCTCGGCCACCGAGAAGTTCGCGGTGGTGGTCAACGACGCTCCTCGACTTCGGGGTTGACGAGGAGGTTCAGCGACGTGACACCGGCGGAGCGCGCCGCCGCCACCGCGCGCGCCACCACGCCGTAGTGGGCCTGTTCGTCGGCGCGGATGTAGAGTTCCTTCTCCGTCTGCACCCGCGCGTTGTTTTTGAGCTCGCTTTCGAGGTTGGCGGTCACGTCGGTCTCGCCCAGCATCACCCGTTCGTCCTTGGTGATGGACACGATGAGCTTGGCATCCTTGACCGGCGTATTGGCCGCTTGCACGTTGGGCAGATCGATGCGCAGCCCAGTGGCCAAAAGGGGCGCGGTCACCATGAAGACGATGAGCAGGACCAACATGACGTCGACGAGCGGCGTCACGTTGATTTCCGTGAATCCCCCTCGCCCCTTCTTGACGCGGGCGCCCATTAGGGGCCGCCGCCGTAGGCCGCTCCCCCGCCCGGGGGCGGGAACGAAATGGGACGGGTCAGCGGCACGGCGATGTCGGGAGCGCGCGGTGCAAAGAAGAGGATCCACTCGCCGGCGGAGGCCTCGATCTCCTCCATCAAATGGCTGACCCGCTTGTCGATGGCGTTATAGAAGATGACTGCCGGGATGGCGGCGGCGAGACCGATGGCCGTGGTGATGAGCGCCTCGCCGATGGCCGGTGCGACGACGGGAAGCGAAGCGCTCTTCTCCTGACCGATCCTGACGAATGCATCCATGATGCCGTAGACGGTTCCGAAGAGACCGATGAACGGCGAGGCGGCGGCGATCGATCCCAGCGTCGACATGAGCGTCGTGGCGCGCGCCCGCTCATCGACGAGGGCGCGATCGGCGATGGCACGCAAGCGATCGACGCTCGCGCCATGCGAGCGCGACGCGAGCGTCATGACGATGCGTCCGCCCGGCGAATGGCGGTGCGACACGGCCACCGCGTAGAGCTCTTGACCTCCCGTCGTCCCCTCGCTCGCCCGTTCGAACGCGCGATGCGCAGCGTGCACGCGCGCCGTCTGGAGGAACTTGAGAACGGCGATGAGCCACACGCCGACGCCGGCGATCAGCAAGAGGAGCACCGTAATGCGGATGGGCGCCGACGCGTGCCAAAGGAGGCTGACCGCGTCGAGCTTGATGGTGGGAGCGCCAGTGTCGGGAGCGGTCATGTTGCGGACGAGTGGCTCGGCTTAGTTGCCGAGCAGGAGATCCACTCGGCGATCGCGCGCCCAACCAGGCTCATCCATGCCGCTCGCGTCGAGCTCCCCGCGCGAGCTGGTGGCGATCTTGCCGTTGTCCATTCCCTTGGAACGCATGAACCCCCCGACGGCATCCGCACGCGAGTTGCCAAGGACGAAATTATACTCGGTCTCGCCGCGCGGATCGGCGTGGCCGATCAGCTTGAGCGTGCGCCCCTTGAGCGGACCGCTGATGAAGCAGCGGGCGACTTGGTCGAGTGTGCTCGTGTCCTGGCCTTGCACGTTGGCCGAATCGAACGCGAAGTGCGCCTTCGGCGCCGCAATCCCGCAAGCCTTCAAGATGGCGTCGTCGATGCTGATCGAGCTCGCCGTGGGGGACGTGGGCGGGGGCAACGGGGCGGCTTGGGTCGGCTGCTGAGGCGGCGGTACGTACCCCGCAGGCGGTCGCGGGTCGGGCTTCTTGTCCCCACCGCATCCCATCGCCGCAGCAGATGCGGCACAAAGAAGACCCAGGAGCGCGCTGGCGCGCCGAGCCGTTGTTCGCGTTCGTGTCATTGGTATCTCCTCGTTGGCTTGGGTCATCGACCGTAAGGTCATGTCAGGTGCGCGAAATGATTACCTTGGCAACCGGGGCCAAGCCTCGGTTTATTCCTGCAAGTGCCGCGTGGCAAGGAATTGCCGAGAGCAGGGGGAAAAGAACCTACCATTACACTAGTGATTCGCCCTACCCGATTACGATCGGCCGGTTCGACCGAGGCGGTCACGCAAGACGCGCTGCAACCACCGGAAGGCCATTTTCGGACGAGACCGCTGCCGAGGGCGGGATCGTCCCAGGTGAGACCCACAAAGAGGTGCGCCGAGGAAGCCACGGGTGCGTGGAGAGAGGTGTAGGGTGGCCAAGTAGGCCGAGGCGCATTTCCTAGAGGAATTTGCGCGCTGGAGGAAGTCCGAGATGCCAGGCTCGTCTCTTGCGGCTCGCGCTTTGGTTATGCAAGATTAAGACACATGCAGGTCCCGTACACGCCCACACCTGCCAGGTTGGGCCCGTATGAGCTGCTGCAAAAACTCGCTACCGGCGGGATGGCCGAAATCTACGTGGCGCGCCGCGAGGGGCCGCACGGTTTCTCCAAACGGATTGCGTTGAAACGCATCCTCCCCCAGCTCGCCGCCGACCCTGAATTCGTGGCGATGTTCATCGACGAAGCGCGGCTCTGCGCGCAGCTCACGCATCCGAATTTGGTGCAGGTTTTCGATTTCGGAGAAGAAGCCGGCGAGCTTTACATGGCCATGGAGCTCGTGGAAGGGACCACGGCGGCCAAGGTCGCGCGAGCGGCGGCGGCGCGCGGGGAGCCGGTGCCGACCGAGGTGGCTCTCCAGATTGCGCTGTCGGTGGGACGCGGTCTCGCCCACGCCCACGATTCGAATGACGACGAAGGTCGGCCCTTCGGGCTCGTGCACCGCGACGTTTCGCCGGGCAATATCTTGATCAGCAATTCGGGCGCGGTGAAGTTGGGCGATTTCGGCATCGCCCGCGCCGCCGAATTCGAGCGACGCACCGATCAAGGCCAGCTAAAAGGTAAGCTCGGCTACATGTCGCCCGAGCAGGTAACGGGCCGAGAACTCGACGCCAAGAGCGATCAGTTCACCGCCGCCATCGTTCTCGCCGAGTTGCTCACCGCGCGGCCGCTTTTTTCCGGTCCACGCGAGATGGATGTGCTGGTCAAGATTCGCGACGCCGACATCTCGGTGCTCGAGCGTTACGGCCGGCATGTCCCCGCCGATCTCATGGTCGTGCTGAGGCGCGCGCTTGCTCGGCGGCGTGAAGATCGCTTTGCCACCACCAGCGACTACGTCGACGCGCTGGAAGAGGTCAATCGCCGGCGCCGCCTGGGCGCGACACCGGCGACGTTGGTCGAGTGGCTGCATCGCGTGGGGCTCATCAAACCAACGGCCAAATCGGGCGAGCACATGATTTCGGCGGTGGCGCCGGCCTCTGCGCGCGGCGGTACACCGAAGGCCGGCGGCGAGCCATCGGTTCCGATCAAACCTTCCGGTGCGCAGCCCATCTTTCGCTCGATTTTGAAAAAGGACGAATCGGTGGCTCCCACCGACACTTATCCGGGCGCGTACCGGGTGAAGCACCCCGACGTTCCGCGTCCCGTCCCTCTCCCCGAGCTGCTCAACCTGCTCGCCACCGGTCGCATCACCGGTGACACGATGGTCGCTCGCGACGAGGGGACTTACCAACCGCTGCGCGATCTGGTCGAGCTATCACGCCCCGTTCGAGGCCAGGACGCGCCTGTCACCGCCGACGAAGCGTCCGTCAATACGCCGAGCGTGGTGACCCCGTTTCGTGCGGGAGAGCTGCCGGGTCGCCTCTTTGCCCTCACCGTTCGTCGCGCCACCGGCCTCTTGGTGGTCAAAAATGGGGACCTCGAGAAGAAGGTTTACTTCACCGACGGCGCACCGGCCATCACCAGCTCGACCGACGAGAAGGAGCTGCTCGGATCGCTCCTCGTCTCGCGCGGCCTGGCGTTGCCGATGGAAATCGAAATGGGGCTCGCGCTTGCGCCCAGGTACGGCGGACGGCTCGGTGACGCGCTGGTGGGACTCGGCGTGCTCCGTCCGGTCGAGCTCGTGCGCGCCGTCGTCGACCAGATGCGGCGACGTTTCGTGGAGCTGGTCGGGTGGAAGCAAGGCTACTTCTCCTTCACCCATGGTGCGGTGACCCGCGACGAAGACACGATGCCTGAAGCCTTCAATGCGGTGGAGCTCATCGCGCGGGGCATCGTCGAAGGTTATGGCTACGACGATCTGGCGAACATCCTCGCGCCGCTCGAGGGGGCGCTCATCGTCCCGGTGCCCCGCGCCGCTGTCTCGGTGGCGTCGCTGAAGCTCGATCCCCGCGAGACGGCGGTGCTGGAGTGCATCACCGGGCAGCAGACCTTGGGGGAAATCGCCAGCCAAGCGGTGCTGCGCGGCGTATCGGACCGTGAAGGGACGCTGCGCGCAGTCTTCGTGGCGCTGTCGAGCAAGGCCTTCGTCTCGCCGGGATGGCCCCCAGCTGCGTATCGAGAAACGCTGCCCACCGTACCGCTCTGACACCGTACCCCGGGCGCTGGTCGCGCGGCGGGATGGGACGGCCTGTTCAGGCGGGCGGCAGAGCCAGCGATCGCGCGGGCGACACCGCTTCGAAGGCGGCTGCCACCGTGAAGAGCCGTTCTTCGTCGAGCGGCGCCGCCATGAGCTGCAATCCCACCGGCAGGGCGGGCCGATCCTCTCGAGGCGCAGTCGGCGCGCAGGGCAGGGAGAGAGCGGGGAGCCCTGCCAGGCTGGCCGGCAAGGTGTAAACATCGGCGAGGTACATCGAGAGCGGGTCCTTGACGCGCTCACCGAGGCGAAAGGGGGGGACCGGCGATGTCGGCGTGGCAATGAGGTCGACCTCGGAGAAGGCTCGCTCGAAGTCGCGGCGGATGAGCGTGCGCACCCGCTGCGCCTTGAGGTAGTACGCGTCGTAATAGCCGGCGGAGAGGACGTAGGTGCCGAGCATGATGCGGCGCTTGACCTCGTCGCCGAAGCCGGTGTCGCGCGTCTGCCCGTACATGTCGGCGAGCGTGCCGCGCGGAGGCTCGACCCGCAGCCCGAAGCGCACGCCGTCGAACCGGGCGAGGTTGGACGAGGCTTCGGCAGTGGCGAGGATGTAGTACGTCGCCACGGCGTAGGCGGTATGAGGGAGCTTGATGGGCCGGATCAAACATCCTGCGCGGGCAAGATCGTCGATCGCCGTGCGCACGCTGGCCGACACCTCCGCTTCCAGACCCTCGGCGAAGTATTCCTCGGGCACGCCGATGCGGATGCCGCGCGGACTCTTGCCGCACGCTGCTTCGTAAGCGCCGACCGGCTCGGCGAGGCTCGTTGCGTCGCTCGGGTCGTGACCGGCGATGACCTCGAGGACCCGCGCCGCGCCGCGAACGTCGACGGCGAATGGTCCAATCTGATCGAGGCTCGATGCGAACGCGACCAGCCCGAAACGCGAGACGCGACCATAGGTGGGCTTGACGCCGACGACGTTCGTGAACGCTGCCGGTTGACGAATGGAGCCACCGGTGTCGGAGCCGAGCGCCCCCGCCGTCATGCGGGCAGCGACGGCGACGGCGCTGCCTCCCGACGATCCACCGGGGGAGCGCGATCGGTCCCACGGGTTCTTGGCCGGGAAATAGGCGCTATTTTCCGTTGAGGAGCCCATGGCAAACTCGTCCATGTTGCATTTGCCGGGCAGGACCGCGTCGGCTTCCTTGAGGCGGGTCACCACGGTGGCGTCGTAAGGCGGATGCCAGCCGCGAGCACCGCGGGCGAGGATTTTCGATCCGCAGGTGGTCGGCACGCCGCGGGTGCAGAGCGCGTCTTTCAGTGCGACGGGGACGCCGGCCAGCTTGCCGAGCTTCTCCCCCCGCGCGCGCTTGGCGTCGACCGCGCGCGCTTGAGCGAGCGCGGCATCGGCCGACACCGTGAGAAACGCGCCGAGCGACGGATCTTTGTGCTCGATGGCCGCGAGACTGGCGCGGGCGATCTCTTCGGCCGAAACGTCGCCGCGCGTCACCGCCGCGGCGATTTCGCTGATCGGACGAACGAGCCAGGATTCCATCTTGGATACGGTTCAGTCATCGACGAAGGCCGGCACGGCAAAACCGTCGTGGGCCACGCGAGGCGCTTCGGCAAGGGCGTCGTCATGGGACAGGCCGGCCCGCGGCGCGTCCTCTCGGAGCACGGTGCGCGCGAGGCGCACATGCGCCATCGGGACCACATCGGTCGTGTCGAGCTCCCCGAGCTTCTGCACGTACCTCACGATGGCCGAGAGCTCGGCCGTCATCCGGATGATCTCGTCGGTCCGGAGCTCGAGCCGCGCCAGCTTGGCGACCTTGCGCACCTCCTCTTCGCCGAGAAAAGCTTGTCCCTTGACGGTTTCCGTCGGCATGCGCCGCCGATATACCACAGCCGATTCCGCTCGTCTCATGCCCTGTGCGCCGCGACGACGTGGGGTTCGGCCGGAGTCGAGACAGGTTCGGCGGCGCGTGTTAAGTCGTGGCGGTGAACCTCGTCCGCACGCTTCGCCAAGAGATGCTGCTGCCGTGTTGCTAGGAGCGCACGAATCGGTCGCCGGCGGCCTCGAAAAGGCATTTCATCGCGCCGATGCCCACGGGGACGAGGCGATTCAAATCTTCACCAAGAACGCCAATCAATGGAAAGAACCGGTGCTCGTACGCGAGCAGATCGCGGCGTTTCGCGCCGCGCATGCCGCCTGGGGCGGGCGGCCCGTCGTGGCCCACGGCAGCTACCTCGTGAATCTTTGTGCCGAGAAGCTCGACATCCTCGAGCGGTCGCGCGAAACGGTGTTCGCCGAAATGGTGCGCTGCGAGGGCCTCGGTGTGGACGGCATCGCGCTTCATCCGGGTGCCGCGCTCGATCTGGGCGAAGAGGCGGCGCTCGATCGGGTCGCGGAGGGTTTGAGCGGCGTTCTCGAGCGAACCAAGGGAATGCGAACACGCCTTTGCCTCGAGAATACGGCGGGGCAGGGGAGCTCCCTCGGTTGGTCGCTCGATCAAATGGCGAGCATCATCGATCGCACCGACGACGGGCGCGCGCGTCTCGGCGTGTGTCTCGATACGCAGCACCTTTTTGCAGCCGGCTACGACCTTCGCTCCGCGGCGGGGTACGACGCTTTCTTCGCCGAGTTCGAAGCCAAGATCGGCACCGGGCGGATCGCGGCGTTCCACCTCAACGATTCGAAGAGACCCCTCGGGGAACGTGTCGACCGTCACGAAGAGATCGGCATGGGACACATCGGGCTCTACCCGTTCTGGCGGCTGATGAACGATGCTCGCTTCGAGCGTACGGCGGGGATCGTGGAGCTTCCCCCGGAAACGGCGGCCACCAGTCTCACCCGCCTGAGAGCGATGCGCGGGGCACCCGAGCCGCGAGAGAAACGTCTGGTGCGGCCGCTCGAGCTGACGCCTCCGCAGGCCAAAGGTCCGCGGCGGAGGTAGAACGCCCCTACCTCGCGCAGCGTACGGCGAGTTCGAGCGCGCGGCGGACCGTCTTCATTTCGATGCCCGGAGCCGCGGCGACGCCGAGCGCGAGCACCCTGGCGCGCTCGCAGTCGCCGCGCGCTGCAGCAAGCTGAGCGAGACCGAGGTGCGCCTTGGCGCGCGTGTCCGCATCGTGCCACCCGTCGGCAAGTTGGAGCAGGAGCGACTCGGCTCGGTGGTAGTCGAGGGTGCCGAGCGCGGCGTTGACGTCGGCCCAGCTCGGGTCGACGCGGTCGACGGAGGCCACCAACTCTTTGACGTCCGCGCTTTCGGCGCGACGTGCTCGAGCGACCGTGGCGCGCGTGACTTTCTTCTTTGCTTTGGTGGCCGATTCGGCGGGAGCGGGTACCGGCGCATCCACCACCAAGTGATGCGGCAGGACGCCCACGCGCTCCTCCCTGGGGTCGCGCGGCCCGGTCGTTCGCTCTTGCGTCGCGGACGCTTGCTCTTCGGTGAGTGCGCGTGCGCTCGGACCCCGTCCAAACATTTCGCTGACGTCGGCCCAGCCGCCGCTGCCGGCGTAGGCGATACCCGCGATGGTGGCGAGGGCGCCCGAAACCATGCGCACCCGCCGTCCTAAGCTCAGCCCCTTGCGCGGTTGAAATCTCTCCGCGATACGTTTGGCTGCGCGCACCACCTCCATCTCGGTGGGGTACATCGAGCGCCACGTATCTCGTGCAAGCAAAAGCCTTCGTCGTTCCTCGTTCATGGTGCTTCCTGATCGAATAAGGGATCGTCCACCAAGATCTGCGCGAGCTTCTTACGGCCGTCGCGCAGACGCGAACGAACGGTGCGTTCGTTGGCATCGACGATGGTCGCAATCTCTTTCATCTCGACTCCTTCTAAATCGTGGAGAATGATAACGGCGCGTTTGCAGGGGGGAAGCTGCGCGAGTGCTCGATGCACGCTGGCTGCGCGACGCGCGCGGATGGCTGCTTGTTCCGTGCTCTCGGCAGTGTCTTCGGATTCACCGACTTGATCGTCGGCCAAGCTGAACCGGCGGCTCCACCGGCGGTACCATCGGTCCTGTCCGAGGAGCGTGCGGTAAGCGACGCCGTAGACGAAGGTCGACAGCGCCGATCGCCCTTCGAATCGGGGCAGCGCGCGGATCACTCTCTCCGCCGCACATTGTACGAGATCGTCGAGGTCGGGACGTGGCCCGGCCAGGACGCGCATTTGTCGATAGAGCATCTTCAGAAGCTCGACGGAAGGAGCGTGGGCACACTCCTCCCCGCCCTGCGCGAGCAAGGCGTGAATGGCGACCGCCTCGTGGCTTATCGGAATCGACATGCCGTCATCAGCTGCTTGAAGAGTGAGTTGCCGATCGCTGCGCTCAGGATCGGTCGGACCTGCGACTAACTTACCGCGAGAATGTTCCTGAAGCTGGCGAATCCATGGGAGACTGGTAGGGGCATGTATCGAAACCTTGCGGAAACGAAGGCGCCGCGCGCTCCCGCGCCCACGTCGCGGCATAGGAGTAGGGGCGCAAGCGCTGGAAGCGGCTTGGTTTTTGCGCTTTTGACCGCATCGGCCGCGCCGGCATGGGGGGCCACGGTGGACATCCGGTGCTCCCGCCTTTCCGACGCTTCCAGAGGCGAGCTCGAGGCACGGGCGCGCCTTTTTCTTACCAGCGCCGACATGGAAAGCGCTTCCATCGGGGTGGAGTGCGATGCCACCAATGCATGGCTGATCTGGACCGACGGAAGCAAGACGACCATCGACGCGCGCACCAACATCGTCGAAGGGACGCTCGACGCTATCGAGGACCGCATCGCACGCGCCAAGCGCGCCTCTCCCCCGGGCAGTTCGAGCGCGGGGGGCAGTTCGAGCGCGACTGAGCAACCCCCCGGAGGCGCGGGAGCCACGGGCACATCGACCGTGGGCAGCTCCGAGACGCCGCCCGACGACGCGAGTTTTGGCACATCGGAAACGCCGGCGCCGACCGAGCGCAGCTCGAGCATGGACTTGGAAGGCGGCGTGGGATTGGCGCTCCTCACCGAGTTTTGGTCGGGCGACTACAGCCCCGGCGTCGGGCCGCGCCTCGACGTCGGTGTCGGGCTCGGACGCAAGCTCTCCTTTGTCATCAGCGAGGGGGCGAGGTTCGCTGCCGGCTCGGGATCCGGCCAGATGATGACCTTCGATCTGCAGGCAGGCATTGCCTATGGCGCGCCTTACCAGACGCGCACCGGGTTCGGCGTCATGATGCTCTTTGGAGCGGAGCGGCTCGCCTCGTCGCGCGACATCGGTGGATATCAAGGGCTGTGGACGTGGGCCGCGACGGCCTCGCTCGGCGCGCGCGCGAGCCTCGCCACGGGACCGCTCGACGCTTGGATCGGCGTCGATGGGATGCTGCGCTCGGACACCATCGAAACCGGGCAGCCCAGGCCCGCCAGCGTGCCGACACTTTCGGCGATTCTTTCGATCGGCTGCTTTTTGCCGGCTTTCGCGGGCGGCAAAGAGGAGCCGCGTCCGCAGACGGCGTCTCGGTAACAAAGGCTCGGACGCGGTCGCGCGAAATGGCGTGATCCACTTGGGCCGGCGTGCAAAAGGCGCGTTGCGCAGAGCGGAACCATGCCGGGGGAGCGGCGCACGATGCCCGCTCCCCGCCTTCGTTTACCGATTGACTGGCGCCCGCTCTTACTGAACGGTCACGTTGACCGAGTCCGAGAACGTGGGCATGGTGCCCATGGGGTAGGTGTACGACGCCCTGATGGTGGCGTTGCCTGAGGAGACAGCGGTGACCACGCCTCTCGTCCCGGTGTTGGAGACGGTCGCCACGGCCGGACCCGCGTCGCCGCCCGGCGCGCTCGACGTCCAGGTGGCCGTCTGCGTCACGGTCTGGGTGGTGCCGTCGCTCATCAAGAGGAGCGCCGTGTAGTTCGTGGTGGAACCCACGGGGAGCGTGCCACCCGTCGGCGTGATGGAGAGGCCTGTCGGGGCTACGGGACCCACGTTGAGCGTCGCCGTACCGGTGACGCCGCGGAAGTTCACCGTGATCGTGACCATCCCCTGGCTGAGTGTACTGGCCTCACCTTTCTGTGCGCCCGAGTTATTGATCGACGCGATCGCAGTGTTCGAGGTGGTCCACGTCGTCAAGGCATTGCCGGTGACGTTCGCCATCGTGCCGTCGGCGTACGTTGCGGTCGCGGTGTACGCCACGACCGTGCCGAGCGCCACGGTGGAGTTGCCGGGCTGGATGTCGATGCGGATCGGGACCGGCGATTGGCAGTCGAGTTGGGCAGTGCCGGTCACGCCCGGAGGTGCTCCGGGAGTGTACGTGCACGACAGCGTCACCATTCCTTCCGTGAGGCAGGTGGCGGTTCTGTTCATGCCCATGACTTGGAACGTGGCGATACCGGTGTCGCTCGACGAGCAAACGGTTTGCGTATTGTTCCCGGGGATAGGCCTCGAATTGCCGTCGCTGTAGAGCACCGTCACCGTGTAATTCTGCGTCTGACCCAGCATCGGGTTGGCGGTGCCGGGCGATAGTGTGAGCCCGGTCGGCGTCCCTTCGACGGTCAGGGTCGCCGTGCCATAGACGGTAATGCCGCTCGCTACGAAGGAGACTTGGATCATCGCCACACCTGGGGCAAGCCCCGTGGCGACGCCCCTCGTCTGGCCCGTCGTGCTCACCGCTGCCACCGCCGCCGCATCCACAGCCACCGTCCAGGTGGCGGTGTTGGTGACGTTGGCGGTCATCCCGTTGTCGTACGTCACGGTGGCCGTAAATTGCACGGTTCCGCCAGTCGTCACCGTCGCGGGGTCCGGCGTGATGTTGAGCGACACCGGGACCGTCGGCGGAATGACATGCAGCGTGGCGGTACCAACCACCGTGACGCCCGCCCCGGTATAGGTGCAGGTGATGGTGGAGTCGCCGCCACCGCGCCCCGTTGCTGTGGCACCGCCCATGCCGCCACCCATGGTGGCCACGGCGGTGTTCGAGCTGGTCCACATGCACTGCCCGGTGACCGTGGCCTGCGTGCCGATGTCGTAGATGACGACCGCGGTGTAGGCCTGCGTCGCGTTGGTGGCGATCATCGCGGTGGCGGGCGAGACGGTGACCGCCGTCGGGATGGCGGGCGTGACCGTGATGTTGGTCGTGCCCATGACGCTCCACTGGGCCCACGTCGCCGTTACCGTCGTCGTCCCTACGGCTACCGCGGTGGCGAGGCCTTGCGTGCCGGCGCCGTTGCTGATGGTGGCCGTGGCGACTCGACCGGTAGTCCACGCGACCTGGGTGGTGACGTTCAGTGTCGTGCCGTCGGTGTAGACGGCAGTGGCCGTCATCTGCTGCGTCCGGGTGACCTGGAAGCTGGCGTTGGCCGGCGTTACCTCGATCGCCTTCGGCACGGCGTCGGTGACCGTGAGCGTGGTCGTCGCGGTGATGCCGCCGGAGGTGGCTAGCACCTGCGTCATCCCCAGCGCGACGCCCGTTGCTTGACCGTTCGATCCGGCGGCGTTGCTGATGGTGGCGATGGCAGCACTCTGCGTCGCCCAGGCCACCAGGGTGGTGACGTCGAGCATCTGCCCAGTGTCGTAGGTGCCGGTGGCGGTGAGCGGGATGGTCCCGCCCTTCGGGACGGAGGGTGCCGCCGGCGCAATGGCGATGCTCACGAGCTTCGCCGCGACCACGTTGACCGTCGCCGTGCCGGTGATGCCGTTGAGCGTGGCGGTGATGGTCGCCATGCCCGGAGCGAGTCCGGTGACGACCCCTTCACTGCCCGCAGCATTGGACACCGTTGCGCTGGTCGGAGCGCTCGACGTCCACGCCACGCTGGCCGTGATGACGAGGTTCGTGTTGTTGTCAAAACGGCCCGTCGCGACGAGCGGCTGGGTCGGGCCGCCCACGATGAGCGTGCTCGTGGCCGGCGTGATGGCGATGGAAACGAGCTTGGCGGGAGTGACCGTCAACACGGTCGTCCCCACGATGGGGGTGCCGCCCTGGTTGAGCGTGGCCGTGATGTTGGTCGTCCCCGCGGCGATGGTGGTGCCACCCCCGTTGGGACCGATGCTCGCCACGGCGCCCGTGCTGGATGCCCACTGAACCGAATCGGTGACGTCACGGACCACGCCGTCGTCGTACGTTCCGGCCGCCTGGAACGTGAACGTCACACCGACTGGTAAAATGGGGTTCGGCGGTGTGAGGGCAATCGACACGAGCTTGGCCGGGGTGACCGTGAGCATCGCAGTGCCGGAAACACCGCCGGTGGGCATGGTGGCCCGGATGGTCGACATGCCGGGGACAATGCCGGTCGCGACGCCGGGGGTCGCGCTCCCCGAGGCGGAGATCGAGGCGATGGCAGTATCCATCGAAACCCAGTTGACCGTCGATGTCACGTTCGTCGTCGTGTTGTCGGTCAGGGTCGCCGTCGCCGTGAACTTGACGGTCGCGCCGATTCCCACCGTCGGGGTTGCTGGCGTCACGGCGATCGATACGACCGTCGCGCTGGACACGGTGATCGTGGCGTCCGCGGTGAGCATCTCGGGCTGCTTCACCACATGAATGGTGGAGGTGCCCGCCGCGACGCCCGTCACGAGACCGCCGGTGCTGACGGTCGCCACGCCGGGCGCGGTGGTCGTGTATTGCACCTGCGCAGTCAGATCCTGCGGCGTGCTGCCGTCCGAATAGAAGCCAGTGACACTCAGCTGCCGGGGCGTCGCCAGGCCGATGTTGGTCACAGCGGGATCGACGCTGATCCTGATCAGCGTCCTGGCCGTGCCGCCATCGGGAAGCCTTCCGCCGTCGCCGGGGTCCGGTCCGCCGCCGGGACCGTCGATGCGGGCCCCATCGGGGAGGACCCCGGGAGTATCACCGCCAAGCGACGTGTCGCCCCTGTCGCCACCCGCGGCATCACCCCGGGCCGAGCTGTCGAGACCGCCGCCGTCGAGGTCGGGGGGAAGCAGACCTTCATCGCTTCGACCTCCGCACGCGATCCCACTGATCGCGATCGCGAGGAGCAGAAGCCAGGACTGAAAAAAACGCTGAAAAAACCGACGTAGGGAAGGTCGACTCATAACACGCCGCGCCCTCGGCACGAAATCTCGCGCCAGGAAATAGGAGAACTGCTCGCGCCCAACCCTCCTGTGGGCCCTTGGAGCCAAAACGGATCATACGTGGGCGAAGATGTGTCAGAATCAAACTTTTGTTGCCCGTGCGGATACGGACGGGCATCGACTTCGTGGCACCCGACGTGGCGTTCGTGTCACGGCCCTGCCGGGCCCCCAGTTGACTTTCGCGAGGTCGCGCGTACCCTTCGCGTCCCAACCTCAACTACGGGGGCTGGTTCTTCGCCTGTTGGCGGGGGACAAGACTCCGAAACTCCACACGCTCTTCATCAGCGAATCCTCCGGGCCCGGTGCCGCCCAACCCGCACGTTTGACGCCAAGTCTCGTGCGAGGGCGGTTGGTCCGAAGGGAAGAGCGGCGGCATAACCGAAAGGAGCGCATCCCATGTCCGACGTCACCACCGAAGTCCCCATCGTAGAGGCTCCTCCGCCTCGAACCCCCGGCGAACTGCCCCTCCCCCTGCGCTCGCTCATCGAAGCGGGCGTGCATTTCGGGCACCAGACCAAGCGCTGGAACCCGCGGATGCGACCCTTCATCTACGGAGCGCGCAACGGGATCCACATCATCGATCTCGATCAGACCGCGCGCATGTTCAAGCGTGCGTACGACTTCATCGTGGAGACGGTGGGTCGCGGCGGCCACATTCTCTTCGTCGGCACCAAGCGCCAGGCGCAGGACATCGTCATCGAAGAAGCGCAGCGCGCCGCGATGTTCTTCGTCACCAACCGCTGGCTCGGCGGCACGCTGACCAATTTCCGCACCATTAAGCAGGGGCTCGATCGCCTGCGCTCGCTCGAGCGCATGAAGGACGACGGCACCTACGAGCAGCTGCCCAAGAAAGAGGTCTCGCGTCTCGAGAAGGAGCGGGAGCGTCTCGAGAAATACCTGGGCGGGCTGAAGAGCATGGGCTCGCTGCCCCACGCCGTGTTCGTGATCGATCCCCATCAGGAGCAGATCGCGGTGAGCGAAGCGCGCAAGCTCAATATCCCGCTCATCGCCATCACCGACACCAACTGCGATCCCGATCTCATCGACTTCATCATTCCGGGCAACGACGACGCCATTCGTTCGATCAAGCTCATCACGTCCCGCGTGGCCGATGCGTGCGTCGAAGGCTCCCAGCGCCGCAAGGACAACCTGGCCGGGCGTCCTCCGCAGCGCGACGACACGACGATCTACGCCGGTCCCCGCACCCGCTCCGCCCGCTCGACCAACTAGCTCCAGGGTGGTGAAGAAGCAGGAACCGCCTCCCTCCCGATGCGCCTCCATCGCTCATTCTCCCCCCGCCTGCCGGCTCCCCCCTCACGAGTGAGGGGGGATGGGGGGGAGAAATCACAAGGACAACCTCATCAGTAGCAATCACAAGGACAACGTCATGGCAGCGATTACCCCCCAGCTCGTGAAAGAGCTCCGTGAGCGAACCCAAGCCGGCATGGCCGACTGCAAGAGCGCCCTCGTCGAGGCCGATGGTGACCCCGAGAAAGCCGTCGAGATCATCCTCAAGAAGGGGCTCGCCAAGAGCGCCAAGCGGGCCGGCGCCGTCGCGTCGGAAGGCGAGGTGCGTGCCCACGTCGCCACTGACGCCAAGAGCGGCGTTCTCGTGGAGGTCAACATCCAGACCGATTTCGCGGCCCGCAACGAGAAGTTCAAGGCGCTCGTCGCCGACATCGTCAGGGTCGCCGCCGGCGCCAAAGAGGGGATGAAGCTCGAGGATCTCCCGTACCCCGTCGGCGCCAAGACCGTGGGCGAGGTGATGAACGAGCTCATCGCGCAGATCGGCGAGAAGATCTCCATTCGCCGCTTCGCGCGGCTCGATCTGTCGGCCCCCGCGGGCGCGATTCATTCGTACGTGCATCTCGGGGGCAAGATCGGCGTCCTCCTCGAGGCGGTCGCCAATTCGGGGGAAACGGCAGCGCGCCCCGAGTTCAAGAAGTTCATCGACGACGCCGCCATGCAGATCGCGGCGATGAATCCGGTCTATCTCACCCGCAGCGAGGTCCCCAAGGCGGTCGTCGACAAGCAGCGCGAGATCTACGCCGCGCAGCTCCGCGAAGAGCCGAAGCCCAAGCCCGAAGCGGCGTGGCCCAAGATCATCGAGGGCAAGCTCAACAAGTGGTACACCGAGGTCTGCCTGCTCGATCAGGAGTCGGTCCTCGTGCCCGGTTCGAGCATCGACCAGGTGCGCGGTCAGGTCGTCAAGGAGACGGGGGGAACCCTCGAGCTCAAGCGATTCGTGCGTTTCGAGCGCGGGGAGGGGATCGAGAAGCGCGCCGACGACTTCGCCGCGGAAGTAGCCAAAATGGCCGGCGGCTGAGTCATGGGCGAGGCGCGGGGCGAGATGGGGGAAAAGCTCTGCGCCATCTCCGTCGATCTCGACGAGATCCCTTTCTACCACCAGATCCACGGGCTCCCCCCGCCGGGAGACGCGTCGTCCGACGCCGTTTTCGACATCGCGCTCGAGCGCCTCTCGGAATTTGCGCGATCGCAGGCTCTGCCGCTCACGCTGTTCGTCATTGGCTCGACCTTGGAACGCAAAGAGAACGGCCAAAAGCTGCGCGCGCTGGCCGAGGCGGGGCACGAGCTCGGTAACCACACCTTCGGGCACCGCTACGACCTCACGCGCCTCGACGCAGCGACGATGCGCAACGAGATCGAATTCGCGCAGGACGCGATCGAAAAGGACACCGGGCGCCGTCCGGTCGGCTTTCGCGCGCCGGGGTACACCGTTACCGACGAGCTGCTCGGTCTCGTCGAGCATGCCGGCTTTCTCTACGACTCCTCCGTTTTTCCTTGTCCGGTGTACTGGGCAGCCAAGGGGGCGGCCATTTCCGCCATCCGATTGCAAGGACGACGTTCGCACTCCGTTCTCGATACGCCGCGCGTGCTGACCGCTCCCACGCGGCCCTATCGCATCGGACATCCGTATTGGAAACGCGGGGGCGGGCTCTTGGAACTCCCGATTCAAGTCACGCGCGGCGCGCGCTTACCGTTCTTCGGGACGTCGGTCACCGTGGCCGGTCCGCTGATGGCGCGTCAGCTCGCGCGCACCGTCGCCGGCGAACCGCTCGTCAATCTCGAGCTGCACGGTATCGACGTGCTCGACGTGGAGGACGGGCTCGGGCATTTGGTCAAGTTTCAACACGACGTGCGCATCCCGCACCAGCGCAAATTGGCGGCGCTGACGGCGGTCGTCGAAACGCTCCGCGAGGCCGGGCACAAGTTCGTGCGATTGGACGAAGCAGCGCGCACGTTTGCGTGAGGGGCGGTCTCAATCGGGCGGCCGTGAAATCCGCGACACGTCCACCCCCGACGCGTCGACGAACTTCTGCGTTTCCACGCTCGCTTTTAGGATCTCATCCGGCGTGCCGCGCGCGACGACGTGCCCGCCCTCGAGCAGATACGCGTAATGTGCAATGCGAAAAGCGCTCGTCATGTCGTGCGAAATGACGACGTTGGTGACCTGGAACATTTCCCTCATCTGTTCGATGAGGTCGTCGACCATGCGCGAGGTGGTCGGATCGAGGCCGCTCGTCGGTTCGTCGTAGATGAGGATGGCGGGCTTGAGCATGAGGGCGCGGGCGAGGCCGACGCGTTTGCGCATGCCGCCGGAGAGCTCGGAGGGAAAGAGCTTCTCGGTGCCTTGCAGACCGAGGATCCCGAGCTTTTCGGTGACCGCAGCGCGGATTTCCTTGTCGCGCATCTTGGTGTGCTCACGCAGCGGAAAGGCGATGTTCTCGAGCACCGTGAGCGAGTCGAGCAGGGCGGCGTATTGAAAGACCATGCCGAATTTTCGCCGCGCTTGGTTGAGCTCGAGATCGCGCATGGCGACCATATCTTCGCCGTCGACGAAGATGCGCCCCGAGGTCGGACGATCGAGGGCGATGAGCAGCCGAAGGAGCGTCGTCTTGCCGGCGCCCGAGCCTCCCAAGATGACGGTGGTTTTGCCGCGGGGAACGACGAGACTGATGTCGCGCAGCACCTCTTTGGCGCCGAAGCGCTTGGAGAGGTGCTCGACGACGATGTGCTCGTGGTGCGCGAAGGTGCGGCGGGATTCGCTCACGTGAGAACGATTCTTACTCGACCGAAGCTCGGCGCGCCTAGATTTTCGTTTGCGCGGGGCCGAGCGAGGCGTACCTTGAGGCGAAGCGCTGCGCGGTCGAATGGGGCGACCAGGCGCGACGGAGACGCCATGACACAGGAGCACCTCGCGGCCATTCTGGAGCTCATCTCGGCCAAATCGGACAAGGACGGCTGGTCCACGTTCCCGGACGGGCGCGGTCTCACGCTCTACGCGGCCCACGACGGCGTTCAGCTCACCGTCGCCCGCGTGGAGGCGATCTTGGTCAAAGGGGGTCTCATGCGCGCGCGCACGACGCGCGGCGAAATCTACATGCTCGCGCTGGAAGACGTTTTCGCCGCCGCGGCGGAGGCAGCTGCCGTGAACGTGCGCAAGGCCGGTTTCGTCTGAGCCGGCGTTGCATCGCTCGGTCGTTTCGACGGGAGTAGCTGCGCTCGCGCTCTTTGCGCGCGCCGTCGCCCGCGCGCCTTGGCCTTGGCTTCGCTGGGCGGGGGCCCTGCTGGGCCTTTCGGCCGGGAGCATACTGCGCATCCGCCGGGTGCACGTGGAGACCGCGATGCGACGGGCCTGTTTGACGGGTGTGCCGGCGCTGGCGCGTTCCATGTACGCGTCGCTCGGGACGGCGGTGTTCGAGTTCTTGTGGCTCGTGGGGAGAGGCGCGCCGCCGGCGCTGGTCCTCGGCGAAAGAGCACGCGCGGTGCTGGCCGAACACGGTCGCGCTGCCAAGCGCGGCACGCGACAGCGGGGGTTCGTGGTGGCGACGGCACACACCGGCAACTGGGATTTCGTAGGCTGCGCCTTGGCGCGCGATCACGTGGATCTCAGCGTCGTGACCAAGCGTCTCTCCTTGCCGTGGCTCGACCGGTTTTGGCAAGAGCGCCGCTCATCGTTCGGGATCGAGCTCTTGCACGGCGCTGGTGTATTCGGTCGCGCCGTGGAGGCCGTCCAGCGCGGTCGGGCCGTGGCTCTGCTCATCGATCAAGTCCCCGAGCGGCGCTCGGCGGTCACGGAGCTGTCGTTCTTGGGGCAGCGCGCGCGTTGCGACACCACGCCCGCGCTTTTGGCGGCGCGAACCGGGGCGGTGCTCGTCCTCGCGCTCGGACGGCGTCTGCCCGACGGCAGGCACACGGTCGATGTGCCGCTGATCCTCGATCCGCCGCCGCGGGCGTCGCGCCGCTGGGTCGAAGACGCGACGCGCGCGCTGAACGTCGCGCTCGAACGCTTCGTCCTGGAGCACCCCTCGCAGTGGCTCTGGATGCACCGTCGCTGGAAAGAAATCTCGCACGCTCCGGCATCACGCTCTGGCAGGAGAAGATCGGCACCAGCACCACGCGGTCAGTTCTTCGCCCTACCCGATCACGATCGGCCAATTCAGCGAGGCGGCCACGTAAGATGCGGCGAGGCCGCCGCCAAGGGGGCTCCGATGGCCACGGCCGCGAGGCGCTCGCCTTGATGGCTTCGTTGAAGGGGCCTTTGGCCCGTCCGGTCAGGCGGCTCCGTGGCGTATGCCTGCTCCGATGATCGATCTGGCAGCGAGAATCTGACAGCGTAGTGCTAGCCCGCTCCTCATCCCTTTGCTAAGCCTGCCGGCATGGGCGACGACGTTCTTCTCATCGGTAAGCACGCCTTTCGATCGCGTCTCATCGTCGGAACCGGCAAATACAAGGACGTCGACGAGACGGCTCGCGCCGTCGCCGCTTCAGGCGCCGAGCTCGTCACGGTCGCGCTCCGTCGCGTCAACCTGCAAGAACGCGGGGAAGGGTCGATGATGTCGCTGCTCACCGGCGGCAAGTTCAAGCTCTTGCCCAACACCGCCGGCTGCGCGACGGCCGAGGAAGCCGTGCGCACTTGCCGTCTGGCGCGCGAGCTCGGTCTTTCCGACCTCGTCAAGCTCGAGGTCATCGGGGACGACAAAACGCTCTTCCCTGACAACGAGCAGACCCTCGCTGCCGCCAAGGTGCTGGTGGCGGAGGGGTTCACCGTGCTTCCGTACTGCATCGACGACCCCATCGTCTGCCGTAAGCTGGAGGACATGGGTTGCGCGGCGGTGATGCCGCTCGCGGCGCCGATCGGATCGGGGCTCGGCATTCGTAACCCGTACAACCTGGCGATCATTCTCGAGCACGCCAGGGTTCCCGTCATCGTCGATGCCGGTGTGGGCACCGCCAGCGATGCGGCGGTGGCCATGGAGCTCGGCTGTCACGGCGTGCTCATGAACACCGCCATCGCCGGCGCCAAGAAGCCGATCTTGATGGCGGAGGCGATGCGCGACGCGGTCATCGCCGGTCGCAAAGCGTTTCTAGCCGGACGCATCGCGCGCAAGCTCTACGCCACCGCTTCGAGCCCCGAGTCCGGGCTCATCGGATGAGCGGCACCAGAAGGCGCGGCGCGGCGCTTTTCTTGGCGGGGGCGCTCGCGTACGCTCCGTACCAGTGCGGCAAAGCGCCGGAGCGCTCGCTGCGCGAAGAGACGCCGGGCGAGGCGCTCTACGGTCTGGCGCAGAAGATGAAGGCTGACGGCGATGATCAGGGGTACCGAACGACGCTGCGCTATATCGTCGCCCGCTACCCATCGAGCCGCTACGCCGCCGCGGCGAGGATCGACCTCGGCACCGACGCAGCGGACACCGGCGGACCGTGACACCGCCCGATCTCATCGCGATCACGGACGATGCGCTGTCCGACGACGAGATCGAGCAGCGAGCGACGCACATTCTGAGCGCGGTTCCGGTCGGATCCACCGCGCTTCAACTGCGCGATCGGCAGCGCACGTCGCGCGCGCTTCTCGCCCTGGCCGAGCGCCTTCGCTGCCTCTCTGCTCGTCACCGCGCGCCCCTTCTCGTCAATGACCGCATCGACATTGCCTGCGCCGTCGCAGCCGACGGCGTGCACCTCGGCGGGCGATCGGTCGACATCGCCGACGCGCGCCGCCTGCTCGGGCGCGAGGCGTTCGTCTCGGTGGCCGCTCACGACGTTGCCGACGTGGAAGCGGCCGCGCGGGGCGGGGCGACGGCGGCACTGGTCTCGCCCATCTACACGACGCCGGGCAAAGGCGCGCCGCGCGGCCCCGCGTTTTTGAGCGAAGCACGCGCGCGCGCGGCGGAGCTGCTTCTCTATGCGCTGGGGGGCATCGATCCGGCGCGCGCGGTCGAATGCGCCGGGGCAGGCGCCTACGGTGTCGCCGCCATCCGCAGTATTTGGACCGAGCGCGACGGCGGATCAGCCGCCTGTGCGATGGTGGCTGCGGTACGTGCGCGTCGCAGGTAAGCAAACGTCCTACGTTGCCCGGTAGGGGCGCAATGCCATTTCACGCTGTTTTCCGCGGCGCTGCCGCATGTAGGAGCGATTGCGCCATCGCGTCAGCGAACCATCGAATTGCCAGCTCGAGGGCGACGCGCCATTCATTGCGAGTGATGAAGGACGTTGATAGGCTGTTGGTATTGGTGCCGTACTATTCTTTGAGGATCAAAATGGGGCTTAGCCGGTTGGTTGGTGTGGCCTGCGCGTCGGCTGTGGTGTGGGCGACCGCTTGCGGAGGAGACGCATTTTCAGTCGACGAGCAGACGTCGGGCGGGGCCGCGGGTAGCGCGGGCGCAGCGACGGTCGGCGGCCGTGGTGGCACGGGCGGTACAACCGCAGGCGCAGGCGGATCGGGCGCCGGTAAAGCGGACGGTTCGGCGACCGGGGGCTCGGGCGGCGCAACGGGCACCGGTGGCGCAACGGGCACCGGTGGTTCGATGGGCAGCGGCGGCACCATGGGCAGCGGTGGCGCAACGAGTACCGGCGGTACGACCGGCAGCGGCGGCTCCATGGGCAGCGGTGGCGCGACGGGTACCGGCGGCGGTACGACCGGCAGCGGTGGCCGAGGCGGTTCGGGCGGCACGAGCGGGGCGTCAGGCGCTGCCGGCTCGCACGCCGGCAGCGGCGGTTCGACGGGTGGCGCAGGACCCGGCGGCGGATCGTCGGGCGCCGCGGGAACAGGCGGAACGGCCGACGGAGGCATGGGCTCGCGTGACGCGTCGCCGGACAGTGACGCGGGCAAAAGCGGCGGCGCAGGCGCGGGCGGCACCTCCGGCGCAGCTGGTGCGGCAGGCGCGATGGCCGGCGGCACGGGCGGCACGGGCGGAACCGGCGGCGGCACGGGCGGAACTGGCGGCACCACCGGCACAGGCGGCACGGGTGGTACGGCCACCGGCGGCACGGGCGGGATCGGCGGCACGGTTCCTGGCGATGCCGGATCGAACTTCGACGTCGGATGTCAGTATCCTCTGCCGTGCTGTCCGTGCACCAACGCGAGCGCGACGCTGGCGGCGCCTCCTCCGTGCTGCCAGATCTGCGCGTGTCCTCCTCCGCCACGGTGACCGAAGCCCCGCGGCCGTGGTCATCCGAGCGGCTTTCGCAGCGGCCTCGCCGCATCTCAAAGTGGCTGCCTCGCTGAATTGGCCGATGGCGATCGGGTAGGGCGAAGAACTGACGGCGTCGGCTAGACGGCCGGGTTACCCTTTCATTTCGCCGAGAAGGGGACGCTCGGGCAACGTCCGTGTCGCCGATGCAACAAGGGCGAGGCGCGTCGGCCGCCGGAAGAAATGTCGCGAGGCTGTCACGCAATTGCCACAAAGCGATCGCTAGAGTTCGGACGACTCAAGAGCTCTCGAATGAACAAGCACTACGAGGAATCGCTCCAGCGCGACATCGACCGAATTCGCCGCAAGGTAACGGAAATGGGGGCGCTGGCAGAGCGGGCTCTCAAACGGTGCCTGCGGGCGCTCGGCGAGCGCAATCGGCAGCTTGCCTATTCCGTCATTTTGCGCGACCAGCGCATCGACGAGCTCGAAAAGGAGATCGACCGGCTGTGCCTCGAGTTCATCGTGTGCCAGCAGCCGGTGGCCGGCACGCTCCGTTTTGCCTACGCCACGATCAAGATCAACCTCGAGCTCGAGCGGGTAGGGGACTACGCGGAGAGCATCGCGCGCCAAATCCTCAACGTCTGCGGCGCCGACACGCCTGTCGTTCCGAGCGAGCGGATTGCCGAGATCGCGAACCTGGCCATCCCCATGCTGCACGACTCGGTGAGCGCATTCGTCAATCAGGATCCCGACTTGGCGCGCAAGGCCATGGCCGCCGAAGAGGCGGTCGACAAGCTCCGGCACCAGTCGAACGCCGAGCTCGTGCAGGCTCTGCAGAAGGGGAAGCTCCCCGTCGAGATGCTCATGGCGTTGATGAACATCATCAACCGTTTCGAGCGCGTCGCCGATCAAGCCATGAGCATCTGCCAGGAGGCGCTCTACGCCTACACCGGCGAATACACCAAGCATCCAGGCACCGATGTGTTTCGGGTGCTGTTCGTCGACCAGCACAACTCCTGCCGCAGCCAGCTTGCCGAGGCGGTGGGGCGCGCGCTCAACCAGCCGAAGTTCGTCTTTGCGAGCGCCGGGCTCGAACCGAAGGACCTCGACCCGGGCACCATCGCCTTCCTGCGCGACAAAGGGGTCGACATCAGTCGGCAAACGTCGCGCGCCGTCGCCCAAGTGCCGAACATCGAGCACTTTCAAGTGATCGTCGCGCTGTCCGAGGAGGCGCGCCAGGCCTTTCCCGATCCGCCCACCAAGGTGGTCTGCCTCGACTGGAGCGTCGGCGATCCGTCGACCGTGAAGGGGACGCCCGCCGAAGTCAAAGCCGCCTACGAGGAAACCTACGAATTCTTACGCGCTCACCTCCACGATTTGGTCGAAGCCATTCTCGGGGACCCCACTGTTTGATGAAAGGCCGAATGGATATGCGAACGCTCTTCATTTCCCCCCGCCGCCTGCTGGCCGCGGTCGCTCTCGCCGCGGTTTTCAGCGTCGCCGGCTGCAACAAGGGAGAAAACGGCGCCGCACCTGCTTCTTCTTCGGGCGCCGCCACACCGGCCGCGAAGAACACCAAGAAACAATCGATTCAAAACATCGGTTCCGACACGATGGTGAATCTCGCCCAGGCCTGGGCCGAGGAATACAGCAAGGTCGTGCCGGGCATCTCGGTGGAGGTTTCGGGCGGAGGGTCGGGTGTCGGTATGGCCGCGCTCATCAACGGGACGGCCGAGATCGCCAATTCCAGTCGTCAGATTGAGCCGGAAGAGGTCGAAAAGGCGAAGAAGGCGACGGGCAAGGATCCCAAGGAGTTTCTCGTCGGGTACGACGGCCTTGCCATCTATGTCCACAAGGACAACCCGCTCAACGAGATCAGCATGGAGGATCTCGGCGAGATCTATCGCGAAGGCGGCAAGATCGACACCTGGGGGCAGGTCGGCGTCAGCAAGATCCCCGGCGCGCAGAACGACAAGCTGATTCGCGTGAGCCGTCAGAACAACTCCGGCACCTACCATTACTTCCGCGAAGTCGTGGTGGGGAAGAAGTCCGACTACAAACAAGGCTCTCTCGACATGAACGGCTCCAAGGACGTCGTCGAGCTGGTGTCGAAGACGCCGGGGGCCATTGGCTACAGCGGGCTCGGTTACGCGACGCCGGCGGTGAAGATCGTCAAGGTGGCCAAAAAGAAGGGCGACACGTCGGTCACTCCCTCCATCGTCACCGTGCTCGACAAGACGTACCCCATTGCCCGCCCCCTTTTCATGTACACGCCGGGTGAGCCGAGCGAGAACGCCAAGAAGTACCTCGATTGGATCATTTCCGATGCGGGCCAGAAGGTCGTCGAGAAGTCGGGATACGTCCCGCTGCCGAAGAAGTGATCATGACGCAGACGACCGTGCAGCTCAATCCTCCTCCGGCGGCGCAGGACGACGCGGAGTTGGTGTTGCCTACGCGGGCCAAGCGGCGGTTCACGGAAGTCGCCGCCGAGCGGGCGATCGAGGGGCTCATCCACCTCTGCGGGGTGAGCGCCATCCTCTTCGTGTTCGGGATCTTTTTCTTCGTCTTCCGCGAGGGAGCGCCCTATGTTTTCGGCGGCGATTTCAAGCTAGGCGAGTTCCTCTTCAGCACGGAGTGGTACCCGACGTCGATGGGGAACCCGCGTTACGGCGTGCTCTCGCTCATCGTGGGCACGTTCAGCGTGACGGCGCTGGCGACGCTCATCGCCGTCCCCTTTGGGCTCGGTTCGGCAGTGTTCGTGTCGGAGTTCAGCGGCGACAAGGGGCGGGAGACGCTGAAGGTGGTCATCGAGCTTCTGGCGGCCATCCCTTCGGTGGTGTGGGGCTTCATCGGCATCTCGGTGATGAATCCCGTCATTCAGAACGTGTTCCATGCGCCGGTCGGTTTGAACGTGCTGAACGGCGCACTTCTGCTGGCGCTCATGAGCGTGCCGATCATGGTCAGCATCGGCGAAGACGCGCTCAAAGCGGTGCCCGATTCCTATCGCGAAGCGGCACTCGCCATGGGGGCGACGCGCTGGCAGATGGTGTACCGCGTGCTCGTCCCGGCTGCGAAAAATGGCCTGCTCGCGGCGGTGCTCCTCGGCGTGGGGCGGGCCGTCGGGGAGACGATGGCAGTCCTCATGGCAACCGGTCACGCCATCAACATCCCCCACAGCGTCTTCGATCCGGTGCGTACGCTGACGGCCACGATCGCTGCCGAGCTCGGCGAAGCATCGGCGGGGTCGCCGCACTACCGCGTGCTCTTCATCATCGGGATCCTCCTTTTCACCATCACCTTCATCGTGAACTTGACCGCGGACCTTGCCATTCGCGGGATCCGGAAGCGCTGACCATGGGTGCCGTCTTCGCCGAAACCGCGCTGACCCGCCGCAAGCGGCTGACCGAGCGTTTGGCGCAGGGGATTTTGGGTCTCATGGCCCTGTCGCTGGTGGTCCCGCTCGTGACCATCGTGGCCTACCTCTTCGTCCAGGCGTGGCCGCTCCTCTCCTGGGATTTTCTCACCTCCAACCCCATCGACGGGATGCGTCACGGCGGCATCTGGTCGGCGTTCCTCGGCACGATGTACCTGGTAACGGCGTCGCTCTGCGTGTCGGCGCCGATCGGCGTGCTGGCGGCCGTGTATCTGAACGAATACGCAGAGGACAACTGGCTGACGCGGATGATCAACTTGGCCGTGGTCAACTTGGCCGGCGTGCCGAGCATCGTCCATGCGCTCTTCGGTCTGGGGGCCTTCGTGCTCTTCGCCGGCATTGGCCGGTCGATCATCGCCGCGTCGCTCACGCTGGCCATCATGACGTTGCCGGTGATCATCGCCAGCACCAAGGAGTCTCTCGCCTCGGTGCCGCGGTCGTTCCGCGAAGCCTGCTGGAACGTCGGTGCGACGCGCTGGCAGACGATCAGGCGGATCGTGCTCCCCAACTCGGTCAGCGGCATTTTGACCGGCGTCATCTTGCAGGTCTCGCGCACCGCCGGAGAGACGGCGCCCATCATGTTCACGGGGGCGGTGTTCTTCAAGAAGATCCCGGAGGGCGATATTTTTGCGTACAGCCTGACCGATCAGTGCATGGCGCTATCGATGCATCTCTATACGGTGACGACCCAGGTGACGAACGCGCCCCACGCGCTGCCGTATGCCATCGCGGTGGCGCTTCTCGGGACGGTCCTGGTGGTCAACGCGCTCTCCATCGGCACCCGGGTCTACCTTCGGTCACGGAAGAAGTGGTGATGGTCGAGCCGAAGCAAAAGAAGGTCGAGGTGTCGAACCTGCGCCTGTCGTACGGCAAAAAAGAGGTCATCCACGGCATTTCCTTCGACATTCGACAGAGCGAGATTTTCGCCATCATCGGTCCCGCGCAATCGGCCAAGACGTCGCTGCTCAAGTGCATCAACCGGACCCTCGACTTCGTTCCCGGCGCCAAGGTGAGCGGGGTCATCAAGGTCGACGGTCAAGACGTGAGCAAGATGAAGAACGTCTACGAGCTGCGGCGCAAGATCGGGATGGTCGCGCCGCTTCCGGTGGGTCTGCCGCTCAGCATCTACGACAACGTGGCGTTCGCGCCCCGCGCGGCGGGCATGCGCAACAAGCGAGCGCTCGATGCGTTGGTCGAGCGCTGTCTGACACAGGCCGCGCTCTGGGACGAGGTGAAAGATCGGCTGGATAGCCTGGGGACCAAGCTTTCCGGCGGTCAGCAGCAGCGGCTCACCATTGCCCGCGCGCTTTCGCACTCGCCAGAGGTACTGTGCCTCGACGAGTTCTCCATCGCCATTGACCCCGTCACGACGATGCGGATCGAGGAAGTCCTCAAACAACTGCGCGAAAAGATCACGATCATCTTGGTCACGAATTTGGTACAGCAAGCGCGACGGCTTGCCGATCGCACGATGTTTCTCTGGAACGGCGAGATCGTGGAAATGGGGACGAACGATGTCATGTTCTCCGAGCACCCGCAGAACCGCCAGACGTACGAATACGTGAACGGAATCTTTGGATGACGATGGCTGACGACGCCCAATCCCAGCGGGGGGCTTTCACGCCAGCTGCAGGGCGGCGTCTACGCAGCGATCCGCCGCCGGAGTCGCTCCCCCTGTGCATCACGGCGAAAGATCTCTGCCTCTGGTACGCGAAGTTCCAGGCTCTCAAGAATATCCAGCTGGAAATCAAACAGGGGCTCATCACTTCCCTCATTGGCCCTTCGGGGTGCGGCAAGACGACGCTCCTGCGCTGCTTCAATCGGGTCAACGAGCGGTACGGGTACGTGACGACGAAAGGTGAGATCGTCGTGCTCGGCAAGAACATCTACGACGCCGACGTGTCGCTGGTGGAGCTGCGAAAATCGGTGGGCATGGTTTTTCAGCGGCCGAACCCTTTGCCGCTGACCGTCTACGAGAACGTCGTCTTCGGACTTCGCTTGCACAGCGCGTCGGGGGGGCTCAAGAAGGCGGACCTCGACGTCACAGTGGAGAAGGCGCTCACCGAGGTCGGCCTCTGGAACGACCTGAAGGACCGTCTGCAAGCCCCGGCCACCGGTCTGCAGCTCGAACAGCAGCAAAAACTCTGCATCGCGCGCCTGGTGCCGCTCAAGCCGGACGTCATCCTCATGGACGAACCGTGCTCGGCGCTCGACGTGGAGGGGACGCGCGCCATCGAGGAGCTGATGTGGAACCTGCGCGGGCGCTACACGATCGTGATCGTCACGCACAACATGGCCCAAGCGCGCCGCGCGAGCGACGAGTGCATCTTCATGCTCCTCGGCGAGCTGATCGAGCACTCGCGCACCGAGAACCTCTTTCTCCATCCGAAGGACACGCGCACCGCGGAGTACATCGAAGGACGCTACGGCTGAAGCGTCCCCTCTGGGCGGGTACGGACCTCGCGGGACGGCGGACGTCGCGGGATGGGAACAGGCATCGCGCCCGGCGGGCGCGCGTGCTAAATGGGGCGCTCGATGGAAATCCTCTTTGCTGCCACCGAGTTGTCGCCCCTCGTCAAAGTGGGGGGACTCGGCGACGTCGTGGCTGCGCTGAGCAAGGCGCTCCGGCAGCTCGGCCACAAGGTGACGCTGGCCATGCCGCGCTTTCCCGCGCTCGAGCGGGGAGGGCTCCTCGTTGCGCGCCGACTGACGCCCCTCGCTTTCCCGATGGGCGACGCGCAGGTCGAGGTCACCGTCTACGACGGCCGGCTCGGCTCGGGCGTGGAGCTGTCGCTCTTCGACGCGCCCGGCCTCTACGATCGGGAAGGTGTCTACGGCGCGGGAGGGGAAGACTACGCCGACAATGCCCGTCGCTTCGCCGTGTTTTCACGGGCGACGGCGGAGCTCGTACGACAGCGCGCGCAATCGGGCTCCCCGTTCGACGTCGTGAACGTGCACGATTGGTCGGCGGCGCTCGTTCCCGTCTATTTGCGCGAGCTCGAGAAGGCGGCCGGGGCGCGTCCCACACCGGTGGTGCTGACCGTCCACAACCTTGCGCACCAGGGGCTCTTCCCGCGCGAGGTCCTGGGCACCATCGGTCTCGGCGAGGAGCATTTTCGCCCTGACAACCTGGAGTTTTGGGGCAAGGTCAATTTTCTCAAGGGGGGCCTCGTGGCGGCCACCAAGCTGACGACGGTCTCGGCGACCTACGCGCGCGAAATTCAGACCAAAGAGCGCGGTCACGGCCTGGAGGGAGTCCTGGCCCTTCGTTCGCGTGACCTCACCGGCATCACCAATGGCATCGACTACGCCACTTGGAACCCGGCCACCGATGCGGCGCTGGTGGCGCGCTACGATGCCGAAGACTCGAGCAACAAGGAGCGTTGCAAGACGGCCGTTTTACGCGAGCTCGGATTCTCGCTCGCCGCCCGGGGTCCTCTGGTAGTGCACGTGGCGCGGATGGTTCCTCAAAAGGGCACCGATCTCTGCATCGAAGCGATCCCCAAGCTGGTTTTCGCGGGCGCGACGGTCGTTCTGGCCGGCGAGGGCGATCCCGCCTTGATGGAGCGAGCAGACGTGGCAACGCAGGCGCTGCCCGACCAAGCGCGGTTCGTGCGCGCGGCGCCGGAGACGCTGGTGCATCGGCTCTTCGCGGGGGCTGACATCGTCCTCGTGCCGTCGCGCTTCGAGCCGTGCGGGCTGGTACAGCTGTACGCCCAGAGGTACGGCGCGCTTCCCGTGGCGCACGCCACGGGCGGGCTCTGCGACACCATCGTCGACTGCGACGCGGCGCTCGAGACCGGCACCGGGTTTCTCTTTCAGAGCCCGGACACGGTCGAGCTCGTGGGTGCGACGGAGCGCGCCATCGCCGCCGCCGCTTCACCTCGATGGCTCGCGCTACGCCGGCGCGTGATGCGTCTCGATCTCGGGTGGGATCGGCCGGCCCGCCGCTACGACCAGATCTACAGAAGTCTCGTCTAGCACTACGGACTCACCCCGCTAGCCTCATGGCGGCGACGCGCGGGGCGGCCCCGTGTCGCAGAGGGCGGGGCATCAAACGACGCGGATCACGTTCTGCTGCAACAGCTGCACCAGCAGGCGAATCGCTTCGAAAGGGGGCATGCCGCACACGTCGAGCAGCTCTTCGAATGTCGAGTGGCCGTCCAGCTGCGAGAGCAAAAAGCCGGCGCGATGATCGAGCGCGAGCCAGCGCAGCTGCTCGGGGCTGACCATGATCTGCGGAACCTTGCGCAGACCGCCGAGATTGGAGATGTACATCTGTTTGAGCACGTCGCGGCAGTGCTCGGCGTAGAGCAGCGCATCGACGTGCTCGGGTTCTTCTTCGAGGATCTTGACGACGAGCGCCAGCGCTCCCGAGAAGTCGCCGACATCGAAGCGATCGCGCACTTCGACCATGGTCGCTTTGGGCGCGGGCCCTGGCCGGACCGATTGCGCGCGCACCTCCACGAGCTCGAGGGGATCGCCGGAAGCGGGCCGGAACGAGAGGCGAGGGGGATCGCGCTCGAGGGCATGGCTGGAAGGGGGCGCGAACGAGAAGCGAGGCCGATCGCTCGATTGCAGCCCGGCGGTGGCCGCGATCGCATCGATGGCGCTGTTCTGCTGGCTGATCGCAAAGGTAGCGCGCGGCCGCGCCGGCGCCGGCGGGGGCGCGGATTCGGTGGTGTCGAACTTCGGGACACTCACTGGCCCGAATTGCGGAATGGGAACCGTTGACGGCACGGCGATGGGGAGCAGAGACTCGGAGAGATCGAGCGTCAGCGGCTCGCCCTGATGGGGAGGGGGCGCGACAACGGCCACGGGAGCACGCGAAGTGCGGGCGCGAGGCTTGGTCGATGGTCCCGCCTCGTGTTCCTTCTTTTTCGGACGTGCGGAAGCGCGTCGTGACTTGCGCGAGGGGGAGGCCGAATCGGCGCCGAAGGGAGGCTTACTCAAACCTCGCGCAGGAGTGATGGCGCGCGAGGGGGGCACGGGGGTGATGGCGCGCGAGAGGGGCACGCGTTCCGCCTCGGGCAGCTCCTCCATCATCTTGGCGACGTACTCCTGCTCGGGCATCGGAGGCGCCACCGTGACGCGATCGTGTTCGCTTGGCTCGGGGTCGGTCCATGCCGATGCCAGCTGACTCTCGGCGAGCTCGGACTCACTCAAAGAAATCTCGGTCTCCCCTACCGTGATCTCGAGGTCCTCCAGGACGTCCTTCTCCCGCTCGCGCTGGGCGGCGGCTTCGTCCAATAACCTAGGACGGGACGCGCGCGGATTCTGCGATGGCCGCCGGGCCGGCCCTTCGGGAGGTGCGTCCTGTTTCTTCGAAGGAGGTGGGTCGGTTCGCGGCATGGGCTCCTGCGCTTATGGGGCCTTGGCGACCACGCCTTTGAACATGCGCTGCGTCCGCGAGAGTCCTTCGATCTGTTCGCGTACCGCGCTCACGTCTTTCTTGCCGATCGCGGCACGCGCACGCTCGACCACGGCCTTGGCTTTGCCGATGGCGTCCTTGCCGAAGTCACTGGAGGCGACGGCCTGTTCCACGTCCGGCAAGAGCTGCTCGATCTGCACGATGAGCTTCTCGGCTTCCTGTTTGACCCCTTCGAACTCTTCGGTCGAACGCCGCTCGACGGTGAAGTCCTGCGCGTCGGCCATCATCTTGACGATTTCTTCCGGGGTGAGCCCGCTCGAGGCGGTCACCTGGATCGACTGCTCTTGCCCCGTTTCCAAGTCCCTGGCGCTGACGCTGACGATGCCATCGGCGTTGATGGCGAAGGTCACCTCGATCTCGACTTGACCCTTCGCGGCCCGGCGCAGGCCGGTGAGAATGAACTCGCCGAGGAGGTCGTTCTGTTCGGCCAGCTCGCTCTCTCCCTGCATGACGATGATCTTCACCGCCGTTTGGTTGTCGCGGCTGGTGGTGAACGTCTTGGCGCGGCTGGTGGGGACGGTGGTGTTCTGCGGGACGAGCTCTTCGAAGTTGCTGCCGAAGGTCATGATGCCGAGCGCGTGCGGCGTGACGTCGAGCAGGATCATCTGCTTCTTCTCGTCGACGAGCGCGGCGCCCTGGATGGCCGCGCCGAGGGCGACCACTTCATCGGGATGCACGCCCTTGCAGGGTTCCCGTCCAAAGAAGCCGCCCACCGCCGACTGCACCTTGGGCATGCGGGTCATCCCGCCCACCAGAACGACCTCTTGAATCTCCTTGGTGGAAATCTTGGCGTCTTTGAGCGTCTGCCGGCAGATGTCGACGGTGCGATCGACCAGGTCCCCGCACAACTTCTCCAAGGTCTCGCGGGTGAGCTTGCGCTGCAGGTGCAGCGCCTCGTTCTGTCCGCTGGAGATGATGAAGGGGAGGTTGAGCTCCGTCTCTTGCACGGAGGAAAGCTCGCATTTGGCTTTCTCTGCGCCGTCACGCAGACGCTGCAGCGCCATTCGGTCCTGGCGCAGATCGATGGAATGTTCGGCCTGGAAGCCGGTGACCAGCCAGTCGATGATGCGACTGTCGAAGTCCTCGCCGCCGAGGAAGGTGTCGCCGGCGGTGGCGATGACCTTGAAGATCCCTCCTTCGCCGATTTCGAGGATCGAGATGTCGAAGGTGCCGCCGCCGAGATCGTAGACGGCGATGGTCTGATCGAGACGCTTGCCGAATCCGTAAGCGAGTGCCGCGGCGGTCGGCTCGTTGATGATGCGGATCACCTCCAGGCCGGCGATTTGTCCGGCGTCCTTGGTGGCCTGGCGCTGGTTGTCGTTGAAGTACGCCGGCACGGTGACGACCGCTTTGCTGACCGGCTGCCGGAGGTAGTCCTCGGCGATGACCTTCATCTCCTGCAGCACCATCGCGCTGATCTCGGGCACCGAGTACTGCTTGTCGCGCAGCTGGATGCGAAGGTCGCCGTGCGGACCTTCCACGATGCGGTAGCTCGACGTCAGGACGCCGTTCTTCACCTGAGGAGACGCCCATTTGCGCCCGATGAGCCGCTTGGCGGCGGAGACCGTGTTCTCGGCGTTGGTGATGGCCTGGCGCTTGGCGATGTGGCCGACCAAACGCTTGCCCGCTTCGGTGAGAGCGACCATCGAAGGTGTCGTCGCCCAGCCGCCGCGGTTGGGAATCACCTGTGGCTTGTCGTTCTCCACGATGGCCACGCACGAGTTCGTCGTGCCAAGGTCAATGCCGATCACTCGTTCCATGCAGCGGTTTCCGTTGGCAGAAGGACCTACTTCAGGCGTTTTGACAGCTCCACTATCCTATCATCTCGGGGGGCGATCTCACGGGCTGCTTCGAGCTCGCGCTTGGCACCCGCGGCAAAACCTGCGGCAAGGTACGCTTCGATAAGTGTCAAGCGACCCTCGAGTCGTGTCGGTGCGACGGAAACGGCACGCTTGGCGAACTCCGCCGCCATGCGCATGTCGGCGCCTGCCTTGAGCGTGGCGTGTGCCGCTTTTTGCAGCACCACGGCATCTTCCGGCATTCCCGCGACGGCGCGGGCGTAGGAGCGCGCGGCGCCCACCCATTGGCCGTTGCGACTCTCGTAGTCGCCCTGCTTGAGGTAGCCGTCGGCGAGCGCGATCGCGGCTTGCTGGGTCGCCTGACGGTGGGCGCGGATGATCTCCGGGTTCTCCGGATCCAGCGCCAGGGCGAGTCGGTAGGCGTTGGCGGCAGCGGCGGGGTTGTCCTTCAGCGCGGCCGCGCCCGCGTCGACGTAGCGGCGCGCCTGCGCGCGGCGTTTTTCGGCAGCGACGAGATCGTGTCGTCGTCTGAATTCCTGCTGCGCTGCCTCGCGGTTGGTCGATGGATCGGTGGGCGGCGCCGAGCGACGGACTTCGGGTGGCAGGCTGCCACGATTGATGCCGAGTTTGCGCGCCAGCGCCTCGCGCCGGGCGCGGTCCGAATCGCGCGCGGCAGGCGGCGCCGACGAACTCGCCCCGACTACCGCGGGATCGCTCTTCGTTGGGACGGGTTCGGGCGGCACGCTCGACGACACCGACATCGGGGCGGAGCTGATGGGATCGATCGAAGGGGAAGCTCCCGTGGCGCTGCGCAGCAGCTCCTCCATGGATCGCGTCTGAGCTTGGGTGGAGAGGTACGCGTCGTATTCGGCGCGTCGCTCGAGGGAGCTCAGGGTTTCGTAAGCGAAGGTGAGCTGGCCGAAGATGGCTTCCATCATCGGTTTGAACGAGCCGAGGTTTTTCCCGTAGAACTTGTCGGGGTGATAGTCGGGCGCGATGGCATAGTAGGCGCGCTTGATTTCCTTGCGATCGGCTCCGGCGGTGATGCCGAGGAGCGCGTAAAAGTCGAGCTGGGTGAGACGCGCGTAGATGTCGACGACCTTGCGCTTGCGATCGCTGTCGAGATCGCTCACTTGCGCGAAATCGGCCGGCTCCCCGGTGAACGCCTTGATGCCCATCTGCGAGGTGCGAAACGTCTGCGAGACGCGCAGGTTCTGCTGCGGTTGCCGTAGTGGCGCCGGCGGCGGTCGCGCGCCGACGTCGGACTTCGGCGTCTGCGCGACTTCGCTCCCTCGGTCGAACACGATCGCGCCTAGCCGGGCGAGACGATCGATGGTCGACGTGACCGTCGCCAGGTCGAACCCCGTCAGCGCGGCCAGCTCATTCTCGGTCAGGGACCCGTCGATACGCGACAGGAGAAACGCATCGGGGGGTGTCAGCGGGAGCGACCGAATGTCACGCCCGACCACGGGCCGCGGCGTTCGGGAAGCAGGTTCGGCCATCGTGAACGCTCTGGTCAAGTAACCCCGCTAGCGAGTGTATCAGACGAAAATCTTCGGGACTACGCTCCTCTCGACACTTTCCCTTCACACACCCACAGCCGGCCACCTTGCCCACCTCGCCGTGTCGGGACGCGATCTCGTTTTCAGCGGGTGGCGTCCGCGCGACGGCCGGAACCGGCGCTGAAGGTCGGATGCATCCATGGCCAGTGTGTCGGAAGAAGACGAATTCGCTCACTGAGCGCATCGGCAATGCGCTGGCTAAGCTCGCTTTCGCCCGAGTCTCCCGGCGCGAGATCGTCGGTTTCGAGTTTCACGATCCGAATCTCGAGCCCCGCACCATGGGGCGCGGGTGTCCCTACCACCACCGGACTCTGCAGCCGCAGCGCGAGACGCGCGGCACCGATCGGCATGCGCGACGGCAAGCCGAGCCAGGTCACGGCTTGCGTGGCAACTCGGCCTGGCATGTCCACGAGGAGCCCGAGCACGCGCCCCCGGCGCAGCGCGCGCACGATGGCGATGGGGGCAGTTGGTTCGCCGCGGTAGATCGCGTGCACGTTGCGGCCGGCGCGCAGTCGCTCGTAGACGAGCGCGTGGAAGCGCGGATCGTAGCTTTCCCGCGCCACGGTGGTGATGGGAAACCCGCGCTGCGCGAGCAGCGCGGCCATGCGTTCCCACGGACCGAGATGGCAGGTGGCATAGATGACCCCGCGTCCAAGAGCGAGCGCTTCGGCGAGCACACGTTCGGACGAGGGGCTGACGGTGAGCGAGCGAGCGGGGTCTTCTCTCGGATCGAGCAACGCGAGCGTGTCGGTCAAGTTGCGCCCGAGGGAGCGAAAAATCGCGCGGGCCAGTGTGCGGCGTGCAGCGGCATCGAGCTCGGGGTGGACGAGCGCCAGATTGTCGATCGTGGCCCGCCGCGCGCGACCGAGCAGCGCGTAGGCGGCGAGTCCGAGCAGGGCGCCGCTCGGTTCGAGCCAGCTCCGCGGCAAGGTGAGACCGAGGCGAATGCCGGCGCTCGCGGCGGCGAAAAGGACGTCGTTCTTGCGTCGTTGACGCAGCGACCCATTCAAGGGCCCGAGTCTCCCACCATCACCACCGTGCCATCGCGGCATCCGATGACCATGCGCCGCGGGCCAGCGGGGGCGAGCGCTGCCGGAGAACCGCAAGTGAATCCGCTCACGAGGCGCACCCTGCCGTCGGGGCCGACGACGCCGGCGCGTCCGCCCACGCGGGCGAACGCGATGCGCCCTTCGGCGTCGGTGATGGGCGGTGGGCTCTCGTCGAGCTGTGCGAAGTCCACCTTGCCAGCGTCAGTCACCAGCGTCTCCGCGCGCATGTCGAGCGGCGTTCGCTGCACGTCGCCCGCGGCGCGTCCGATGCGGGTGAGCACGCCATTCCACGTGACGAGCACCCGGGCGTCGTCCGCGCCGAGCACCACCGGCCCGTGCAGCGATTGATCGGACACGGCGTGCACGGTTTCGACGGCGCCGCTCGTCAGATCGAAAGCCACGAGACGTTGATGGTCGACGACGGCGACGAGCGAATGACCGTCGGGGGACGACGCGCCCGGCTCGCCGGGATCTCCGCCCAGGCTTCCCAGCCGCTTGGGAACACCGCTGCGGATCACGAACACGCTGCCGGCCGCGGTCGTCGCGACGATACCGTGCCGCGTCGCGACCAGAGGGCCGGAGATACGCTCGGTAAGATGCGTGCGATCGCGGCGACGACCGTCGCCGTCGAGCTCGTCGACGTCGTGACCGGCCGCCACCGCGAGCCCACCATCGTCGAGCGGCAAGAGACCGAGGTGCGCATTACGCTCCGGCAATTCGAGCGCAATCAGGAACCTTACGCGGCCGTTGGGATAGAAGCCCACCAGATCGCCGGCGCCGGTGACAATGGCGCGCGTCTGGTCGCCGAGGATGACGCTGCCCGTGACCGAAGGCCCGACGCCGGTGCGGGCTCGCCACTGCTCCACGCCGTCGCGCCCGAGTTGGACGAGCTGCGGCAAAGCTGCGCCCGCTGCCACCACGGCGCCGTTCGAGTCGACGGCCAGCGGCGCAAAGTCGAGGGTGCCGAGCGCGACGTGGCGCCACAAGAGCTGCGGGCGATCGGGCAAGGCGTCGCGCGCCCGTCCGCGGCGCGCGCCGTCGACGCGCCCCATCGGCGAGAACCCCGGCGCCTGCCCGACGACGATGGTCAGCGGCGAAGTGGGGTCGACGTGGGTGGCGCCCGTCTCGCGGACGGCGAGGAGCGTGGTGACGCTCGTGGCCAGCACCCCGAGCGCTGCCAAGAGCGAACGACGCGCCGTGATCACTGCTTTTTCTGCGCGAAGGCGACTTCCACTTCGGGGACGGTGCCGCTCGCATCCCCGCCGGGGCTGATGGCGCGTGTGACGTAGCCATAGACCTGCACCCGGTCGGTGCGTGCAACCGGTTCTTCTCCGGCGAAGACGAGTCGCGCCAGGCACGGCGGGCGCGAACAACCTTTCTGCACGTCCAGCAGGGCGAGGTTCGTTGCCCCCTGCGATCGCGACTCGACGATTTCCCCGGACAGCACGACCGGCTGGCCGACGTAACGATTGACCGACGCCGCGAGATCGGCGAAGGGGAGCGGCGCGTTGGCGGCAAAGGTCTTGGCCTCGTCGGCGAGGTGCTCGACCCGTCTCACGCTGACGGACGCCATCCGCGGCGCTTGACCGGGCACCGTCGCGCGCAGCTTGATCGTGTTTTCACCGAGGGCGGGCGCTGCGATCGAACGCACGAACGTGCCATCGGCCGCCACCACCGCGGTTTGTGCGCCTGCGACGAGGCGCGCCCCGCGCCCGGTTCGCCCCGCGAGGATGAACTGATCGCGCTCGATGATGGTGTGCGGCGTAGGGGAGTCGATGTGCAGCGGCGGCACCGCTACCCGGACGTTGACGACGCCTTGCTCGCTGGCGCCAGTCGAGCCGACGACGGAATAAGGAATCGCGCGCTCGATGCTCTTCGCGTCGTCGGCCAAACCGGTGCACTCGGCCGTGACATCGACGTCGTATTGGCCTTTGCCGTCGCCGCCGAGGGTGAGCGTCTTGCCGTCGATCTCCATCGAGGCCAGGGGGCCGCCCTCGATGGCGATCCGCAGCATCGGGTGATCGCTGTCGAGCGCCGAAAGATCGGGACGAATGCGGTACCCGATCTGAACGATGAGCTGAACGGTCTCGTCGCGCCCGCTGCCCGGCCGATCGACGGCCACCGAGAAGAGGTTTTCTCCCACCTTGAGCGGGCTCACCAAAACGAGATCTGCCGCGCGCCCGGTGACCTGAGCTTTGGAGTCGCCGGCGCGGACTTCGGTGCCGTCGGGACAGGTGGCGCAGGTGACGTGCAGAAGATCGGAACCGTTGGAGTCGACGCGCGCTTCGGCGCGCAGCGGGGCAGGGCTTCGCCAGAAGATGGCGAAGGCGACGGCGCCGCTGGCCAACAAGAGCCCGCTGCCAATGGCGATGGTCGCGGAGGATTGTGACGGCGGTGGGGGCGGCGGAGCGCTCGATCGGCGGCGCTCGCCGTGCCGCGGCGAAACTTCGGGCGCGAACCCGACGCCGACCGTGTGGCCCCCGCCGCCGGGAGGCCCAACGCCCATCGTCTTGCCGTCCGATCCGAAGCTCGATCCACCTGGAGCGCCGGGGTGCAGCGCTTCCTTGGCAACGCCTGGCGCGAGCGGTGCGATGCCGGGCATGGCGACGCCCATGATCGTCTTTTTCAGCCCGGGAGGGCCCGCTCCGCCCGGAGCGCCGGACGGGCTCGCGGCCGGTCCGGCCTTGGGTGGGACGCCGGCCATTGGCGATTGGAGGCCGAGTACGGTTCGGCCTTGTCCGAGGGCACCGTCGCCACGTTGCACGGTGCCCGTAGGCGGCGGCGTGGAGACGGGCGCCATGCCGACCAGCGTTCTCTTCATGCCCCCCTGCCCAGCCGGGGGCGGATAGGAGCTCCTTCCGTCGGGAGGCGGCGTCGACGAAAGCGTGCCTGCGGGTGGCGGCGTAGAGACGGGCGCCATGCCGACCAGCGTCCTCTTCATGCCTGCGTTACCGACCGCTGGCGGATGGGAGCTCGCGCTGCCGGGGTGAGCCTTCTCTGCGCCCGCCGAGCCGGCCGATGGACGCGCGCTCGTCGTACCCGCCGGGGGAGGCGTCGAGCCCTGCGGCGCCACGCCGACCAATGTCTTTTTCATCGCTGGCGCGGCAGGTGAGGTGGCCTTTACTGCGCTCGAAGAGGTGTCCGGGCGCGGCGGCCTCAGCGTGGCCCCGCAAACACCGCACGATGCGGTATCCGGTTTCGCGGGCGACCCGCAGCGCGGGCAGACACTCATGCCGGGAGACTACTTCCCGTGTCTGCAAAACGCCATGCCTAGCACGCCCCTGGCCGGCTCCCTTTTTCCGGTCGATCCTCCGAGCGGCCAAACGCCCACGCAACCGCCTGACCGGACAGCCGAAACTCCCCCGAATCAAGGCAGCAAGGCGAGGCCTCGCGGCCGTTCTCTTCCGATGGCACTTCCGACGGCCTCGGCGCAATCTGACGTGGCCCTCGGTCGAATCAGCCGATCGTGATCCGGCATGGCGAAGAACTGGCACCGGGTGCTAGTGGCCAAGATGCGGGGAGATTGAGTAACCTTCCGCTTCTCGGCCGAGCGACTAAGCTGAGCGGGTTCGACCATGTTAGCCAAACGCATCATCCCGTGCCTCGACGTCAAAGGCGGCCGCGTGGTCAAAGGGGTGAACTTCGTGGGGCTCCGCGATGCCGGCGATCCGGTGGAGTGCGCTAAGCGGTACGATGAAGAGGGGGCGGATGAGATCACGTTTCTGGACATCACAGCGTCCCACGAGGGGAGGGCCACGATGCTGGACGTCGTTTCCCGCACGGCCGAGGTCGTGTTCGCGCCGCTCACGGTGGGCGGCGGAATTTCATCGACCGACCATATCCAGCTGCTTCTTCGCGCAGGGGCCGACAAGGTGTCCATCAATACCGCCGCCGTGCGTGACCCCGCGCTCGTGCGCCGCGCGGCGGACGCGTGGGGAAACCAGGCCATCGTGGTGGCCATCGACGCGCGACGTCGAACGGGTCAGGCAGGCGAGCCGCTCTCGTGGGAGGTGTTCACTCACGGCGGGCGCACTGCGACGGGCCTTGCCGTGCTCGACTGGGCAGAGAAAATGGTGAAGATGGGCGCGGGTGAGATCCTCTTGACCAGCATGGACCGCGACGGAACAAGAGGAGGTTACGACATCGAGCTGACGCGCGCAGTGGCGGACCGTGTCAGCGTGCCGGTCATCGCTTCGGGTGGCGTCGGAAGTCTCGAACATCTTCGCGCCGGGCTCGTCGAAGGCGGGGCCGATGCCGCGCTGGCTGCGTCCATCTTCCACGACGGTGAGCACACCATCGGTGAGGCCAAGATCTATTTGCAGCGGCACGGCGTGCGCGTCCGGCCGCCCTCGCCGCGCAACGACGGCACGGGGGGCGCGCCATCAACGGCAGAGCGAGGGCCCGCGGTCGCCAAATGACGACGAACGCCGACGTCACCATCGCCGAGATCATCGAGGTTGCCCGGCGCAAACAGGCACTCTTGACGCCCGAGACGGCCGGCTACCTCGTGCTGGAAGCCGTCGATCAGCTGGTCGTGTCGCCGGTGCTCGTGGACGAGCATCTGTGCAGCATGCAAGTGGACGGAGGGCGCGTTTCGATGCTCTCGCGTCGCGTCGCTCATCCGCTCGATGCCGAGCGCGGGCTCCGCTTGCTTTTGCGGCGGCTGCTCGAAGTCTCGAGCGGACGCGCACCGGCCCTGGCCAACGTCGCGTCGCTGCCACCCAAGGGGGACCTCGCCGCGCTCGTCATCGAGCTCGAATCGGCACTCATTCCGGTGAATCGTGGCGCCGCCTCTCGCGCGTTGTCACGACTCGCGCGAGAAACGATCCGGGCGCGCCGACCATCGCTTTCGCCGGGTGAGACAGCTCCGACGGCAGAAACGGAGAAAGAGAACGGCGTGGCCCCCCCCGCGCCCGCGCCGGGGGAAGACACCGAGCCGATGCAAGTTGGAGTCGATGTCGGCTCGGTTTTCGACATGTCGAGGGACAGCCAAGAGACGCTCGACCGGCACGTGACCTCGCGCGAGCCCTCGTTGCCGCGGTTTCCACTCGATTCAGTGGGCGAGCCAGGGGAGCGTGACAGCGATGCGCAAGGGTTCGCCGACGAAGCGACGACGTCGCGGCGCGAAGCGATCGAACCGCGCGTCCCCGAAACACCGGCCGAAAACGTCCAGGAGCTGCTCGATGACTGCTTGCCTTCGAGCCCGCCGCCTCCCGCGGAGGTTGCGCCTCGCGCGGTCCTTCCCGCGCCAACCCCGCCGCCGCGCGCAGCGACGCGGCTGGTCACGCCGCCGCCAGGCGCGGTCCTGCCCGCCCCCATGCCTCCATCTCCCGCCGCGCAGCCACCCAAGACGCCTCCCCCGGGCGCCGTGCGATCGCTGCCCACGCCCACGCCTCCGCCCGCGGTGCTCCCCGCCGTGGCGACTCCTCTGCCGGCGCCCGTAGCAGCGCCGACGCCGTCGGCGAAAGCACCGGCACCTCCGCCGAAGTCTGCACCTGACGCGACGAAACAACCGGTTTTCTCGTCGTACCCGCCCTCATCGGTACGCGGCGTCGACGAGTTGCTACAAGATTTTTTGAGCTCGACCTCGCGCAAGCAAGATCGGGTGGCAGAGGACCTGCGCAAGATGGCGGGGGTCGACACGGCCGAGACCGGCAGCGGCGTGAAGCGGCGCGAGGAATCTCCCTTTCCCAATGCGGGAGGGTCCACCGATTTCTACACCACCACGCCACCTCCCCGACCTGCGGCCGCGATCCCGTCCGATCTGTCGCACGATCCAAGGGCTTCGCCTCCCAAGCGTCGCGGTGTCTACGCGATGTTCGCGCTCGTCGTCCTCGCTGCATCGGGGGGCGTCGCGCTCCTGCGCTTCGAACCCGGCTTTCTCTCCGGGCGAACGCCGAGCGTCGTCGACGACGAGCGGCGCGCTGCGGCCGAGGCGGCGAGCGCGGTGGCCGCGCATCCACCGCAAGCTTGTCGCGCGACGCTCCTGGTCACGGACGTGCCTCAGGGCGCCGAGGTCCTCGTCCGATCCGGCGTCGCCCCCGTCGACGTCGAGCGGGTGCCGTCAGGTGCGCGTCTCGAGTTCGTCGCGCTCGCCGATGGCTATGCCCCGCGGCGCGGTGTCGTTCCCCAGGGCGCCTCGTGGGACGCGCCGAGCGGGCGGCCGCGCTTCGAACTGCCCATCCAGCTCGAGAAGAGTCGCGCCAAGAGCGGCGCAGTCGACCCTTGGCCGCCCGCCGAGCCCGGGACCGTGGTGGGCGGGCAAGGCACGCCCGGTACGGTGCATGTCGTGACGAGCCCCCGCGGCGCCGAGGTCTGGATGGTCGCGGGAGGGGGCCCCGAGGCCAAGCTCGAATCGCTGCCGTGTGGAGCGGGGATGGAGGTCATGGTGGCCGGGATGCAGCAAGGGCAGCCTCTTCGCCGCCGGCTCCGCGTCGATGCGGCCCGCCTTACACCCGAGCCCTCGACGAACATGGTGACCAGTCGGATCAGCGCAGGCAAATGAGGGAGTCACGCACATGCACGAACAAGACAAAGCGATTCTGAAGTCCCTGGTGAGCGTTGCCTGGGCCGACGGGCGCGTCACGGGCGAAGAGACCGACATCATCGAGGCCATCTTGCAGGCCTTCGATGCAACGGCGGAGGATACCGCGGAGATGCGCGCCTACGCCAAGACGCCCCGCACGCTCGCCGACATTCCGCTGACCGATCTGTCGGCCGACGACCGGCGCTTGCTCGTCCAGCACGCCGTCCTGCTGACGTTCATCGACGGATCCCAAAGCGCGGAAGAAAAGACACTGCTCTCCCACCTCTGCGAGAAGCTCCGCATCCCTCCCGCCGAAGCGACGAGCCTCCTTTCCTCCGCCGAGAACCGCGCCAAGCGCTTCCTCGATTTGCTGTGACGGGAACCCGGCACCGAGACCCTCGACAGCGGAGATGAGGGAGGGAACGTTCAGGCTTTGGGGAGGCGGCCGAGCCGCTCGATCTCTTTCAGGAGTGCGGTGGGACTGAAGGGCTTGCCATAGAAGGCGGTGGCGCCCACTTCCGTGGCGCGAGCACGCGCGGCCGCGTCGTCCTTCGCGCTGATGATGACGACGGGCGTGTTCTTGGTGGCGGCGGCCGCGCGGAGCTTCTCGCAGACGGCGAAGCCGTCGTATTGCCCGGGCAGATGCAAATCGAGAAGGACGATGTCGGGCGTCGATTGGAAGGCGAGCTCGAGGGCTTTGGCGCCGCTGGCGACCGCCATGACTTTGTGGCCGCGTGCAGAAACGAGCACCTCGATCAAACTGCGGATCGAATCCTGGTCTTCGACCACGAGAATCTGCATCCCGTCATGGTATTACGGAACATTGCAGCAAAACAGCCCCCTTTACCTCACGCGCCCAAACGGACGAGGATCCGACCGCCGCCCGGGGCTTCGCCTTCGATAGCCGGCGCGAGCTCGAGTTGCGCGCCGAGGTGCTGCGCCAACGACTGGCCGACGAAGAGCGCAATGGTACAAGGACGCCCGAGCGTCGAGGGATCGGTGCGGTTGGCGATGAGTGCCGTCAGGACGTCCTCGGAGACCGGCCCACCGCCGTCGATGACGGTGAACTGAAGGCCCTTGGTTTTCGCTTCCACGGAGACCTTGACCGTACCCCCGGGGGGAGTCGCCAGGATGGCGTCGTGAATCAGGGTGCGGGCCAGCAGAGCGGCCGTGGCGGGACGCGACTCGATGTCGGCGTGGTTGGGGATGATGCCTTTCAGATGCACGCCGCGCCGCGCCGCACGCGATTCGAGCTCGGCCATCGCGCTGCGCACGGCGTCCGCGAAGTTCAGATGCTGTACCGACTCGTATACGGGGCACTCCGCCAAGCGAGCCAGCTCGGTCACCAGCTCCGTGCCGAGCTCGAGCGGTTCACCGAGGGCGGGGGGAAAGGACGACGGACGGTCCCTGTTGGCACCGGCCTGGTTGCGCGACAGGGCGCCGAAGAGGCTGCGCAGCTGGACGCTGACGCCCGCTGCCATCGCCGAGATCGCATTGAGTGATTTGTTCAGCTCCGCCGGGCTCGACGAGAAACGCGGCGGCGACGATTGCGAATAGGAGAAAACCGCCGCCAGCTCGCGCGCGTAGGCTTCACCTTGGCGCTGCGCGGCCTCCAGCTCGCGCCGGAGATCCTCCACTTCACGCTGATCGGTGGCGCCGTCGGCGGGGAGCATGATCGAAGCCATTCCCCCTTCGAGCTCCAGGCGGCCGCCGTAGCGCGTCGCCATGCGGCTGAGCCAAGCGCGCTCGGTGCCGGCGTTGGCCGACGAATCGGGGCCGAGCGTGACACTCACGCGGATCTCGGCGCCTTCGCGGCGAACCGAGAGCTCGGGCGTGCCCATCTCACCACCGCCGCCGGCGGGATTGGTGGAGCCGACCAACACCTGGAGCATGCGGCGCAGCTCGGTCTCGTCGCCGAACACCTCGGTGCCGCTGCCAGGTTCGAGGGAGACGCGCGCGCTCGGCGCTACTTCGTAGAGAAGCGCCGCCAAATCGATGCGGCCGCGCCGGCTGCGCGTCGGCCCACCGGCGTAGAGAGTGGCCAGCATCTTCATGGCGTCGTCGAGCGCGTCGAGCTCGGGCTCGAAGCTCGTCGGGGGGGGCACGGTGGCGCCGCGAATCTCGGGACCGGCGAGCACGCCCTTGCGAAGCTTCTCGGCCGCGCTGCGCGCCTCCTGCGTCAGAAGCCAGGTCAGCTCTTGCCGGGTCAGCCTCTCGCTGTGCAAGGGTCGTCGCCTTTCGCTCTACTTCCTCATTCTGCCAGAGTCACGGCGCGACGGCTACGGTCCGCGCGAGAGGGTCTTTTGGGGTACTTGGGCTACGCTCCGGCTGGCATGAATGGCCGCGCGGTCGGGATCGTCCTTTGCCTTGCAGGGTGCTCGAACGTGCCTGCCGCCAGCCCCTTTGTAGTCGATGCGGGGCCGGCCGACGCCATGGGCGACATGGTCACCTACGATGCCGTCGATGACCGCGGCTTCCCGCTGGGGGGCCCTTGCCTCGAAGACCGGCAGTGCAACGACGGCGTCGACTGCACGTTCGACACCTGCAACCTCGCACTGCGGCGCTGCCAGAACGTGCCCGACGATTCGCGCTGCCAGAACGGGATTTTTTGCGACGGCATCGAGACTTGCGACACCTCGCTCGGTTGTCGCCGTGGCCAAACCACGACGTGCAACGACGACAGCATCTGCACCATCGACAGATGCATCGAAGACACGAAGACCTGTGCGCATGTCGACCGCGATGCGGACGGCGATGGCAATCCCGACGGACATTGCGTCACGGGGGGCGATTGCGACGACGCCGATCCCACCGTTTTTACGGGTCACGCCGAAATCTGTGCCAACCGCAAGGATGACAACTGCGACGGGCAGGTCGACGAGAGCCCGTGCCAGAGTCCGACCCACGACACTTGCCTCGACCCGCTCGTCATCCGGGGTAGCGGCGTCTACGAGCTCGATACCACCGCCGCTTCGTACGACTACGGCGGCAGCTGCGCGCCGATGGAGCCTGCGGGGCGGCGCGACGTGGTGGCGGCCCTGGAAATCGTGGGCAACGCGCGCGATGTCGACGTGGTGGCCGAGGCGCCGGGAGGCGGCGCGCTCGCGGTGGGTATTGCGGGCCAATGCGACAAGCTGGCGACCGAGCTTGCCTGCGCCGCGGGACTCGCCGGGCCCATCGGCAACGCGCTGGCTCGGATTCGGGCGCGTGGCCTGCCGGCAGGCACTTATCCGCTCTACGTGTGGGCCGACCGCGACGAAAAGATCATCCTTCACGTCACCGAAAGTCCGTCGGCGCCTGTTCCCACCAACGAAACCTGCGGCAGCGCCGCACCCATCACCCCCGGCGTGCCGGTCGTGGCGAGTTTGGTGGGGACAGCCAAAGACATTGCCTCGCGGTGTGGCTTCAAGAGCGGCGACCTCGTCTACACGTTCACGCTTCCCGACGCGCGAGATGTCGTGGCGTATGCCACTTCGCTCGACGGGTACGGTATTCCCATCGTTTCGCTGCGCCGGGCGAGCTGCGCCAAGGTCGAGGACGAGATGGGGTGCGGATCGGGTACGCTGGCCAAGGCGTTCGCACGAGCGCTGGCGGCCGGCACGTATTACGTGGGCGTGGCGGCCACTGCCCCCACGGATGTGCGCGTGGAGCTAGCGGTATCGCCGCCGACCGCGCCCCCTTCCGACGATCGATGCGACTCGGCGCCTCGACTCGTACCGGACAGTACGCTGGCCATTTCGCTGCAAGGGCACACCGACGACCACGAATTCGGCTGTTCCGACCCCGGCGCTGTCGACGCGGTTTATGGGCTCGACCTCGCCGAGGCCTCCGATGTGCTGCTCATCATGCGGTTTTCGTCGGCCGACATCGGGACGGTCGCCCTCGCGCGCGCGACGTGCGATTCCTCGGCGCTCGCGTGCGCGAAAGACGGGTCGTCGCCAGTGCGCGCGACGCAGCGCAACCTCGCCGCTGGCTCGTACCGCGCGGTGGTGGAGACGCGAGTCGGCAATCCCGTTCAGCTTACGACGCTGGTTCGTCCGGCCGTGCCGCCGTCGCTGGTCCCCTTTGCCGATACGTGCGCCACGGCGCCGCTCATCGACGAAAAAGGCGGCTTTTTTCAAGGTACCACCGCCAACGCGGCCCCCGACTATTCCGCAGGTTGCGACACCGCAGGGACCGGTCCCGGGGGCGCGCCCGATCAGATGTTGAAGCTCGTTCTCTCCGCGCAGCGGAGGGTCATCTTCGACATGCAGGGCTCGAGCTACGCCACGCTGCTCGATATTCGCAAAGGGGACGGCTGCCCGGGGGCCGAAGTGCCCAGAGGGTGTTCGGCCGGCTACATCCAGCAGCGCAGCTTTCTCGACATGACCCTCGATGCCGGGACGTACTGGGTCCAGGTCGACGGCTACGCGGGCGAACAAGGCACGTGGTTTCTCGATGTGCGTGTGCTCGATCCTTGACGGTCTGCGAATACGAACGGTACGGCCTTGCGCGACGGGGGCCAGGTGTCTATCGTCGTGTCGTCATGGCGTTGCTCGCCCGCGGCAAGGTGCGCCTTTGGGCCATGGTAGTCGCCGTCGTCACGGCGTCGTCACTGGCCTCTGCCGCCGGTAGCGAGCTCACCGAGCGGGAGATCGCCGACCTGCAAGCCGGCCAGATGGTCGTGCGAGCCGACGACGTCGAACGGGGCGGCCGTCGCTACATCGGCGGTGTGAGCTACATCATGATCGACGCGCCTCCCGAGCAAGTCATCGACGTCCTCGACGATGTGCGTACCTACCGCGACATCCTCCCGCGGACCCGTTCCGTCCGCTGGCTCGGCATCGCGCGCGACGGCGACTCCATCGTCGAGCTCGAGCAGGGAAACGCCATGGCCCACGGAAAATACACCGTGCGCATCCGTCGCGACCGCACCGATCGGGATTCCTCGTCGGCCATCATCCGCTTTTGGCTCGATCCGCGCTTTTCCCACAACATCGCCGATGCCAGCGGGTTTTTTCAGATCGAAGCGGTGGGTGAAAAGACGCGGCTCACCTACCTGGTCATGGTCGATCTGGGGTCCGGCTTTTGGGGGCAGATGTTCGAGGGCCGCATCCGGCGCGCGGCGCTCTCCACGCCGCTCCTCGTGAAAAAGTACGTCGAATCCCATCCGCCTGCCCCCGCCAGCTGATCGGCATGGCCAAGAGCGGACGCCGTCAGGCGAGTCGCTGCATCGGCGGACGGGTCATGTTAGCGTGGCAGGCGATCGATGCTGGGTGCAGGCCGAAGGATTGCGGCGATAGCTCTCAACACGTACCGCGAAGCCGTGCGCGCCCGCATTTTGCTCGGGCTCTTCGCGCTGGCGCTGACGACGGCACTCTATTCGATCGCGGTCGGCGAGTTCGCACTGAAGAATGCCTCGCGCGTGGTCGCCGATCTCGGCGCCGCCTCCATTTCCATCTATGCGATCGTCGTCGCCATCATCATTGGCGCGACGTCGCTCTACCGCGAGCTCGAGCAGAAGACCCTTTTTCCCATCCTTGCGCGTCCGGTGCGGCGGGCGGAATACCTGGTCGGCAAATACGCGGGCACGCTCCTTACCATTGCGGTGTTCATCGCTCTCGACGCGGCCGCGGTGCTGCTCATTCTCGCGCGCCACGGCGGGCGCGATTGGACGACGATAAGCTGCGCCGTGGCGGCGCTGGTGATCGTCCCCGCGGGCCTGGCTTTTTACCTTCCGCGCTGGCGCACCTACCTTCCCATCGCCTGGGCGGCGGTTTCCCTCGGTGTGGCCGTCGTTCTGGCTGCGGGTGCGACGGACGATCGCCGCGTTGTCCTCGGCGCGTGCGCGCTCGCGCTCATGGAAGTCATGATCGTGAGCGCTCTCGCCACGCTCTTCTCGTCGTTCTCGTCTCCGTTTCTTTCGGCCGTCTTCACGATTGGCATTTTCATCGTGGGGCGGGAAGCGGGCACGCTCGGTCGCCTCCCGGTGCGGGTTTTCGGCGAGACCATCCGCCGGGCCGGGGCTGCGCTGGCGGCGGTGGTGCCGAACCTCGAAGTCTACGTCCCGCCCCGTCCACTTTTGACCGGTGAAGCGCTCCACACGTCGCTGGCGCGCCATCTCGCGCTCTCCGGCGCGCAGGCCCTGGCGTGGAGTGTCGGCCTGCTCGTGGTGTCGAGCTTGATCTTCGAGCGACGGGATTTGTCGTGAAAGCGGGCGCGGCACGGCTCGGGATGGGTGCCGTCGTGGTCGGGGCCGTGTTCGTCGCGGCCGCTGTGCGTTTGGTCGCCGACGGACGCTCCGAGCTCGGGGCGAGCGACGCCGCGTGGAAAAAGGGTGACGGCGTCGGAGCGGCGGTTCACGCGCGAATGGCCGCGCGCGCTTATGTGCCCGGCGCCGCGCACATGGATCTCGCCTACGAGAAGCTGCGTGACATCGCGGAAATGAGCGAGCGAAAGGGGGACGAGGAATCGGCGCTCTTCGCCTGGCGCGCGATCCTGTCGGCCGCGGCCGGTTCGCGCCCCTTCGCCGCCTCGAGCAGCGAAACGCGCGCCGCGGCGGCCGCGTCCGTCGCTCGCCTTTCGGCTGCGCTCACGGCATCGGGTCGAAGGTCGTCGAGCCGTCCGCGCGCGACCCCTGAAGAGCCCTCGCTCGTCGCGGATGTCGTTCCGCGGGCAGGGTGGGGGGCGCTTCTTCTCGGGGGGGCGGCGCTCTTTTGGGGAGCGGGGCTTCGGCTGACGTCGCGTGCGTGGGACAGCGACGGGCGCATCGTTCCTCCGCACGTTCGCATGGCCGTCGCGATGGCCTCGGGGGGCCTTCTCGCGTGGCTGGCCGGGCTTCTCCTCGTCTAGTCCTTGCTCCTTTTCACCCTCGCGGGCAAAGTGCCGCTCGTGGGGTTTTTCGATCGAGCCAAAGCCGTCTTCGGCCTGCAGAAGGACAGCCCCACGCCCGGGTCGGGTCCGGCTCCGCGCGCCGAACGTTCCGATGGACGCCAGAACAAGGCCGGGCGACCGCCGCTTCCCGAGGTGTCCGGCGCGGCCAGCGCCACGATCGAAGACGTTCTCGTGGCGCGCGCGGCTGGCTCATTCGATGAAGCGCGCGCCATCTTGGCCGCGATCGACAAGGGCCAGGGACTGCGCACGGTCCTGCGCGCCGCGGCAGCGCTCGAGGCGCGCGACGAGGACGAAGTGACGACCTTGCTGCCGCTCGTTCGAAAGGACAGCCCGGCGTGGCAGCTTCGCCTGCAAGTCGCGGCTGCGCTCGAAAATGGGCCGGGACGAGAGGATCTGGTGGCGCGCGGGGTGAAACTCGGGGCGCCCGCGTGGTCCATCGCCTGGCTGCGCGCGCTTTCGTCGAACGACGACGAGCAGCGCGCCGGGCTCGTCGACCTCTTGTTCGAAGATGCCGCTCTGGCGCGCACCGTCGCAGCGCGCGATCTCGGCTTTGCCGATATCAAAGTCGACAACGATGCCATCCGCCGCTATACGGCCTTTGCCCACGGCCGCGACGTCATTCGCCGTTTCGGCGCCGCCCAAGTCGTGGCGCTGCTGGCTCGGGTGGACGGCGGCTCGCCATGAGTCGCCCGCTTCTCTCGCTTTACCGCCTCGACCGGAACAAGCTCCAAGAGGTGTCGGCCCAGCTGCGCGATCTCTTGGCGCGCGACGATCGGTCCGGGCTTTCGGCGCTGCTCGGGCTGGGGGAAGAGCTTGCACGCCGCCTGGCAGCGGAGCGCTGGGCGGTGGGCCTCATGTTGCGCCCCGACGAGGACGCCCAAGCATCGCCAATCTTCGCCTCGCTGCGCCGGGTGGTGAAGCGCGCGGCCCTCGAGCACGTCTGGACGAGCGAATCTCCAGCGCTCGAGGGGCGCCTGCGCGCGTACGACGTGCTGCGCGAAGAACAAGACATTGCCGAGGCCATCGACCGGTTGCTCGACGCCGTGCGGCTGCCCTGGTTCTTGCAGCGACCGGGAGGCACCGGTGGGTGGCTCGACGACGATCAGCGCGAGACGCTGGCGCAGCGCATGGAGGCGCTGGGGCCGGCGCTCCCCGACGAGATCAACGCCTTCGTCGAGGCGCTCGGAGGGATGGACGGCGCCGCGCTCGTCCACGATCGGCTCTGATCGCCCTCTATTCGTGCACCAAGTTGCCCTCCCGGGCACCCCTCTGCTAGCGCCTTGTTTCGTGGGTGCGTCGTTCAGCGAGAGTTTGACCGAATTCGTGGATTTTCTGGCCAGCGAGCGTCGCGCATCGCCGCACACGGTGAGCGCCTACCGGCGAGATCTCGGTCAGCTCGGCCAATTCATCGCCGATACCCGCGGTGAGCGGCTGCCTCTCGACGCGATCGACGTGTACCTCTTGCGCCAATGGCTCGGCGCGCTGTCGCGCGTCGTTGCGCCGCCGTCAGTGGGGCGAAAAATCGCCGCAACCAAAGCGTTTTTCCGGTTCCTTCGCCGGCGCGGACTGGTCGAGAAAGACCCCGCGGCCGCCCTCGCGAGCCCCAAAGTGCGTAAGCCCCTCCCCACGTTCCTGGGAGTCGACGCGGCGCGCCAGGTCGTCGAAACCCCGACTGGCGATGACCCATCATCGGCCCGGGACCGCGCCGTGCTCGAGTTGCTTTATGGGTCGGGCGTTCGCGTTTCGGAGCTGGTTGGCCTCGATCGAGGTCATGTCGACCTCGATGCGGGGCTCGCGCACGTGCTCGGCAAAGGGAAAAAGGAGCGCATCGTGCCGCTCGGCCGCCCGACCGTAAAAGCGTTGCGGGCCTACCTTCTCGTCCGCTCGTCCGTCCCCAAACCGGGTTCCGCGCTGGACGCGGCGGCGCTTTTCGTCACGCGCCGAGGTGCGCGTCTCGGTGTGCGTCAGGTGCAGCTTCTCGTGCATCACTACGGCGCGCTCGGCGCCGGCCGAGCCGATCTGCATCCGCACGCCCTGCGCCACACCTGTGCCACGCACATGCTCGAAGGAGGGGCCGACCTCCGCGCCATCCAGGAAATGCTCGGCCACGCGAGCCTGGCGACCACGCAGCGGTATACCCACGTCTCACTCGAGCACCTGATGAAGGTGTACGACGGTGCTCATCCGCTTGCCAAGAAGGGCCCCCGAAATTCCTTGACGTAGGAGCGCAGCGCACCGTCGGCCTTTCGACCTCGCGGTCGAGGTTCCATGATGGATCTGGCAGCGCGTGGGCCGGGGCAGTAGTAGTGCTAAGACGAAGTGAGTCGACCGCCGATAGCCATTTCTTTCGAGACCGACGAGCCGACCGTCGCCATCGTGCCGGCCCGAGTCGTCACCCGTCGAGATTGGGGAAAGCGTTTCGCCCGCTCGATCGGCGGCGCGTCGGTAGCCGGTTCGGTGGCGGCGCTGTTCGACGCGCTGTGGGCGTGGACGATCGTCGAAGGAGAACGTTCGCCCAGTTTCATGACTTTGGCCCGTTTCGACGTGGGGCTCCTGGCGCCGATCGCACTTCTCATCGGCGCCGTCGTGGCGGCCGGTGCTCTCGTGCTGGAGCCCGATCACCCGCGCTCCCCGGGGGAGCTCTGGCAGAGCCTCTGGCGCACCGAACCCGCTCGGCGCACCAAACTGGCCGCATTTCTCGCGTTTTTGCCCCCTTTCGTGGTGCTGTGGGCCACCGCCATCGCACACTGGGCGCAGTCGGCGATGTCAGCGCCGGGCTCGAACCTCGCCGCCGGCTTCACCATCGCCACGCTCGCCTTCGGGTTGTCACTGATGACGGTCGCCTTCGCGCTCGCGGCGGGGGAGCTCATTTCGCGCCGACTGTCGTCGGACCCTTCCGTGGCGCTCGACCCTCGCCACGCGCTGCTCGGCGGGATTGTCATCGGGCTCTCGCTGGTCGTGCTCGGCACGAGACTCGGCAACACGAGCGGTGAGGGGCCATGGCTCGGGATCTGGGGCGTGCTGCGGCGCCCAGAGCTCGATCTTCGTCCGGTGCTGCTGGTGGCCGTCATGTCCATGGGCGCCTACGTCGGGCCGCACATCTTCAGAATGGCGCCGGGTTGGGCGCTGTCGCTGGCCGTGGTCCCCTTCGGTTTCACCTACGAAGCTGCGGTGGCTCTCGGCGCTCACCCGGACGTGGCCGGCGCCATCGAGCGGGGCGCGCCTTTCGGCAAGACATCGCTCGCCGCGCTTCGCCACGCCACCGATCGAGATCACGACGGCTACAGCGCGTTTTTCGGCGCGGGCGACTGCAACGACAGCGACGCGCGCATGAACCCGGCAGCATCCGATATCCCCGGCAACGGCATCGACGAAGATTGTTCGGGTGCCGATGCGCCGATCGCGGCTCCCGTCCGCCGCGCTCCGACGCCGAAGGTGGCCGCTCGCGATCTGCTCCCCAAGGGGCTCAACGTCATTCTCATCACCGTCGACACGCTGCGCGCCGACCTCGGCTACGCCGGCAACCCGCGCCCGGTGTCACCCACCCTCGATGCGCTCGCGGAACGGTCGACGATTTTCGACCGCTCCTATTCCCTGGCGTCCTACACCGGCAAGAGCGTCGGACCGCTGCTCATCGGCAAATACCCTTCGGAGACACATCGCGGCTGGGGACATTTCAATCGCTACATCGCGAAAGATACGCTCGTCGCCGAGCGCCTGCAGAAGGTCGGCATCCACACCATCGCCGTGCACGCCCATTGGTACTTCACCGCCGGGTTCGGATTGAACCGTGGCTTCGACACCGTCGACGGCAGCGCCCAGCCGCCCGCCGGCACCGATCAGGACAACGACGCGACGGTGACTGGCGGCGGCCTCACCGACGCGGCCATCCGCGTTTTCTCCAACCCCGAGCACACTTCCAAGCGCTTCTTCGCCTGGATCCACTACCTCGACCCGCACTCCGAATACGCCAAACACCCAGGGATCCCGAGCTTCGGCCCCGGCATGCGCGCCGCCTACGACGGCGAGGTCTGGTACACTGACCGGCAGATCGGACGCTTCTTGAGCTTCGCTGCGCAGCAGCCGTGGGCCGAGCGCACCGCCATCGTCTTCACCAGCGATCACGGCGAGGCGTTCGGCGAGCACGGCATGATCCGCCACGGCGTCGAGATCTTCGAAGAGCTCGTGCGCGTGCCGTTCTTCGTCTACGTGCCCGGGATCGCGGCCCACCACGTGACGCAGCGGCGCAGCGCCGTCGACCTCGTGCCGACGATCCTCGACCTGTTCGGGGTGACGCTCGGCCCGCCGCAGAATCAGTTCGATTTTCTTTCTGGTCAGTCGCTGGCCGACGACATTGCCATGCCCCCCGGTCATCGCCCGGGCGAACGCGACGTCTTCGTCGACATGCCGCCGGGCCCCAACAACGGCGAGCGCCGCGCCCTCATCCACGAAGGACAGAAGCTCTACGTGTCCAACGCAGTGCGCTACCAGATCTTCGATCTCGAAAAAGATCCCGGTGAGAAGACGGACATCTCCGACGACAAGGCGCTGCTCGCGCAGATGAAGGGTCAGTACCAGACCTTCAAGTCTCGGCTTCGTGAGGTGGTGGTGAAGCCGGTCCCCAAAGAGTGAGTTCGCTCGTCAGCGGGCGCGCGTCGTCGCGTCTCCCCACCGCTCCAAGATGGCCGGCAGCTCCCCGAGAGAGCCGATGATCACGTCGGGTTGGGATGCGATGAGTCGCTCCGGTGCCAAGAAGCCGCCCTGCACGCCGATGGTGCGACAGCCCGCGCGACGACCGGCCTCGACGTCCTGGGGGCCGTCGCCGACCATCACCATCTGATCGGGATTGAGACCGAGCTGTTTGGCGATGGCGAAGATCGGTTCCGGCGAGGGTTTGACGGCGGCGACATCGCCTCCCGCACTGACGGCGGAGAAAAGGCTGCGCACGCCGAGCCGCGCCAGGACCACGTCGGTGGTGCTACGGGGCTTGTTGGTGGCGATGGCGAGACGAAAGCGGCGCAGCTCGTCGAGCATGGCGCGTGCCTGCGGCATCCAGCGTGTGTGGTCGGTAGGGTGCGCCAGGTAAAAGGCGAGGTAGCTCTCGAGTACCTTGTCCACATCGGGATGCTTGTCGGGCAATCCCACCGCCCGGGCGCAAAGCATGCGCGCCCCATCGCCCACGAAGCGCCGGATGGTCGCCATGGGAAGCGGCTTGCGCCCGCTGTCGACGAGGGCGTGGTTCACTGCCGCCGCAATGTCGCCCGCTGAGTCGATGAGGGTACCGTCGAGATCGAAGACGATCCCTCGGGGCTCAGGCATCATGGGGACCGTACAGTACCTCAATTCGACGCCGAAGAAACTATTGCGATCTGTTTGCCTCCTCGGAAACACGCGGCGCTGATGGGGCTTGGCTCCGCAGAAAGGCGACGATCTCTCCGTTTACCAGCGCGGACCGTTCTTGTTGCAGCCAATGACCCGTGGCCGGCAAAACGACGGTCTTGCGTAGGTTGCGAACGGCGGCTTTCATCGGATCCAGCGTGGCGAAACGAAAAGCGCTGTCCTGTTCGCCGGCCATGAACAGCGCCGGCGGCAAGATCGGCAGACCGAGGTGGGGCGCGAGCTCCTCGGCATCCCTGTCCATGTTGCGGTACCGATTGAGCGCCCCCCGGAAGCCGGTTCGGGCGAAGGTGCGGGCGTAAAAATCGAGGTCCGCTTCGGTGAGCCAGGCGGGAAAGACTGCGGGTTCGGGCATTCCCTCGAGCGCGCCCGCACTGGCGAGCTTGCTTTGGAAGAGGGCCGGCACGAGGTCGGGAGGTGCGTCGCCGGACAACGCGTAGAAAAAAAGTCGAAGGGTGCGCCGTGGATCCGCTTCGAGCTCCGCCTCCGCGACGCCCGGCTTCTGGAAATAGAGTGCGAAATTGAACTTGTCGGCGCTCCATTGCTTCATGGCCCGGGTGGTGGGAAAGCGCGGGTCGAACGCAACGCTCAAAGCCACCACCGACGAAACGCGCTCCGGATGAAGCTGCGCGGCGTGCCAAACGATGCGTGCGCCCCAATCGTGGCCCACCAGGACGGCCGTCTTGGCATCGAGCGCGTCGAGCGTCCCCACCACGTCGCCGATCATCTTGAACATGGAGTAGTCTTCCACCGCGGCCGGCGCGTCGGTTTCACCGTAGCCGCGCAGATCGGGCGCGACGGCATGGTACCCGGCGTCGGCGAGAGCCTCGAGTTGGTGGCGCCACGCGTACCCGAGGTCGGGGAACCCATGGAGCAACACGACCAGCGGTCCGCGGCCCATTTCAGCGATGTGGACATCGATGCCGTTGGCTCGAATTCTGCGGTGCGCGATCTTGGACATGATCCCTCACGTGTGCGCCGGAAGTGGGGAGGAGCTTTCCTCGCGGCGGAGCGACGCGCCCCGGTAGCCCCTCTGTGACTTGGGGAGGCGCACGCCCACGCAGATCATCCACGCGAAGCCGAGCACGCGCGCAGCTGGGAGCAGAAACGCCCCCGCATAGAGGATGAGGCTGAAAAACGAGAGCTCCGCCAGCGCGGCTACGACGATGCCGAACCACATGAGCCAGCTCGGCAAGAGCCGCGCGAGACCGCCGGCCAGCGAGACGCCCGCTACGAGGAGTCCCAGAGTCACCACGTGCC
>Ga0193706_1000110_pt1 | contig 58147 bp, 45 predicted proteins | sample U3c1metaG_FD_160130 | JGI IMG/M metagenome (GOLD analysis project Ga0193706, IMG submission 160130) | Soil microbial communities from a riparian zone of the East river system, Colorado, United States - U3c1 | ecosystem: Environmental > Terrestrial > Soil > Riparian zone | place: USA: East River...
GGCGGCCAGCCCCGGCGCACGGCGCTTCCGCATTTCCAGCAAGCTTCGTCCGGCGAGGGCGACGAGGAGCACGGCACCCATCCAAGCGAGCTCCGGCTCGGCGCCGGTGGTGACGGCGCTTGCGCCCACGGCGAGATCGCTCACACCGAGAGGCAGCGGGAGCGGTTGGTCGACATCCTCGGCATGCCCGCCTGCATTGCGCACCACCTCATGCACGGCGATGAACGACGTGTAAGGCGTGAGAAGGCTGTAAGTAAGGCCGATGGATTTGATCTCGGCCACGCTGTCGGCGTCCTCGCCGCGTTCGAAATCGAACAGGTTGGTGAGCCGAGCGCGCGCCCAGAGATGAGAGAGGGCGCGGTGACGCTCGTCGGGCACCGCGTCGGCCACCTGCACCGAGGTTCGGTAGACGTCTCTGCCGCTGGAACCCGAGATGTCGATCGTCCCTCGGGGTTGACCGCGCCACTTGCCAAAGACGACGATCGGGCGCTCCGCGAAAAGATCGGGCACCTTGATCGGCTCGACGTCGTACGTTTCGAAACCATTGAACGCGACGCGCACGCCGGTGAGCACGGGCGACTGAATATAGCGGCGGAACTTGGCGGCCGCCTTGGCCGAGTCCTCGGCGCGCGTCACGACGAAGGGCTCGCCTTGCCCCGCGTGCGCCACGCCTTCGACGAGGAAGCGATTGACGCTCGAACCCATGCCGAAGGAAAAGAAGTTGGCCTGGTCGAGGTGATCGCGGATATAGCCGAACGTTTCCTTTTCTGCGTCGATGTACCCGTCGGTGAGAAGCACGACCGTGCGCGCCACGTTCGGCGACGGGCGCGGAAGGGCAACCGCTCGCTTGAGCGCCGCGAGAAGCTCCGTTCCGCCGCCCCCCGGTTGCGGCCCGATGAAACGAAGGGCACGTTCGAGGTTCTCCGTCGAAGCAGGACGAGATGCCGGCCAAAGCGTCCGCGATCCATCGGCGAAGAGGACGATGTTGAACGTATCGGTGGGACGCACCACGTGAACGAGGTCGCGCATCAGCTTTTTGGCGGTGTCGAGAGGAAAACCGTTCATCGAGCCCGACACGTCGAGCACGAAGACGTATTCGCGCGGCGGCACGTCGTCGGCAGCGACCGATCGCGGAGGTTGCGCCATCATGAGAAAAAAGTTTTCGTCTCGACCTTGGTAGAGAATGAGGCCGGTGCTCACCTGGCTTCCCGCCAAGCGATAGCGGAGGACGAAGTCGCGGTTACCGGAGAAAAGCTCGGCGGGCGCCAGCGCCACCTCGGCGCGGCTCGCGCCGTCCCTGCGCGTCACCACCTGGTGGGTCGCGCAGCCGACGTCGTCGAGCGGGACGCCCGTCGACAGCGTCGCCGTCAGATGAAACTCGCTCTTGGGTGACTCCCCTTCGTGTAGATAGGGAACCTCGACGAAGCGATCGCGCGGCGCCGCGGCGGCGCTGTCTTTCGCCGCGTAGCGCGGTCCGACGACCGTCGGGTAAACGAGCTCGTAAGTCCCGTCGGTCGGCATGAGCAGCTCGGTGTACTTGAGCTCCACCGCGATCGTGTCGCGGGGCATGATGTTGGCCACGTTCATGGAAAAGACGTTGGGACGATCCTGCTCCAGCAGCGACGCGCTCTTGCCCTCCTCCTTGGCTCGGTCGAAATCCCGCTTGGCGCGCTCGCGCTCTTCGATCTTCGCGACGACGCGCTGGTTGCCGACGGTCATCGTCATTCCGTAAACGGCAGCCCGCGTCGAAGCCGGAAAGACATAGCGCGCATGCAGCGGCTTCGGACCTTGGTTTTGGTAGATCTGCCGTACGGTGACGTCGGCAATGACGCCGGAGACCGCGACTTCTACGCGCGTGGCCTGGAGGGGGAGCCTGTCGACGGCAGGGTCGGCGCCTTCGACGAAGAAGTAGGGCGAGAGGTTGTGGTCGGCACTGTCGGGCGACTCGGCGCCGGCGCGCCGCGCCAAGAGGGCAAGCAAGAGAACGATGACGATGGCGAAGGGGCGGAGGGAATGCTTCATGACACGCTTTCTCGAAGGAGCGCCGCCGCCGCGAGGACGGCGAGCGCCGGGGTGTCCAAAGGGAGAGCAAGCTGAATGCCGCCGTGGGCCCGCCCTGGACAGGCCTGGCAAAGTCGCGATTGCGCGACCGATTCAGGGCAACCCATCGGCGAGCGGCTGCTCGCTGCGCGCCCGTCGTGTGTCTGTCCATCGCGCAACGTGGCGAAGCGCCCACAGCCGCCGCCGTGACGCGATCGCACCTCGACGGGAAAGAGCCCCCGGCGGGATTACTTGACGATCACTTTTGTCTTACATCCAAAAGCGACCGCGATCTTGGCCTTGAGATCGCCTTGGATCTCGCCGCAGGTGACCGGGCAGGCAATGACTTTGGTCGGCATGGCGTTGTCGTCGTAAAACCATCCACCCTGCGGTCCGCAGTCGGCCGCCGACGGGACATTGAAGAGATCGCGCGGAGTCGCCCCGTCTGGCGTGTAGATCACGTTCACGAGCTTGGGGTCGAACGTCTGGCCGAGGGGGGGCGGAGGGATGGCCCAATCGCAAGACAGCTTGGTGCCGGTGATGACGGCCTGGGCCAGGGCTTTGAACACCGGGGCAAAGTCGGTGGTGCACATGTCGCCCGAGACGCCTCCCGTTTGTTTCTTGAGCTGCTCGTAGACGTTACCGACCGCCGAGCAATTCAGGCAGGGCATCGAGCAGTACACGCCGCTGAACGTCCACTTGGCGAACATGACCGGATCGAGTGCGGTCACGGCGGCGGTGAAGGCGGCGGCGGAGTTGTTGGGCGCGGCGGTGGCTTCGTCGTCCGTCACCACGACGAAGGTCTTGCTCGCGTTGGGACGCAGCATCGACTTGTATTCGCCGTAGTGGCTCGTCAGGAGGTTCAACGCGTCCCAGCTGCCGACCGCCACCGGCAGGTGAAGGTATCGCGGGGCCAGGGAATCGGCCGGACATTGCCCCGAGCCGAGCGGAGCCGACACGCACACGCCATTGCCGATGGGGATGCCGAAGATGATCGTCTGGGGCGCGGAAAGAATGACGACATGGACATCGATGCCGGTGGCGATGATCTGCTGCGCGAAGATGTTCATGTTGTCTTGCACGGCCTGCGCCTCGGTCGTCATGCTGCCGGAGTTGTCGAGGGCCCAAATGATGTCGGCGGGTTGCCTGGTGGTCTCGGCTTCTTGCGTCACCGCGGCGCATGCGCCATCGGAGGGTGGCAGGCCCGCATCGACTGGCCCCGTGCCTGGTCCGATCGGCGGCATCGTGCCTCCGGTGCCCGTTCCGGGTCCCGCCCCACCGCTCCCGCCCACACCGCCACTCCCACCGCCGGAACCGCCCGTTGCTCCGCTGCCACCGGCGTCGTGCTGCGGTGGGGTCTTGGGCCTGACGCCTTCGTCGGTGCCGCATGCGGACGCCGCGAGGACGGCCATCATGGTGAGGACACCGACCCAAGAGGGTGAAGAGCGCGCGCCTGGGCCGAGTCGGTGAGGGTTCACTAGAAGAGAGTGGCTGAAAATCGCCGGAAGGGCGGAATAAAGGTACTTCCACCCCCAAAGTTCCGTCATTACGACGCGGCCGAGCCGTATTGTCGTGAACAACGAAGCGTTTTCGCGAGCGCTCCCGGCGGACCAACCTACGATTCGGGCTAGCTTTTCATGCGGCGTTCGAGCTCGATGCCGAGCCGTTCCATCCGCCGATAGAGCGCCTGCCGACTGACGCCGAGTTGGGCGGCTGCCTTGGAGACGACGCCGCGCGCTTCGGTGAGCACCTGTTCGATCTGCGCGCGCTCGAGGGCATCGAACGCCGTGCCTCGCTCCTCGCCGGGCGGGGAAGGCGCGCGGGGCGGCTGCGCGGCAGGGGGTGCGCTCGGTCGAATCGATCCCCCGGTGGAAACATCGAGCCCCAGATCGGCCGGCGTGATGACGGCTTCTTTGCAAACGAGCACCGCGCGCTGGATGCGGTTATCGAGCTCGCGCACGTTGCCGGGCCACTCGTGATCGAGGAGTGCCTGACGGGCACCCTCACTCAGCTTGAAGGGGTCGCGTTGGTCGCTCTCGGCGTGCCGCCGCAAGAGGTGCTCGGCAAGCGGGAGGATGTCGTCCGGTCGATTGCGCAGCGCGGGGATGGCGAGCTCGATGACGTTGAGGCGAAAGTAGAGATCTTCTCGAAAGAGGCCCTGCTTGATGGCGTTCGCCAGATTGGCGTTGGTGGCGCTGATGAGCCGAACGTCGGTCTTGTGCGTGGTGTTGCTGCCGAGACGCTGGAATTCCCCGGTTTGCAGCACCCGCAGCAGCTTCATCTGGCCGTTGGCGGAGAGGTTGCCGATCTCGTCGAGAAAGAGCGTCCCGCCGTTGGCCTCTTCGAAACGACCGATGCGAAGCTTCTTCGCGCCGGTGTAGGCGCCGGCCTCGGCGCCGAAGAGCTCGGCTTCGAGCAGCTCGTCGGGCAAACCCCCGGCGTTCACTTGCACGAACGGCTTTTCCCGGCGCCGCGAATTGGCCTGCACGATCTCGGCGAGCCTTTCTTTTCCGGCGCCATTGGGGCCAGTGACGAGGATGGCAGCATCGGAGCGCGCCACCTTGACCGCGAGGCTGACCACTTCGTGCATCTGAGGGCTCGCGTAGACGAGGCCGCAGAGGGCGTAGCTCTCCTGAAGCTCGTGCCGCGCGCGCGAACCGTGCGAGCGAAGGCGTACGTTCTCTTGAGAGAGCTCTCGCAAGCGGATGAGGTTCTTGACCTGGGTGACCAGCTTCTCGTCGTCCCATGGTTTGGCGATGTAGTCGCTGGCCCCGTCTTTGATGAGCTGGACCGCGGCCTCGAGCGAGGTGAAGGCCGTCATGATGAGCACCGGCAGATCGGGGTCGAGTCGCTTGATGTCCGAGAGCAGCTTGGCCCCTTCCGCGCCGTCGGTGGCGTCGCGCCGGAAATTCATGTCCTGCACCACCGCCCCCACGTCTTCCGAGGCGATGATGGAAAGGGCCCGCTCCGGATGGTTGGCGATGATGGCCGGCACGCCGTGCAGATCGAAAAGGAGCTCCAGGGCCGTGCAGACCGCCGGTTGATCTTCGACGACGAGCACCTTGAGCATGATTCGCTCCTACCATCCGCGTGCGGGCGCGTCACCCACTCGGGATCTTCATCCGCGCGAGAGCGTGAGCCGCCCCGTCCTGGCCGGCTGGGTTGCCCCTTGACCGGGGACCCAGCAGGAAACGACGGTCCCGCGGCCGTCTCCCGGTTCGATCTTCAGCGTCCCGTTGTGTGCCTCGACGATCTCGCGGCACAGCGCCAGCCCGACGCCCGAGCCCCGCTCCTTGGTGGAGAAAAACGGCTCGAGCGCGTTCTTCAGCACCTCACCGGTCATCCCGCAGCCGCGATCGGTCACCCGAAACATGGTGCCGCCGTCGGTGGTCGATTCGACGCTGAGGAGCACCTTGCTGTCGTCCTTCTTGGCTTCGTCGGCGTTTTTGAGCAGGTTGATGAGCACCTGCTGCATCTGCGCGGCGTCGAAGTACCCTGGCCGCGGCGGTGCGCTGGCGACTTCCACCGACGGCCAGAGAGAGCGGATGCCATCCAAAAAGGTCGGCCACGCCACGAGCTGCGGCCGCGGGCGCGGCAAACGCGCGAAGCTGGCGTATCCTTCGAGGAAGGTGTTGAGGTGGGTGGCGCGCTCTTCGATGGTGCCGAGCACCTTCTCGAGCTTGGGCAGGTGCTCCGGCCTTTCTGCGATGAGCTTGGCGGAATGGATGAGGGAGAGGATGGGAGCGAGCGAGTTGTTGAACTCGTGGCTGATGACGCGAATGACGCGTTTGTAGACGTCCGCTTCGCGTCGATAGAGCTCGCGAGTCATGTGCTTGACGATGACCAGCGTGTACGATTCCCCGTCGACCTCGAAGTACCGTTTGGAGAGATTGTAACTCTCGCGCTCTGCGCAAACCTCGAGGGTGAAGAGGGCGTCGGTATCGGAGAGCAGCGCCGCGCGGAGAGGTTCGGGCGCCGCGTGCAGCATGTGGAGGAAGTTGCCCCCCTCGGGATTGCGCCCTTCGAAAAAGAGTTCGCGCGCCTCGCTGTTGACATAGACGATGGCGCCCGAATCCGCATAGAGCAGGATCGCCACGGGCGCCCAGCCTCCGATGGCCTCCAGGAGCTTGCGCCGGAAAACGTCCCCTTTCTCGGCGGCCAGCGTGGTACCGAGGGCGTCGAAACGCTCGCCCAAGTCGCCGAGCGCGCGCTTGTCCCTGTCGCAAAGGGGAGCCGTCTCTTTGCCCGCCCCGAGATCACCGAGTCCCGCGCAGAGATGGTCGAGCGCGCGAAGCCTCGGTAAAAGGAGCAGTCGGAAGCACCCGGCACCGAGCAGCACCGACGCGGCCACCGCTGCCCCAAGGCAGATGCCGAGCGGGGACTCGCTCCGCGCGATGACGACCGACCCCGCCGCCGTGACCGCGAGCGCCGCGCAAAGGCCGACCAGCATTTTGGTCGAGCGGGTCGTCATCGGAGACGCGAGGGCCTTGGATGGGAGCAATGGGGTGCCTGCGCAGGGTGCAGCGGTTATGCCACGATCTCGGCTCCGGCGCGGGGCGGTAGCGCAATCCACGAAATCTCGCGGTGTGGCGCGTTCTTACCCGAGGTGCCCCGAACCTAGGCGCCCGCGGAGGCCCGCGGGCGGATGTTCGCCGAACGGACAGGTGTCCGCGGAAAACGAGGGTCAACGGCCTTGACCGGCCCCCCCTTCGTCACCAGAAAGACTCCACAGTTTCGCCCTACCTCGATAAGATGCGAGGTCGACCCAGCGGCGGATAGAGTCTGAAGATCCCGCATGTTCCCGGAAACGACGCCCGCTCTCGCCAACGTCTTGCATTGGGCATCACGCCCGACCGACGACGCCGAGACGCAACGCCTACTGCGGCGCCGGCTTCTCGTTTACGTGCGGATGGTCGCCATGCTCTTCGGGGGCCTCTATTTGCTGGGCGCAGTGTCGCTCCTCTGCCTCGCCCCCGGCCAATTCATCTCCGTTCATGCCCATCCCAGCAAGATCATCAATCTGGCGCTCACGTTGGGCGCCTTCGGGTTTGTCTTGTTTCTTCGGCGTGTCGCGCCGAGCGAGGGTGCCCTCCGCGCGCTCGATGGCGGTTTTGCGTTCACCATCGCCATCGCGATCGGGGTGGGGAGCGCCACGGCGCCGGCGGGATACCACTTCGAGGTCATCGCGCTCCTGGTGATGATTTTTCTGCTGGTGCTCCGCGCGGCGCTCGTGCCGAGCCGTCCCTCTTTTACGGCGATGGTCTCCATTGGATGCTCTTTGCCCATTCTCATCGGCGCCTATGTACAGCTCCAGGGCACTCCCATGCCCAACGAGTTCATGACGCCGGGCGTGATCGTGATGGCACTGTCGGCGTGGTGCGCCGTCGCCACCGCGGCGACGACGGTCGTCTCGCGGGTCATCTACGGCTTGGTGACGCAGGTCCGCGACGCCCAGCACCTCGGTCGCTATACGCTCGGCGCCAAGATCGGCGAAGGGGGGATGGGGGAAGTCTATCGCGCCGAGCACGCCATGCTGAGGCGCCCCACCGCCATCAAATTGCTATTGCCCGCAAAGGTGAGCGCATCGGCGCTCGAGCGGTTCGAGCGTGAAGTGCAGCTCACGAGCCGCCTCTCGCATCCCAACACCATCGCCATCTACGACTACGGTCGCACGCCCGACGGCATCTTCTACTACGCGATGGAGTACCTCGACGGCCTCTCGCTTGAATCGCTCCTGGCTTCCGACGGCGTGCAACCGTCCGGCCGCGTGGTGCACATCCTTCTTCAAGCGGCGGGAGCGCTGGCCGAGGCGCACGGCATCGGCCTCATCCATCGCGATATCAAACCCGCCAACATCATGTTGTGCGAACGCGGCGGCATGCCCGACGTCGTCAAGGTCCTCGACTTCGGCCTGGTGAAGAACCTCGACGCCGGTGAGGGCGACGTCGCCCTCACCAACACCAACGCCTTGACGGGGACGCCGCTCTATCTGGCCCCCGAGTCGATCATCCGGCCCGACAAGATCGACGCGCGCATCGACATCTACGCGCTCGGTGCCGTGGGGTACTTTCTCATCACCGGGACGCCGCCTTTCACGGGCCACAACGTGGTCGAGATCGCCGGCCATCACCTCCATACGACGCCCCTCTCGCCCTCGGCGCGTCTCGGTCGTGCCGTGCCGCCCAAGCTCGACGCGCTACTCGTCGCCTGCCTGGCCAAGGATCCCGAGGCGCGGCCGCGCGATGCACACGCGCTCCTCGTCGCGCTTCTCGAATGCGAGACGGAGAGCCCGTGGAGCGGGGGCGATGCCCGTGCGTGGTGGTCGAAATGGCATGAGGCACATTCGAACATTCCGGTCGCGCGCCACCCGACGCCCGTCAGCAATGCCCCGGGCGATTGCGTGACGTCGCTGTTTTCGGGATGACGCTTGACCGGAGATGATTGACAGGTGACCGAGGAGCGAGCGGACAACTCGGCCGCGCAACTGCCACGGACGGCTGTCACGCTCGCTCGAATGAGGTCACTGGACCTCGACGATCGACTCTGCGGCGACGTCGTCGTTCTGCGCGGGAGCGTGACGGGGCCGGCCGTCGAGCTGCGTGAGCGCGCCGCCCAGCGCCGCGAACTGGATCAACGTGCCGACAGCGAGCGCGAACCAGGTAGCGGTGAACAAACTGGGAAGCGCGTACCAACGAAGCGTTTTCATGATTGAGCCTCCGCGCTCTCTCTAAGCAGCGGCCGTGCCATCGTGCAGGCGGACCACGGCGTTGGCAGGGCGTGGCCCGTGGGTTCGCGAAGTCGCCTAGAAAATCGCCTACGGATGACTCCGGTCTCGTGCAAGAGGGGGGACCGCTCGGTCCCAGGTGCGGGACCCACGGTCCCAGCTGCGCGACCCGCGGTCCCCAGCTGCGCGACCCCGCCGACCCTCGAAGTCGGGCCCGTTCGACATGCGCGATTTGTCCTTGACGAAACTAATTCGTTAGTACTAACAGCTTAGTTGTGAATCATCCGCCGTCCCAAAGGCGACCGATGCTGACCCGAGCCGAATCGGAGATCATGCGGGTGCTCTGGGATCGCGATGGCGCCACCGTGCACGAGGTGGTGGAAGGTTTGCCCCGCGCTGTCGCGTACACCACGGCCCTGACGATCCTCCGGATTCTCGAGCAAAAGGGGTACGTCCGACACGAGCCCAATCCCGCCGGCGGTCGCGCCCACGTCTACCGTCCCGCGGTTGCCGCGTCGAAGACGCGCCAGTTGCACGTGCGCGATCTCATCGATCGCCTTTTTGGAGGGAGATCGGACCAGCTCGTCGTTGGCTTGCTCGACGACGAGAACCTCACTCGCGCCGAGCTCGAGCGATTGCGCAGCGCCATCGAAGCCCGCTTGAAAACGGACGGACCCAGTAAATCGAGGAAACGTGATGGTTGACTTGTGTCCGTGCACCCTCGGGTTGGGGATCATTCTCGCGTGGGCCGCTCTTCCGCTTTTCGTGAAATTGGCGCGCCGGGGCGATGGGGGCGATCCAGCCCTTTACTACCGCGCGCTCGTTTCAGCCTTGCTCATCGCCACGCTGATGTTCGTCTTGCCTTGGCTTCGTGACGCGACGGACGGGGCGTTGATGGAGGTGCGCACCTGGCGCCGCTCTTGGGTGGCGGTCGATTCGCTGCGGGTGGCCTCCGCCTGGGTCGAGCCCTTGGTGGGGCGAACGCCGTCGGCGTGGCCGGTGAGCCCGGTGGGCCGCGTCCTCTCGGTCGTCGCCGAAACGTATGCGGTCCTCGTGGCCATCGGGTTGGTGCGGTTCGCGGTCGCGCCGGCCAGGCTGGCGCGACTGTGCAAAGCCGCGTGGCCCGCGCCCGATCGGGTGCGCATCATCGCCCGCAGCCTCGCCGCCGAGCTCGGTATCGAAATGCCGGACCTCGTCGTGCTCGACGTGATCAACCTTCCGTTCACGACCGGCTTCTTCACGCCCATGGTGGTTTTGCCTCAGAGTCTCGTCGCCCGTGCTTCGTTCGAGCAGCTCGAGTTCGTGCTCCATCACGAGCTCGTCCACGTCGCGCGCGGCGATTTGCGTGCCTCGCTGGGGATCGGCCTCCTGCGCCAGCTTTTTGCGTTTCACCCTGCGGCGACGCCGCTGCTTTCGGAGATCGCGCTCGCCCGCGAGGCCAGCGTCGATGCTCGCGTCGCGGCGGACGCCCCGCTCCAATACGCCACGTTTCTGGTGGAGCTCGCCGAGCACGTCCGCGCGTCTCGACCGCTGCTCGCCACGTCGCTTCCCATGGCCGATGCCGCGCTCACGCGCCGCATCACGATGATTATTTCGCCCACTGCTTCCCCTTGCAAAGCCGAAGGGCGGCGCGCCCAGAGCATTCTTCTCGCAGCGGGGGCGTTCATGGTGGCAGGCGTCCTCTTGGCCCCACGATCGCTCGAAACCAAGGCCGCCGTCCCGGTGAGCCCTTGTCCGCGCGAGGTCTCGGGTGCCGTCGATGGGCGGGTCGACCGGCACGTCATCAGCAAAGTCGTCCAGGATCATTTTCCCGCGTTCAGGGCTTGCTACGAGCGGTTCCTCGACCCCAAGCGGACCGTACGAGCCGAAATGCACTTCACCATCGGGGCAACTGGAGTCGTCACCGGCGGACACGTGGATGCCATGGGGGCGCCGGCGCTCGGCAGCTGCATGGAGCCGGTCATGCTCCGTTTCATGTTTCCGCCACTCGAGGGTGGCGCGCAAACGGTCGACTATCCGATCGCCTTCGCTCCCGGATGACGAGTGTCTTGCAGCTGACTAGCGTCTGCTGCGAAGGTTCGATCGTATGACGTGGGCCCTTGCCTCATCGCTTGCGGCGGCTCTGCTCGGCACGCCTCCCACCCCTCACCTCAACGCGGCGCGCGTGGACAACGCGCCCTTGCTCGACGGAAAGCTCGACGACCCTGCCTGGTCCAAGGCCGAGGCTTCCACGGCTTTCTTGCAGAAGTTCCCCAACGAAGGCCAAGAGCCCACCGAGCGCACGACGATCCGCATCGTTTACGACGATGCCAATGTCTTCGTGGCCTTCGACTGCGAGCAGCGAAGCGTGCCGGTCGTGGAGCGGCTTACGCGGCGTGGTCGGCTCGTCGAATCCGACTGGGTCTCGGTGGCGATGGGGACGCGCGCCGACGGCAAGAGCGCGTTCGAGTTCCTCGTCAACGCTTCCGGCGTGCGGGTGGATGCGCTCCGATTCAACGACACCGAGAAGACGGAGGACCGCGACGAGAATTGGGAGGCTGAAACCGCCGTCCGGGAAGGGGGATGGTCGGCGGAGTTTCGCATCCCCCTGCACCTTCTGCGTTTTGCGAGCGCCCCCGAGCAGACCTGGGACCTGCAAGCGCGGCGCTACATCTCCGAGCTGCAGGAGACCGACGAGTGGGCGTTCTTCACGCGCAGCGCGGGGGGCGAGGTGTCGCACTACGGCAAGCTTCACGGCCTGCGCGGTCTCACGCCGCGCGCCCCGGTCGAGGTACGGCCCTTCGTGCTCGGAAAGATGGAACGGCGCGAGCATTCGTCGGAGCAGCTCGATAGCGGCACCCTTTTCGCGGCCAGCGCCGGCCTCGACCTCAAATGGCACCCTACCAACGACCTCACCCTCGATCTGGCGGTCAACCCCGACTTCGCTCAAGTCGAAGCCGATCAGCAGGTCTTGAACCTTTCCACTTTCGAAACGTACTTCCCGGAAAAGCGCCCCTTCTTTTTGGAGGGGGTGGACGTTTTCGCGACGCCGATCCAGTTGCTCTATACGCGCCGCATCGGACGCGCGCCGGGCGCCCCCCGCGTGCGCGACGTGCCGTTCGAACAGGTGGTCCGCCTGCCCACCGCGCGGACGATTTACGGCGCCAGCAAGCTCACCGGGCAGATCGCCAAGGGGTGGTCGGTCGGCACGCTGCAAGCCGTGACGGGCGAGGGGAAAGTCGACGTGGACGTCGAAGGCACGAGCCGCCGCCGCGTGGTCGAGCCCCTCACCGCGCATCAGGTGCTCCGTTTGAAGCGGGACATCGGCGACAACGGGCATGTGGGGGTCATGCTGACGGCGACGACCTACGCCGAGAAGAGCGGCGCCTACCCGCCCGTCCCAGCCAACGCCGACTCGCCGGTGGCGACGCAGCTCTGCCCCAATGCCGTCGATCCGACCAACCCGGTGCGATCCATCCGCCCCTCGTCGCGCTCCGGGCCGTCGCTGCTCGTCGCGCCGGGATCACGCTGCTTCAACAATGCCTACGTGGGGGGCCTCGATTGGCGATGGCGGTCCTCGAACGGTGATTTTGCGGCCGCGGGGCAGGTCGTCGGTTCCACTTTGCAGGGGGGGGCGCCGCGCCATGTGCCCGACGGGACGGTGATTCGCGAGCGGGACATCGGGACGGCCGTGTCTTTGTACGCGCGCAAGGAAGGCGGCGGTCATTGGCTCGGCGGACTCTACGGCGATTACTGGGGGCGGAAGTTCGACGTCAACGATCTCGGCTTTCTCAGCCGCGCCAACCAGTACCAGGGGCGCGCGGAGATCGAATACCGCGAGATGAATCGCACCGGGATTGCGCTCGAGGCGCACGCGCGGCTGCAATACATCCAGCGCTCGAACCTCGACGGTCTCGACCTCGGAGGTACGGCCCGTCTCGCATCCTGGGGCACGCTCACCAATTTCTGGAAGTACTACGCCGACGTCCATGCGCGCCGCAATTACTTCGACGACCGCGAGGTCGGCGATGGGACGGCGCTGCAGCGGGGAGGTTGGGTCGGTCACGAGCTCTGGTTCGAGACCGACCGCACCAAGAAGGTGAGCGCCGACCTCTGGACGGCGACCGACATTCTCGCCAATGGCAACGGGCTCGCGTTTTGGGTGGAGGGGGGCGTCATGTGGCGCATCGTCCCGCCCTTCGATCTGGCCATCCTTCCGACCACCAACTACACCACCGGCGAGTCGCGTTTTGTCGGCACCGGGCCCAGCGTCGGCACCACCGGCGCTCCCGGGGATTACATCTTCGGCAAGCTGACGGCGCGAAGCTTCGGCACCACGCTGCGTGCGACCTACACCTTCACGCCACGCCTTACTCTGCAGACCTACGCCCAGCTCCTCTTGGCATCGGGGCACTACACCGATTTTTCGATTTTTCAGGCTCCGGGCGCGGCTCCGGGGGCACAGGTGCGACTCGATGGACTTCGCCCCTACACTGGCGGTCTCCTCGAAAACCCCGATTTCATCGGTGGGGTCCTCAACTTGAACGTCGTGTTGCGCTGGGAGTACCGGCTCGGATCGACGGCCTATCTCGTCTACACCCGATCGCAGTCGCCCGACGTTTCTCTCGGATTGGGCGAGATTCCAGGGATTCGGTTTTCGACCGTGGGCAAGGCCCCGGCCGTCGACGTGATTCTTCTGAAGATCTCCTACTGGTGGAGCTGAGCGACTTCAGCCAGGCTAGGGCCCGGCCCCGTGAAGTCGCCCCCCCCCACCCCTTCCAGCCTCGTCGCGGCCGCCACTGCGACGTCGATCGTCGCCATCGCCCAGCAGGTCATGGGTCGGGCAACGCGCGACGCGCTCTTTCTTTCCACCTTTCCGGTGCAGCAACTGCCGACCATGATGATCGGGGCGTCAGCGGCTTCGCTCGTGGCCGCCATCTACATCGGGCGGCTCATGACACGCCTCTCGCCGGCGCGGGTCATCCCTTGGCTCTTCGGGACGAGCGGTCTTCTCTTGGCGGCGGAATGGGGGCTTTCGACGGCGGCGCCTCGACCCCTGGCCATCATCATCTATCTGCACTGGGCAGTCTTCGGTGGAACGCTGGTCTCCACGTTCTGGTCCGTCATCAACGAGCGGTTCGATCCGCGCGCCGCCAAACGTTACGTCGGGTGGATCGCCAGCGGTGGCACGGCCGGGGGCATTCTGGGAGGTGTGGCCGCGTTCGGAGCCGCGCGATCCATCGGTCTGCATGAAACACTCCTCGTGCTGTCCGGGATGCACCTCGTGTGCGGCGCCCTTTCGATCCGACTCGGACAAGGTAAGCGAGGGGCCCGCCGCTCCCCTGCGCCCTCCGGAGCGACCGTTCCCTCCGCGCTGGGCGTGCTCCGCGAGGTCGGGTACCTGCGCAATCTGGCGGTCCTGGTGGCCACCGTGTCCGCCATGGAGGCGCTCGCCGACTACGCGCTCAACGCGCAAGCCGCCGCCCGATGGGACCGCGGCGCCGAGCTCATGTCGTTCTTTTCGCTGTTTCACATGATGGTCTCGGTCATCACGTTTCTTTTGCAGGTCTTGGTGGGCCGGCTCGCCTTGGAAAGGCTGGGATTGGTGGGCGCGATGGCCACCCTTCCGCTTTTTGCCATCGGCGGGTCGGGCGTGGCGGCGCTGGTGCCGCGTCTGTGGACGGCGGTGGCCCTGCGCGGAGCCATGGCCGCGCTCGGCAATTCCTTCTACCGCAGCGGCTACGAGCTCCTTTTCGGTCCGCTGCCGCTCGAGAAAAAGCGTCCCACCAAGACCGTCATCGATGTCGGCTTCGATCGCCTGGGGACGGCGCTCGGCAGCGGCTTTGCTCTTTCGATGATCGCCCTCTTGCCGAGTCTGTTGCCGGGGGCTTTGTTCGTTGCCGTCCTGGGACTCGCCGTTTTTTCCATCCTCGTCACGCGCCGGCTGCAAACGGGGTACGTGCGGCTCCTCGAGGAAAACCTCACCGTGGCGCCTGCGCTACAGGGGCGCGCGCGCCCCGAGCTCGGCCTTTCTCAGACGTTCGGGCGCATGGACCGCACGGAGCTCATGAAGGAGATCGCGTCGCTGCGCCGCGAGAACCTGCTCGTGTCGGGCGAGATGACGTCTGCTTTCGCTTGGTTCGACGTGCCGGAGACGGCGTCGGCTCCTCCCGCGGCGGGCTCGATGCCGACGCCGCCGTCGTTGCGGCAGCTCGAATCGTCACCGCCGGAAGCAGTCACGCCCGGGGGCGACCACCTCAGTGTGCAGACGTCGGTGCTGCTCTCGGGCGACATCCCCCGCATTCGGACCGTTCTCGAAGGGCCGTCGTTCGATCCGCGGCTGGCCGCGCACGCCATCGTGCTCTTGGCCAACGACAAGATTCAAAGAGATGCCGTGCGAGCGCTGCGCACGATCGCCAACCGCATCACCGGCCAGCTGGCGGACGCGCTCCTCGACCGCACCGCGCCGCCCCACGTTCGCCGTCGGGTCGCGCGCGTGATGTCCGGTTGCACTTCGCAGCGCGCGGTCGACGGACTCGTGGAAGGGCTACGCGACGACAGTTTCGAGGTCCGTTACCAGTGCGGCCTCACGCTGCTCAAGATCACGCAGGAAGCTCGCAATTTGACGGTATCGAAGGAGAGCGCGCTGGCCGCCGTCAAGCGTGAGGTCGATCTCGATCAGAAGCTCTGGCAACACCAGCCGCCCCTCGGCGCGGTCGACGAGGAGGGAGACGCGCCGCTCGTGGATGGCTTCCTCCGCGATCGGACGAGCCGCAGCCTTCAGCACGTCTTCAGTATCTTGGCACTCGTGTTCGAGCGTGAGCCGATGCGCCTCGCGCTGACGGCGCTTTCGGGAGACGACGAAAATCTGCGCGGCACGGCGCTCGAGTACCTCGACGAGGTGCTCCCGAGCGAGGTCAAAGCGTCGCTCTGGCCGTACGTGAGCCCGCCCAAGGGCAAAGACAAAGCTCGCGCCAGCGGAAGCGCTCCCGAATTGAAGTAAAAAGGGCGCACGGTCCGAGCTTCTGCAATCGGAGGTAGAGGCGCGCGCGGCACGGACATCCGTCCGCTTGTCCGCGGACGAGAGGTTGGGCGCGGTCGCCCGCGACGTCGCATCGTCGCGTGATTCCGCCAGCCTTCACGGAGTGGCTCGCCAGTTACCGGTGGCACGTTTCGTGGAAGATGCGGCGTCGCATGAATCAGAAGGAGGACGCATGGGTTCCGCAACGATCGACAGGACCACGTTGGGCATCATCGCGCTGACCGCGCTCGGAGCCAGCATCGGCGCCGTGGGCTGCAAGGCCGCAGTCGCCGACACCAAGCACAAGAACGACGACCCGGCGGCCAAAATCGAAACGGTCGCCGTCGCCGAGCGCGAAGTGCCGCGGTTTCTCACGTTGACCGGCACCCTGATGGCCAACCAGAAGGCCGATGTCGCCGCCGACACGATGGGCAAGGTTCAGCGCACGTACATCGAGCGCGGTTCGTTCGTCGGCAAGGGTGAGCTCCTCGCCATCGTCGACGCCCGCTCCGCCGCCCTCACGCAGGCCGAGGCGAGCGCCGAGGCGCGCGCCGCGAAGGTCCGCAGTGAGCAGGCCAAGGCCGACTGCGAACGGTCCGGCAAGCTTTTCCAGGAGGGATCGATCTCCAAGGCCGAATACGAGCGCCAGGGTGCGCAGTGCGAGGCGTCGCAATGGTCGAACCGGGCCGCCGAGGCGCGCGCGGGTCAAGCCGGCAGAGCGCTCGGTGACTCCAGCATCCGCGCCCCGTTCTCGGGCATCGTGATGGAGCGCCTCGTCACGGCCGGAGAGTACGTTCGGCCCGACACGCGCGTCGTCACGCTGGTCGACATCGACAAGCTGCGCCTCGAGCTCACCGTCCCCGAATCAGCGGTGGGAAGCGTGGCCGAAGGTCAGACGGTGAGCTTCCGGCTGGCGAGCTTCGGCGACCGCGAGTTCCCCGCCCGCATCCAGTACGTGGGACCGGCCGTGCGTCGCGCCAGCCGCGACCTCGTGGTGGAAGCGATCCTCGACAACGCCGACCACAAACTGCGCCCCGGGATGTTCGCCGCAGCCAAGGTCGAGCTCGGCACTGCCAGCACGCCGGTCGTCCCGCTGACGGCGCTGCGCGAAGAAGGCTCGGCGCGTCGCGTCTTCGTCGTCAATCGCGACAAGCACCTCGAAGAGCGGGTCGTCGAAGCGGGGGATCAGATGGGCGACGTGGTGGCCATCGTCCATGGCGTCACTTCCGGAGAACGCGTGGTGAAAATCGCCGCCAGCGACGTGCGCGACGGGCTGCGCGTCGAGTAACGCGCCCACGACTATCCAGATTCTTTTTTTCAAGGGAGATCGAACCATGCAATGGCTCGCCAAAATCAGCGTCAAACGCCCGGTCTTTGCGACGGTGCTCATTCTCTTCATCACCGTCATCGGAGCCGTCGGCTACTTCCAGCTCGGCATCGACAGGTTCCCCAAGGTCGATTTTCCCACCGTCGCCGTGGTGACGCGCCTGCCCGGCGCCGCGCCGAGCGAAGTGGAGACGGAGATCACCGACAAGATCGAAGAAGCCGTCAATACCATCAGCGGCATCGACGAGCTTCGTTCGACTTCGAGCGAAGGCGTGTCGCAAGTCTTCATCAGCTTCACGCTCGACAAGGACGTCGACGTGGCGGCAGAAGAGGTGCGCGATCACGTAGGGCGCATCGTTCCGATGCTACCGAAGGACATCGATGCGCCGGTCATCTCCAAGATGGACCCCGACGCGACCCCCGTCCTCTACGTGTCAGTCAACGCCGACAAGCCGATCCGCGAGGTCACCGAGGTGGCCGATCGTCAGATCCGCCGCCAGATCGAGAACGTGCCGGGCGTGGGACAGGTGCTGCTCCTCGGCGGCACCAAGCGCCAGATCAACGTCTGGCTCGATCCCATCAAGCTGCGCGCCGCCGGGCTCAGCGCGGCCGACGTGCAGCGCGCCATTGGCCAGGGGAACCTCACTTCGCCGGGCGGCCACGTCGATACCGGTCCCGAGCAGCTGACGCTCCGCATTCATGGCCGTGTCGAGAGCGCTGCCGAGATGGCCGCCCTCATCGTAGCCCAGAAGGACGGTCACCCCCTGCGCATCGAGGACCTCGGCCACGTCGAGGACGGCAAGGAAGAGGCCGAGACCGCCGCGCTTCGTGACGGCGTCCCGGCGGTGCTCCTTTCGATCCGCAAACAGTCGGGCTCCAACACCGTCGCCGTCGTCGACCAGGTGCGCGAGCGCATGACGGAGATCAAAGGGTCGCTTCCCGCCGGTTACTCGCTCAGCGTCGTCCGCGACAATTCCGGCACCATCCGCACCAGCATCGACGCGGTGAAGGAGCACCTCGTGCTCGGCGGTCTCTTCGCCGCCGCCGTGGTGCTGATTTTCTTGGGCAACCTCCGCAGCACCATCATCGCCGCCATCGCCATCCCGGTCTCGATCGTCGGAACCTTCGCCCTCATGTGGGTGGAGGGCTTCACCCTCGACACCATCACCTTGCTGGCGCTCGCCCTCGCGGTGGGGATCGTCATCGACGACGCCATCGTCGTCTTGGAGAACATCCACCGTTTCATCCACGAAAAAGGGTACAAGCCGTTCCCCGCCGCCATCCTCGCCACCAAGGAAATCGGGCTCGCCGTTCTGGCGACGACGCTCTCGCTCATCGCGGTGTTTCTTCCCGTCGCCTTCATGGGAGGCATCGTGGGGCGCTTTCTGAAGAGCTTCGGCCTCACCATGGCGTTTGCCATCGGCGTGTCGCTCTTGGTCAGCTTCACCCTGACGCCCATGCTCTCCGCGCGCTGGATGAAGGTCCGCCGCCCGGTGCGCCACGACGGCGAGGGCAAAGGTGCCGAAGAGAAGCCGCTCCTCGAGCGCCTCGTCGATGTGGTCTACCTTCCCATCGAGCGCGCTTACATGGCTGCCCTCGCCTGGGTGATGCGACGGCGCTGGGTGGCGGTCGTGGCGTCGGTGGCCACCCTCGCCTCGGTGGTACCCCTCATGAAGATCGTTCCCAAGGGCTTCTTGCCGAAGAGCGACGAAGCGCAGCTCGAGGTCCAGCTGCGCGCTCCAGAAGGGACGAGCCTCGAGTCCACCAAGATTCTCGGCGAGCGTGTCGCGCGCGAAGTGCGCGGTCTGGATGGCGTCGCGTCGACCCTGGTGACCATCGGCGACACCGAGCAGCGCACGCCGAACTTCGCCCGCGTCTACGTGAAGCTCACCGAGCCCGCCGAGCGCCAGCTGAACCAGGACCAGATGATGGACGTCATCCGCCGTGAGATCCTCAGCAAGCAGCCCAAGGAGCTGCGTGTCAAGGCCTCGGAGGTCGCGCTCTTCTCGGGCGGCCCCGCGCAAGCGACGATCACCTACGTCATGAGCGGCCCCGATCTCGACCGACTCTCCGAGTACGCCGAGAAGGCGCAAACTGGGCTCGCCAAGGTTCCCGGCGCGGTCGACGTGGACAGCACGCTCGTCAGTGGCAAGCCCGAGATCGCCGTGCACATCAACCGCGACAAGGCCGCCGACCTCGGCGTCCAAGTGGCCGACGTCGCGAGCGCGCTCCGACTTCTCGTGGGGGGCGTCAAGGTGTCCACCTACGAAGAGAAGGGCGAGCAATACGAGGTGCACATCCGCGCCGACCAGGCCTACCGCGCCAACGTCGAGGGGCTTTCGCTACTCACCGTTCCTTCGGCGCGTCTCGGCTCCGTGCCTCTGCTCGACGTCGTCGAGCTGAGCCGCTCCACCGGGCCTTCGGAGATCAACCGCTTGAACCGCCGCCGGCAGGTGACGCTGCTCGCCAACGTCGCTCCCGAAGCTTCGGAGAGCGCGGTCACCGATGGACTGAAGAAGGTCCTCACCGATCTCGAGCTTCCCGCCGGGTACACGGCGCAGCCCATCGGCCGCTCCAAGGAGATGGGGCGCGCGGCCCAAGGCTTCCTCGTGGCCTTCGGGCTCTCCTTCGTCTTCATGTACCTCATCCTCGCGGCGCAGCTCGAATCGTGGCTCCACCCCATCACCATCCTCCTCTGCCTCCCGCTGACGCTGCCTTTCGCGCTGGTATCGCTGCTCCTCTTCAAGCAGGCGCTCGACATCTACTCGATGCTCGGCATCCTGGTGCTCTTCGGTGTGGTCAAGAAAAACTCGATTCTCCAGATCGACCACACCAACCAGCTGCGCGCCGCGGGCATGGAGCGGCTTCCCGCGATTCTCGCCGCCAACCGCGATCGCCTTCGCCCCATCCTCATGACCACCCTCGCCTTCGTGGCCGGCATGGCGCCGTTGCTGATGTCGACGGGCATCGGAGCTGGGTTCAACCGCGCCACCGCTGGCGTGGTGGTCGGTGGTCAGTCGCTGTCCCTCGTGCTCACGCTCCTCGTGACACCCGTGGCGTATTCGCTGTTCGACGACGCGCGGCTCTGGCTGGCGCGCCGCTTCGGGCGGAGTGCCGACACCGACGATGGGTCGGACGAGATCGATACGATTGACGCCGTCCTCGAGCCAGTGGCGTGAGTGAGCCATTCCCCCGTTACCCTCTCCCTCCGGAGTCCACTCATGAACCGAACGTTCCGCATGACGACATCGCGCATCCTTGGCTCCCTCGCCTTCGGAGCGACCCTTCTCACCGCCGCGGCCGCGCATGCGGCTCCGGCCATGGTCCCCCCCACCGCTCCCCCCGCCGCTCCCCCGACCGGAAGCGACAGTGAAGCGGCGACGCTCCAAAGCAAGCTCGCGAGCGTGCTGGGAAGGCCGGGGGGGCTCACCTCGGCCGTGGTGGCCACTCGCGCCGAGGCAACGAGCTTCGACGTCCAATCGAAGCGAGAGGACCTCGACGCGGCCGCTGCGCTGGTCGATCAGGCGCTGGTCGCGTACTTTCCGAGGCTCTCGGTCACCGGACGCTACACGCGGCTGTCACCCATCGACCCGCCCTCCCTCGGCAATTCGGTGGTGACGCCTCGCGACGTGGGACCCGGGCCGATCCCTCCCGGCACCCCGCTCGTCAACGTGCCGTTCGTGTTCCCGGTGCTGCTCAACCAGACGTTGCTCCAGGCAACGCTGAACGTCCCCCTCTCCGACTACCTCTTGCGCATCCCGCAAGCGTACGCCGCAGCGACGCAAAACGAAAAGGTCGCGGCCCTGTCGGAAAACGCCACTCGCCTCAAAGTCGCAACCGATGGCAAGGTCGTCTACTACACCTGGGTGCGCGCCAAGCTGCAGGAAGTGGTGGCCGATCAGGCGCTCTTGCAGGCCAGGGCGCACCTCGTCGATGCGCAACACGCCTTCGATGCCGGCACCATTTCGAAAGCCGACGTGCTGCGCATCGAATCGCAGGTGGCAGCGAGCCGCCTCCTCGTCGAGCGCGCCAAGAGCATGGCGGAGATCACCGAAACGCAGATCCGCGTGGCCATGCACGACACCGCGCCGCTGTCGTACGAAGTCGGCGAAGCGATCGATGGCGAGGCCCCGCGCGTGCCGGGTGCCGACAACCTCGCTGCGTTGTGGACCGAGGCCGGCGCCACGCGCCTCGAGATCAAGACGCTCGAGCAAACGTCCAATGCTCTCCGCGAGCAGGCCAAGGTGGCCCGCGCCGGCAACCTCCCGCGCATCGACGCCTTTGGCGACATCATCTACGCCAATCCGAATCAGCGCATCTTCCCGCTACAAGACGCCTTCAAAGCGACATGGGACGTCGGCGTGCAACTCACCTATTCGCCCAATGACATTGCCCTGGCCGGTGCGTCCAGCCGCAACCTGAACGCGCGCGCGGCCAGCTTCGCCGCGCAGAAGCAGGCCCTCGAGGACGGCATTCGGGTCGAGGTCACCCAGACCCGCAATGCGCTGCGCGAAGCGCTCGCCGCGGTGGAAAGCACGACGCAGGGGCTGGTCGCCGCCGAGGAGTCGTACCGCGTGCGACGTTCGCTCTTTCGCAACGGCCGCGCCACCGGCGTGGAGCTCACCGACGCCGAGACCGAGCTGACGCGCTCCCGTCTGGAGTCGATCAACGCTCGCGTCGACGTGCGCGTCGCCCAGGTGCGCCTCGAGCACGCGCTGGGACGCGACGTGGCGCGCGGCAACCGCTAACCGTCGAGCATGACATGGCCCTCGGCCTCACCCGTGGGCGTGCCGTGATCTCGAGGCGTGCGGACAGGCGGATGTTTCAGAAGCTTCCGGCCAGCGAGATTCCGGCGAAGCCCGGCCCGATCATGGGTCGGGCCGTCGCGTGCTGGGAGGACGCACTGTTGGTGTCCCCGGAAGGGCTCGACAACAGGTACCAGAGCAGACCTCCACCGGCGGCCGCAACACCGACGCCCAGCAGCGCGCCTCCGAGCACCTGCTGGCTTCGGCCTGCGTTACCCTCCTCGGCAAGAGTGCCGTTGGTACAGCTGTGCGTTGGGCACTCCTTTTCCACGTCGTTCACTTTCTTGATGCCGCCCGCCAGCACGACCGCGCCCACCACGGCCAGCACACCCCCGCCACCGGCCAAAATGAGAGGGGCCACGCTGCGTGAAGGGGTGGCGTCGCTCGACGGCTGAGGGACAGCCGCTGGACTCGCCGCGGGAGCGGGAGGAGGTGGCGTCGGCGGTTGCGCGCTCGACGGGGGCGCCGCACTCGCCGGAGCAGCGGGCGCGGCCGGGGGCGCCGTCGCCGGCACCATCTGCGATTTCAGGTTCTCGATGCGTCGTCGGATCTGGTCGGCGTCGGGCGCGTCGGGCTTGCGTTGCAGGTAGGTTTCGAGCGCGTTCACCGCTTCGGGGCGGTCTCCCTTGAGCTCATAGGCGCGTGCGAGATTGAGGAGAAGCGCGTGCGCCGAGCAGTCCCGCCGGTACGCGTCCCGCCAATAGGTGATGGCGGTGGAGTAGTCGGCCTCATTGAAGGAGCCTTGGCCCGCCGCGAAGGCGCCCTGGGCGGCCTTGCGGTCGGCCTCCGTGGCAACGGTCGTACAAGGAGGGAAAGACGTCTTGGAATCCGCGCTAAGGGCTCCAGCCGAGCTTGATAAAATCGTCCCCGCCGCGAGCAAGCCTCTGAGGGACCTTCCCATGTCGACCCTCCGACCCTTATAGATGTCCACGTTCGGGCCAGCATAGAGCCACTGCATCGGTTCTCCAAACTCTTACAAGGCCAGGCACGGAGGCGGCAGGAACGCTCCGATCGCTCGACGCAACGGCGCTCGAGGGTCTGCTAACGCCTCACTCTTCCAAATCGCTCGGCCGGCTGCGCTCGGGTTCGCCCACGGCCACCCTGCCCCAGACGTAGGCGATGCGCCGTTTGAAGGTCGTGTTCCCGTCGCCGCCGAAGACGAGGAGATCGCGACCGACGTGGTCGGTCTTGACCACCGACATCCACCAACCGGACGACGCGAATCCGACGAAAATCGGCCCCTCGGCGCCCGAATCGCCGGCCGGGCGCTCCCGCACGACGGCCGCGCCGCATTCGGAATGAGGACTCCGTTTGACGCAACCCGCCACGACCATGAGCTCCTCGTTTCCGACGGGGTGCCAATTCCAAATGCGGTCGACGCGAAATGCTTGATCGCCCGCGAGCTCGGGGGGAGCGTTGGCTTTGATCGTCTGCGCGATTTTCGCGGCAAACGCGTGGTCGTAGCGGCGCGATTCGAGCGGTTTCCCGCGCGTCACGCTGAGCTTGATCTCGGCGCGGTTCGCTTCGCCCGCGCAACAGCGGGCGCCGAGATCGGGGCGGCGCGAGATCGGCGCGATGGCCAAGGCGTTGGCGCATCGACCTACGAGCTCGCCGGCATCCGAGTTGCCGCCGCGAGCGACGCCGGGGTGAGGACCTGGTCCGCGCCGCCAGGTGCTGGCCGTCCATTCCCAAGGGCCGCCGTGCATGTCGTGGACGCTGAAGCCGCTGCGGCAAGCGACGCGCAGGCCGCTCGGGGCGAGTCGTCCGGATTGCCCCATCACGCATTCGGCTGCGCGGTACGTCTCGCCGTACTCGTAGGTGGTGTTGCTCGGCCCTTTGCAGGCGCGCTCCCATTCGAGCTCGGTGCAAAGCCGCTTGTCGTGCCCCGCGCAAAGTCCGCCGGCTTCGTCCCGGTTCATGCCCGTCTTGGGAATGGCGCCCCCTTCGTTGGGGTAGGCGAATTCGTCGATGTAGAACCCGGCGAGCTCGATGGATTCGCCGGGCAGCTCTTCATCCGCGATGCGAGGCGTGCGGTCCTTGACCGTCCCCGCCACCAGCGTTCCCGGCGGGATCCAGATCATGCCTTTGCGCAAAGGAACGCGTTCACCGCCGTCCGCCACCAGGGTGAGGGGCCACACGAACGTGCTCCCACTCGCCGATGCGCTGGCCATCGGTGCCCCTCCTCCGTCGCGGAGACCAGCGTCTTTGCCACGGGCGCATCCGAGCAGCGAAAGAGCGCACGCCGTTGCGATCGCGCTTCGGTACGCAGCCCGAAGAGCGCACACCGCTAGCTCGGCTCTCCCCGCTCCTCGCGTTCACGCAGACCGAGCTCCTTCATCTTGAGCTGAAGTCCCTTGCGCGAGATCTTCAAAAGGCGCGCGGCGTGGGTCACGTTGCCGCCGGTCTGGTCGAGTGCGCGCACGATGAGCTCGCGTTCGAGCCGGCTCATGGCAGCTTTGACTTGCTCTTTCAGCCCATCCACCAAAATCCCGTCTTTGGCGTCGCCGGTCTGGACGGGGATGGCCTGACGCGGACTCTCGGGCACGCCTTCCCGCACCTCGACCGGAAGATCGATGACGCGTACGTGCTGCGTGTCGCAGAAGAGAATGGCCCGCTCGAGCACGTTCTCCAGCTCGCGGATGTTGCCCGGCCAGGCGTACGAAATCAGACGATCCATCGCATCTGGTTCAATTCCGGACACGTGCTTTTTCAACCGGGCGTTGAATTTGTCTACGAAATGCGCGCCGAGGAGAGGAATGTCGCTGACGCGCTCGTGCAGCGCGGGCAGCGCGATGGGAACGACGTTGAGCCGGTAGTAGAGGTCCTCGCGAAACGTTCCGGCCGCGATCTCGCGCTTCAAGTCGCGGTTGGTCGCCGCGACCAGGCGCACATCGACGCGGATGGTCTTGATGCCGCCCACGCGCTCGAACTCGCTTTCCTGCAGAACGCGCAGGAGCTTCACCTGCATCTCCACGGGGATCTCCGCGATCTCGTCGAGAAAGAGGGTTCCCCCCGAGGCGAGCTCGAAGCGCCCCGGCTTGGAAGTAACGGCCCCGGTGAAGGCACCGCGCTCGTAGCCGAAGAGCTCCGACTCCATCAAATCCTTGGGGATGGCGGCGCAGTTGACCTTGATGAACGGCCTTTCTTTGCGCGATGAATTTTCGTGCAGCGCGCGCGCCACGAGCTCTTTGCCCGTTCCGCTTTCCCCCGTGATGAGGACCGTGGTCGGCGTGTTCGCGACCCGCTCGAGGATGGTGTAGATGCCAATGATGGCTTCGCTCTCGCCGATGATACCGAAGCGGGCGCCGGCCCCTTCGCGCGGCTCCTCGCGGGTGGCCTCGGTCTCCGCCAGATCGCGCGTCCGCAGCGCTTTCTTGACGATGGTGCGCACCTCCGCCTGATCGAAAGGCTTGGTGATGTAGTCGAAGGCGCCGGTCTTCAGCGCTTCGACGGCGTTGTCGACCGTGCCGTGCGCCGTCAAGATGACGACCGGCAGCTGCGGGTCACCGCGCAGCGCTTGGCGAAGCAGCTCCAGCCCATCCATCTTGGGCATCCGCAGATCGGTGATCACGAGATCGATGTGATGCTCGCGCAGCACGGCGAGTCCGGCCTCTCCGTCAGGCGCTGTGTGCACCTCGTAGCCGTCCCGCGACAGCTGAGCGGCGAGCACGCGACGCAAGTTGGCCTCGTCGTCGACGACGAGGATTTGCTTCTTTTCCGGGAGCATCATGGTGGGGGAGGGATCCGGCTCTTCCACCCTCTATCACGACTGCGACCGGGGCCCATCGCCGGGCCGCTCAGCGCGTCCATCGACCCCCCGAGCGCGACGAGCACGCACCGATAGCGACCGGCGTGCCGGAATGCACGATTTCTCGACCGAAGTCAGCGCCAACCGAAGTTAGGCGCCGTCGCGGGGCGCGACGGCAAGAAAACACAAAAGGCGACCTAGAACACCGAACGGGAACCGTCCGGTGTTCTAGCTTCGTCGCGAGGCACGACGAGCCACGTACGCGGCGCGCCGGTGAAACTTACTTCTTCTTCTTCGCCGGAGCGGCCTTCTTCTTCTCGGCCTTGGTGGGCTCGGGCGGCGGCGGCGGTGCCGGTGCCGCAGCAGGCGGCGGGGGCGGTGCCGGTTCCGGGGTTGCCGCGGGGGCCGGCGGCGGCGGCGGCTCGGGAGCAGCAGCCGGAGTCGCGGGGGCTTCACTAGCAGGAGCGGCCGAAGCAGCAGCGCTCGGGTCAGCCGGGGGGGGCGTCTCGCTCGACCCACCACCGCAGGCCGCGATCGCAGTGGCGACTGCTAGCGGCGCGAAGAGCACAACGGATTTCCAGGTAGACATGACTCGTAACCTCCGCGCCCGGCTGGTAATGGGAACGGACAAAAACTTCAAGTAAAAGCAGCTGCGCCCGTCGCGATGCGCATCGTCGCGCGCGCGCGATGCCGCCCTCCTGCGCGCCGATCCGTTGGCGATGGATGCCTCGTAATCAGCTGAATTTACTCAGTTTTGCTGGGCATCTTACGTTGGATCCATTGGCGGCTTGTCGCGCGTCGAACCGCGCGCGCTCTCCAATCGAATTTTTGAGCGCGGACGCGACGCGAGCCCGCGATTCGCAGCGGCGCGGCACGACAGCCGCGGGGATTGCAAAGTTTCGTCTTCGTGTCGCGTGTTTTCGTCCCAAGCGACGTCAACGCGGCCGAATCGAAACGCGCCGCGGGTTGCGCCACTGCCGCCCGACCTCTCGTGGTAGCGTGCGCGCCGCCGAGGGCGACCCCTTCGGCCGACATCAACCCCATTCTTCAGGTCGATTCAACCATGCGCAAACTACGCTTTCCGGTATTCGCATTCATCATCGGTCTTGGCGCCATCGGCTGCAGCAGTACCCCGGACCCAGACAACGGCACGAGCGGCCGTGGCGGTAGTGGGGGGGCCACCGGAGGCACCGGAGGCAGCACAGGCGGCTCCGGGGGCAGCGGCGCAGGCACGGCGGGCGACTCCGGCTGCCCGACGTTCGATTACACGAACTACAACCCCACCACCACACCGACGCTGAAGAAGGATATCGCGCCGCTCTTCGGGATCTCGTGTGCGCTGAGCTCCTCGTGCCACGCGGACGGCAGCATGCATCATCCGAACCTCGGCCTCTCGCCGTTCTTGCTCGACGCCGGCCCGAGCGACGCCATGCTGATGGCGATCCTCGCCGAGGTGAAAAAGCCCTCGGTCGAGGTGGCAGCGCGCAGCATCGTCGTGCCCGGTAAGCCCGAGGACAGCTACATGATGAACAAGGTCGAAGGCAACAACAACTGTTCGGGTTTCGTTTGCATGGGACCGGACAAGTGCGGGATTCAGATGCCCGATCCGAGCACGCCCCTCGAGAAGGCCCAGGTCGAATTGCTTCGCGCCTGGATCAAGAAGGGCACGCCGATGTAGGGTCGAACCGGTGTCGCGCCGGTCGTCGGCGCAAACGCGTGCGCGAGCGATTGCCACGGTGAGGCGCGTGTCTTGATTGGCCGGTTGACGGGGACCGTTGCGGAAGAAGAAGCCGACGGCACGTTCGTGCTCGACGTCGGTGGTGTGGGGTACGAGGTGCTGGCGCCGCTCGGCACGCTCGGCCGAGCGAAGGGGCATGCCACCGCGAGCGGCGAGCTGACATTTTACGTACACACGCACGTGCGCGAGGATGCGCTGTCGCTTTTTGGCTTCGCGACGCCCGAGGACAAGGCGGCATTCCGCATCTTGATTTCGATCTCCAACGTCGGACCCAAGATGGCGCTGTCGCTGCTTTCGGCGATGACCGCGCAAGACCTGGCGCGCATCGTCGGGGGCAAAGAGCTGAGCAAGCTGGTGGCCATCCCCGGAATCGGAAAAAAAACGGCAGAGAGACTTTTGCTCGAGCTAAAAGACAAGCTCGCGCCGGTCCCCCGCGCGCTCGTGGGGGACAAGCGCGGACAGGTGCCGCATGGCCCGGGCCCATCGAATGCCGAGCTCCTTGCGAGCGCCCTCACCCGCATGGGCTATCGTCCCGCCGAAGCCGATCGGGCCATCTTGCACCTCGGCGGCCGCCTCGATAGCGAGCCCGTTCAAATCCTCGTTCGCGAGGCGCTGGCGCTCCTGGCGCGGTAGTGCGGCTCGGCCGAGGGTTTTCTCCTTCCTTGACCCGCACTCTGGTACATAGATAATCACGAAGACTTACAGGGCATCGCGCGCCCGCGGATCCACTGGGTAGGTTCCGCCGAGTCGCAAGCTTCGCTGTACCCCCGTGGATTTTGTGGAGACGAGTCCGTTGGTCGAGGAGGCCCCCCGGTGATCACCTGTCCCAAGTGCTCGAAAGAGAACCAGGACCATTACAAGTTTTGTCTGGGATGTGGGGCCGAGCTCCCGCGCGACGTCGCGCCGAAAGCTTTTTCACCGCAGACACCGCCGCATGGAATTCGTCCGTTCCAGGGCGGAGCGTCCGGTGCCGCGCCCCTTCCAACAGCCGCGGCCGCGCCGGCAGCACCTCCGCGCCCGCCCGCTGCAGCGCCCGCCGCAGCGGGTGCTCCGTGTCCGCAATGCGGGCATGTCAATGCGACGAGCAACAAGTTCTGCGCGTCATGCGGCTACAACATGAGCCTGCTCTCCGGAGCGCCCCCTGCAGTGGCGCCGGCGGCGGCGGCGGCTGCTGCTCCCGCGGGGGGCCTCGGTCAAGTCGTGTTGACCGCGCTCCGCGCCGACGGCACCGAGGCCGGGACTTTCGCGCTCCCCGGACAAGTCGTTTCCATCGGTCGTGACGCGGGGGGCATCTTTGCCGGTGACAGTTACCTCTCGCCGCGGCACGCGACCTTCACCACGCGCGGCTCCAAGGTCTTCGTGAAGGACGAGCTTTCGCTCAATGGCGTCTACGTCAAGCTCACGCCCGAGCAGCCCGTCGAGCTGCAATCGGGCGACGTGTTCCGCATCGGGCAAGAGATCATTCGCTTCGAGCTGCTCGTGCCGCCACAAGCATCCCCCGACGGCGTCGAACGCCTCGGCAGCCCGTCCAAGGGCTACGTCGGCCGCATTTCGCTTTTGACCGGTCGCGACACGACGGGCAATGCCTATCCCGTGCCGGAGCACGGCCTGCACATCGGTCGTGAGCGCGGCGATATCCTCTTTCCGGAAGACGGGTACGTCTCCGGTCTGCACTGCCTCATCGGCTGGGATCAGAACCGCGCCTACCTCACCGATCTCGGCAGCTCCAACGGCACTTTCGCGCGCCTCTATGCCGACCGTGAAGTTCGCAACAACGACGTGCTGCTGATGGGGCAGCAGCTGTTCCGAGTCAATTTCTGACCGGCCGCTTGATCGTCGTTTCACCATGACGGCCCCTCGTCCACCGATCCGAGTCGTCGCGGCGGTCATCGCCGAAGGGGGCCGCTATCTCATCACGCAGCGACGCCCCACCGCCGTCTTGCCGCTTCTCTGGGAGTTCCCGGGCGGTCGCGTGGAAGCGGGTGAGAGCGACGCCGACGCGCTCAAGCGCGAGGTACATCACCGCCTGTCGGTAGCCATCGAGGTGGGGCAGCTCATCTCCTTCGTGAGCCATCCGTACGAGCACTACGTCGTCGATCTTCATCTTTACGACTGCCACGTCGTCGCCGGGCAGCTGCGCGCCGTCAACGTGAACGCCTTTCGCTGGGTTACGAGCGACCAATTCGATCGGCTCCCCTTCACGCCCGCCGACGAAGCATCGATGAACAAGCTGCTTGGACTCGGTTGATTCGAGGGGCAGCCGGCTTGGCGAAAGGCGCCTTCCGTCTGATAGACTGAAACCTCTCCCCCCGTCTCGTCGTGACTAAGAAGGGTAGACCGCATGTCGGAAGAGCTCGTTCCCGTGTCGCTCGATGTGCGGCTCGACGCGAAGAGGGTCGTCCTGCGCGCCCCGCGAGCCACCGACATCGCCGAGCTGCGCGGGCTTCTCATCCGCAACGCCGAGCATCTTCGCCCGTGGAGTCCTTCCCCACCTCCGGGGGCGAATCCGGCAGGGTTCACCGAGCTCGGCCGATCGATCGCGCGCCATCGACGCGACTGGAAAGCGGGCTCGGGCTACGTCTTCGTCATGCAGCTGCGTGTGCAGCGCGAGCCGCTGGTGGGGAGAATTGCACTGACGTCGGTCACCCGCGGTCCCTTCCAGAGCGCGCAGCTCGGCTATTGGATGGACGCCGGTCACGTGCGGCGCGGCCTCATGTCGGAAGCCGTCGACGCCACGCTCGGTTTTGCGTTCGACCGGCTCGGTCTGCACCGTCTTCAGGCCGCGGTGATGCCAACCAACCATGCCAGCCGCTCGATCTTGCAGAAGCGAGGCTTTCGCGAGGAAGGCTACGCCGAGCGATACTTGCGCATTGCGGGCAAGTGGGAAGACCACGTGCTTTACGGGTTGACGCTGGAAGAGTGGCGCCCATCGTGGCGAGCGACCCACGAAGCGAGCGATCACGGCGGTGCCCTCGCCGAGGAGAAAGCGGAGCCGCGACCGACCGCTTTGGCCGACGCCGCCGGTGCGGGCGCAACCGACAGCGCGATCTGGACGATGCATCGCTCGTGTTGATGCGACTGCTCGGTGATGTGCTGAGCCCACCGCGGTGCGCGGCGTGCGACCTCGCCGCGCCGCGTCATCACGTCTTTTGTGCCAGCTGCGCGACGTCGGTCGAAACGTGCGGCGGGCCCGGTACCGCCGCGCATCTCGACACCGGCGCGCTCGACGGCGATCGCGCATCCGTCGATGTGGCGTTCGGGTACTACGGCGGCGCGCTGGCCACGGCCATTCGCCGCCTGAAATACGAAGATCGGCCGTACCTCGCTCGGCCACTCGGCGAACTTCTGCGTCGCGCGTGCCGCGCCGCCGCCATCGGCGCCGACGCTGTTCTTCCGGTTCCGCTCCATCCCCGTCGGTTGGTGGAGCGCGGGTACAACCAGGCGGCTCTCTTGGCCGCTCACGTGGCCCGTGAGCTGCGGGCGCCGCTGGTAACCTCGGCGGTCGTCCGCCGGATGGACACCGCACCCCAGGTGGAGCTTTCCGGGGACGGCCGTCGTACCAACGTTGCCGCCGCCTTTGCCGTGACTGCGCCCGTATCGGTCGAAAGGCGGGTGGTGGTGCTGGTCGATGACGTGTCGACCACGGGTGCGACGCTTGGGGCATGCCGCGCCGCTCTTCTCGGCAGCGGTGCCGAGCGCGTCATCGGGGTGGTTGTGGCACGTACCTCCCCCGGGATTCCGCTCGGGCTTGACAGCAACCCCGTGCTCGACATAGGGGTTCACCGGACTCGCGCGAGTTCAAGGTGCGCTAACATGCCGATGCGCGCTAACCTTCGCAACTGAGGTGACCGTTGGCCGGCAGCGGCGAGAAGTGGCGCTGGGCAGATTCGGAAGGCGTGCAGCGGGTCGTGCAGATAGACGAGCTTCGCGCGGCGCTCGCCAACGGGGTACTGCCCCCAACGACGCTCGTCTGGCGAGCGGGCATGGCCAAATGGCAACGAGCGAGCGAAACGCCCGAACTCGGGGCAGCGCCCGCGCCATCGCTGCGTGCGACCATCGTCGGAATCCCGCCGCCCCCTGCGTCCGTGGTGGCCGTGCAGGCCGCCTACGAAGAGACCGGCTTTCCCAAATCCTCTTCTGGAGGGTCGAAGGGAAACGCGGCGGCGGCAGGCGGCTCGGCTGCGAATGCGACCCAAGGACGGGCTTCCGGAACAGCCGCGGCGGACGAAACGAAGAAGAGCGCGTCCGCTGCGTCGAGCGACGCGAAGAAGGCCGCCCCTGGAACGGGCACCGCAACGGCCGAGCCTAAGAAGAAGAGTGCTCCGCCACCGGGCAGCCCAGCGACAGAGGAACCCAAGAAGAAAAGTGCTCCTTCCGGTGCCGCAGCTTCCGCTGGCGGGAAGAAACAGGGCGCGCCTTCCGCCAGTTCGGCAGGCGGCATCAAAAAGAAAAGCGTCCCGCCCCCGGCCCCTCCCGCACCGGTCGTGAGACCGGCGACTGTTGCGGTCGCGCCAAGCGCCAGCGGCGAGCCGAGTGTCACGGCCGAGTCGAGCCCGAGGGCCGAGCCGAGCGCCAAGGCTGAGCCGAGCGCCAAGGCTGAGCCGAGTAAGGCCCCTGAAGTGCCGCCGAACGCGTGGGGGGCTCCGGCGACAAAGCCATCGGCGCGGACGCCGGGTCCACCGAGTGTGCAGGCCAACCAAGTGGCCACTCCGGCCGCGGTTGCTGGCGATGATGGAGAGATGGAGACCTTGGTCGCCAAGCCCGCGCCCACGGCGCAGGAGTTTGCGGCGGCAATGCAGGGTGGGGGTGCGGGCGCACCGCAGATGTCCGGTGCTGCTGCGGGTTTCCCCGCGCCCCAGGGAGGGGCGCTCATGGGCCAGGGAGCCCACGCTTCAGGCGCGCCTGCGTCGAGCTTCCCGCGGTCGGGGTTGCCGCCGATCCGAATGACGTCGCCGCTGCCTCCCCCGCCTCGCCGTTCGCATCCAGCGCCCGGTTCCCCCACGCCGAGCACGGCACCGCAGGCGTTCTCCCAATCGAGCGCCGCCCAGATGCCGCCTTTTTCCTCGCGCGATGGACTGATGCCCCCCTCGGTTCCTCCCCTTCAGCCCTCGCACACGCCGATGGCCACGTCGCCCAACGGCGTTGTGGAAGGGGATCTTCCTGCCTTCCCGCTCGACGAAATCGATCCCGACGACGAACGCCCGTTTCGACCCTCGCAGGGGGCCGGACCCGCGACATCACCTTCGGGTCACCCGCTGGATGCGCAGTCTCCAACATCGGGTGGGTCGCTACGCGGCGTGCTCGCATTCATCCGAGCCAATCCCAAAGATCCTCGGTTGGTGGTTGCCCTCAGCGGCGGTGCTGTCCTGGTGGTGGCGCTTCTCTGGGGATTCGCAGCCATGAGCGGAGCAACGTCCAAAGGAAACGACGAAACGCCGCAAGGCGCCGCCGATCCGGCGTCGTCGGTCCATGCGTCGTCGTCGGCGGCTGCTGCCGCTTCGGCACCCGCGGGGGCCCAGGCCGTGGCCAAGGCCGCCGCGGTGACGGCCTGTCATGCGACGGGTGCGCCGGCGCGCCTGGCCGAGAAGGCGTCGAAGGACGTGCCGCTCGAGCTCGCGGTGGTGGCGTCGGGAGAACGGGTGCGTCTCGGGTTTGCAACGTCGGCCAACGCCGCGCAGGGCGTCTCCGTCGATCTGACGTCGCTCCAGGTCACTCCGGAGTTTGCCAAACCGCCGCGAGACCGGCTCCGCGCCGTGATCCCGTTCGGTGAAGATGGCCCCGAGTTCGTAGCGCAGCTCGATGGCCACGCCGACAAACTGAAAGCCTGGCGCACCATCTCCGTCGATCCCCCCACCGTCATCGGATGGTCGGGGACTGCCCTGGCCGTGGCCGACAAGGCGAACCATGCTCCGACGGCCCTCTGGGCTCTCGACGGCACCGATCCGATCGAGGCCATTCGCGCGGCGCACGCGGGCGACCGAGGGCACGCGGTCGTCTTTCGACGACACGGCGCCATTCACGGCGGCATGATCGGTCACGATCGGGCAGCCGTGGGGGAGCTCACCCGGATCGCCGGGGCCGGCGCGCCGCCAGGGTCGCCCATCGGAACGCCCACCATTGCGGTGAACGGGCAATCCGTCGCCGTCGCGTTCGCCGACCGCGCATCGAGCGACGAGCCCTGGACCATTCGCATCGGCTCGGCCCCGCTCGGATCGTTTCCGACAACGACGGCCCCCTTTCCGGTCCCCCCTGGGGGACCCGGCGGCGCCACGCTGGCCCCCGCGCTTTCGGGTCTTCCGGACGGCCGCTGGTTGCTCGTGTGGACCGAAGGGAGCGGCGGTGCACACGACGTGCGCGGGGTGACACTCGGGGCCGATCTCGCTCCCGTAGGCTCAGCATTGACCGTTTCGCGCGAGGGCAGTAATGCCGGTCAAGGAGCCGTCGCCTTGCGCGCTGGCCGCGGCCTCGTCGCATACCTTGCTTTGACGGAGGAGGGTTACGAGGTTTGGGGAACCGGCGTCGACTGTCGATGACAACCAACCACGCAGTGATTCGCGCTTCTCGCTTCCGTCGGTTCCTTGCGATCGGCATCGCCATCGCGGGTGCGAGCTGCGCTTCGCGGCCGGTCACGCTCGGCCAAACCCAGATCGGTCAGGGCAAGCTCTACCAAAGCGGGAGCGTCACCTACGATCGCTTTTTTCAAGACACGCACGCCGTGCAGCTCGATGTCATGCGCGCCGATGAGGACGAGGCCGCCGCGCGCGGGCCCCTCGAGAAAGCTCTCGACGCAAGGGGCGCGTCGCTCGAGAAGCTCTACGAGCTGGCCGTCGCGCGCGCCAAAAAGGGGAGCGAGGACGGTCCGCCACTCGTCTACGTGATGGTCTCGGGGCTCGAGCCGAACAAGGAGAGCAAGGAGCCGAGCGAGAACGGTGACGCACCCAAGGAAGGCACCAAGGAAGCCGCGCACGACGCCAAGGAACCGCCGAAGAAAGTCGTCGTCACGGTGGCCCCGCTCGATACGGTGGCCGCCGATCAAAAGCCCTTCATCAAGGCCTTCACGGAAACGGCGCGAGGCGAAGCGGAGATCCTGGATAGGTTCGGTCAGGTCGCAGCCAAGGCGGCGCAGCTCACGGCGCATTCTGAGGAGCTGTCCGAGGGGGTCGACAAGGAATTTTCGGCGCGCAAGCTGCGCAAGGACGTGAACCAGGAGCTCGGCGCCGCCCGGCTCATTCTCGGTGCTACGCAGGACCGAGCGCGGGAAATCTCGACGCGGGCGCGCGCGTTTTTGAAGGGGCTTTCCGAGGCGCTGAAGCCGCCGACGGAAGCCGCCCCCGCGCCGCCGCCTCCTCCTCCGACGCCAGCGGACAAACCAGCCGCGAAACCGACGACCCGATCCCGCCGAGGCAGCGGAGGCAGCGTCAAACCCACGAAGCCGACCGGCGCAGAAACCGCGCCGCCGACGCGGAGCGAAACGCCGCCCCCTGCGAAGCCTGCCGCACCCAAGCCAAAGCCGGCAGAGGATTTCAATCCCTAGGTTCGGATACGGGTCTCACGATCTCCCGCCGGAGGCCTGCTCATTCCGAAGAACCGACGGCGCGGTCGTGCTCAGTCGATGGCGCGGATTGCAGTGAGAAACCGATCGGGCGGGACGAATTCGGTGAAGCGGGCGCGCTCGCGTCCGTCGCTGCCGAGGAGCACGACGGTGGGAAGCCCGACGACGCGGTAGCGATCTTTCACCTTGTCGATCGCGGCATCGTCCTCGTTGGTGGCGTCGACCTTGACTGCGATGAACCGCCGCGCTTCCACCATCACCGTGGGATCCGAGAAGGTGATGCGCGACAGCTCCTTGCAGGCACCGCACCATTCCGCCGTGAAATCGACGAGCATCGGCCGGCGCTCGGTTTCGGCGCGCGTGCGCGCCACCTCTTCCGACGGTTCCCACGACAGCTTTCCTCGCGGCGCTTCCAGCCATGCGACCAAAAGAAAGAGGCCCGCCACGCTGGCCACGATGCCGGTCGCTTTGCGGATGGCGACGACCGTCTGTCCCTTCTCGAAGGTGAGATGCACGGCCCCGAGCGCGAGCCCTGCCGCAATGAGCGCGGCGGCCGCGACGACGAAACCCCGGTCGGCGAAGGAGAGATGCGACAGCTGCGGAACCGCGCCCTTCAGGAAATAGATGGCCGCCACCGAGAGGACGATCCCGAAAACCGACTTGACCCCGACCATCCAGGAGCCCCCTTTGGGCAGGCTCACCGCGAATGTACCCACCAGCCAGAATGGCAAACCGAGACCGAGTGAGAAGGCGAAGAGCGCGGCGGCTCCGAGCGACGCGCTCTTGGTCTTGCCGATCCAGAGGAGGATGCCGGTCAGCACCGGACCCGTGCAGGGCGCCGCGATGAGACCGCTCACCGCGCCGACCAGGAATGCGCCGCCATATCCGACGCCGCCCATCTCGGCGAGCTTGTTGCTCAGGCTGGAAGGGAGAACGAAGTCGAAGGCGCCGAACATCGAAGCGGCGAGCGCGAGAAAGACGATGGCTACGAGGGCGAGTACCCAGGGGTTGGCGAGCGCGGCGCCGAAAAGGCTCCCCGTGTAACCCGCGACGACGCCGAGCGGCGTGAACATGGCCGAGATGCCCAGCACGAACGCGGTGGAAAGCCCCATGGCGTGCCAGCGTGATTGGCTCTGGCGTGCCCCGAAGACGCTCACCGTGACGCCCATCATCGGGTAGACGCAGGGCGTGAGGCAGACGAGGAGCCCGCCCACGAACGCCGTGAGACCAGCCGAGACGGGCCCACCCGCGAGGCCGCGGGCAAACACGTCGGGATCGGCAGCATGGACCGATCCCCCATCGAGGAGGATGAGGAGCGCGACGAGCAGCGCCTTTTTCCAAGCGCCCATGTCAGTTGCCTCTCATTTCACCGAGCGCACGCCGGGCTTCGGCGAGCTCGCCTTGGAGCGCGATGTTGAGCGCCGGGCGGCCGCGGTGCGTGCGGCGAACGAACGCCTGCAAGTAGCGGACGGCCTCGTCGTGCCGGCCCGCGTAGGTGCACAGACGACCGAGCACGAATCGACCGTACCCTTGGCCACAAGGCGCGGCTTCCAGTTGATCGATGATCCCGTCGAGGTTGACGAGGGACTCCCCATGCGCGCACCGAGCGAGCGCGAGATGGCCGATATAGAGCGGCTTATCCGTCGTTCCCCAGCGCGCCGCACGTAGCAACGCCGAGATGGCTTGCCCGTAGCGACGCTCGAGGTAAAGGAGACCGCCGAGCGTCCACAAGTGGAAGGCGCGCCGGCTGGCAGGGCACGACCGAGCTGCGAGCCGCAGATGCCCCATGGCTTGCTCGACATCGCCGAGCGCCTGGCAGGCGCGAGCTGCATCCTGGTGGGCCACGTCGGCCAAAACTTGAAGCTGAATGAGCTGCATCGCAATCTCGCGCGCGTCTTGGAATCGACGGGCCTCGAAGTGGGCCAGGTACAGCTGGCGCAACAGCATGGCCTGCGTGGTCCGATCGAGCCGGGCGCGCGCCGAAAGTCCGAGCCTCGCGTACTTGGCGCGCACATTCGCCGAACGGGCGGCGATGGCTTTTTGCAGGTGGTGCTCGGGGCTCTTGACCGCGCCGGCACCTTCGCGGACACGAGGCACTTCATGAAGCTAGCAGGGGCGTCCTACGGGTCCAGAATTCGGCCAATTTCCGATGGTTTATTGCGAAAAAGAGGGCAGGTTCCGACCCCCGAGCGGGGCGCGGTCCGCCGCGCTCTCGAATGTGCCTACCTCGGCGCGCGCGAAGCAGACATTGCGCGCCGCGTCGGCCTCCGTCATGTTGGCGAACGGCATGGGTAACCTTCGATTCTTCTCGTCGCAGGAGCGTGGGCCAGGCGGCGGCGGTGACCGTCGCGGAAGGTTCGTAGCGGCGCTCGCACTGGTGATGCTTTTGGCAGCATGCGGGCACCCGGCCAGCGAAGCCGAGTGTCGCATCATCCTCGAGCGGATCGTGGAGCTCGAGCTCAAGTCGCAAAAGGTGAACGACCCGGCCGAGATCGCCAAGCGGCGCAGCGAGAGCCTCGGTCTGTCGTCCGACGGCGGGCGGTCCGACCTGCTCGACGGTTGTGTGGGGAGGCACATCACCGATCGCGCGCTTGCCTGCGTGAAGAGTGCAGAGACAGCGTCGGATATCACCGAACACTGTTTGCAATGAGCCTCGATCGGGGGGGGCGCGTCTTTGGACGCGTGATCGGCTCCGCCGTCGGCGGCATGCTCGGCGCAACGCTGGTCGCCTGTTCGCGTCACGCGACCGTTTCCGAGTGCACCGACTTGCTCGATCGCTACGTGGAGCTGCTGGTGCACGAGCAGGACCCTCGTGCGCCCGACACCGAGATCGCTCGGCAGAAAAGTCTGACCCGCGAGAAAGCCGAAAAAGACATCGCTTTCGCGAGCTGCCCGAACGAGGTGTCGGCCAAGGGGGCACGGTGCGCCATGAGCGCGGCCAGCGTGGACGAATTCGAGAAATGCTTGGAATAGGAGGCGCGATGAGCGCTTTTCGAAACACCGCGCGGCCGACGATCGCCGGCCGGCGGAGACCCTGATTCAGCGCGCTCTCGATGTTCCGCCGTCCGCGCCTCCCGCGATGCGCGTGTGGGCGACGCGACCCGTGTAACGAATCTTGTCGGGCGACGGTTTGTCGGGCTCGTCGGGGACGTCGTACACGATATCGCCCCCGAGCTTGCAGGTTTGGTTCTTGAGCTCGGCGAGGCACGCCTCCTGGCCGATGTCGGTCCCGCAGATGGAGTCGACGTGGCCGATGTCGTCGTAGGTGATGCCGGCGACCTTGCCGCGAAATACTTTCACGTCGCACCCCTCGGCGCGGGGCGGGTAGCGCGGATCGGTCTTCGGACCTCCTCCGCACGATGCGAGCACGGTGATGACAACGAGCATGGTCGCTTTGTTCATGGTCGCACCTCGCTGGCGATCTTGGCTCCGGTCGCGGGGAGCGCATGGGCTTGCCCCTTGAGGAGAGGAAAGCCGAGCGCCTCGCGCTGGGCGATGTAACTTTCGGCGACGGCGCGCGCCAGCGCGCGCACGCGACCGATGTAACGCTGGCGTTCGGTGACGCCGATGGCGCCGCGCGCGTCGAGCACGTTGAACTGATGCGCGGCTTTCACCACGAAGTCGTACGCTGGAAGCACGAGCTTGTCCTGGGGCGCCGGCGGCGAAAGCAGTCGCTTCACTTCCCCCTCGTTGCGGGTGAAGGCTTCGAAGTGCGCGGCGGTGTCGGCCTTTTCGAAGTTGTAGGTCGACCACTCCCATTCCGCCCGCTTGTAGATCTCGCCGTAGGTGATTCCTTTGCCATAGACGAGGTCGAACATGCTCTCGACGTCTTGCAGGTACATGGCGATGCGCTCGACGCCGTAGGTGAGCTCGCCGGAAACGGGCCGGCAGTCGATGCCGCCGATCTGTTGAAAGTAAGTGAACTGGCTGATCTCTTGTCCATCGAGCCACACCTGCCACCCGAGCCCCCAGGCGCCGAGCGTCGGCGATTCCCAGTCGTCCTCGAGGAAGCGAAGGTCGTGCGCGAGCGGATCGGTGCCGAGTGCGCGAAGCGATTCCAGATAGAGATCCTGGATGTCGATCGGGGACGGCTTCAAAATCACTTGAAACTGGTGAAACTGCTGCGTGCGGTTGGGGTTCTCACCGTAACGACCGTCGGCCGGCCGACGCGAAGGTTCGACGAAGGCCGCGTTCCACGGTTCGGGGCCGAGCGCGCGCAAGAAGGTGGCGGGATTGTAGGTGCCGGCGCCGACCTCGGAATTGTACGGCTGCACGATGACGCAGCCATGTTCGGCCCAGAAGCGCTGCAGCGTTAGGATGACATCCTGAAAGTACATATCTCGGCTTGTGTAACACGAAATGGGGCCGCACTTGACGATCGCCCGCTCGGGGTGCCTCGGCGCGGGCGGCCGTCGCGCGTTCGGCCGCCCATCGTGTCGCGACGTTCGTTACGCGCGCCCGTGTATCTACGGAGAGCGGCGTAAGCAGACCCGCGACGAGCGCGCGACGGAACGGGGGGAGGATGGCGCTGGTGAGAAAGAGGCGGCCTCTCTGCTCCGGCCGCTCGCGCCGAGGCACCCCGCTCGGGCTTTGCCAACGACGTGTCTTGGGAACGCTAACGACGCGTCTTGCGCGCGCTAACGACGCGTCTTGGTGCGCGCTCGGACGATCTGCGCACTAGACCGATGGTTCGAACGCTGCACTCATGACGGCGGATCGAGGCCGCGATCTTGGCGGGGTTGGGGCTATGGGCAGGAGACGCGGTTGAGGGGGGGTTGGGAGCCTTCGGTCGTCGTGAAGTAACCGCGGCCGTCGGCGCGGTAGGAGACACCTTCTCCCTGGGTTTCGGTGGCGACGGGCACTGCCGTCGGCGTCGCGGCGAATGCGGCTTCCAGGGTCGCGCCGGGGGCGGCGCGGAATTCATAGAGCGTGTTGTAGGTGCGAAGCAGGAACGCGGGGGCGCAGGGGTGGGCGCTGGCGCTCACGGCTTCCCGGTCCGTCGATTTCGGAACGGTGAGGTCAGCCACCTTCTCCGCGGTGAGCGCGCTGCCCCCGAACGTAGCGGGAAATTTGTAGACCGTGCTCGGCATACCCGCCGCGACTTTGGTGATGGTGTAGATGGTGTCGGAATTGGGATCGACGAACATCGATTCGGCATTGTGGTTGGCGTTGTCGGGATAGGAGAAAACGAGCCGCTCGGCGGCGATCGAAGTCGTGCCGCCCGGCATATCGACTCTGACCTCCGGCTCGGGGGCGCGCACGATCGCGAACTGCGTGCGCGGAGAGATGTTCCCACCGACGTCGGCAATGTAGACGCAGCTGCCCGACGGGCAATGCGCCACGGCCATGTCCTCGATGTCCTCCACGCTGGCGCCGGTGAGACTGAATGTTCCGAGGAGCGCTCCCGGTTCGCTCACGGCGAAGAACTGCGCGACGTTGCGATCGTTGTGTACGTAGATGACGCCGGCGTTGCGCTTGCTCGCGGCGATTCCGGAGAGCGCATTCAGGGTCGCGCTCGTGATCCTCCCCGCTTGCTCGGCGGGCCCGTAGCTGGCGCACAGGGCGCACCCGGTGGCGGCGTCGTTGGTCGGCCCGGGCGGGTCGCTCGTCGCGTCGACGGTCCCCGTATCGGCAACGCCGGTGTCGGCGCGGTCCGGGTCGCTGCTGGCATCGCCGCCACTTGCGTCGGGGCCTGCGTCGACGGCATCGCTCCTCGCGTCGGTCGTCGGCGGGGTGACCGGCGTATCGGTGGTGATGGCATCGCGCTCGGTGACGATCGTGTCGCGGGTCGGTGCGTCGGAACCTCCGCCGCCAACATCCGATCCGGCGCCGTCGGGGTGCTCGGTCGATGTCTCGGCACGCGCGTCGAGAGGACCGTTGACACCGGCATCGATCGGTCCGCCGCTGTCGTCGCTGCCGCACGCATTCAGCGCGCCGAGCAGAAAGATGAAGATGAAGCGCGTGTCTTTTCTGCGAAGAACGAGCGAAAAGTGCGTTTCCATCGGCGGCAGGTTACCACCCGCCGCCGGCGATCGCGCCCGCCGCGCTTCAGAACATGACGGTCTTGCGAACGGTCATGACGCTTCCGCGGAAGGGAGGAACGTGCAAGGTCTGGAACTTTGCAACGACACAATCACCAAGAGGCGTGCCCGCCACGGATCCTTCGATCTGCGTTGCGGACACGGCGCCGGAACGCGCGAACGTCACGGCAACGCGAACGCCGCCCGTAGGAGCGTCGGGGGTTTGGCAGCGCTTGGCACTCTCCGCAGCTTGTCGCAGCACGGCCAGCGCCGCGCTTTGATCGAAATCGGCCGTCCCGTCGAATCCGCCAACGGAAGGCGCCACGGGGGCCGGCGCCGCTACCGGCTCGGGCGCCGGTTTCGCTGCCGGGATTTCGGTGTTGGTTTCGGCCGGATGCGACGAACCGGCGCTGCTGCGCGATCCCGACGGCCTCGCGACCGCTTCGACCGTCCCGACGGGTGCCGCACGTTCGGGCCGTTCTGTCGCGGCGGGTGCTTCGACTTCGGGCTCTGCTGCTCCTGGTCGGACCGCCACTGCCGCGCCGTTGCCGGCGTTGTCCGCTGACGGAGCCGGCGCAGGGGCCGCGGGAGCCTCGGCGATCTCGTTCTTCTCACTCGGGGCTGGTTCATCCGGCGGAGCCACGGGCGCTGTATTGGCGGTGACGGCCGGCAGCGCCGTGGCAGCGAGCTCCACCGTCGCCGCTGTTCGCGTCGCGGGACTCACCGCGAGCGTGGGCGTGCCGGGCATTGCACCATGGGCCGAACTCGCGGCAGCCGTCTCGGAGCCAGCGGCGGCCGCCTGGAACACCATCCAGCACGTAGCGGCAATGAGGCCAGTGGCGCCCGTTATCACCAACGACTTGGCGTGAGACCGTGCGAATCCGATGACGCGCGTGCCCATGCCGCTCGGATGTGCGCTGCGGCTCAGCCCGGAAACATCGCGGCTGAAGTCGAGCATCGGCAGGGCCGGCATCGCAGAAACTTCACCTTGTGCACCTGGCTTGAGATGGAGCGAAGCGAGAGCGCTCGCTTGTGACGCGCTCGAGCCGGGCATGTTCGGCGCCTTCGGCGCGAAGAGGGAAATCTCGCCGGCTTCGGGCGTCGCCAAAAGCGGCTTCTCGCTTCCGATGGTCACTTCGAAGAGCGGACGCTCACTCAGCTTCGGCTCCGGCGAAAAAGATTCGTTGACCGATGCAGGAAACATCGGCGGCGGCGGTTTCGCTGCCGGCTTGGGCGGCGGAGCGAGGGGTCGTTCCACGGCCTTGGGTTTGGCGACGAGCGGTTTGTCGACGCGCGTCGGCGCCGGCAACGGCGGCTTCGCCAGGGCCTTGGTCGGCGGCGCGGTGGTTTTGGCTTTGGGGGGCGGCGGTCGCCGCGGCGGTCCGGGAGGTTCCGGCCGTTTGAACATCAGCGTCGCGCTGTCGTCCTCCAAGTCCATGTCGTCGAGCGCGATCGGCGTGGGGTTGGCCGGCGCTGCGTTGGCCGCCGCTGCGTTAGCCGCCGCAGCTTGTCCGGCAGGAGGGAGCGTCGGAATGAGCTCGGTCGGATCGACGTCCATCGGAGGATCCGACCGCGCGGCGCTCGTGGCGGGAACACGAGGCGCTTGCGTCGCCGGCGTTGCCCGCGGTGGGACTGCCTTGTTGGGCGTTTCGACCTTCTTCCCGACCACCGAACCCTCCGTCGTGGCGTGCGTGCTCGCCTGGGGAGCAACGGCGCCAACATGATTTCTGATGGGCCGCTGCATGCTTTTCAAGGCGGTTATCGGTGGAACACGCGAAGAGGTAAAAGGGCGACTTTCAACCGCATGTGGGCAAATCGGCGCTAACCGCCTCGCGCGCCCACCTGCCCTTCGGCCAAAACATGGGCGGGAGGCGTTCGGCGGTGGGCGCAAAGTGCTGGCAACGTGGCGAAGGCGCGGTGGGAGGGAGGCCCGACGCCTGGTTAGGAGGCTTTGCCGGACTTCTTGGCCAGGAAGTCGATGAGGTCGATTTTGGTGACGATTCCGACGACGCCTTCGCCTTCGGTCACGATGGCGAGCTTGGCGTCGCTGAGGACCTGCTGCAAAAGCTCGATCTTCGTGTCCGGGCTCACGGTCGCATAGTCGCTTTCGACCAGCCCCGCGATGGGGGAGTCGAGCGTCCCCTCGCCGGAAACGAGGTGCCGAAGGAGATCGACCTCCGCCACGATTCCGCGCAGCTTGCCGTTGTCCAAGACCGGCAGCTGGCTGATCCCCATCGATTTCAGGGTGGAAACGACATCGCGCACCTTATCGGATGGTTTGGCGCTGACGATATTGCCTGGCTTGCCCTGCAGCAGGTCGTGGACGGTTCCGAGACCGGGCTGATCGTCGAGGAAGCCGTTTTCACGCATCCAATCGTCATTGAAGATCTTGGAGAGGTATTTCTGCGCGCTGTCGGGCAAGAGCACCAAGATGTTCTGCTGTTTTTTGGTGAGCTGCGCGTATTTGATGGCTCCGGCCACCGCCGCGCCACCCGAACCGCCGACGTAGAGGCCTTCCAAGCGCACCAGATCGCGCGTCATCAAGAAGCATTCTTTGTCGTCCACGCGGATGATCTCGTCGATGATCTTGAGGTTCATCGTCGAAGGAAAGAAGTCCTCGCCGATCCCTTCGACCTTGTACGTAAACGGCTTGGTGATGCGGCCGCTCTTCACGAAGTCGTAGTAGAGCGAGCCCACCGGATCGACGCCGACGAGCTTGGTGTCCGGGCGCTTTTCCTTCAAGTACTTGCCGGTGCCGCTGATGGTTCCCCCGGTCCCCATGCCGGCCACGAACACATCGCATTCTCCCTGCGTCTGCTGCCAGATTTCCGGACCGGTGCTGAGGTAGTGACCTTCGGGGTTGGCGGGGTTGTGGTACTGGTTCGCATAGTACGAGTTGGGTGTCTCGTCGGCGATGCGCTTGCTCACCTGGTAGTAGCTACGCGGGTCTTCCGGTTCCACCGCGGTCGGGCAGACGACGACGCGTGCCCCGAAGGCGCGCAAGCTGGAGAGCTTCTCCTGCGACATCTTGTCGGGCATCACGAACACGCATTTGTAGCCCTTGATGGCGGCAATGAGCGCGAGCGAGGCGCCGGTGTTGCCGCTGGTGGCTTCCACGATGGTGCCGCCGGGCTTGAGGCCCGATTCCTCGGCGCGGCGGATCATGTTGAGCGCCACGCGATCCTTGTGGCTTCCGCCCGGGTTCAGGTACTCGCACTTGACGTAGATGTCGCCGACGATGCCGTGCGTGACTCGATTGAGCTTGACGATGGGGGTGTTCCCGACCGCTTGCGTGATGTTCTCGAGTGCGCCTTTCATCATGGGATCTCTCCTTCGACCTAACTCTAAACGACCGGACGTGGTTGGCTCACCGGGCGATTCTCGGGCGCCCCGCTAGCACTACTCTGTCAGATTCTCGCTGCCAGATCGATCATCGGAGGGGCATACGCCCACGGAGCCTGACCGAACAGATGAAACGCCCCTTCAACAAAGCCAGCAAGGCGAGCGCCTCGCGGCCGTGGCCAGACAATGCGCCTACGGCGCCAAGAAAAGAATCTTTGACGCGCGCTGGCGTCGCGATGACGCGCGCGGTAGAGGACGGCGTGACCGAGGTGAAGTATGACGGCGTCATTTTGATCGCACACGGGGCACGCGACCGGCGCTGGATCGAACCGTTCGTGCGCATGCGCGCCGAGCTCGCCACGAAGCTCGGTGCTTGCAAGGTCGTGCTCTCGTTCATGGAGTTCGCGCCTCCGACACTGGCCGACGCGGCATTGGAACTGCATCGCGCAGGGGTCGCGCGCGTCCTTTTGGTGCCTGTTTTTCTCTCGGGGGGCGGCCACGTTGCCAACGATATCCCCGCGCTCGTCGCCGCGGAACGAACACGCTATCCAGCGATCACCTTCGACGTCGCGGGGGCAATCGGTGAAGAGGTCGAGGTGACGGCAGCGATGATGGCGGCGGTCACCCGCCTGGCCATGGTCCCACCTGGCTCTTGACCTCGCTCGGCAAAAGGCGGAAAGCGTCGCTCATGGTTCGCACGAGCAACGTCCTCTTCGTCCTCGCATTGGCCGGATGCGCAGCGTCCCCTCCGGCTCCCGCTGGTTCGTCGACGTCGTCCGCCTTTCCGGCTGGCACCGTCGCGGCTCAAGTCGACGCCGTACCCCCGCCGCGGCAGGACGGACGTCTCCCTCCTGGCGTCCGCCCCACCCGCTACACGATGGACCTGTCCATCGACCCCTCGAAAAAGACGTTCGGCGGGGAGGTACGCATCGGGGTGACCTTGGAACGCCCGCTGCGCGCCATCGTCATGCACGGTCGCGGCCTCACGGTAAAGGAGGCATTCCTTCACACCTCGCGCGGCAAGTTGAACGGAAAAGCCGACCTTCGCATGGCGGCAGGATCGCGCGAAGAACCGGAAGAGCTCGTGCTCGTTTTTTCGAGCGAAGCTCCCGCCGGCGAAGCGGAGCTCGAGCTGCGCTACGAGGCGCCGTTCGGTCACGGTTTGCACGGCCTCTATCAAGTCGAGGACGCCGGAGCGTCGTATGCATTCACGCAGTTCGAGCCGAACGACGCTCGGCGCGCCTACCCTTGCTTCGACGAGCCCGGCTTCAAAGTTCCCTTCGAGCTCAGCATCAGCGTGCCGAAGGGTTCGATGGCGGTGTCGAACACCAAGGTCGCTCGCCAGCGTGAAAATGCAGCGGCCAATACGGTGACCTTCCAGTTCGAGAAGTCGCCGCCGCTCCCCACGTACCTCGTCGCCTTCGGCGTCGGACCTTTCGACGTGCTCGAAGGTCCGAAGGAGCCGGTCCCCATCCGTCTCATTTCCGCCAAGGGCAAGACCGGGCTCGGCAAGCTCGCCGTCGACACCGCCGCGGCTCATCTCGATCTGCTCGGCAAATACTTCGATCGACCTTACCCCTACACCAAGCTCGATATCGTGGCGGTGCCGAATTTCGCATCCGGTGCCATGGAAAACCCGGGTTTTGTGACGTTCCGCGAAGAGCTGCTCCTCATCGACCCCGAGCACGCGTCGACCCAGTCGCGTCGCGCCATGGCCGGCGTCATCGCCCACGAGCTCGCCCACCAGTGGTTTGGTGACCTCGTGACCATGCAATGGTGGGACGATCTCTGGCTCAACGAGGCGTTCGCCAGCTGGATGAGCCGCAAGGTCGTCGATCAGTGGAGGCCCGCTTCGCAATCGCGCCAGGAGTCGGTGGGTGATCGTTCGCACGTGATGGCGAACGACTCGCTCTCCACGGCGCGCAAGATCAGAAACCCGGTGAACAGCACCAGCGAAGCGCTCGAGGCGTTCGACGGCATCACCTACGGCAAAGGGCAGGCCGTGCTCACGATGATCGAGGCGTGGCTCGGCGAGGAGCCGTTTCGAGAGGGGATGCGCCGCTACGTGAAGAAGCACGAATGGGGCAACGCCACCGCGGCTGATCTCTACGCCGCGCTCAGCGAAGCCAGCGGACGCGATGTCGGCAAGGTGATGAACAGCTTCACCGATCAGACCGGCGTCCCGGTGGTCAGCGCGGCCTGTCGCGCCGGGGAAGGCGAAGGCGCCCCCGCGTCGCTGCAGCTCCGTCAAGAGGAGTACCTCACGCTCGATCGCAAGGGCCCGAGCTCGAAACTCTGGCACATCCCCGTTTGCGTGGTCTACGACGGCGGCGAGAAGATCGAACGCGAATGCATGCTGCTCGACTCCGCCGAGGCCAAGCTCGATCTCGGCAAACGCCGCGCCAAAGGGGGCGACGCCTGCCCGACGTATTTCTATCCCAATGCCGGCGAATCGGGCTACGACCGCATCAAGTTCAGCCCCGACCATCTCGACAAGCTCACCAAGAGCGGCCTCGGCAAGCTGTCCGACGTCGAACGGTTCGGCCTGGTCAGTAACGCGTGGGCCGGCGTGTGGAGCGGCGATCTTCCCGCCTCGGCGTATTTCGAAGTGCTCGGCAACTTCAAGAAGGAGTCGAGCCGGCTCGTCTGGCGCGAGATCATCGACTCGCTCTACGCCGCCGACAAAGCCGTCGTCACCGACGCCGCGCGGCCTGCGTTCGCCAAATACGTGCGCGATATCCTGGGGCCCACCGCGCGCCGCCTCGGCTGGACGACCAAAAAAGACGAGTCCGACGAGCAAAAGCTCTTGCGGGTTTCGGTGCTGACCGCGCTCGGCTCGCTGGGGGGAGACGAGTGGGCGCTCGCCCAGGCCAAGCGCGTCGTCGAAGCGTGGCTCACCGACCCCTTCCAGGTCGATGCGGACATCGCCAAAGCGGCGCTCCCCGTCGCCGTCAAGCAACCGAGCGACGCTCTCTTCGAACGATTGGCGACGGTGCTGAAGGCGCCGCGGACACCCGAGGTACGCGTCGTGGCGCTGTCCGGGCTCGCTGCTTTCGACGAGCCGAAATACGTCGAGCGTGTGCTCGATTTCATGATCAATCGCACGGTCAAAACCGGAGATCTGCGGTACATCCTCGGTCCCTTGAGCTCCCGGCGTGCGACGCGCGCCGTCACCTATGCCTGGCTCGAAAAGCACTTCGACGAGGTCCTCAAGATCGTCCCCCCTTTCGTCGTGGGGCGGCTCGCCCACGTGACGGCCTCGATGTGCGACGCCGGCCAGGTGCGCGCCGCGGAGGCATTCTTCGCGCCGCGCATGGCCAAGATAGATGGCGCCCAAAAGGGGCTCCGCCAATCAGTGGAGGACGGTCTGCGCTGCGCCGCCCTTGCCGACAAGGAGACCTCGCCGACCACCAAATGGCTGGCGGCGCGGTAGTCACTTGCCCCGGGGGCTCGACGGCCAGGGAGGCGTGATTAGACTGGCACCCGATGACCCTCCAAAAAAGCATCGCGCCGCGTCGCTGGTTTCTCGCCGCGGTCGTCTCCTTCTCCTTGATGCTGATGTCTTTACCGGCGTTTGCCGGTCGCGTTCAGATACGCGATTCGGGCGGGCTCTTCAGTCCAGCCGAGACCTCGGCCGTGCGTGAAGAGGGGAGCGCGTACCCCTTCGACGTCCGTGTTCTCGCCACCTCCGAGTACGAGCAAAAGGCCGACTTCGATCGGCAGGTGCGCGCGCAGGTGAACGAGCCGAACGTGCTGGTCATCGGGATCGACCGCGTGCACCGATTCACCTCCGTGCATTTCGGCACCGGGCTCGGTGTGCCCCCTGCGCAATTCAAGGCTATCGAGCAGGCGGGCAGTCCGCATTTTCGCGAGGGCAATTGGAAAGCGGGTGTCCTTGCCATCTTGACGGACGCGCAACGAGCGGCGCACCCCACCGCGGGAGCGGCGCAGCCGGCTGCTGCGAGCGCACCGCGATCGACCGCGGGGAGCACCGTTTTCTTGGGGCTCGTCGTGGTCCTCGTGGTCGGCGGTCTCATCGCGCTCGTCGGCGCCGTCCTCGCGCGCCGCTCGCGAGCGGGTCAGCTCGGGCCGCCGGGGTATCCTCCCGGAGCGCCGCCTGGCCCCTACCCGCCGGGAGGTCCTTATCCCCCCGGCTACGGTCCTGGCCCTTACGGTCCCGGCTACGGCGGCGGCAGTGGAATCGGGTCTACCATTGCTGGGGCGGGTCTCGGCGGTCTCGTGGGGTACCAGCTCGGCAAGATGGCCGGCGACCACCACGTCGTCCACGACAGCGATGACAAGAACGCAGCCGGCGTCGCCGGCGGCAACGACCGCGACGACTTCGACGCCGGCGGAAGCACCGGCGGATGGGACGACGGCGGCGACAGCGGCGGCGGTGGCGACTGGGGCGGCGGCGATTCGGGCGGCGGAGGCTCCGACTGGTGAAGCCCTGCGGCTACGCGCTGCGCACCGCAATGGCCGCCAGCAGGCGGCCGCTGTTCTCCCGATCGCGGCGGTGAGAAAAAAAGCGGACGCTGTCGCATTTCGTACATCCGCCCACATCGTCGATGGCGTCCGCGCGCAGTCCGAGCGCCGTCAGCTGTTCGCGCACGATCTTGCGCAGATCGACGTGAGGGCGCGGTGCGCGACGTCGGTCGATGGCGTCCGCCTCGGGTGCGCAAGATCGCAGGCGCTCGGCGACGTCGTCCCCCACTTCGAAACAGCAGACTTCGATGTGGGGGCCGATCGCCGCGACGAGGTCACCTGGCGCCCCGAGGATGCTCCTCAAGGCCGCGAGGGTCGCGGCAGTGACGTTGGCTTCCGTTCCTTGCCAGCCACTGTGGATCGCGGCTACCGCGCCGCTCGCGCGATCGGCGACGAGAACCGGCACGCAGTCGGCGACTTTGATGCCGCAGGCGACCGCCGGCGCTGCGCTGGCGACGGCGTCCGCTCGTCGCTGGAGCACCTCGTTCCGATCCTCGGTTCCGTGCACGACAATTGCGTCCTTCCCGTGGACCTGGGTGGCGGTGTAGAGACGCGCGGGGTCGACGTGCAGCGTTTCGGCGGCCAATCGTACGTTGGCCGCGAGATCGTCCGGGCGTTGACCCGCGCTGCCGAAATGAAGCGAATCGAACGGCGCCGGCGAGTGTCCGCCCTGCCGCGTGAAGAACGCGTGGCGGAATCCCTCGCGGGTGAGCAGGGGCGACTTTAGAAACTCCGCAGTCAACGTGATCATCTCTCCGAGTGGCCGATAGCCCATTTTCGCACACTCTGCCGTTAACCGCTGCCGTCGCTGGGCGAATGGAGGGCGGTCGTGTTAGACCACGAAGGCCCCATGGCTGCTCCGGATCCGTTCATCGGCCGCGACATTTTGAACGGCGAGTTTCGCATCCTGGAGAAAATCGGGACGGGGGGAATGGGCTCGGTCTACAAGGCCAACCAGACGGCGATGAATCGCCCCGTCGCCGTCAAGATCCTCCACCCCAAGCTCACCAATCGCAAAGACCTGGTCTCGCGCTTCCGGCGCGAGGCGAAGGCCATGAGCCACTTGAGCCACCCCAACACGGTGCGCGTGCTGCTCTATGGTGAGCTCGAGGACAGCTCCCTCTACATCGTGATGGAGTACCTGGAAGGGAAGAACCTCAATCAAACGGTGCGCACCGAGGGAGCGATGCCCGCGGAGCGCGCGCTCCCCATCCTCATCCAGGTCTGCGAGGCGCTGGAGGAGGCGCATCGCGCGGGCATCGTGCATCGCGATATGAAGCCGGAGAACGTCTTTCTCTGCACCCAAGGGGGACTCACGGACTTTCCCAAGGTGCTCGACTTCGGTCTGGCCAAAGTCACCGAACGGGAGATGCGGCCCGGGTCGATCATGTTGACGCAAGAGGGGATGGTGTTCGGTACGCCGGAGTTCATGTCGCCCGAGCAGGCGCAAGGGCGAACGCTCACGCCGTCGAGCGACATCTATTCGCTTGCCGTCATCCTCTACGAGCTCTTGACGGGCAAGCTGCCCTTCGATGCGCGCACGCCGATCGAGTTTCTCCAACTGCACGTGACCGCGCCTCCGATCCCGCTGAACGAGCGGGTGCCCGGGCGAACGTTCGACCCGGCGCTTGCCGACGTCATCGCTCATGCGTTGCTCAAGAGACCCGAAGAGCGCTACCAATCGGGCGGCGAGCTTTCAGCTGCGCTGCGCCCGTTCGCGCCCGGCTTCCAGGCGTTTACGGCGGCGGCATCGGTGATGCCATCGACGACACCAGCCGCGCCCGCGGTGGCTTCCCTCTCCTCCGGACCCGCTGCCCGTGCACGGCGCGGTGGCGTAGGACTCATCGTCGGTGTCGCCGCCGCTTGCCTCGTGATGGGGGTCGTCCTGGCCGTGGCGGTGATGAGGTTTTTGCACTGAATCGACCTGGCGCACGACCTTGGGAGGATTGACCGTCTTTCATCCTCCTGCTGAGGTTGACGAAGCTGCTCGATTTGGAAAAACGATTGCCGCTTCGGCACGGAGGCTTCATGAAAGCACCTGGGGGATCCCAGGGAGCGGTCATCCTTCTGGTTGTGGTGTCCCTCGCTGGGTGTTCCGAAGCCGTGGTCTTTCCGGCGGACGATTCGGGCGCGGCCGGCGCCGCGGGTGCGGGTGGCGCAGCTCTGGACGGATCGATCGATGTCCGGGTGGATGCAGGCCGCCAAGACGGGGTACTGGACATTTCGGCCGACCCTGACGTCATGATTCGGGTCGAGGGCGGCGATGGGGCGGGCACGTGCGAGTCGCGGTGCGCCAGCGGCGTCTGCGACATGAAGGGCGATTGCAAACCCTGCGTGAAGGACGAAGAGTGCACTTCGGGCCGCGTCTGCGGGAGCGGCGTTTGCGCGCTGCGCTGCGGTGACGGCGGTGTGGCGTGCCAAGGATCGTTCGTGTGCTGCAACGAGCAGTGCGTGGACACGACGCTCGATCGCAAGCATTGCGGAGCCTGCGGCACGACGTGCCCTGCGACGCAGTTCTGCGCGAACGCGTCGGTTCCTCCCCTCTGCAAAGACAACATCTTGGTCAACGTCTGCAACTCCAAGAAGGCGACCTTCCTGCTCGACGGGCTGCAAGCCGACCAAGAGGCGAACGCGGTCGTTCAAGCGGCCATCGCCGCGCGCTGCACCCCGTCGCCCATGGCGACGGCCGTGAGCCAGAGTGTCTCCACCGCCATCAACACCACCACGGGTCAGCCGGTGGCCGGCGGAGGTGAGCTTCTCGTCGCCGTGGGCGGCGACTCCGCGCAGCGGCTCGTCAAATACCTGGAAGCCTCCGGGACGAGCCATGTCTACAACGAATACGACGGCCTCAACACGCTGTGGTTCAAGCGCCGGGACGCGGCGCATACCATTGTCGCCACCGTCACCAAGTCGACATTGACGTCGACGCACGACTACTTCCTCATCGAAGTCGTCTCCGATTCGATCAGCGGCACGCTCTCCCTGGTGATCTACGGCGTGGACAGTCCGGGCACCAAAGCGGGCGCGTACTACTTTGCCAACACGATCCTCACGTCGATCGCGACGTACACGAGCACCTGGTATTTGTACGAGTGGGCGGGGACGAGCGCCGACGGCGGGACGGGACCGGGGGACACGTTTACGCTGCTCGCTTCGGGCATGTAACGCGACGCTTCTCCCGTCGTTCGAAGGTGAGGTCGGCGCCCAAACGCGCCAGGATTGGGTCTATGCTCGCGGCATGAAGCTTTACCAGGTTGCGGGGTGCCCGTTTGCTCACCGAGCGCGCATCGTGCTCGAAGAGAAAAAGCTCCCCTACGAGGTCGCGTACTACGAACCGCGCAGTCGGCCGGCCGAACTCGCCGCGATAAGTCCCGACGCCCGGTCCCCCACGCTCTTGGACGACGACGGGAAGACGCGGGTGTGGGACTCGCTCGTGGTCATCGAGTACCTCGAGGAGCGCTATCCCGACGTGGCCTTGATGCCGAGAGACGCTGCAGCTCGTGCGCGCGCGCGCCTTCTGATGCGAGAGGTCGATGCGAAGTTGCTGCCAGCCATGGGCCCCATCGTGGAGGAAGTGGTTCACAAAGCAGCGGGACCGCGTGACGAAGGCAAAGTGCAGGCGGGAATCACGCAGTTTCGCCAGGCGCTGGTCCCGTGGCAAGCGCGCCTCGATCACCAGGCTTTCCTCCTCGGCGACATGTTCACGCTGGCGGACATCGCGCTCTTCACGCCGACCGCGGCGATGGTGCGTCTGATCGGTGAGAGCGGCGAAATCCCCGAGGCGCTCACCATCGTTCGGGCGTGGCGCGACAGGATCGCCGCGCGGCCATCGACCGCATATTGAGTCCGATAACGCAAAACCCCTGTCACCGGAGATGTACGCGTCGGCGACGCCGTCTTCTCGCTGACATCCTTACTGGAGCACCGCGGGCGAGGTTGCACCCGTGGCTGGAAGATCTCCTCGCCGAAAGGACCCCAGGCACGACGCGAGCGCGGCGGCTCCGCTTGCCCGGACCCGTGCGGATGCGCCCAGCCATGATTCCATCCAGCTCGCGCGCGTCCGTGCGGCGATGGGAAGCGCGGCCGTCCGCCGGAGGCGCGCCCTCGGAATGGTAGCGTCATCGAGAAACTCACGCACCGTCTGGGCGAATGCGGCGGGATGTTCATGATGGGGGTAGTGTCCACAACCATCGAACTGCCGGAGCTCGACGCCTTCGACGAACTCGGCGAATGCCCGAGCATGCGCAGCTGGAATGATCGGGTCACGATCTCCCCAGCAAACGGCGATGGGGGGGAGCTCGGCGAGCTGGTGAGCCCCTTGGAAGAATGTCCGACGCTGGCCACGCCAGTCGATCACGTCCCTCACCGTTCGCGCGAAAGCGCGTGCTGATCCCGGCATGGCGTTCATGGCGCTGAGCTCCGCGACCTCCTGTTCGGAAAGCCCCAAATCAGCGCCGCGCAGCGCAACCCTGGTTCCGAAGGCCATGAAGCGCTGGCCGAACAATTCGACCACGCGCGGCACGGAGGCCAGCCGCAGAAGCGCCGCCACTTGGCGACCGAGACCGCCGGACGCGACGAGAACCAGTCGCCGAATTTTCGTGGGACACTCGAGAAGCATCACCTGTGCAACACCTCCGCCGAAGGAGTGGCCGACGATGTCGACGCGATCGAGACCGAGTGTCTCCAGCCACTTTGCCATCACGTGCGCGTGCCACCTGAGCTCGTAGCTCGCGTTGGGGCGTTCCGACAGACCGTACCCCGGTAGATCCGGCATGAGCACGCGTCGATCCTGGGCGAGGGCGAGAGCCGCGCGTTTCCAGGTCAAATGCGAATCGTTCAGGCCATGAAGGAGCACCACCGGGACCCGCTGGCTCGGCTCACCCAACTCCGCCCAGTGCAAGCGCGTTCCCTCGACCGACACGTAGGAATGTCGCGCCTCGAGCGTGGTGGGTGTCGGTCCTGCGCTTATCATCGGCCTTGTTCGATCGCGGGCTGTTTCATCCACCGCCGTCGGACGCACCATGTCGCGTCGTGATGCGGCGCGGAACGCGACGGCCTAGGAGGCTGTGCACGCTACGCTCATCGAAAGGACTCGTACGCCCATTGCGTCAATCAAACGCAAAAGTCGAGCCGCCGCGCAGCGCTGCGGGGAGCCGTGAATTCTTGGCAAGCCTTTCGCGCTCTTACTCCGCAGCGCGCGCTCCGAGCAACCGTTCAGGAAGTGCCGGTTCCCATGTGCGACCTTTCAGGATGGCCAGGCCGTCGTCCCTAGTTTTGTGCTCGCCCTCGCCCGGCACGCATCCTGCGTGATGGGTCGCGTTCGCCCGGCACGTGAGAACAACATGCGCGACGGCATGATCCGCTGGAAGGAATCGACGATGAACCTCAAGAATCTCGAATCCAAAAGTATCGGATCGACGCGAGCCGAGTGGGTGCGCACGCTGCGCGCTGGCGTCCTCCTGCTCGCCGCGCTGGCGGCTTTCAGCTTGGGATGCGCGTCCTATCGCGGAACCGCCAGCAGCGCGCAACCGTCCATCGTCGCCCAACAGGGGCACTGGACGATGGTGCCGAACTTTCCCCTCGTCGCTCAGGTCGACGACAACGATTGCGGAGCCGCGGCGCTCGCGGCCGTCGTACGCTTTTGGGGCCATTCGGCGTCGCCGGAGTCCATCGAGGCAACGCTCGGCCGCGCCGACAACCGGCTGCAAGCGGGCGACATGGAAACCTACGCGCGCAGCTTGGGCATGCGCTCGTACGTCTTCTTCGGCACGATGAAAGACATCGTGCACGAGCTGGAGCAGGGACGCCCCGTCATCGTCGGGCTCGGCAAGATGTTCGATGATGATAAGAAGGCTCTTTCGCACTACGAGGTCGTGGTCGGCTACGAGCCCAACACGAAGCAGTTGCTCTTGCTCGACCCGGCGCGTGGCTGGCAAGTCGATAGCCTCGATGGTTTCGCCAAGGAATGGGCGATCAGCAAGGCGGTGATGATGGTGACCTTTCCGGCAGCGGCCGGCCAGGCTCCCGTCGCGGCCGCGAGCGCGCCTACCATCGCCAACCTCCCGCCTCGCACGACGCTGGCATCGATGACGGAAGCGCAGCGCTACGCAGCGCGAGAGGCGGCATCTCCGGAGGCGAAGAAATACAGGGGCGGCGACGTCATCGTCATCAGCGCGACCACGCTCGCCATCATCCTCCTCATCGTGCTCATCATCATTCTCATCTAGCAATACACTGGCAGTTCTTCGCCCTACCAGATCACGATCGGCCAATGCAGCGAGGCGGCCACTCAAGATGCGGCGAGGCCGCTGCGAAAGCCGTTCTGATGACCATGGCCGCGAGGCGCTGGCGGGATGGTAAAGCGAAGAACTGACAGGGTCATGCTCGTGCGGTATGCGAAGGGTGCGGCGGTCTTCGCGGCTGGTTTGGCAAGCTCGGGCGTAGCGAGCGCCGCGGATCCCACATCGCGCGAAGTCGACATGAAACACTCGGAAATCGCGTGTCCAGACCGCGATCCGGGAGAGCGCCTCCACGATGGCTTCTTTGCCCGCTCGGACACGAGCCTCGCCTTCTTCCGGGCGATTGTCTCCGGCGCTGACACTCCCCCGCGCCGTAGCGGCATCTTGGGTGTGGGGCAGGGCGCGGGCATCTCCGTCGGTGGGACACCCGAGCGCGGCCTCGTGGTGGGGGGCACGGTTTGGACGGCGCGCATGGATCCGGTCTTCGTCGAAAACGGTCAGACGGTCACGCCCGATGACGACAGCGTCAAAGTCACGCTCCTTCGCCTGGGTCCGTTCCTCGACTTTTACCCGGACCCTACGCGCGGCTTTCACCTCTGGGCTTCGGCAGCGTTGACGGCCCAGATCGAAACGGATGCGAAGGGCAATGCCATCAAGCCGGCGGCCCTCGGCGCGGCGCTGACCATCGGCCCCGGCTACGAATGGTTCGTCACCAGCCAGCTCAGTCTTGGTTTGCTCGGCCGCGTGTCGCTCGGTCGGGTGGTCCGTACGCCGAGCGAAGGCGAACAGCACGTACTCTGGATCGTTCCCGAGCTGGCTCTGGCAGCGACGTACCATTGAGTGACCGGCGGTTCGGCGCCCGTCCCGCGAACCAACGGCCATTTCGCGGAGCTAGGGCTGCGCATCGCGGCATTCGCATCGCTTCGTCCGTGCACATAGCGTGCAAATAAGGCCATCTGTCGGGCATCGTTTTCGGCCTGCGCGTGGTGGAAGCGGTGGCACGGTGCGTGCGTCTATGCCTTCCAGACCTTTGCTAGTGGAGGCAAACATGTTGTGGACAATCGCTGTCGTGTTAGCGGTGCTGTGGGTTCTCGGGTTGGTGGGCTCTTACACCATGGGTGGACTCATCCACATTCTGCTCGTCGCCGCCGTGGTGATGGTCCTCTTCAACCTCATCAGCGGTAGGCGTGGGGCCGTCTGAGGTTCCCGCCTGTCCCACCGTCGGCCCGAGCTCAATCGATATCGGGCTGACGGTTCGGCGGACAGGCCGGGGATCATCGCGCCGCCAGTGCCTTGGCGAGGTGGGGTGATACTCGGATTTCGGCAAAAAAGGCCTTGGGTAGAGATAGTCTTCACCGGATCGTCGATGACGCGCCGGGCACTGCAATATCCCATCGGATGAAATCGGCTGTCCTCGGCGTTGTCTAGCGAGAGCGGGCAGGTTCTGCCCCGACTCGCGCTAAGCTCGACCCCGTCTCATGCCGACGTCCACGCCGCCTTTCGACAGCCGTCCTATCGACGGGCCCGGCCCATCGCCGACCAACGGCAGGGAAGCGTCGCTCCCTGGAGGTGGTGCTGATTCGCCCTCTTCCAGCGGCAAGCCGCGCGCGTCGCGACGACGGCGCCGGCTCATGCTCGCGCTCAAGGTGCTTGGCTTCGGAGCCCTCGGCGTCGTCGTGGCGGCGTTCGTCGGCGTGTGGCTCGTCCTCCGCCATTACAGCGAGAACCTGCCGTCGATCGGCGACCTCAAAGGCAACTACAATCCCCCACAGATGACGCGCGTCTTGGCGCGCGACGGCACGACGCTCCTGGCCGAGATTTTCACCGAGCGCCGCACCGTCGTCTCCATCGGCTCTTTGCCGGCGCACGTGAAGCTGGCGGTGCTCGCCGCGGAAGACGCCGGTTTTTACGAACACGAGGGGCTCGACTACTACGGCATGACGCGGGCCCTCATCGTGAACGTGCGATCGGGCCGCACGCGCCAAGGGGGGAGCACCATCACGCAGCAGGTCGTGAAAAATATCTTGCTCGACCCGGAGCGGAGTTTCCGCCGCAAGATGCGAGAGCTCATCTTGGCGCGGCGTCTCGAGCAGCAGATCTCCAAGGACGAGATCCTCGAGCTTTATCTCAACCACATCTATTTCGGTCACGGTCGTTACGGCATCGAAGAGGCGGCGCGATACTACTTCGGCAAGTCAGCGCGTGAGATCACGCTCGCGGAAGGGGCGATGCTGGCCGGGCTCCCGGCGGGGCCCGAGCTCTATTCGCCGCGGCACGACGCGGCCAAGGCGCGGACGCGGCGCGCGTTCGTCTTGGCCCAGATGCTGGACAAGGGGTTCATCGATCAGCGCCAGCACGACGCGGCCATGGCGGAACCGGTCCGGCTCGCGCCCCCCGTCGAGCCACAAGGGCAGCTCGCGCCGGAGGTCGTCGAGCTCGTCAAACGCACGCTGAAAGAGGTGGCCATCGATTCCAAGCGGAGCGGCGGTTACACCGTGACCACCACCATCGATCCGCGGCTCCAAGCAGCGGCGCGCAAGGCCGTGCGCGACAACCTCGGCGCCTACGACAAGCGTTACAAGCTGCTCGCGCCCTTCGCGCCTCCTGCCGCAGCGACGAGCAAGGCGACCGCCACCACCAGCAAGAAAAAGTCCAAGCCCGTCGAGAAGGCGTACGAAGGGATGCCTCGCTTCAGCGACCACAAGGTCCTCATCGGGGCCGTGGTCGGCGCGGAGGATACCCTCGGTATGCTCGACGTGCGCGTGGGGGCGGTTTCCGGGAGCGTCAAGCTCGCTGACTACGAACGCTACAACCCGCAGCACCTTCCGCCGAGCCAATTTGCCCCCGAAGGGACACTCCTGCGCGTCAGTCTCCTCGCGCCCGCCGATGGCTCGCCCGAGAACAAGGTGCCGCTCCGGCTGGAGATGGGTCCCGAGGCGGCGATGGTGGCGCTCGACGTGCGAACGCACGAAGTGCTCGCTCTCATCGGTAGCTACGAAGGCGCCTCCGGCGCGCTCGATCGGGCCACGCAGGCGCACCGCCAGCCGGGTTCCTCGTTCAAGCCCTTCGTCTACGGATACGCCCTTTCTTCGCGACGATTCACTCCCGCTTCGATGCTCGCGACGAGC
>Ga0193706_1000111_pt1 | contig 57908 bp, 56 predicted proteins | sample U3c1metaG_FD_160130 | JGI IMG/M metagenome (GOLD analysis project Ga0193706, IMG submission 160130) | Soil microbial communities from a riparian zone of the East river system, Colorado, United States - U3c1 | ecosystem: Environmental > Terrestrial > Soil > Riparian zone | place: USA: East River...
CTTCGATAGAAAAGGGCCTCGGAGGGGGCGTTGTGCAAGGCACCCAGGAACACCGTGACCTCCGGGTTGTCACGTGCTCCATGTTCGACCCTCTCGGTCTGGCGCGCGAGATACGTGGGGCCGCTTCGTTCGAACGAAGGGTCCTCGACGAGCTCCATGTGGCGATCGGGTTCGACGCGGCCTTCGTCGCGATGAAAGGCGACCCTCCCACGACCATCAACGTGGACGCGGCGAGGCTCGATGCGGCCATCGCGAATGCCGCGTACGCCTCCGAGATTGCGCAGCTGAAGGACGCCGCACGCACGAGCGGCGGCGTCGCCGTGGACACGGCGGTCCTCGGCGAAAAAGCGGTGCAAAAGCTCCGATACCACCGTGATTTCGCCGCAGCCGTCCGAGGCCGGCACACCCTGTTCGCGTTTCTCTCACTCCGCGGTCACGGCGTTGGCGGTCTGATGCTCGGGCGCTCGGGCAGCACATTCGCTTCCGCGGAGATCGATCGCGTTCGCGCTCTTTTGCCCGATCTGACGATGGCGCGCGTCTCCTTTCGCGCACCTTGGGTTCCAGAGGGCCTCGGCTCAGGCCGGCCCGACCATCTTTGGTCGCGCGTGAAAGAGCTCGCGGGCGGGGCACGACCACTCGAGCGTCTCGACCTCCATGGCGACGTCGTCGAGATCCGAGATCGCGCTCTTCATCGCGAAATGGTAGCCGTCAGCGCGCACGGCGAGTTCGTTTGGTCGCGCGCGGAACGGCGCGAGCCTCAACGCTCGGGCTGGTTTTACGTCGACTTGTTTCACCTCGCCGCCGCGAGGGCCAAAAGCCGGAGCAGGGTGCTGTTGATAGGCTGCGGAGGCGGGGTTTCCGCTCAACAATTCGCGACTGTCTATCCGGGAACGGCCATCGACATCGTCGAGCGCGACAGTGCCGTCGTCGGTCTCGCCCGTCGTTGGTGCGGCCTCGACGACGTTCCGAACGTGAAGGTCATCGTCGATGACGGCCGCGCGTTCCTGGCTCGCGTCAATGACCCAACTTGGGACGTGGTTGTCATCGACGCCTATGGCGCTCACGAGCTTGCGCCTGGCTTCGTCGAGACCGGCTTCTTCACCGACCTGAAACGCGTGCTCCGCCCGGGGGGCGGCTTCGCCTTCAACACGCTGGGAACGCTTTCCGGCTGCGGTGAGCTGCGCGACGTGGAGCGAGCCGCGCGACGCGCCTTCGCCGACGTGCGCTTGGTTCCGGTGCTCGATCCTGGCGAGGCCTATTCGCCCTCCGCGGTACGCAATATCGTGGTGATCGGGCGAAACGGCGCCCATTCGAGGTGAACGCTCGGGATGGGTTGGGGTTTTGTCCCCGGCACCTCGTGTCGCGAGGTTAGCCGCCGTCATCGGACCACTCGTCGCAACGGCCCCGTCCCGCGGGTCCCGCCAAAACGGACGATCGGGCACCGGTCGACGACGCATGATGCGGTGCTGCGGGCGCGAGAAATCAGGGGAAAGCTTGACAACCCGCTGGGTTCGCTGCACGCCTTATGCCCGTGGCGCGGTTCCTTCGTCTCCTGATCACGCTCGTCGTGCTCGTGATCGGACCTCTGTCCGCTCTCGGCTGCGGCTTCGTGGGAGAAACCGAACGACAGCCGGTCGACGCAAGGCCGGCCGCACGAGCTGCCAAGCGCCCGCTGCCCCCGAGCACGAAAGTGCGGGATGAGCACACCGCTGACGCGCAGAAAAGCGCGGGCACGGCGCGGGTCCGACTGGCCACGACCGATGTAGGAGGTCCGGCCACCTCGACCGGAACGGATACGTGGCGGGCGCCGTCGCGAGGCCGAGCGGGTCTCCTCTCTATCCTCTCGCGCATGCTGGCGGGCAGCAGTACCGTCGAAGGGGGGGAGGACAACGAATTCGAGGTGGGCGATGGGCTCGACCTCGTCGACGACGATGGCCCCCAGGGGTCCGTCGCCGCAGCTTTTTCTGGGCCCTCGATTCAGGGGCTGCCCGCGCTTTGTGTCGAGTCGAACCTCTTGGCGATTCAGCCGTCCATCGGCCATCCTCGCGGGGACGACGAACCTCCTCGCGTCTAGCCGTAGTTCTTGGCGGGCAAGCCCTTTTCGGTGGAAAAGGAGCTTCTAGATGTCGACGGTCATCGGGTGGAGGTCTTTTGTGAAGATTCGCGTTTCGATTTTCATCGCCGGGTTTGCTGCCGTAGTCGCGGCATCCTGGTGCATACCCAAAGAAGCGGGGGCACAGACGCCACCCGCCGCAGAAGCTCCGGCGCCGGTCGGGTCGACAGCGCAGGCGGTGTCCCCGCCGAGTGCCGAAGCGACAGATCGGGTCGCCCTTTCGCTCCCCGAAGCCGTGAGGCGAGCGATGGAGCAGGCCCCCGAGGTCGTCAGCGCGCAGCACGCCATCCGCCAGGCCGAAGCCCGCCGCGTCGGAGCCGGCGTCATCATGCCCACCAATCCGCGCATCTCCGTCGATGCGCGGCCCCCCATCCACGGAGGGGGCGGCTACCGCGAGACCGGCTACGGCGCGATGCTCGATCTTCTCTTCGACGCCGGGGGCGCTCCGGCCGCCCGCGTCGCTGAAGCCGATCGCGAGGCAGGGGTCGCCCGCGCCGATTTCGTGTTCGATCGCGCCGAGGCGCGCCTGCGCGCGTTCGCCGCTTACGTGCAGACCCAGGTCGCCGAGCTTCGCATCGCCGAAGCGCGATCGGCCCTCGAGATCTCGCGCCGCGTGCTGAGTGCGGCCCAGCGCCGCGTCGTCGCGGGGGCAGCCTCCGACCTCGAAGCCGCCTCGGCGGAGCTCGACGTAGCGCTTTTGCAGGCATCGGAAGCGTCGTTCATCCGCCAGCGCGACATGCACCTCATGAGCTTGCGCGACGTCCTCGACCTGGGAGCGACGGTCGCGGTGGACCTCACCTCGCCGGTCGACGAGCCACCGCGGCTCGCCGACGCCAAAGTCTATGTCGACCGCGCCTTGCAACATCATCCCGCACTCGCCGCGCTCAACGCGCGCGTCCACCTGCTCGACTCCACCGAAAAACGACTGGAACGAGAAGTGTTCCCACGCGTGGGCGTCTACGCCGGCGTCGATGCGGCGCCGCTCTCGCCGATGTATGGCCTGCTCGGCCTTTCGCTGGAGCTGCCGTTCGCCCAGCGCAACCAGGGGCCCCGGGCGGTTACGGCGCGCGCACGCGAAGGTGTGCGCAGCCGCATCGAGCTCGAAGCGCGACGGCTCTCGCGTGATGTGGTAGCGGCGTGGAACGCCTATGAAGCACGGCGACTCGAGCTGGAGCGAATTACCCTGCACGCCATGCCGGCCGCGGATCGCACCCTCTCCTTTGCCGAAGCGGGGTGGCGAGCCGGGCGGTTCGACCTGTTTCGACTTCTCACCGCGGCGCGTGACGCCTTGAAGGTACGCGCCAGTCGCATCGACGTGCTCGAGGCGGCGTGGATCGCCCGCATCCAGCTGGAGCGCGCGGTCGGAGAGGAGGTGTCGTCGTGAGCGGCCGCTGGCTGCGCCGAAGCGGCATCGCCCTCTTCGGGCTGGTGCTGGTGGTGGGGATCATCCTTTACTGGTCACGCTCCAAGAAAGGCGTGAGCGCGGAGACCAAACCGCAGGGACGCGACGTTCCCTACCTCGACGGCAAATGGATCCGCTACTCCGCCGAGTATGCCAAACGCGCGCAAATCGAGATGACGCCGGCCGAACGCAGCAACCTTGCACCCGTGGTCAGCGTCACGGGAACCGTCACCTTCGATCCGGAAAAAGTCGCGGCTGTCGGCGCCCGCATCGCCGGACGGGTACGCCAGATCTTCAAATTGGAAGGCGATCCGGTGAAGGCGGGGGACGTGCTCTGCGAGATCGAGAGCGCCGAGCTCGGCCAGGCGCAAGCGACGCTCCTCTCCGCACGCGCCCACGCCGCCGCCGCAACGACCCACGAGAAACGCGAGAGAGAGCTGGCCGAAGCGCGCATCTCTTCCAATCGCGAAGCCGAGCTCGCCGCCGCCAACGCCGTGTCGGCCCGCGCCGACCTGCAGGCCGCCGAACAGCGCGTGCGAGCGCTGGGCGGCGTCGCCGATGGGACGCCGGGCATTCTGCGTCTTTCGACGCCGCTGGCGGGCAAGGTGATCGAGCGTCACGTCTCGCGCGGGCAGTCGGTGGAAGCGACCCACACCGCCTTCCGCGTCGCCGATCTGAGCTCGATATGGGTCCAGCTGGCGGTGTTCGAACGCCAGCTCACCGCGATTCAACAGGGCGACGCGGTCGACCTCTACCCGCAAGGAGCAGAGGGCGAGCACAAGGTCAAGGGCAGCGTTGCCTACGTCGGCGACGTCATCGATCTCGAGACGCGCACCGCGCCCGTGCGCGTCGAGGTCGACCATCCCGAGATCCCGCTTCGGCCAGGCCAGTCGGTGCTCGCCAAGATTCACACGTCGGCACCCATGGCGGCAGCGATCGTCGTGCCGCGCGGCGCCGTCACCAGCGTCGACGGCAAGCCCACCATCTTCGTCGCGCACGACGCCCTCTCCGTCGAGCCGCGCGCCGTTCAACTGGGGGGACAAGACGGCGACCGGGTCGAGGTCCTGTCGGGCCTGGAGGTGGGCGATCGGGTGGTCACGTCCGGGGTCTTCGCCTTGAAGTCCGAGATCTTTCGCTGATGCTGGTGCGTCTGGTCGAGCTGTCGATTCGCGGCAAAAAGCTCGTCATCGTGCTCTTGGCAGTGCTGCTCGTGGGCGGCTTTTTTGCCGCCCGCGAGTTGCCCATCGACGCCGTGCCGGACGTTTCCACCATCCAGGTATCGGTGCTCACCGACGCACCGGGGCTCTCGCCGGTCGAGGTGGAGCGCACGGTCACCTTCCCCGTCGAGATGGGCCTCAACGGGATGCCCAACCTGGTGGAGCTGCGCTCGGTGTCGCGCTCGGGCCTCTCGGCGGTGACGGCCATCTTCAAGGACGGCGTCGACATCTGGCTGGCGCGGCAGATGGTGCTGGAGCGCGTACGTTCCGCAGAGGCCGACCTCCCGGTGGTGGCGGGCAAGCCGCAGCTCTCGCCCGTGTCGGGCGGGCTCGGCGAGATTTATCAGTTCGTCGTTCGTTCCGACAGCCACTCACCGACGCAGCTGCGGACGCTGCTCGACTGGGAAATCGCGCCGAAGCTCCGTCAGGTGCCCGGGATCGTGGAAGTGAACACGATGGGGGGCGACCTCAAGGAGTATCAGATCGTCGTCGACCCCGCGCGCATGCACGCCCAGAAGATGAACCTCGGGCTCCTGACCGACGCCCTCTCTCACGCCAACGTCAACGTCGGCGGCGGGTACATCGAGCGCACCGGGGAATCTCTCACGTTGCGCGGTGTCGGCCTCTTGCGTAACGAAGAGGAGATCGCCAACGTCGTCCTTCGCACCAACGACGACGGCACCGCGGTATTGGTGAAGAACATCGGCTTCGTGCGCATCGGCGCGGCCATGCGTTTCGGCGTGATCACCCGCGACGGCGAGTCAGAAGCCGTGACCGGCATCACCATGATGCTCATCGGTGCCAACAGCCGCGACGTCATTCACCGCGTCCAAAAGAGAGTTATCGAGATCCAGGCCCTACTTCCGCCCGGCGTTTTCATCGAGCCCATCTACGATCGGTCCAGCTTTCTCGGTCGCACCTTGCAGACGGTGATGAAAAACCTCGTCGAGGGGGCGCTGGTCGTGACCGTGGTGCTGGCGCTCTTCCTCGGGAGCTTGCGCGGCGCGCTGGTCGTCGTGCTCGGCATCCCCGCTTCGATGGCCGTCGCGCTGGCGGGGATGCACGTCTTTCACATCACCGGCGACCTGATGAGTCTCGGCGCCATCGACTTCGGCTTCCTCGTCGATGGTCCGATCGTCGTGCTCGAAGCCGTCATCGCCAGTCTGGCCGGCAAGAAACTGGTGAAGGGCGCGCGCGACGGAGCCTATGGCGAGGTGGCCTCCGCGGTCGTGCGTCCCGTCGCCTTTTCGGTGGCGATCATCATGCTCGTTTACCTTCCGCTCCTCACGCTGGAGGGGATCGAGGGCAAGATGTTTCGCCCCATGGCCATCACCATGGCCTGCGCCCTTTTCGGCGCGCTCCTCTACTCGGTCGTCTTCTTTCCCGCCCTGCTCGTAGCCTTCGTCCCTCCCGCGTCGGGACATGGTCCGCATTGGATCAGCGCGCTCGGCCGAGCCTACGCCAAGGCGCTGCCGTGGGCGATTCGACACCGCTGGCCGCTCTTCGGCGCGGCGGCGACGGCCTTGGCGGGGAGTTTCGTCGTCATCGCCGAAGGAGGCGCCGATTTCGTTCCTCGCATCGACGAGGGGGACATCGTGGTGACGATCCGGCGTGCCCCCTCCATCAGCCTCGCCGAGGCGCGCGATCTCGATCTCGCCGCAGAGCGCGTCCTCAAGCGGTTTCCCGAGGTCGTCACCTCGCTCGGGATGACCGGTCGCGCCGAAGTGGCCATCGATCCGGTCGGCAACGACAACACCGACCTTTTCGTGCATCTGCGGCCACACAAAGAGTGGACCAGCGCACACGATCTCGACTCCCTTTCCGAGCTCGTCAAAAACTCCATCGAACGCGAAGTCCCGGGCACCTTCGTCTCCGTCTCGCAGCCGATCGAAGACAAGACCAATGAGCTCATCAGCGGCTCGCGTGCCGATGTGCAGATCGCCATCTTCGGCGAGAGCCTCGAACAATTGAAGAGGCTGAGCGAAGAGGTGGGGCGCATCGTCCGCACCGTTCCAGGATCGGCCGACGTGCGCGTGGAGCGGTTGCTCGGCGCCCCCGAGCTCACCATTCGCCCCGATCGGCAGCGCCTCGCCCGCTACGGGATCAAGGCGGAAGACGCGCTGGAAGTGGTTCGCGCCGCGCGCATCGGCATCCCGGTCGGCTACATCTACGAAGGACAGCGCAAATTCGAGCTTCGTTTGGTGATGCCCCCCGGCTCCCCCAGCCCCAAGGCGCTCGGCGAGCTCTTCGTGGAAGCGTCGGGAACCAACGTTCCCCTCTCGGAGGTCGCCAACATCGAAGAAACCGAAGGACCGGCCCAAGTACGGCGCGAGAATCTCACCCGCACCGTGCGCGTCGAGGTAAACCTTCGGGGGCGGGATCTCGTCTCGTGGGTCAACGAAGCTCGCCAAAAGGTTCAGGACCAGGTCAAGCTCCCCGCCAGCTACGAGATCAGCTGGGGCGGACAGTTCGAGAATTTCGAACGGGCCAAGAAGCGCCTCATTTTCGTGGTGCCGATGGCGCTGGTCATCATCTTCGGGATGCTCTTGTGGATGTTCGGCGATGTGCGGGCCACCCTCTCCGTTTTCGCGGTGGTGCCATTCGCGCTGGTGGGGGGCATCATGGGACTCTCTTTGCGCGGCCTTGCTTTCTCGATCCCCGCCGCGGTCGGTTTCATCGCCCTGGCGGGCGTATCGGTGTTGAACGGCGTCGTCTTGGCCAACGAGGTCAAGGAACGGATCGGCGGGGGATGGCCGCTCCCAGAAGCGGTCGTCGAAGGGGCCACCCACACCATGCGCGCGGTGCTGACGACCGGCGCGGTGGCAGCGTTCGGTTTTCTTCCCATGGCGCTCGCCACCGGCGCCGGCGCGGAAGTACAAAGGCCGCTGGCGACCGTCGTCATCAGCGGCATCGCCCTTTCGACCCTGCTCACGATGTTCCTGCTCCCGGGCATCCTGCAGGTCCTACTGCGGGCCCCCGTGCGACGGGCGGCGTACGTCGCGATGGAGGAAGCGAAGCAACCGGCCTAGGGCCCTTCGCGCGCGCTGAGAAGCCGGCCAGACCGGTTCAGTGCGTGGAGTTGCCGCTCGAACCTTCGCTGGGTGTTTGCTCGACGGACTTGCTCAAGCTCTGGCCAAGCTCTTGATCGCTGGTCAGGACCTGTTTCCAGCTGAGCTCGTGGCCCTTGCGGTGACCCTTCTCCGCAATCTTCAATCCAGCGGGTGAAATCGTAACGGTGTAGTGCTTACCGTCGACGTCGATTTCGCGCTTCAGTTCCTTCTCGAGCTTGGTCGTCATCGAGGGGTGACCCTAGCAGAATGATCGCGCGAGGGCTATCTCTGACTCGCGCTTGCCTCCTCCCCGAAGGGCCGCGATGCTAAGCTGGTGAGCGATGCGTAGACCGCTCCTTACGGCTGTATTTATCGCTCTTTTCACGAGCGGTTGCGACCTATCCAGCAAGCACTGGGCAATCCTTTCCACCGCGGCGGGCCCCCGCTCCGTCATCCCCGGCGCGCTCGACCTGGTGCACTGGGAAAATCCGGGGATGGCCTTCAGTCTCATGCGAAGCTGGCCGCCCACCCTGCGCACCATCATTCTCGGTAGCGCGGCGCTCCTGGCGATTGCCATCGGCCTCTACGTCGTGGCCACGAGGCCCATGCGCCCCTCGGCCATCATCGCCATCGGTCTCATCGCCGGCGGCGCGCTCGGTAACCTCATCGATCGTGCGCACAACGGAACCGTCACGGATTTCCTGCACGTGCACCGCGGCGCCTTCGACTGGCCGGCCTTCAACGTCGCCGACATCGCCGTCACCTGCGGTGCGATTCTCTTCGCTTTGTCGAAACCGACGACACATGCATCTTGAACGGAGCGGGCACCGGGTCGAACTCGGGCCGAACATCAGCGCGAAGGGAGGCCAGGCGTGCAACTCGGAATGATCGGACTCGGTCGCATGGGCGGCAACATGGTGCGGCGCCTTCTGCGGGGCGGACATTCGTGCGTCGTCTATGACCGCAACGCGGCGAACGTCGCGGCGATGGTGAAAGAGGGCGCCGCGGGGGCCGCTTCACTCGACGAATTTTGCGCCACGCTGGCGCCGCCCCGCGCAGCGTGGGTGATGGTTCCGGCGGGAGCACCCACCGAAGAAACGGTGACGTCCCTGGCCGACCGCTTTTCGGTCGGCGACATCATCGTCGATGGCGGAAACTCGTACTACAAGGACGACGTCCGCCGGGCGCGTCTGCTCGCCACCAAGGGGATTCGCTATCTCGACGCCGGAACGAGCGGCGGCGTGTGGGGGCTCGAGCGCGGCTATTGCCTCATGGTCGGAGGCGAGGCGCACGCATTCGAACACCTCCTTCCCATCTGGAAAACGCTCGCTCCGGGACGAGGTGACATCCCGCCCACGCCGGACCGACGCTCCCTGCAGAACAGCGCCGAGGAGGGGTACCTCTATTGTGGTCCCAGCGGGGCGGGCCACTTCGTGAAGATGATCCACAACGGGATCGAGTACGGCTTGATGCAGGCTTATGCCGAAGGGTTCGACATCTTGCGCAATGCGCGCGCCACGTCCCTCCCCGAGGACATGCGCTACGAGTTCCCGATCGCCGACATCGCCGAGCTCTGGAGGCGCGGCAGCGTCGTCGGCTCCTGGCTGCTCGATCTAACGGCGAGCGCGCTCGCGGAAGACCCTTCCCTCGCCGGTTACACCGGCTTCGTGGAAGACTCGGGCGAAGGGCGATGGACGGTGCAGGCCGCGCTGGAAGAAGGCGTACCGGCCGAGGTCCTCTCCGCCTCGCTCTACACGCGCTTTCGCTCGCGGCAAGATCACACCTTCGCCGAGAAGGTCCTCTCGGCCATGCGCAAGAAGTTCGGCGGGCACGTCGAACCAGGAGACCGCAAGTGATAAGGCAGATGACGGATACGAAGGCGCTGTACAGCGCCACCGCCGAACAGGTGTGCCGCATCGGCGAGCTGGCCATCGAAACCACCGGCCGGTTTTCGCTGGTGCTCTCCGGGGGGACGACACCGCGCCCGCTTTACGAGCTTCTGGCGTCGCCTCCCTTTCGCTCGGGCCTCGACTGGAGCAAAGTGGAATTCTTCTGGGGGGACGAGCGCGTCGTGGCGCCCAACGACCCGAGCTCGAATTTTCGCATGGCGCGCGAGGCAATGCTCGACAAGCTGAAGATCCCGGCCGCGCACATTCATCGCATCCACGCCGAGCAGCGCGACCTGCAAGCAGCCGCGCGTGCCTACGAAGACGAGATCGAGCGGGTTCTCGGCGCGGTGGCCGGCGTTGGCCGACGCCCGCCACATTTCAATCTCTTCCTTTTGGGCATGGGGCCCGACGGGCATACCGCCTCGATTTTCCCCGGCACCGAGGCGCTGGAGGAGACCGAGCGGTGGGTCATCCCGGTCGACGTGCCGTCGCTCGGCGTCAAGCGCATCACCATGACGCCGCCTCTCATCAACTCGGCGCACTTCATCATTTTCATGGTGACCGGTTCCGCCAAAGCCGACGTCGTGGCGAGCGTGCTGCAAGGGCCCCGCGATCCGCGGCGGTGTCCGGCTCAGCTCATCCACCCCCTCACCGGAGAAGTCATCTGGTTCGTCGAGCGCGAGGCGTCGTCGAAGCTCATCCAGCACCATCGCACCGAGGCCTAGCAAGATGGTCCACAGCACATCGCCCCCGGGCATTGCCGTCGAGGAGATCCCGGGAAGGCCAGTCTTCCAGGAGTCGAAGCCCGAACCCTGCGTGGTCGTCATCTTCGGCATCACGGGGGACCTTTCCAAGCGCAAGCTCCTCCCCGCGCTCTACAACTTGATGGCCGACGGCGCGCTGCCGGAGAGCTTCGCCGTGCTCGGTGTGAGCCGCCGCGAGCTCACCACCGACGAGCTGCGCGAGCAGCTGGGCAAGTCGGCCGAGGCGCTCGGCGGGCGGCGCAAGGCCGACGAGGCCACGCAGCGGAAGTTCATCAGCGCCATCGAGTTCACGCGCGGCTCGGTCGACGATCCGGACAGCTACGTTCGACTGAAAGAGCACCTCGCTGCCATCGACCTTGCCAAGGGAACGCGGAAAAACCGCATTTTTTATCTGGCCACGCCGCCCGAGGCTTTTTCCGGCGTCCTCGCCCACCTGCGCCGCGCCGGGCTGATTTATCCCGTGCACGCCGCGCCGGGCGAACCATTTTCGCGGGTCATCGTCGAAAAACCCTTCGGACGCGATCTCGCCTCGGCGCGCGCGTTGAACGATCTCGTCGCCGAGTCGTTCGACGAGAGCCAGGTTTTTCGCATCGATCACTATCTCGGCAAAGAGACGGTACAGAACATCCTCGTCTTTCGTTACGCGAACTCCATCTTCGAGCCGATCTGGAACCGCAAGTACGTCGACTACGTCGAGATCACCGCCGCGGAGACGCTCGGCATCGAGCAGCGCGGCTCTTTCTACGACGAAACCGGCGTCGTGCGCGACATCGTGCAGAGCCATCTCTTGCAGGTGCTCGCGCTTTCGGCGATGGAGGCCCCGGTTTCGTTCGGTGCCGACGACGTGCGAAACGAAAAGGTGCAAGTGCTGCGCTCGCTCCGTCCTCTTTCGGGAGCCGCGGTGCCGCGCCAAGTCGCCTTCGGTCAATACGAAGGGTACCGGCGAGAAAAGGGGGTCGCCCCCGACTCGCGCACCCCGACCTACGTGGCCATGAAGGTGCTCATCGACAACTGGCGCTGGCACGGCGTCCCCTTCTACCTTCGCGCCGGCAAGAACCTCGCCTCGCACCTGACGGAGATCGCCGTCCATTTTCAGTCGGTGCCGCTCTATCTATTTCCGCGCACGGAAAAGTGCCAAGCGGTGGCACCCAACGTGCTTCGCCTCCGCATTCAGCCGGACGAGGGGATCTCGCTGCGCTTCGTGGCCAAGGTGCCGGGCGACCACCTCTCGCTCGGCAACGTGAACATGAACATGAGCTACGCCCAGGCGTTCGGAAAGCAGCTCTCCGAAGCGTACGAGCGGCTGCTCCTCGATTGCATGCGGGGGGATGCGACGCTCTTCGCGCGCCGCGACGAGGTCGAGGAGGCTTGGAAGTTCGTGAGCCCCGTCCTCGAGACTTGGGAAAAAGGGCGCGAACCGCCGGAGCTCTACGCGCCTGGAGGACAGGGGCCGAAGAAGGCCGAGGCCCTCGTGGGGGCTGACGGGCACGAGCTCACGCTTCTGTAAATCGTGATAGAGTACACGCTTGTCTCAAGCCCTCCGTCTGCGAGTGGGTAGGGTCCGCGAGCTGCCTAGCGGATAGAAGCTTACAAGGAGAGACTTTATGAGCCATTGCGCGGCTGCTCGGCTGATGCGTGCCCTAGGCGTCACCTTCCTCGTGCTCTCGACGGCTGTGCTCGGATGCGGGACCCCGGAACGCACCTTCCTTGATCCGGGTCTCGATGCGACAACGCCGGGAAACGACGCTTCGACAGGCGCGGATACCACGACCGATCCGTCCAACGGGACGGAAGGTGGCAGGCAAGGCGATGCATCGGACGCCACCGGCGATATCTCGCGTGACACCCCGACGGATCGCTCGAGCGACGCGGTCACCGACCTGAGCCAAGACGGGCCCGTCGGGGATGGCGCCAACCAGCCCCCGACCATCGTCGGCACGATACCGGCGGATGCCGAGGTATCGGTCGCCGTTGCCACCACCATCTCCGTCGATTTCTCGAAGCCCATGAATCCCGCGACGGTGATGGTGGGGATCCAACCCCTGGTGGCGCTTGGTTCCGCCATTTGGAATCCCGCTTCTACATCGATCGCGTTCACGCCGCCGGCGCGCCTCGCAGCCATGACCAAGTACACCGTGACGGTGACCGGCTCCGACACCGGCGGTCGCCCGCTCACCGGTGCGACCACCTTCTCGTTCACGACGGGCGTCGCGGCCGACACGACGGCCCCGACGATCCGAGCCACGGTGCCGGTCGACAATGCCGTGGATGTGCCGAGCGGGACGAACATCATGGTGACCTTCACCGAGCCGATGGATGTCGGCTCGGTGATCGTGACCTCGGTGCCCGACATCATGCTGGGGATGCCGACGTTCGGCCCACAGAACAACCAGGTCTCGTTCACGCCGACGGCAACCCTTTTGCCTTACACGCAGTACACGATCACCGTGGCCGGCCAAGATCCGGCGAAGAACCCTCTGGCAGCCCCCACCACGTTCAAGTTCACGACCGCCACGCCGCCCGACACGACGCCCCCCACCATCGTTTCGGTGGCTCCACCCAACGCGGCGACGGCGGTTCCCAGCAATTCGTCCATCGTCATCACCTTCTCCGAGCCGATGAACGTGGCCGTGACGAACGCCTTGCTGTCGCTCAGTCCGATGGTCACGTGCACGGGCGGGTGGGCGTGGAACGTGAGCGGAACGACGGCGACCTGTGTGCCAACGATGCCGCTCTCCTCTTCGACCCTGTACACGGTGGGCGTCGCGGGGGCCGCATCCGACGTGGCCGGCAACAAATTGGCCACGGCATTTTCATCGACCTTCACCACCGGCGTCATGCCCGACACCACTCCGCCGACCATCGTCAGCGCCGTCCCAATGAACGGCGCCACGGGCGCCCCGCGGGGCGCGAAGATCGTGGTGAACTTCTCGGAAGCGATGGACATCAACAGCGCTCAGGGCGCTTTCTCCATCACCGCTCCACCCGGCGTGAGCGGCACTTTCGCCTGGGCCAGTGGCAATACGCAATTGGTGTTCACGCCGAGCGCGCTGTACCCCACCGGCGCTACCGTGAACTGGCAGGTGTCGACGGCCGCCAAGGATGCGTCGGGCAACGCCAAGACGACGCTCGACACCTTCTCGTTCAACGTCATCAAATCGGCGACCGTCAATCTCCCCTGCATCGGCGCGCTCGACGGCTACATCTGGAGCTCGCCGAGCGTGCAGACGGGCGTCGCGTTCATCGCCATCGGCGATACCACGAGCTCCCTGACGTACCGGGGCTATGCGGCGTTCGACATGACCGCCATCCCGGCGACGGCCACGATCACGGCGGCATCGCTCTACCTCGAGCAGTACAACGTCCTCGGCACGCCCTATGGTGCCGGGAGGCTAGGCGATGTCCTTTGGCGACACGTCGACTACGGCCCGACGCTGGAAGTCGCCGACTACAGCGTCGCGCCGCTCGCCCACACCTCGAGCGCAGGCACGCTCAGCGTCAACGCGACGTACGAGTGGAAGGCAGCCACCGTCACGCTCAGCCTGAGGGACGACCTCATGAACCGCGCGGCGCGAGGTAACCGCTCCGAATTCATGATCCGGTTCACGCAGGACACGGTGGTGACGACGGCCAACGATTTTGCCTACTTCTACTCGTGCGAAGCGACGGCCCCGACCGACCGGCCGTACGTCTCGGTGACGTACGACTATCCGTAACTGACGCAAGACATTGCCCTGGTGCTATCCAGGCGCTCGGCCGCGTTGGTAGGCGGTCAGTCGTTCGGCCAGGCGACGGACTCGGTGCCGCGCACGACGTTGCCGCCCGACCGGCGCGCGTCGTCGAGCGCGAGCAGCGACGCCCCTTTCAAGAGATCAGCTACCAACTGGAAATAGGAAATGCCGATGGGTTTGCGCTCCCCCTCGCGCTGGGGCGGGGGTTCGAGCAGGGCGAAGCCGATGCTGGCGCGGAGAGGGACATCGCCGCTCGGAGTGGCGATCTTCTGGTCCTTCAAGAGCTCGTGGACGCGCGTCCCGAGGCGTGCTGGTCCCACCGTCGTCGGATCGCGCAGGACGACACCGAACGCGTCCCCTTCGTAACGACCGACGATATCTCCGGCGCGTGTCGCTTCGCGGAGCGCCTTGCCGAGCGCGCGCAGCGCCTGATCGCCCGCCATGTGCCCGGCCTTCTCGTTGATCGCCTTCATGCCGTCGATGTCGATGAGCACCAGCGCCACCGCTTGCCGGCCGCGCAGACTCGCCGCAAGCTCGCGCACCAAGGTCTGTTCGAAGAAGCTTCGGACGTGCGCGCCGGTCAGTACATCGATGGTCGCCAGCTCGTAGAGCTGCGCGTTCTGGAGCGCCACCGCGGCCTGGTTGGCCAGCATGCGTACGAACTCTATCGTCTGACTGCCGGACGACGGCTCGTCGACCCACACCACGCCGGCAGTGAGCGGCCCTACCCGCAGCGGGACGATGGTGCCGTCGGGGCCGACCTTCACCTGCGCTTCTTGCAATGCGCGCCCGATCGCCTCGAGCTTGGCTGGCTCCAAGAGGGTCCGCGCTTTGCCGCCCGTTTCGTGGGTGCCCATCTTGGTGCGCACGAACAGCTCGGCTTCGGCGTCGAGCGTCGCCAGCGCGCCGCTCGCTTGGGCAGAACCGCCGAACTGGGCGAGCAGCCTCGTCACCTGCTGCACGATCTCGCGCGAAAGATCATCGGTCGATTGGATGCGATGCAGCTCGGGCGTCTTCTCGAGGATGTACTCCACCGCTTGCCGGTTCTTGACCAGCTGTTGAATCGTCTGCGCCGCCTTGAGTCCCACCGTCGTCCACAGGAGCAGCTGCTCCGGGCCTTCGGTCTTGTCGTAATAGCCTTGGATGTTGAGGCGTTGCAGAAGCTCGCGCGGCGGCCTTTCGCTGGCGTAGCCGGTCTGGAGAATGACCTGCACCAGAGGGTCGAACTTTCGCAGCTCAGCCACGACCTGTTCGCCCGTCATGCCTGGCATGAAGTAGTCGAGCAGCAGAAGATCGACGCGCTGTTTGGGCAAGATCCCGAGCGCCTCGACGCCGTTGGTCGCGGTAAGGACGTTGTGCCCTTCGCGCTCGAGCAAGAGCCGCGTCGCTTGCAGATAATCGGCGTTGTCGTCAACCAGGAGAACGGTGAATCCGGAGGCAGTTTCGGCTCGGGCGCGACGCGTCATCCTCCACGATCGTGTACCATCTCGCGCCAGCGTGCGTCGCATTTCGTGCGACAAGGCATGGCGCCGATGTGGGCGCCGCATCGCGCCGACGCCGGGGGCACCTCGAGGTGCCCGACGGGCGAGTAGGCAGAATTGCGACACAAGAAGCGACTCACCTGTCGCGTTCGCAGAACGAAGCCGAAGATAAGGCCTCTTTGCATCAAATAGTCGTTTGACAGCACGGGGGGCCGTCGGGAAAAGTGGTCCAACCAGCTGGGAGGTTTCTTCATGGCATGCGTTTCGATTCGAGGGGCGACCAGTTCGCTCGCGTTGGCTCTCGCTCTCTGCCTCGCGGCGGGCCTACCGGCGCGCGCCGATGAGCCGGCCGCGGCGCCGACCACCGCACCTGCACCGGCACCGGCACCGGCAGGAGCACCCGCGCCAGCTACCGTCCCCTGGGAGAAGATCGGTGACAGCGACGGCATCGGCGTCTATCGCCGCGAGGTGCCGGGCAGCCCCCTCATTGCCTTCAAGGGCGAGGGATACATCAACGCTTCCATCATCCGGGTCGCCAGCGTGATCACCGACTCGCACCGCGCCACGGAATGGGTGGATAGCCTCACCGAATCCAAGATCATCCGCGAGGTCAGCGAAACCGAGACCGTTCATTACGATCACATCGGCACGCCGTTCGTCCTGAAGGATCGCGACTTCGTCAGCGACTGCAAGCTCGAATTCGAACCCGCCCATAAGAAGGTCACCCTCAAGATCCACGCCATCACCGACCCTTTGGCGCCTCCCACGAGCTACGTGCGCGGCGAGCTCATCCACAGCTCGTTCGCGCTGACGTCGGTCGATCACGGCTCGCGCACCTTGGTCGTGGCCGAGATTCACGCTGATCCCAAGGGCTCGGTCGCTCACTGGATCGTCAATCTTTTTCAAAAACGGTGGCCGCACAACACCATTACCCGGCTCCGCGCCCAGGTGGCCAAACCCGACATCAAGGAGCACCCTCGCCTCAAGGCCGAGCTCGCGAAACACGGCTATCTCGACTAGCAAATTGCTGAAAAAGGCCCCGTCTCGCCAGCGGGTGCGTTCCGATCGCTCGTTCTCCCCCCGCCTCCGGCTCCCGCCGGGGGAGAAACAGCAGCAACAACCCCTCGGAGGCCTTTTTCAGCAACCTGTTCGAGTTAGCCTGTTTTCATGAAGGCTACCGAAGCGACGAATCTCAACTTCCAGAAAGCGGCGAAGCTGCTCGGGCTCGACGCGCACATCATGAGGCAGCTGGTGACACCTTGTCGCGAGATCAAGGTCGAGTGCACGCTGCGTCGCGACGACGGCTCGCTGGATACCTTCACCGGCTTCCGCGTGCAGCACGACAACGCGCGCGGCCCGATGAAGGGGGGTATTCGCTATCACGCCGAAGTCGACCCTGACGAAGTGAACGCCCTGGCCGCGCTCATGACGTGGAAGACGGCGGTGGTGAACCTGCCCTACGGCGGCGCCAAAGGAGGCATCGCTTGCGATCCGACGCGCCTCAGCGAGGCGGAGCTGCAGCGTCTGACGCGCGCCTTCGTGCAGAAGATTCACGACATCATCGGGCCGCAGACGGACATCCCCGCGCCCGACATGGGAACCAATCCTCAGACCATGGGATGGATCGTCGACGAGTACGCCAAGTACCACGGCTGGGCACCGGGCGTCGTCACCGGCAAGCCCATCGAGCTCGGCGGCTCGCTCGGGCGCGACTCGGCCACGGGGCGCGGACTTCTCTTCGCGATGGAGTGCCTTTTCGAAGACGCGGGGCGGACCGTGGCTGACTTTACCTACGCCATTCAAGGGATGGGGAACGTCGGATCTTGGGCAGCGCGCCTCATCGCGGCGCAAGGGGGCAAAATCGTGGCCGTCAGCGACGTGAGCGGCGCCGTTCGCAACCCCGCCGGACTCGATGTCTCCGCACTATGCGAATACATCGCCGCGCAAAAGAAGCTCGCCGGCTTTGCGGGGGGCGAAGCCTTCCCTGCCGATGCGCTTCTGGCCGAGCCTTGTGACGTGCTCATTCCCGCCGCGCTCGGGGGTGTGCTCACCCGCACCAACGCGGACGACGTACGGGCGCGCTACATCATCGAGGGAGCCAACCATCCCACCGACCCCGACGCGGACGCGGTGTTTGCGCGCAAGGGGATCGTGCTGCTGCCGGATATTTATGCCAATGCCGGAGGGGTGACCGTCAGCTATTTCGAGTGGGTGCAGAACGGGCAGCAGTTTTACTGGGACGAGCAAAGGGTGAACGACGAGCTCCGCGCGGTCATGCGTAACGCCTATGCGCATCTCAAAGCCACGGCGCTGCGCCTGCGGTGCGATCTGCGTACGGCCGCGTTCGCCCTCGGGATCTCGCGGGTCGCCAGGGCGACGGCGCTGCGCGGCATTTGAGCTCAAGAACCGGCGGTTCTTGAGCTCATCACTCCCCTTCGGAGGCTTCGCCCTCGCCCCGCCGGAGCAAGGCACTTCGCTTCGCTTCGCGGGCCTCCGTGGACTCGTCCCGTTCCTGGACTCCGGGAACGAAGGCGCCGGAACAGGGCCCCACCCCCACCGTACCTCGGCACGGAAAGGTCCCTTTTTCCGCATATCACTGTCGATCCGAATCGGTGGTAACGTGCCGCCCCATGAAACTCGCCTGCGCAAAGTTCCTCGTTTCGATGGTGGCTTTTTTCGGGGTCTTCGTGCTCACCGCGTCGACCGCTTTGGCGGCCGGCTCGATCACGTACGCGAAGACGCGGATCACAGAATCGGGCGGCGGCTGGCACCTGCAGATGACCATCGTTTACGGTGGCAAGCCGGCGCTGGCGCACGTACCCATGCGGTTCAAGTTTACGCCCGTCGCTTTCTTCGAGAGCTTCCTCGACGACAAGCACGGCGACAAGCCGCAGAAGCGGACGATCCCGCTGGTCGGACAAACGCCCATCAACGAGAGCGTGGACGTCGATTTCGCCGACACGCGCGGCAAGATCTTCGACCGCACGAGATTCGATTTCACCATCGGCCGTTCGCACAACTTTGCCGCGGGCGAGTACAGCGTCGTCGTCAATCGCGCCGACGGCGCGCAGATTGGCACGCCCACGAAGTTGATCTTGGAGGGCGACAATCCGGTCATCGACCGGCGGGCCATTTCCTTCGTCGACAGCAGCAAGAAGAAGGACGACAAGCCGGTGACCGCCGCGACGGCTGCCCCGGCCAGCACCGAGAGCGCACCGGCCGCGGAGAGTGCCCCGGCGGCCGCGACCGAATCGACGCCCGACCCGGCATCGTCGGCGAGCCCGTCCGAAGAGACGCCGGACCCGACCGCAGCGGCCAAGGTGCCCCCGGGCGGTTCGAAAGGGTGCGGCTGCCGTGTGGCGGGAGATTCCACGTCGTCTTCGGGTGCGCTGGTGGCGCTCGGCCTCGTAGGTGTGGCATCCTTGCGTGTTCGGCGCGGTCGTTCTTCGTCGCGACGAGCAGGTTGACCTCCCTCAGCGGAGGGGACAAAACGTCCACCCACGACAGAGACGGGTGAGCCGGGTACCTCGTCGCCAGACAGGTACCGGCCGCGGAGAGCCGATTGACGCAGACAGAGCCGACAACCAAGGAGACCGGGCGCGCGAACCAGCGGCGGGCCGAGATCCTCCGTGAGCTCAACGCGGGAAAGCCGTCCACGGCTCGCCTCGAGCACGAAGGGAGCATTCCGCTCGGACCAGCCATGCTCGTGCAGAAGTACCGGCTCGGCAACGGGCTGACCGTGCTGACGAGCATCGATGCGAGCGCCCCGGTCGTCAGCTACCATACCTGGTTCGCCGTCGGTTCGCGGCACGAACAGGCCGGCAAGACGGGGCTCGCCCACCTGTTCGAGCATCTCATGTTCAACGAGACGGAGAATCACCCGGCCGGGAGCTTCGACCGCACCCTCGAGGAAGCGGGCGCGGAAAGCAACGCCGCCACCTGGGTCGACTGGACGTTTTACCACGAGAGCATCCCCCGCGACCGCGTGGGGCTCGTCATCGAGCTCGAAGCCGAGCGCATGTCGAAGCTCGTGCTGCGCGAGCCACAGGTGACGAGCGAAAAGGAAGTGGTGGCCAACGAACGCCGCTACCGCGTCGACGACGACGTGGAAGGCGCGGTGAGCGAGCTCCTCTACAAAACGGCGTATACGACCCACGCTTATAGCTGGCCGACCATCGGCTGGATGGCCGACATCGAAGGTTTCACCACCGAGGACTGCGCCCACTTTTACCGTACGTACTACGCGCCCAACAATGCCACCGTCGTCGTGGTAGGAGACTTTCGCGAGCGCGACCTCCTTTCCAAGATCCAAAAGGCCTATGGGGGGCTCGAAAGCGCCGAGATCCCGGTCGAGGACGCGAAACCCGAGCCGCCGCAATCCGAGGAGCGCCGGCTCAGCGTGAAGAAGCCGACCGCGACCGACAAGCTTGCCATCGCCTACCACGGGCCGGCTTTCGGCGACGTCGACCACGTCCCGCTCACGGTGCTCTGCGAGGTCCTTTTCTCGGGGCGCTCGTCGCGTGCCCACCGGACGCTGGTGCAACAAGACGAGATTGCCACCGAGCTGCGCGGCTGGGTGAGCACGTTCCGCGATCCGGGACTCTTCGAAATCTACGCCACCGCCCGCCCAGGAAGGACCTCGGCCGAGCTCTTGGTCGCCCTCGACCGTGAGATCGCTCGCGTCGTCGCCGAGCCCATCACGTTGACCGAGCTCGAAAAGGTCAAGGCCAAGGTCGAGCTGGCGCTGGTACAGAGCTTGGAGACGGCCAGCGGCAAAGCCGAACAAATAGGCTTCTATCACACCGTTCTCGGGGACCCGAGCGGCGCATTCTCTCGCCTCGACGCCTACCGTCGCACGACGCGCTCCGATCTCTTGCGCGTGGCGCGGCGCTATCTCGTGGCACAGCGGCGTACACTCATCGAGGTGCACCCCGAGACCGGCAGCGATGAGCGAGGTTGACGTGAGCCACGCGACGGGCGACGTCGAGGTGGCGAGGCCGAGCCACACGCTCGCCAACGGCGAGCCGCGCATCTTCGTCGAGGACAGCCGCGCTCTTCCGCTGGTCAGCATCGCCATCGCTCTGCGTTCCGGGGCATCGTCCGATCCGGTCGGCAAGGAAGGCCTCACACGGGTGATGGTGCGCATGCTCCGCCGCGGATGCCGGGGGATGAGCTCGCACGAATTCGAAGAGACCGTGGACTTGCTCGGCGCCGAGATCTCGGCCGACGTGTCGTCGTCCGTCATCACCCTCCACGCCGATGTCATCACACGATCGCTCGACCGGGTGGTCGATTTGCTGGCCACGATGATGGCCGAGCCGACGTTCGACGAGGTCGAGATCGGCAAGCTCTTGCGCGAAACGCAGGGCGAGATCGTGGAGGCGCGCGACAGCGACCGGTCCCTCGCCACGCGACATTTTCGCCGCCTCGTCTTCGAGGGGCACGCCTACGGCCGGCGCGTCGGCGGCACCATCCCCACCGTGCTCGGCTTGACGCAAGCCGACGTGCGCGCGCACCACGCCCACCATTTCAAGCGCGGCAACATCGCCATCGCCTTTGCCGGCGACGTGCGCGAGGCGCGCGCCGCCGAGCTCGCCGAGCGCCTGCTCGCCGCCTTGCCCAAAGGGCGACCGGTGCCATCGGAAATCGCGTCCCCCGAGCGCCACGGCAAAAGGCGCCTCGTTTTCGTGGACAAACCGGAACGAACCCAGACGCAGATTCTGCTGGGAGAAGTGGGGAGCCATCCCCGCGATGCCGATCACATCGCCCTCCACGTCGCCACCACGATCTTCGGCGGCACCTTCACTTCGCGCATGATGCGCGCCATTCGCTCGGAGCGCGGCTGGTCCTACGGCGCCTACGCTCGCCTCCCTTACGACAAAGAGCGCGACGCGTTCAGCATGTGGACGTTCCCCGCCGCCAAGGACGCCGCAGCTTGCATCGCACTCGAGCTCCAGCTGCTCCAGGCCTGGCGCGAGAAAGGCATCAGCGCACGCGAGCTCGCTTTCGCCAAGCGCTACCTCGTCCGGTCGCACGCCTTCGACATCGACACACCGCAGAAGAGAGTCCATCAGCGGCTCGACGTCGACTTGTTCGACTTGCCCGCCGACTATCACGACAAGTACATCGACCACGTGCAAGCCGTGACGCTCGACGAAGCCAACGAATCCACGCGCCGCCGCGTCTCCAGCGACGATCTCGTGGTCTCCGTGGTGGGAACGCACGCCGAGATCGGCGAAGCCGTGGCCACCGCCGTGCCGGGCCTCGCCAAGGTGGAAGTCGTGGCGTACGACGCGGAGTAGGGGCTTGCGTCGTCGGACGCTTTGCCTTTGTCCGCAGCGGGACGCTGGGAGCCTTCCAGATCTTCGCCCTCGACCAATCCCATCTCCCCAGAGTCGAACAACTCATGACGAAGTACCGCGATCTTCCGATGGATCTCGCGGATGCTTCCCTCGTCATCCTGGCCGAAGAACTCGGCTCGGGTCGCATCCTTTCCACCGACAAGCGTGATTTTGGCGGCTATCGCTGGAAAAATCGCAAACCGTTTCGGAACCTGCTGAGCGAGTGACCCCGGAGCAGGCGAGGCGCTCCGCGGCCGCATGGTCCTGCCACGTCCGTGATCGGCGAGCGGGAAGCGCATGGGTGGGTCGCCGTCCGCGGACGTGGCGAGGTGCGCTAAGCTAGCAGCATGGCCAAGGTTCCCGTCGACGCTCGGGTGGTCGATTCGTGCCGGGAAATCGCGGCGAACATCGCCGACGACGTACAGCGCTTCATCGAGGGGCACACCACCGTGGGTGTCGAGCGAACGACGGCGCGGGCCTACGGCGTGGAAGGCCTCGACGACCAGGGCGCGCCGCTCGTCAACGTGCTCGTCGACCGCTGCCACGCACAAGGGCTGCTCTCGCACGGCATTGCGCTTTTCTTGGGTGGGGCACTCGCCAACGGCGCCCCCTCGGTCAACGACGCCGCCGAGCGCCTGGCCTACGGTCGCGATTGGGGGCCCCTCCCGAGCGACACGGCGGGTGCGAAGAAAGCTCTCGTCGCGCACACACGCGACGCCATTTTGCGCATCGACGCGGCGCGCGACCAGCGCGAAGCCACCAAGGCCAAGTTCCCGGCCGCGCGCACCCCGCTCAAGTACGTCATCGTCGCCACCGGCAACATCTACGATGACGCGCTGCAGGCCAAGGCCGCCGGATTTGCCGGCGCCGACATCGTGGCGGTCATTCGCGCCACCGCGCAATCGCTGCTCGACTTCGTCCCTCATGGCCCCACCACCGAGGGGTTCGGCGGGACGTTCGCGACGCAGGAAAACTTCCGCATCGTGCGGCGCGCCCTCGACGAAGCGAGCGCCGCCTACGGCCGCTACATCTACCAGACCAACTACTCGTCCGGCCTCTGCATGGCAGAAATCGCCTGGATGGCGGCGGTCGAGCGGCTGGACATGCTCCTCAACGACGCCATGTACGGGATCCTCTTTCGCGACATCAACATGTGCCGCACCTTCGTCGACCAATACGTGTCGCGCCGCATCGTCGCGCGCAGCGGCATCATCATCAACACCGGTGAAGACAACTACCTCACCACCGCCGACGCCGTGGAGAAGGCGCACACCGTGCTCACTTCGCAGTTCATCAACGAGGCTTTCGCCAAACGCGCGGGGCTCGCGGAGGAGCAAATGGGGCTCGGCCATGCCTACGAGATCAACCCGCGCATCGAGGACAGCTTCCTCCTCGAGATCGCGCAGGCCCAGCTCATCCGCCAGATCTTCGATCGCCACCCGCTCAAGTGGATGCCCCCCACCAAGCACAAGACGGGGGACATTTTTCAGAGCCACGTGCACGACGCCATGTTCAATCTGGTCGGCGTGGCCACCGGGCAGTCCATCGAGCTGCTCGGCATGTTCTCCGAAGCGATCCACAATCCGCTCCTCATGGACCGGTACCTGTCCTTGAAATCGGCGGAATACATCTTCAATACGGCGCGGCATCTCGGCGACGAGATCGAATGGAAGCGGGGCGGTATCGTCGAGACCCGCGCGCGCCAGGTGCTGAGCGAGGCGCACGATCTCTTGCGCGAAGTGGAACGGGAATCCATCTGGGAAGCGGTCGCCAAAGGGGCTTTCGCCGACGTCAAACGCAAGCGCGACGGCGGCAAAGGCTTCGCCGGTGTCGTCGCCAAGGGGCCGACATACTTGAACCCGTTCGTCGACGCTCTCGAGAAGGGCAAGGGCTGACCATGCACCCCACCGAGCCGAAACTGGTCACCGCCTATGGCGACCGCGAGGGGGACGGCATGGTGCAGATGTCGTTCGTGCTCCCCCTGCCGCCCTCGGCCAAGGCACGCGAAGGCGCCAAGCGGTTTGCCGAGGCGCACGGGCTTACCGAGCCGCTCGTCACCACGATGGAAGAAGCCGCGGCCGGGTACACGTATTTCGTCGTCTATGGCCGTTCGTCGCACAGCATCGACATCAGCCGACTCGAAGTCTCGGAGCTCGAGACCCATACGCTCACCCACGACGAGATCGAGGAACGCGTCGCGAAAAGGCTGGGACGCCGGATCGTCGTGGTCGGGGCGTGCACCGGCAGCGACGCACACACCGTCGGGATCGACGCCGTTCTCAACTACAAAGGGTACGCTGGCGACAAGGGGCTCGAGAGCTACAAGTGTTTCGAAGCGCACAACCTCGGCGCCCAAGTCGAAAACGTGGAGCTTGCCGCGCGCGCATGTGCGCTCAAAGCCGACGCCATCCTCGTCAGCCAGGTGGTGACGCAGCGCAACTGTCACAAGGACAATGCCAACGCGCTGGTCGAGCTCTTGCGCGCGCAGAACCATCGCGACAAGGTGCTTCTGTTGCTCGGCGGTCCGCGCATCGATCACAAGCTCGCGCTCGAGCTCGGGTTCGACGCAGGGTTCGGTCCGGGGACCAAGCCGAGCGACGTCGCGAATTTTCTGGTGCAGCGGCTGTGCGGCGAAGAGACGGCGTCGGGGCGTCCCTTGGCACCGAGCAAAGGGTGACCCGTCAGGGGGCGCGCGGCCCAGTTTGGCACAGTCCACCATCGCGTGAAGGAGAGCGGGAAGCGCCCTACATCTCGATTCCGATGGGACAAACTTGCCGTCGGCCGTGGACCGCCCCCGGTGGTCCGCCTCTTGCTCCGTTGCGAGTCATGCCGGTCTTTGACACACGTCGATCGATCGCTCGTGATGCTCGAATGATCGCAGTCCTCGCGGTCGGCACATTCGTGGCGTGCGGGATCACCGAGCCCAGTCCTCCTGTGGATGCCGGCGAGCGAAGCGATACTTTCGCGAAGGAGGACCGTGCCGAGGTCGATGTCGCCAGGCCCGATGTGACCGCTGACGTGATGCATTGGCCCGACGCGGGCCGAGACGACGACGTAGGCCCGGCAGCCGATTCGACACCTCGTGATGCGGCGGACATCGACCCGACGGTCCAAGATGCCCTGGCCGATGCAGCGCCAAGCGATGTCGCCGACGCCGATGCCGCGTTTCGCGACGCGCCGGACGGCGACGGCGGTTGCCAATGCATTCCCTGGGATGTCGAGGCGGGGGACCAGCCGGTGGCCACGACGTCACTACCGTGCTTTTTGAAGGGCGACTTTTGGGGCTACGACTATGCGGCCTACGCGGCCGACCCGTGCTTCGGGCTTCGCGGATCGTCGCCGGCGACCATCATCGGTCATCGCAGTGAGGGAACGTACGCCGAACGCAATCTGATCGGCGTGTGGACGTCGAACCTTACCGGCAGCGTGAGGTTCGGGTACTTTTACGACGCCACGACCAAAGCGCTCCTCGGCGCGGTGCGCACGGGGAACGGTTCGGATCCGCTCAGTTGCACCTCGAGGCCCGGACCCGGCAACTGGTACATTACGGTCCACGCCGGAGTTCTCCCCGACTGCGACATTCGGTCGACGGGGGTCAGTTGCTCGGCAACGTCCGGCCGAGAAGTCTGCGGTCCTCCGGAAGCGGGCATGGCCGATGCCGACGCGGGTCGGGATGACGCGTATGACGTCGATGCCAACGACGCCACCACGACCAACGCGGACGCCGAGTGAGCAGCGCGGTCCGTCGCGGCGACGTGTCTCACCCTAAAACGGTGTGGTACGCAGCCGACAGCGCCGCGAAACGCGCGGCCATCGCGCGGCGCTCTTCCTCGCTCGCATCGATGTGACGATCGGGGTGAATGCGGATCGCGATTTGCCGAAACGCCCGGGTCACCTCCGTCAACGTCGCTTGCTCGTCGAGCCCGAGCACGGCGAGGGCCTCGCTCCGTCGTCGCTTGGATGAGTCGGGTAAGGCCGTATGGCGCCGCGATTCGGCGCGATCGTGGCTACGCGAAGGTCTCCCCGCGCGATCGCGCGCGCGGGGGCGGCCCCGCAGAAATTCGCGGGGCGTGAGCGGAGCCGTCGGACATGGCGGCGTTCCGCATGCCACGTGAAACGAGAGTGTCGCTTCACCGATCTGGAAGAGCGCGTCGACCTTCGACCGCAGTTGCTTGCGCAGGGCGGCGCCGACGACGTCGCGCGATACATAGCCTTCCTCGACGAGAAGCTCCCCTACCGGGCGACTGGTGCCCGCCGAAAGGCGCTGCCGTAGCCGGCGCTGCGCCGCTGCATCGAGCAGACCGTGCTGCATCAGGATTTCGCCGAGCATGGGGACGCGCGACTCGGTCTCGACCGCCACGACCTCGCCGCGGGAGAGAAAGATGCGGTGTTCGCGACCTCCGCCGTTGGCCACGGTTTCCCGCAGTCGAACCAGTCCCGTCACGCGTGCACGCAGCAGCGCCCCCAGCACGTCGCCGAGCGTGGTCTCCGAGAGTCGACCCGGGATCTGCACCCTTCACGGATTAGCTGGGGGCCGCAGTTGGGCCAACTTCCAGGCCCGCGCCGGCCTCAGCGCGTCGCGCTGCCCGAAGCACCGACGGCGACGCGCGCCACGCCTTCCGCTTTGACCGGACGACAGCCGCCTTCGCCGCACACCACGGCTCGAGCCAGGACCTTGAGCTCACCGACCCCGTCTGCCGTCGCCGCGAGTGCCAGCGATAGATCGGCCCCCTCAGTGTCGTTGCGCTTGGCATCGCCGACGGCCACGCGCGTTCGCAGGGGAAGCGCAAACGGCGGCGCCGACAAAACGATGGCATCGCTCCAGCGAAGCGCTCCCCCTCCCGGTCGCACGCCCACGAGGCACTGCACCTTCCCCGGCCCGGGAAGCGGATCGCACTTGATCTCGACGACCAGCGAGACCCCGCGGACGTCGCCATCCGCGCGTGCGACCCCGGCGGTCAGCGCGAACGCAGCCGCGGTCAAAAAGAGTCGCGTCCCGCGCCATCGCCCCATCCCGCGATCAACCCCGCGGCGGCGCATAGAAATCGACGAGTCGAATGGGTTCGGGGGAGAGCTCGAGGTGCACCTTCTGGCGCTTGCCCACGGGATCGCCCCCGATCTGAAACTCCGTCGGAGGGTCGGTCTCGATGGCGACTTTCTCCACGAGGTAGTCGAAAATGATCTCGAGGTTCTCGTATTGGCCCTTCCAGATGGAGGGGAAATTGGCAACGACGGTGAAGGAGCCAATCGTCGAGATGCGCAGGTTCATGCGGTCGGCGCGTTCCTCCGCAAAGGGGAAGCAGCGAAAGCCGAATCCGTAGTAGGGAATCGTCGAAACCGACGCGATCCGCGCTCGGCCCTCGTAGATGACTTCGCCTTTGCGGATCGGGCGGCCGACGATGCTCCCCTTCTCGCCCAAACGGTAGGCGTCGGCCCCTTCATTGACCACCCGGATATGGGGCACCGGCCGAAACAGGAACGCGGGCAGCGACTTGGTCGCGGACGAGATGACGTAGGCCATGGCGCCGGGGATGAGGTGACGAAAGGGCCCGCGAGAAATGGCGTTTTTCACCTGGTTGTAGTCGCGCAGAACGAGCGCATCGATGCCGAAGCCGCAGAAGGGCGCGAGGTATTCCTCCACCTCGATAAGGCGAACCGGGCGGGAACCGGCGTCTCCGCGCAACCGCTCGATGTCGACCTGCAGCCCCCCGCGTTTGGCTTGGCTCGCGCCGATGACCCAGGCCAGGGCATTGCCCGTGCCGAGGCGCAAGAGGCCGAAACGGGGGGGAACTTTCCCGAGCCGGCGGGCTTCCCGGACGATGTCCGAGACCATGACCGTAAAGGTGCCATCACCGCCCCCGAGCAAGACCGTGCCATAGCCACGCTCGACGAGCGCCCGGGCAATGTAGCGCCCCTCTTCGACGCGGCGCGAGACGAACAGCTCACCCGCGGAGAGGATCTGATCGAGTGTGTCGATGACCTCGTCGTTGACGCTCTTGGCGTTGCCGTTGACGACAACGGCGATTCGCTGGCTCGGCGGGACGATGGGTTCCTCGCTCGTCACGGCGCCAGCACTCTGGGGGTACTCACCCCCGAATTCCGACGAGTTCGAGTGGCTCGCCATGTCGACGCTGTACCACGAAGCAGTTCGGCGCGTCCGTGACGCGTCGCTACCTCGGTCCATCGTTCGCCAAATTTCGGAGTCGTGACGAGTTGTTGTGGGGACGGCGCCGAACGGGTGCTCGGAGACGTCGAAGCGAGTGTTGGGGGGGACGCGCCGCGTAAGTTGCTGGACGTATGTGCCCCTTTTTGTTAAAGCAATCGTTGGGAACGGGCTTGGTAAGCGGCTCAAGTGGTCGCAACAGCACCGCGGGAGCGGGGACCAATGTCGAAAAAGATAAAGGATTCTAGGGGGATGGGAAAGCTCAAAGTTACTAATGGCGCCGCGAGGCCGAGCAAACCTCCCGCGGCCAAAGGGGCTCCCAAGCGCTCGATGCCCGTGGCGAAAATGTCATCGGCGCTCGCTCGACGTCTTCAGGAGAAGCCCGTGGGAAAAGAAATGAAGAGCAGTCCGCCGCCGGCCGAGCCGGACGCTTCGGCCGCCTTGCCGAAGCGTAAGCTGGGTCTCCGGGGCGCTGCCCCGTGGGCCGCCCGTCACGCCGCCAAGCATGCGGCCGAGGCGCGGGCACGTGCGGCTGAGCCGCCGCCCCCCGGAAGTGCGCGGGCCACCATTCGCGTGCCATCCGGCGCCGAGGAGCTCAAAGCCAAGATCGGCGAGCTGCACAACGCCTTGCTCCAGATTCGGTCCTACCGGAAAAACCTCAACAAAGGGTTCTTCGACATCGGCGGGGTCCTGAAGGACATCCAGGCACGCAAGCTCTACGAGGCCAAGGGATACGGGTCGTTCGAAGCCTTCCTCGAGCGCGAAATCGATCTCGGCAAGACGACGTCGCTCAAGCTCATCAAGATCTCGGGCATCTTCATCAAGGCGGCCGCCATCGAGTTCGGCATGGAGAAGCTTTTCGGCGCGCTCCACGCGCTCGACGCGTCCCTCGAAGCGCCCGCCAAGTCGGGACCTCAACCCCCCGCCTCGGCTCCCCCCACCCCGAGGGTCGCGCTTCCGATGAAGCCCCCGCTCGGCCGGGTCGGCTGACGACGACGCAACCGAACGCGGCGCCGCTCGGAACCGAGCACGCGCCGCGTCCGCGAACTATTCTCAAACGAGTACGGCGAACTTCAGGTAGCGCCCCTCGGGCCACGCCGGCACGGTGGGGTGGTCCCAGGGCGGGCCGTGCATCTCGACGAGAGAAAGATCGGTACGGCCGGTCGCGGCGTCGTCGAGTGTCGTCGCGAAGTCTTCCGCGGACACGTGACTCGAGCAGGAGCTCGCGCAGAGGATGCCGTGCGGGGCGAGCACCGCCGCGCACGCGCCGTGCAGGCGGCGGTACGCGGTGAGGGCGCGCGGTCGCGATTTCTCGCTGGGGGCGAAACTCGGCGGATCGCTCACCACGAGATCCCACCGCTGCCCCTTTTTCTGCGCCGACTCGAGAAATACGAAAGCGTCGGCGGTGACGAAAGCGTGCGCGCTCGGGTCGATGCCGTTGGCGCGCATCGACGTTTGTGCGGTGGCGTGGGCGGCCTGCGCGAGATCGACCGACGTGACGTGCTCGGCGCCGCCGAGGACGGCCGCGGTGGAAAAGCCGCCGGCGTAGCTGAAGAGGTTGAGCACGCGCCGCCCGCGCGCAAGCTCGCCGACGCGACGGCGGTTGTCCCGCTGGTCCAGGAAAGCGCCCGTCTTTTGACCGCGCAGGAGATCGACGACCATGGACACGCCGTTCTCGCGCACGGTGATCGTTTCCGGCGGCGCGTCTCCCGCGAGGGGACGCAAGCGCTCATCCCCTTCGCCGCGTGCCGGGCGGAGGGCCAAGGAACGCACGCCGAGCGCTTCGAGCAGCGGCCAGACACCCGCCACCAAGGGGGAGAGCCAAACGGCAATGGCATCGCCGTCGAATCGGAGCACCGCCGTGTCGGCGTAGCGATCGATGACCACGCCGGGCACCCGGTCCCCTTCGCCGTGACAGAGGCGGTAAGCCGTGGTCTCGCGATCGTCCTTCCACCGATCGCGGCGAGCGAATGCGCGCGCCACGGCTGCGATCAACGCGGCGGCATCGAGCTCCCGTTCGGCCGCGCGCCCATAGATCCGAGCGGCGATGGGGGAGGACGCGTCCCACAGCGCCTGACCGATGGCGCGACCGGCCGGGTCGTGAATCGTGACGGCATCGCCCGTCTTGGCGTCGGGCGGCACGCGCGTCACTGCATCGCGCCATATCCAGGGGTGACCGCGGAGGACGGCGCTCGCGGCTCCCGCGGTGACGGTGGCAATGCGCGGCTTCGGCATGCCGCCGCTCGTAGCACGTTGCGGGGCGCGGAAGGGACCGCAGACGGTCAGACTGGCAGGTCGGCGATCGCTTCGTCGAGCTTGACCAAGATCGTATCCGCCAGCTCGCGATCCATCCCCAACGTGGCGAGCCGGGCGAAATCAGCGGCATCACGATCTTCCGGCGTTGGCTCCGCCGAAGTTTCGGTGTTCGCGGCGGCGGGGGCGGTCGCGACAACGGGTGCGGCCACCACGGGCAGTGCCGACGAGCTCGAAGGCGCTCGGTTCGCCGGGGCGTCATTTTCCTTGGGCCACGTGGCGCTCGTCGGCTCGGGCGCGCCGGAGGGATCGGTCAGGCTGGTCGGCCAAATGGCGCTGGTCGGCCCGAGCGCGGCGCCGGCGTCGGTTGGGCCGGGCGCACCGTCCAGCGCGGTGGCCATTTCCGCTTCCGTCGAGGAAGGGAGTGTCGCGGGCGGCGATGCGGGCGTCGCGCCGTCGGCGGACGTCGGGCCTTCTGCGGCCGAAGGCGCGAGGGTCGCGACGGCCGCGGCCATCGATGCGACCGCCTGGCGGCGTTCGAGCATGGCCACCAAGACGTCGGCCATCATCACCATCTTGACGAGCCGTGACGCCTTTTCGGGATCGTCGTGGTGATGCGCGCAGGTCTCGATGATGGGCTCGGGCAGACCCCAAGCGATGGCGAGCTCGGCGCCAGCCCGGCGGTGATAGCGCGTGACGAGATCCTCGAGCAAGGCAGGGTCGATCGCTTCTTTGTAATTGGCGAGGATGCGGTAGATCCGAGCTTCGCCGATATCGTGCAGGAGGCCGCACAGGTAATCGTATTCGAAGCGGTAGCGCATCTTGTCGCTGACGAGTCGCGCTGCCACGCCACAGAGCACGCTGCGGCGAAACGATCGTATGACCAGGTCCTGGTAGCGCGGAAGGCCCACCGTGGAACTCGCATAGACCACCTGGAACAGGAGATCGCGCGTTCCTTCCAGGCCGAGGCGGATGATGGCCAGACGAGTCGAGGAGACGCGAACGGCACGCGTATAGATGACGGAGTTGGCGACGGCGAGGAGCCTCGCCGCGATGGGAGGGTCGGCCTCGACCATCTCGGCCAGCTTACGTAGATCGGAATTGGGGTCGTTGGCGAAGCGAATGGCTTGCGCGGCGACGTGCGGCAGGATCGGAAGTGCCGCCCGACCGCCGTCGAGCTCCCGTACCAGGCGCGCCTCCAGCGCGGTGCGATCGATCTGCTTCCCGTTGCTCGGCTTGGCCTCGACGTTGGTCGTCGCTGGCATCGTTATCTCCCTCCACTTTCGGGACGACTATCGACAGTGCCGCTCACCACGCCGGATTCGGTCCGCGGCTCGATGGACGGGGGCGGCTCGGCCATCTCGACGCGATTTCGGCCATTGGATTTGGCGGCATAGAGCGCGGCGTCGGCGCGATGCAAGAGTGTGCTCGAGTTCTCGCCGCTGGCGGGATCATAGACGGCGGCGCCGATGCTCACCGCGAGGGGCGTTGCGCCGAGCTCTGGGACTTCGAGCGCCCCCACGGCTTGGCGGTGCCGTTCGGCGAGGCCAAGGACCTGATCGGTTTGCAGTTGAGAGGCGACGATGACGAACTCCTCACCGCCGTAGCGACCGCAGTAGTCACCCGATCGCGTTCCACGCCGCAAGCAATCGGCGATGCTGCGAAGAACGGTATCGCCGATGGCGTGACCGAGGCGGTCATTCACCGCCTTGAAGTGGTCGACATCGATGAAGAGCACCGAGAAGGTCTCGGCCGCGCTTACCTTCTCTTCGATGATCTGCGAGAGGGAGCGCCGGTTGAGAAGTCCCGTCAAGGGGTCTATCGCAGCCTGGCGACGGAAGGTCTCCCGCTCGCCGCGCACGCGCCGAAGCGCATCGCGGTAGCGCTTGTTGCGCAGCTGGACGCGCACCCGCGCGCGCAGCTCGGTGGGACGCTGCCACGCCGCCACGTAGTCATCGGCGCCCGCCAGAAGGCCGCGCGCCACGGCGTCCTCGGTGGCCGGCTCGCGCGAAACGAGCACGATTGGTACGTCGCGCGAGACCTCCAGCATGCGAAGCTCGCCGCAAAGCTCGAGTCCCGCCGTGCCGTTTTGTTCGAGCTCGAGCAGCACCAGATCGGGCTGCAGCTGGGCCACCATGAGGATGGCCTCGGTGGTGGAGCCCGTTTCGTCGACGTCGTAGCCGTCCTTGCGCATCACCTCGGCGAGCCATCGGCGACAGAGCTCGTCCTCGTGGACGCAGAGAACGCTATCCCCGCGCTCCGGCACCGCCTTGGGCATGTGGCTGAAAGCCGGTCCCCACCCAAGTCGTTTTTCTTCGGAAGGCACGCGGGGCTTTCTGACGCTATCGACTTTCGCGGTTGAGATTACCGATTCGACTGAGTTTGGGCATCGGCCACCATCTGGGGAGGCAGGTTGCGCAGGACGAACGGCTCGTTGGTGGAGAACGTCGTGCCCTCCAGCAGAATCTGCGCACCCTTGCGTGAGCGCACGTTGACGACGATGGGCGCCAACAGATTGACGGTCGCCGGTTGGCCGGCCGACGCGCAGAGCACCGCCATCACGGCGTGGGGGTCGACTTCTTCTTCCTTCTGGGCCGCCACGGGCGGCGCGGCGATGGTCGGGTACGTGACCGCGAGCGCGTCGATCGACACGACCGGAAAGGCGAGGGAGGGATTGGTCGTCGATTGCAACCAACCAATCGCCGAGTCATCGCGCTGACGCAACAAGACGAATTGCTTCTCCGAAGGAAAGCCTATCATTCCCTGGGGAAAATTGATGGGGTCCTTCTCGTCTACCTCGAATGTGCCAAATCGGTTCGTTTGAACTTGCATGGGGCTTTGCTCCTCAGTTGGCGGCCGTTACGACGGCGCGCTCGTGGTTTTCATGAGCAATGCTTATGCCAATTGTCGGGCACGAAACGTCTCGTCGTGTGCGACATCAGCGACGAAGCTTGGTCTCGACCCAGGGCAAGCAGATGCGGTAGAGCGCAGAGGTACCTACCATCAGCTTGCCGCCGTGCGCTTCCGCGGTCAGATGGACGAACTCGAGATCTTCGTTGGTCGGCTCGGACACGAGGGAGCGCGCCGGTCGAACCGAGGACGCCGGCCGTAGCGAGGGAGGTCCGTGCGGCCCGGGGGCCATCGATCGCAGCCCGGATTCGAACCTGGCGATGACAATCCGGATCTCGCCATTCTCCAGGCTATAGCGCACTTGGAGCACGGTCCCCTTCTCGACGTGGCGAATGGCATGGTCGAGCAACCGGACCACGGCGCGCATGAGAAGCGGGCCGTCGAGCATCGCGTAGAGCTCACCGCCTACGATCTCGAGACCGACCTGACGTGCGCTCGCGCGCCTTTTTACCTGACGCACGCACACCGTCACCATCGACTCCACGGAGACGATGGCGCGGCTTACCGACAGCCCCTCCTTGCGTGTGCCAATGAGCGCATCTTCCACCAGATCGCGCAGGCGCTCGCAGCATGTCTCGATATCGCTCAAGCCGTCAGCCAGATCCTCCAGCGGGGGCCGCTCGGGGAGCACCGATTTGAGCCAGTCGACGTTGGCGCCCAGGGCTCCCAGTAGGTTGCGAGCTTCGCGCGCCACTTGAGTCATGTGGTCGTAGCTGGGACGCTGAGAGAGCGGCCACAGATCACTGGCAGCACCCTCCTCGTTGCAGCGTTCACGCTCGTTGGAGGGAGGCGTCAGTGTGTCGATTCGTTTCAAACTCTCGGTACCCATTTTGGCCAGGCCCATCCTTCCGGGCCGGGGACAAGGAACGGGTATTGGAGCGAACCCTTAAATCGACTACTTGGGAGCCATCAGCTCGACAGCCGCTTTGCGGTCAGCGTCGCGGAAAGCGTCGATCGCGCTTTCGCACACTTCGAACGCCCTCGTCGCCGTTACGATGTCGATCATCCCTTTGACCGCCGATGAGCTCGAGCTTTCGAGCGCACCGACTTCGAGTTGGGGCGTCACGATGGTGGCCTTGCCGGCCGCCGGGTCGGCACGCATGAGCGTCGCCCCCTCTTTCACGAGGCGGCTCGGGTCGGCAAACGAGACGAGCAAGAGCGACCCGCTCGGTTTCCCGTCGACGAGCACGTTGCCGTCGCTGGTAATACCGATCGTCGACAGGGGAGCCACTTTGATGAGGCGGCGCTCGGGATCGAGAATGGGATCTCCGTCGCGCGTGGTGAGGGTACCGTCCTTGGCCATTTGGATGTTGCCGCTGCGCGTGTAGCGTTCGCCGCGTGCGGTCTTGACGACGAGGAACGACTCGCCCTTGATAGCGACGTCGAGGGGCCGCCCGGTGGGAACGAAGGCACCCGCCGTCGGATCGGTGGTCACCGAGCCGATGGAGCCGTAAACGAGATTGAAACCGCCGCTCTTCTTGGCGGCAGCGCGCGTGAGCATCTCTCGGAAGACCGCGCGATCGACGTGGTAAGCGGGGGTGGAGGCGTTGGCGATGTTTTCCGCCGCGACATCGAGCGCCAGTGTTTGGCTCATTGCGCCCGATGCTGCTGCCCAGATACCGTCGCTCATGTGCGTCCTTTTTCGTTGGTGCTCGGAGCTTCGGGCTCCGTGTCGAGAAATGCGCGGATGCGGTGAATGGCTTCCGCGTGAAGCTGACAGATGCGCGCTTCCGTCACGCCGAGGACCTCCCCGACTTCGCGGAAGCTGCAGTCCTCTTGATAGTAGAGGGACAGGATGAGCTGCAGGCGCTCCGGCATCTGGTCGACGGCGCCGGCAATGCGATCGGCGAGCTCGTGCCGCTGCGCCATGGTGTCCGGCGCGGTCTCGCTGCCGCTGCGCGGGCTGGAAAAATCGGTGAGCTCGACACGGGTGGGGTCGGCCTGGGCAACCTGGTGCAAGAGGACGCGATAGCCGTCGAGGTCCATCCCGAGCTCGCCGGCGATCTCTTCTTCGGCGGGGGACCGGCCGACGCGCGCGGTAAAGGTCTTGATGGCCGCCGTGATCTGACGTGAAGCCCCGCGCATCTTGCGGGTCATGGGATCGAGGCTGCGCAAGTAGTCGAGGATCGCTCCGCGCACCCGGTGAGCGGCGTAGCTCTCGAACTGCTCTTCGGTGGGGATGCCGTCGCGGCGGCGCAGGGCTTCGACCAGGCCGACCCAGCCCGCGCCGATGAGATCGTCCATCGTGATCTGGCTGGGGAGACGGCGCACCAGCTTCATGGCGATGCGGCGCACCACCGGCAAGTACCGCTCGTAAATCTGGCGGTCCACAGAAAGGGAATCGCTTCGGTTCCCTTGCTGCTCTTGATTGGTGACGGTGGAGGGCAAGCTCGTCATGTTGAAAACGGCAGTACGGCGTCGAGCAACATCTCGGCGGAGGCGTCGTGCAGATCTTCCGGCACCCGCGGACCGTCGCAGAGGTAGGTGATCGGAAGCGGGTGTTCGAGAGCCGTGTGCAGCGCACCGCCGGCCTGATCGGTCTCGTCGAGCTTGGTGATGATGAGACCGGTGGGGGTGGGCGAGCGGTAGACGCCGCGCAAGCGCTCGGCGTCACGGGCGCGGATAGCAGCTTGGACGACCAAGAGGACGTCGATGGGGCGGTCGGTCACGGCTGACAAGCACTCGGTGAGGCGCTGCATGCTGCCGTTGTCGGCAGTGGAGACGCCGGCGGTGTCGATGAGGGTGAGATCGGCACGGCGCTGGGCGACGGCCTGGGCGAAGCCGGCGCGGTCGCGGACGACGTCGAAGGGAACGCCGATGAGCTCGACGAAACGGCGCATCTGCTCCACTGCGCCCACGCGAAAGGTGTCGAGGGAGATGACTGCCACCGATCGCCCGAGCTCGAGGTGCGCGCGCGCGGCGAGTTTCGCGAGCGACGTCGTCTTGCCCACGCCGGTGGGACCGATGCAAGCGATGATACGGCGACCGGGCTGCTCGATGGGGCTCGGCGCGACGTCGATGCGTTCCGTCAGCTTCTTGCGCAAGAAGTTGATGAGCAGCGTGGAATCGGCCTTCGGCACACGCGCGGCTTGCCCGGCCAAGCCTGCGGCGAGCGAGCCTTCGATGCCGGCCGCCTGCAGAAGGGAGCCGGCGCGGTCGCGCGGCTTACGGACGAGCGAGAGCTCTTCCAGCATGGATCGGATGAGCCGAAGCTCGCGCCCGAGCGCCACCTCGCTGCGCGCGGCGCGCGCGACCGGGTGAGGAGCCGGGATCTTTTCCGATTCGCGGCTGCGCACCGGAGCCGGCGCCGAGGTACGGCGCTCCGCCGTTTGACGAGTGAAGGGGTTGGAGCGGGCGGACGAAGGGCGGTCGCTGGGGGCCGCCAGCACTTCGACGAACGTTTTGCCGAGCCAGCCCTTTTCGCCGTTGGAGACGTGACGCGTCGAATCGATGAAAGCATCGGATCCCAACGCAGCTTTCACGGCGGCCAGCGCCTCTTCCACATTGCGTCCGCGAAACGTTTCAAACTGCATGGCTGTTCCCTTGGTTAGTCCGCCGGCTTCCATCACGCTGCGTCCTTCTGTGCGCTCACGGTCTCAACCGGGCGGATGGTGGTCGACGATTCGATTTCACGGAAACTCAGCACCGCGAGATGCGGCACGCGTCGCTCGGCGAACGCGCGCACGTAGCGGCGAAGATCGGGGCTGGTCACGAGGATGGGCGGGCGACCCGACGCGATCAGACGCGCCACCGCGCGGTCGAGCGAGACGCCGACGCGGCGTACCTCTTCGGGGTCGAGTGCGCCTCCGGTGCCGCTAGAGATCTCGCGCAGCGAGCGGCGGAACATCTCTTCCACGTGGGGGTCGAGAATGAGAGCGCTCACCGCGCCGTCCGGCCCCTTGTAGGTGCTTGTGATCTGTCGCGCCAATCTCTGACGGGTGATCTCGGTGAGCTGCTCGGAGTCTTTGGTCGCCGGTGCGATCTCGACCAAGGTCTCGAGGATGGTTCGCAGGTCGCGAACCGATATCCCTTCCCTCAGCAGATTGCGAATCACCTTCAGCACTTCTCCAAGAGAGAGCAAATTCGGGACCAGGTCCTCGACGAGCTTGGGCGTGCCCTTGGCGAAGACCTCGAAAAGGTGGGAGAGCTCGGCCCGACCGACCAGCTGGCTGGCGTTGGTGCGAATCAGCTCCCCGAGGTGGGTGGCTATCACCGTCGCGTGATCGACGACGGTGTAACCGAGTGCCTCGGCCAGCTCGCGTTCACGCGCTGGAATCCATTTGGCCGGCGTGCCGAAGGCGGGGTCGGTGGTCCCCTCGCCTTCGACCTCGGGGGCGATTCCGGAGGCGTCCATGGCCAAGAGACGCCCCGCGCGCGTGTTGCCCTGGGCAATCTCGGTTCCCAGCAGCGAGAAGCGATAAGCCCCCGGCTGCAATTGCAAATTGTCGCGGATGCGCACGGGCGGAACCACGATGCCCATGTCCGACGCAAACTGCCGGCGCAGCGAGGAGATTCGATCGAGCAAGGTGCCGCCCATGGCGACGTCGACGGCGGCGATGAGCTCATATCCCACTTCGAGCGACAGGACATCGAGCGGCAACGATGCTTCGATCTCTTCGCCTTTGGTCGGGCCGGCCGGTTGTGGGGGGGGCACGGCGGCTGCGGCATCTTGTTTCTTCTTGGTCTTCCAAGCCGACGTGCCGAGCGCGGTCGCCAGCGTCAAGAACGGCAGCGCGGGCATCCCCGGAATGAACGCAAAAAGCGTCATCATCCCGGCGGTGAGGGCGACGGCTCGCCGACTTCCCAAGAGCTGCGTCTGGAACGCCCTTCCCAGCTCTTCCCCGGTGGCACCACGGGTGACGACGACGCCGGACGCGGTGGAGACGAGCAGCGCCGGGATCTGCGAAACGAGGGCGTCGCCGACCGACAGGATGGAGAAAGTCTCCACCGCCTGAGCCAGGTCCATCCCCGATGTAAGTCCGAGGAGCAGCCCGCCGATCAAGTTGATGGCGCTGATCAAGAGCCCGGCGACGGCATCGCCGTGCACGAACTTGCTGGCGCCGTCCATGGCTCCGAAGAAGTCCGCTTCGCGTTCGACGTTGCGGCGGCGTACGCGTGCCACGTCGGAAGTGATGAGCCCCGCGTTGAGATCGGCGTCGATCGCCATCTGTTTGCCGGGCATGGCGTCCAAGGTGAATCGCGCGGCGACTTCGGCCACGCGCCCCGCGCCCTTGGTGATGACGACGAAGTTGATGATCACCAAGATGAAAAAGATGATGAGACCGACGAGGACGTTGCCCCCCACCACGAAGCGCCCAAACGTCTCCACGACTTTTCCGGCGGCGCCGTTGCCTTCTTGTCCGTGTAGGAGGACCTGCCGCGTCGTCGCCACGTTGAGCGAAAGTCGGAGGAGCGTCGCCATCAGCACGATGGCGGGAAAGGCGCTGTATTCGAGGGGATTCTGGATGAAGAGTGCGATGAGGAAGACGCCGACACCGATGGCGAGGCTGAGCGCCAAGAGGCCGTCGAGCAGGAAAGTCGGCACCGGCACGACCATCATCAAAACGATGGAGACGATCGCCAAAGGGATGGCGTAGCCGCCCGTACCAGCGGGCTTCGGATTCTCGTCGGTCGACACCGCTCAGAAGGAGTGCGAGCGGCGTGCCAATCGACCGCCACCGGGGGCGTCGTGCGCCGCAACCGCGCGATGACGCGCTGCCGACGACGTCAACCGACTGACACCAGCGTCAACGCATTCAACCTAGGGGCGGATGCTGACGTCCCCTCTGGGTTTGGGCGCGTAGCCGGTAAACGAAGGCGAGCACTTCCGCGACCGCGGCATAGAGATCGACGGGGATGGCCTTGCCGACGCGCACGCGGGCGGCGATGGCACGAGCCAGCACGACGTTTTCCACGATGGGGATCTTGGCTTCCTTGGCGATCTCGCGGATGTGCAGCGCCACTTCGTCGTAGCCTTTGGCGGTCAGCACGGGCGCCCCCTCTTCGGCCTTGTAGCGAAGTGCGGCCGAGACGTGCGTCGGGTTGACGACGATGACGTCCGCGCTCTTGACCTGCTTGACGAGCCCTTTCTTCATGCGACGGCGAGCGGCCGCACGCTGTTGGGCTTTGACGCGCTGATCGCCTTCCGCTTGCTTGTACTCGTCTTTCAGCTCCTGCTTCGACATCCTGTTGCGCTTTTCCCAGCTGTATTTGGAGTAGGCGTAGTCGGCGGCGGCCAGGAGCGCGAGCGCACCCGTCGCCCGCATGGTGAGCGTGGCCAGGGACGACCTGATGGCACCCGCCGCGCCGTGCACGTCGGAGCGCATCAGCTCGAGGATGACCGGCATCATGTCCTTGAGCGTCCAGTAGACGACATACCCGACGGCAGCGACGCGCACGATCGACTGCATGAGCTCGAAGAGCGCCGTCGACAGCCCGAACATGCTCTTCAACTTCGCGAACGGATCGAGGCGTTCCGGTTTGGGGAGCACCAGGTCGAAGTTGGGGTGGAAGCCGGCCTGGACAAAACCGATGGCCGTTCCGGCGAGCGCCGCGGCGATCGCGCCGGGAACCGCCAGGGAAGCGAGCACCGCGCTCATCCGCACGACGACCGGCGACGGGTCGCGTCCAACGAGATCGAACGGATCGCTGAAGCAACGCGTCGCGAACGCCCACAGGTTGAGCATGGCCGAGGGACCCATGGCGCCGAGCACGAGGAGAACGGCGAGCGTTGCCGCGAGTCCGCTGGCGTCGCGCGATTTGGGAAAGTCGCCCTTTTCACGCGCCTGTTTGCGTCTTTGTGGTGTCGCTGGCTCCGTCTTGTCGGCGTTCTCGGGCACGGACTAATCCCCCGTCATGGCGGTGAGAACGGTATCCAGGCGCAGGCCAACCTGCGAGAGGTCCACTTCGATCTCGCGCGCCAGCTCGGGAAGCGAGCTCACGATCACGACGCCACCCGCGATCATGCAGACGGCGAACCCGATCGAGAAGATCTGCAGCGACGGGGCGGCGCGGGAGACGAAAGCAAGCCCCAGCTGCACCAAGAGGAGCGTGGCCACCACCGGCAGCGCGAGACGCAGTCCCGTGACGATGGCGCGCGCCGAGAGCTCGACGAGCCCGGCGGTGGCGAGCTCGGGATGGACCAGCGTGCCGACGGGGATGGCGTGAAAGCTGCCCAGCAGGGTCCCCAGCAGAACGCGGTGCACGCCGAGAAGGACGAGCAAGAGCAGACACAGGATGTGCAGGATCTTGGTGAGCGGCGTCTCCTGCGCCTGGGTGTGCGGGTCGAAAAGGGTGGCGGCTCCGAAGCCGAGGAGTGGCGACATGATGTCACCGGCGATTTCCACGCTGGCCACACAGAGCCGCACCACGAAGCCCATGGCCACCCCGATGAAGAGCTCTCCCGGGACGGCCATGATCGCGTGCTCCACCGAGTCGAGTGACGTCGCGCTGGGCGAGGTCACGCCGTGGCTCACGAATGCGATGGCAAGCACCAAACCCGCGCGCACCCGCATGGGCGCGTTCGACCACAGGATGGGGGCGGCGAGGAACACCCCGCTGATGCGAGAGACGGCGAGGCCAAACGCTGCTGCTTCGCGCGGGAGCGCGTCGAGGATCATTTCACGACGTCGGCGATGCTACCGATGGTGCGGCGGGTGTAGTCGATGCTGCGCGACATCATGTGCGAGCCGACGACGGCGAGGACCACGCACACCGCCAGCATCTTGAGGACGAAGCTGACGCTGGCTTCGTTGACCTGGGTGATGGTCTGCATCACCCCGGCAAAGACGCCCACCAAGAGCGCGGTCAGGATCATGGGGCCGATCAGCTCCGCGGTGATCATCATCGCGTTGCGCAAAAGCTCGAGCGCGCCGTCGACGGTCATCGGAAGCTCGAGAGCAAGGAGCCGATGACGAGGTTCCACCCATCGGCCAAAACGAAGAGCAGGAGCTTGATGGGCAGGCTGAGCGTGGAGGGCGAGACCATCATCATCCCCATCGACATGAGCAGGGAGGCCACGGCGAGGTCGATGACGAGAAACGGGAGCAGAACCATGACGCCCATCTGAAAGGCCGTGGTGAGCTCGGAGACGACGAAGCTCGGCAGGGCGATGGCGATGGGGACGTCGTCCGGCGTTTTGGGCAGCTCGGCGTGCGAAGCGTTGTAAAATAGCTGCAAATCTTGCTGCCGCGTCTGCCGGAGCATGAAAGCCCGAATGGGGGTCACCGCGGCGTCGAAGGCCTGTGTTTCGGTGATGGCTCCTTTGGAATAGGGGTCGAAAGCAGTTTCCTTCATCTGCAACGCCACCGGCGACATCACGAAGGCCGTGACGAAGATGGAAAGACCGACCAGCACCTGCGAGGGGGGGGACTGCTGGGCGCCGATGCCCTGGCGCAGGAACGACAGCACCACGATGGTGCGCACGAAGGATGTCATGGTGAGCGCGATCGCCGGCAAGAGCGAAAGCAGCGTCAAGAGAATGAGGATCTTGATGGGCTGGGTCAGTCCCCCGCCCTCCTGCGTCAGGCTGGTGAGGATGGTGGTCGGGTTCATGTCCGCCTCCTCGACCGCCGCTTGAGAATGCCGGCCGCTTGCTGCTCGAGCTCGCCGCCGTCATCGGTCTTGTTGGCGGAGAGAGTCGACCCCGCGGCGCCGACGGCGGTATTCGACCACTGCACGGTGTCACGGCGCAGCTCCGCCAGCGTCGATGCTGCGGACGAGCCCGCGGCGTCCGCGGGCGGCGCGTCGACGTGACGCCCCCCGAGCCTGTGCAGGATGTCGGCAAACGCCCCCTTACGCGACGAGGCCCGCGTCGATGGATGACCCGCGGGTGCCGGTCCAGACGCCGTCACGCCCCCACCAGGGGCGTTCCCAGCGGCCATGGCGGTGCTTGCTCCGTCTACCGTGCGCAGCGCGTCCGCCGCGTTCAGGCTGCCCGCAATCTGATCGGCGGGAAGCCAAGCGATGCGCCGCACCGAGTTGTCGGTCACCCCGAGCAGGAGCGCGCGATCGCCGATGCCGGCCAGGACGAGGTGGCCCTTCGGCCCGACGCGGACCGAGCTGATGACGCGCAGCTCGCGCGACGAAGTCAATTTGGCGAGACCGCCTTTGCGCGAACGCACCCACACCGCGGCGCCGCCGATGGCCGCCGATACGCCGATCAGCAGCGAGGCACGCCACGGTATTCTCGTCGGCTCTGCCGCGGGTACGGCGGCAGGAGCGGGGGACGGCGCTTGAGCCAGCCAAGGACGCGGAGGGTCGTCAGCGCGCGCCGCGCTCACTGTCAAGGCGATGACGCTCGCGGCGACGAAACGGAGAGCTCCCCCCGCCGCCCGACGTGTTCGCCCAAAGGTCATCGCTGGTCCCCGCCGCGGTTGCGATCGTCGGTGATGAGCACCTCGGTGAGGCGCACGCCGTAGTGATCGCCGACCACGACGGCTTCGCCTCGCGCCACCACGCGGTTGTTGACGTAAATGTCGAGCGGCTCGCCGGCGCTCTTGTTGAGCTCGAGGACCGAACCGGTCCCGACCCTCAGAATCTCGGCAATGCGCATCTTTTTGCGCCCGATCTCGACCGAAACTTCGACGGGGACGTCCATCACGAACTCGAGGCTGTCCAGGCTTCGGGGCGCGTTGCCGAGCGCAGCAGCGCCGAGGTTATGGCCAGGTGGGCTCGATGCCCCCGGCCCCGCGGCGTGCGACGTATCGGTCTTGGAAAAGCCTGCGTTCTCTTCGATGCTCATCGGGTCTCCTGGGAGCGCCTCTGCCCATTGGGCAAGCGGCGTCCCTACCCGACTTTCATCTTTCGTGCCGAGATCGGATCTCGATGGCGAGCTGGCCGCGCGAGAGGATAGGCATGCCCACGAACTTCTCGACCCCTCCCACGCGCACCGACACCGGATCGTCGGTTGCGGTGTAAAGGCGAAGGATGTCCCCTACCCGGAAGGAGAGAATCTTCTTCAGGCCGAGGGAGATCCGACCGAGCTCGGCAACGACTTCGAGGGGCACTTCCTGCATCGCCTCGAGAAATCGCGGATCGCCTTGCGCGCCCTCACCGGGGATCGCGTGCTCGCGCGCGGCTGCTTCGAGCGCCTCGGCGCTCGCGGAAATCACCATGGAAGCCGGAACTTGCATCCCTTCCACCTGGCACACCACTTCCAGCGAGTCGCTCGACGAGGTCTGCGGGGACGCGCTGTCCGCGGGCAAGATGGCCATCGTCAGATGTGCTTCTTCGCGGACGGCCGTCACCAGGTCCAGGGCGAGCGATTGAGCAACGCGCGAGATGAGCGCGCGCTGGGCAGGGGTGAGGTCGGGCGCAGTGAGCTGCACCGGCGCCGCCGTCGACGCTCCACCGAGGGCGCCCTCCAGCGTCAAAGCAATGGCGTCGCTATTGAGCGTAATCGTCGCCCACGCGTTGCCGTCTTTCGTTCCGAGACGGACGGCATAGGTCGGCCCGACGGGAAGGGGATTGGCCGCGTCGGTCGCCATCGAGGCGATCTGCACGGGCATAGCGACGATACGCGCGCGATGTCGCGCGAGAAACGGCATGCTGCGCCGCGCGTAGCGAGCGAAGGCCGCGCCGATGCGATCCATCGCCGTCATGGCCGCTCGCAGCTGACGCTCGCGACCGGAGAGGTCGAGCGGCCTTACCGGCGCGTCGCCTCGTTGACGTTCGCCCGGTTCGGCAAACCCGGCGAGGCTCATTGGGCGACGAAGTCTGTGAACAGCACGCGCTGCACCCTGGCCTTACCGGAAGCGTGCGCGATGCGTTCCCCGAGCTCGGTCCGGATGGGGTCGAACTTGGCGGGGCTGGAAATCTCGTCGAATTTGAGTGAGCGGAGATAAGAAATGGCGCTGTCGCGGATCCGCGGAACCTGACGCTTGAACTCTTCGTCGGTGACGCCTTTGCCGAGCTCGACGGCGATACCCACTTTGAGATGGTGCGTTTCGCCGTTGGACTCGCGGACATCGACGATGATGGGATCGAGCGCCGCCAACTCGCCTTCTTCGCCGTGGTCGCTGGAGGCCGACGCCGAAGGAGCGGCTGCTGCCGCGTGCGTTTTGCCGGCCAAGGACGGTCCGAGGACCGCACCCGCCGCTGCGCTGCCTCCCGTGGCGATGACCGCCCCGATGATGAGGAAGAGCCGGCCGCTCGATTTCGCGGGCTTCTTGGGCTCGCCTTCGCCTTCTGACTCCTGTGACTCTTCGTCGTTTTCCACGGTTGGGTTCCCCGCCCCATGCTGGGCGCGTGCCGAGCGGCGCCGAGCGAGGATTCGCTCGGCGCGCCGGCACTACGTTAACGCTTGATATTCTGAAGTGTCTGCAGCATCTCGTCGGCGGTGGTGATCGTCTTGGAATTGGCTTCGAAGGCGCGTTGATGAGCAATCAGATCGACGAACTGCTGCGCGATGTCGACGTTCGAGCTTTCGAGGGCCCCCGCCGAAACCGCACCGCGACCGCCGCTGCCGGCGGTGCCGAGGGCGGCGTTGCCGCTCTCGCGCGATTCGATCCACATGTTGTTGCCGGCGCGACCGAGGCTTTCGTTGGCCTGGAACTTCGCGATGGCGAGCTGCCCGATGGCGAGCTGTTGACCGTTCGTGTACATGCCGCGCACGACGCCCGTGCCGTCCACGCCGATGCCGGAGAGGCTGCCCGAAGCGTAGCCGTCCTGCTGCTGGCTGGAGACGTTGGAAGCACCCGCGAACTGCGTGATGCCGTCGAGGCCGGAGCCGGCCACCGTCACCGGGACCGTGACGGGCGGCGTAATGGCGCTGCCGAAGTCGGCGGTGATGGTCTGGGCCGCTGCACCGACGAAGGTGGTGGCCACCGTGGTCGGCGGGTTTGGAGTCAGCGACTGGAGCGCGCCCGACGACGTGAAGGTCATCGAACCGCCGCCGATCTGCGTGTTGACGTCGGTTGCTGGGACGGTGGGGGCCGGGGTGGTGACTTCGCTGCTCTTGGCGAGCGCGTGCCAGTCCCACGCCCCTGCCGCGGTCTTACGGAAGTAGACGTCGACGGTATGCGCGTTGCCGAGCGAGTCGAACAGGCTGATGGAGGTCGAGAAGTTCGAGGTCGCCGAGGGGTTCTGCGCATTCCACGCCGCGGTGGGCACCACGGCATTGGAGTCGAGGTTCGCCGTCACCGTCAGCACCTTGGTGGCGTTCGGCATGATGGCAGCGGTGGGAACCTGAATCGACGAGACCGCGGCGGAGAACGTGCCGTTGGGCAGCGCGGCATAGCCTTGGGCCTTGAGCCCGTCGGTGTTGCCCATGAAGCCGTCCTTGTCGATCTTCCACTGGCCGTTGCGGGTGTAGAAGTTACCCGTCACGCCCGAGAGACTGCCCTTCATCACGAAGAAGCCGTCGCCCGAGAGGGCGAGATCGGTCGCCACGCCGGTGTTCGACAGGGAGCCCTGCGTGAACATCTGCTGAACGTCCGACATACGCACGCCTGATCCGGGAAGCGCGCTGGACGTTCCAGCGCTGATCGAGTGGCCGAGCACGTCCTGGAAAATGGCGCGCTGTGCCTTGAAGCCGACGGTGTTGGTATTTGAAATATTGTCGCCAACCACGCCAAGGGCTTCCCCTTCGGCCTGAATGCCCGACACCCCAGAATACATCGCGTGCAAAATCGACATAATGGCCTCCTGTAGCCCTACTTGGTTGCTAAATTGATCCGAAGAAGATCGGACGCTGGCGCGGAAACGCCATTGTCGAGTTGAAGGTTCGGATAGCCCTTCGAGAAGTCGATACCGACCAGCGTGCCCGTCGTTTCCTGACTGACGCTGACCGCATTGGCGCCGTCTTTGGCGACGACCGAAATGGTGTACGGACCGGGCGGCTGCGCCAGCCCGTCGTTGTTGCGCCCGTCCCAGGTGATCTTGGTGAGACCCGCCGGCTGCGCGCCGACGTGAATCGTACGCACCACCTTACCGGTAGCGTCGGCGATGTTGACATCGACCGTCTTGGCATTGCCGTCGAGCGTGTAGCTGATGGGCGCGCCGATGCCCGAGCTGTCGAGCGACGTCATCGTCCCGCGCACGGTGACTCTCTTGCCGACGAGCGCGCCGAGCTCGGTGTTGGCGCTGCCGCGCTGGGCGGTGGTGAGCTCGTCGAGCCGTTTGTTGATACCCATGGTTTGCTCGAGCGCCGAGAACTGGGCGAGTTGAGCAACGAATGCGGTGTCATCCATCGGTTTGAGCGGATTCTGATGCGATATCTGAGCCACCAGCAATTTCATGAAGGCATCCTTGCCCATGGCGTTGCTGTTGCTCGCGCTGGCGAGCGCAGAGCTGGGATCCGTTTCCGTCGCGGATGGGGTGCCGGTGCTGCTGGTGAGAGGAGAGACCATCGTTTTTTTCATCCTGTGACGTTGAGCCTCTTGGTCGAGCGACCAGCCCCACCTCGCGTCTTACCGTCGGTGGGGCTGCCCTCGTCCGTGACGTCGATTGCGCCCGGACGATTGGCGACAAGGGGTTGAGCAAGAACGGTGCCGTCCTCACCGGCATGCGTAACCATCACCGCCGCGACCTGCAGGCCCGCCGCGCGGAGCGACTGCTCCAGCGTCGAACGTTGCGACATCGCGAGTGCGGCCAGGATGGCGTTCTCCACACCGAGCGAGACTTTGATTCCCTGGTCGGTGCGCTCGATCGTGAGCCGAATACGGCCCAAGTCGCCGGCTTCGAGCTGCGTCACGAGCTTACCCTCGATGCCAATCCCGGGGCGCGCACCCAATGTCGTTCCGCCGCGCGCTGCCGCCGCGCGTTCGCCGAAAGTCGATGCCGTCAGGTCACCGACGGCGGTGCGCCAAGGTTCTGCCACCAGGGTCGCTTCGTACCTTTTGCTCGGCACGAGCGTGGAAGCCACCTGAAAAGCAGCATCGGGCCGCGTTCGCGGAAGGAGCACCGCAAAGAGCTCGGGTAGGACGAGGTCGGCAAGGCGGCGCGCGCGATCTTCGTCCGTCTCGACGTCGGCGAGCGCGTCGTCTCCCTCGATCTCATCGTCGAGGTCGCGCGGGGACAGGGGCGCGATGACCTTCATGTCGCTCGCTTGTTGCCGCTGGCGCGGTGCTGGGCGCCTTGGACGCTGGCGTGCTCGTCTTCGTTCTTACGCTCGACGCGGTTCTCTTCTTTGCGCATCTCGGCTGCGAGTCGCCCCATGAGAAGCTCGATCTTTTCCCGCTCCACCATGGCGTCGGTCACGCGTCCCCGCGCACCCACCACCTCGCGCGAAGCCATCTCGCGCTGCCTCTGTGCGGCGAGCTCCTTCTGCGCCAGGCCAGTCAGCCAATTCTCGGCCTGCCCCCAGTCCCCCGCGGGGAGCCCATTGCGAGCGCGCTCGTTTCTGGCGTCGAGCTCCCGCTGTCGTTCGGCCTGCGCTTGTGCGAGCTCCTCGGCCAGCTTCGTTTCGCGCGTGCGGGCCGAGGTAAGCTCCTTGACGCGGCGATCGACTTCCTTGGCTCGCATGTCGACGAGACGCTGGAGACGCTGTTGCTTGTTTTGACTCATCGCTGGGCTCCGCTGAGAATCGCGAGACGTTGCACGCGGAGCAGCGCCTCTTCGAAGCTGCTCCGTTCATGAACGCTTTGACGCAAAAACGCTTCCACCTCCGGCATCGATCGGCAGGCGGCGTCGACCTTGGGATCGCTCCCCTCGACATAGGCGCCCACCTGAATCAAATCGATGGCCGAACGGTAGGTCGCCATCATGTCGCGCACCTGTGCGGCGGCCCGCAGCTGCACCGGTGTAGAGAGTGCGCCGGCGAGTCGGCTCACGCTGCCCAAGACGTCGATGGCCGGGAAATGCCCGCGGTCTGCCAGCGAACGCGTGAGAACGATGTGGCCGTCGAGGATACTGCGGGTGGCGTCCGCCACCGGATCGGCGAGATCGTCACCCTCCACGAGAACGGTGTAAAGAGCGGTGATCATTCCGTCGCCCCCCGCGGTACCGGCGCGCTCGAGCAAGCGTGGCAGCGCGGCAAAAACCGAGGGCGGGTAACCTTTGGTCGCTGGTGGTTCGCCGATGGCGAGAGCGGCTTCGCGCAGTGCCATGGCGTAACGTGTGACGGAGTCCATCACCAGGAGCACACTCTTTCCCTGATCGCGGAAATACTCGGCGATGGCCGTGGCGGCGTGCGCCGCGCGTGCGCGTACGAGGGGCGGCTGATCGCTGGTGGCGGCGATGACGACCGATCGCGCCAAACCTTCCGGCCCCAGCACGTCGCGTACGAATTCGTTCAGCTCGCGACCGCGCTCTCCCACGAGGCCGATCACGTTCACATCGGCCTGCGAAGAGCGGCAGATCATTCCCAGCAGCGTGCTCTTGCCGACCCCGGCTCCGGCGAAGATGCCGACACGCTGGCCCCCGCCGAGGGTGAGCAATCCGTCGATGGTGCGCACACCCGTACAGAAGGGTCGATTGATGGGGCGCCGAGCGACCGCCGGGGGCGGTGCCGCCAGGAGCGGGTATTCGACATGGGCCGTGAGCGGTTCGAGCCCGTCCAGCGGGTGCCCGAAGGCGTCGACGATGCGCCCGAGCAGATCGGCGCCCACGCGAATCTTCGTGCCGCGCTCGGAGCGGGAGACACGCGCACCGGGCTGCACGCCGGTGACGTCGCCGAGGGGCGTCGCGAGCAGCCTCCCGTTGCGAAAGCCGGTGACCTCGACCTCGAGTCGACCACCTTCGGAAACGATCTGCAGCGTGTCACCCACCTTGGCCTGGATGCCTCCCACCTCGACCAGGAGGCCGACGACTTCCAAGACGACACCGGTCGGTTGATGGACCGAAGCCGTCTTGGCGGCCTCCACGTACCGCCCGAGGGAGATCATGTCAGACCGAACCGCCTCGGCGCGCTGGGCAGCAGCGCTCGCAGCACGTTGTCGAGGCGGGAGTCGACCGACTCGTCGACCTGTCCGAACTCGGATTCGACCACGCACTGCCCGGGACCGAGCGACGGATCCTGCAGCACCTCGCAGCGCGGCGCACGGCGCTTCAGCCGCTCCACCATCGAAGCCAGGAGATCGTCACGATCGAGGAAGCCGAAGCGAACGACCACGCGATCGCGGTCGCCGAGCGCATCGATGCCCTCTGCGGCCAAAGTGAGCAGGATCTCCGGATCGAGGGATACTTCCCGCCCGATGACGCGCTGGGCGATGGTGACCGCCAAGGTGACCAGCTGCTCCTCGGTCTCCTCCATCATTTTTCCGCGCAGGAGTGACAGCTCCTCGACGCTCTGTTCCAGCGCGGTGATCGTCGCTTCGAGGCGCGCCGTCTGCGCCGCGTCGGAGCCGACGAATGGCGTCGCGCTGGAGAGGTGCGCGGCCATGGCTTCGAAGGAGCGATCCTGCGCCTGCGGAAAGGCGGAGCGCGATGCCTGGGTGACGCTCTCTGCTTGTCCAAAGGTGAGAGCGCGCGCCTCCATGGCCTGCACCATCTCCTCGGCCGACGCACTGGCGTTCGGCGGGACCGACCCGCGCTGGGCGGGGTGCACCGAAGGTGCCGGGAGGCGCCTTTCCCCAGCGGGCGGCGCATTGGTTGCTGGGTTCGGCGGAGGTGGGAGCGATCGCGTCGAAAGCCACCCCGAAAGCGCATGCGCCGGCGGTTGATGCGACGTCACCCACGCAGGCACCGGCTTTTTGACCTGCACCCGCTCGGCGAAAATCACCGGCTTCACCCGGCGCTTGGGGCCACCGCGATTGTCAGACCATGTCATCGCCGTCGCCTCCCAGTGAGATGGTCCCCTCCGCTTCGAGACGGAGCGCCGCTTCCACGATTTCGCGCTGCGCCGCTTCGACTTCGGTGAGCCGTACGCTTCCGAGGTTGGACAGGTCGTCCTTGATGTACTCCGCGGCGCGCGACGACATGCTGGAGAAAATCTGCTGCTTGAGCGCGTCGCTGGCGGTCTTCAGGGCCAAAACGAGGCGATCGTTTTGCACTTCCTTGAGCAGCGTACGAAGGGCCTTGGGATCGAGCGACTTCAGATCTTCGAACGAATAGAGCGCGCGGCGAATCTCGGCGGCCACCTCGCTTTGATCTTGATTCAGCTGCCCGAGCATCGTCGCCGCGACCGTCTTGTCGAGCTTGCGCACGAGGCCCGCCGCGCGGGCGATGCCATCCACCGACATCGAAGCCTCGGCCTCGGCCGGCGGTAGCTCGGCTGACACGGCGGCTGCGACCCCGTCCAGCATTCCGGCGGGAACTTCGGTCATCGTGCCCAAGCGGCCCAGCACTTGCGGCTGCAGCTCGCTCGGCAATGCCTCGAGAATGCGCGCGGCGCGCGTGGGATCGAGCTGGGAGAGGAGCGCCGCGATGAGCTGCGGGTGCTCGTTTTCCAAGACGGCCGCGACCGACGTGGGCGCCGCCAGAGCGAGCCGCTCGATGCCGGATTGCGGGCTATCCACGAAGATCTCCTGCGACCGCGTCTCACCGAGCGCGCGCTGCGCGAGGCGCCGCAAATAGCTGACGCCTCCGCGCGGAACGGCGATCGCCTCGTGGCTGCGCTCCACGAACTCGCCGTAGACCTCCTCGAGCGCCGTCGTAGGGACGGCGCGCATGAGCGTCGCCACCTCGCGCAACTTGCGCAGCTCGGCGGGTTCGAGCTCGGCGACGATGGGCGCGGCGGCATTCTCGTCGAGCGAGAGAAGCATGAGCACCGCTTTTTCAGGACCGGTCAGAGGCATCGACGGTCAATGAGCGAAAACTGTGCCGCCTGGCGGTTGTTCCCATTCGCTCCGCGGGGCGGAACAGAGTTCCACGGGTGCCGTGTCAGTGTCGGTGTCAGGTGCCGGGGCGCGTGCCGGCGTTGGCGCTCGACGGCGCGTTCAACCAAGCGCGCAGAATGACAGCTGCGGTGGCGGGATCTTTGGCGGCGATTTCGAGGGCGCGCGAGCGAACGACTTCCGGCTCGGCGCGAGGTGCCGCCGGCAGTGCCGGTGCCAAGCCGCCCGCGGCCAAGGCGAGCTCCGCCGCTTTGGCGCCACCCAGGAGGCGCGCCCCTGTGCGCGCGGGCTTCTTGCGGCGACTGAGCAACATCACGAGCGCGAGTAGAAACGCGCCCAGCGCGGCACCGAGGATGTAGAGACCCTTCTTGCCCATCCCGAAGAGCCCCGTGGGCATCGGGCCGATATCCTGCGCCTCCGCGGTGGCGAACTGCGCACACGCGATTTCCAGCATGTCGCCGCGCTCCGCGCTGAAACCCACCGCGCCCTTGACGAGCTCGGCCAATCGGTCGAGCTCCGGCTTTTCGCGGGCCGTGAATTCGCGGCCGCCGGGGGTCGTTTTGTAAGCGCCATCGACGACGACCGCAACCGTCAGGCGATTGACGCGCCCCGCCGGCGTCGTGGTCCGTTCGGTGACGCGATCGACTTCCCAGTTGCGAGTCCAGCTGGTACGAGAGCCGTTGCCGGCCGTGGTGGGCCCCGCCACGGGGGTCGCGGTGCCGTCGGGCAAGTTGCTGGCCGCGCCGGGGACACCGGCCACGCTCTCGCTCTGTGGGGCGGAGTGTTCTTCGGTTTTCTGTTCGCTGCGCAGCGCCGTCTTGGCCGGCTCGAAGTGCTCCTCGGTGCGCTCGTGCGACGCGCCGTCGAGCGAGAGCCCGATACGAACGTCGGCGTGCCCGGGTCCTACGACGCGCTCGAGCATGGCTCGCGCCTGCTCCTCCAGCGACGAAGCGGCCTCACGCTCCCTGTCTTCGCCGTCGCGAGCCAGCGACCCAGCGGCCGCGCCTTCGGTGCGGGGCCGGTGCAGCACCGTGCCGTCGGTGCTGACGATCGACACGCGATCGGCCGCCAAACCAGGCACCGCGGAGGCCACGAGGTGGACCACGCCCGCGACTTCTGCTTTGCCGAAATGCCGTCCCTGTCGAAGCTTCAGCACCACCGAGGCCGACGCCTCTTGCTTGCTCATCGCGAAAACGCTGTGTTCCGGCATCACCAAGTGCACACGTGCACCGTGGACCGCGGCGATATTGCCGATGGTGCGCGAGAGTTCCCCCTCCAACGCACGGCGCAAGTTGATGCGCTGCTCGAACTCCGTCGCACCGAGGTGCGACTTATCGAAGATCTCGAACCCCACCCCTCCGCCTCGCGGAAGGCCCTGTCCGGCGAGCTCGAGCCTCAGCTCGTGCACCCGCTCTTCGGGCACCTCGATCGCGCCTCCCGCCGATCCGACGCGGTAGGGGACCTTGAGCTCCTTCAGCTTGGCGGCGATGGCCCCAGCATCCTCCGGCGTTAGCTCGGTGAAGAGATACGTGTAGGTCTGCTGGGACGCGAGGTACGAGATGCCGAGCACGCCGAGGCCGACGCCCAGCACGACGACGACCAGCGAGATCCGTCGCACGACGGAGAGAGAACCCCAGAAGTCACGGCCTTGCCTGAGAAGCGAGAGGAGGATGTCCTTCACCTAATTGGTCTCCCGCCTAGACGCCCATTCGCCAGAGGTCGTTGAACGCCTCGACGAGCTTGGTTCGAACGTTGGAAACGAGCTTGAGCTCGATCTCTGCTTCCTTGACGGCGATCATCGTGCCGTGGATATCGTCGCGCGCGCCGGCGGCGAAGGCCTCCGCGGCGTTTCCGGCGGCCACGCCTTGGGCGTTGGCATGTTCGACCGCCTCGAAGAGCATGTCGCCGAAGGGGATGGCCGAGGCCGGGGGAGTGACCGCTTCGGAGCGGATGGGCAGCCCCTCGTGGGGCTGGAGCATCGGCATGCCGGCGATGGGACCGATGCCGCTCATCGACCAATCCCGAGCGCCGACTTGGCCATGGCTTTGACGGACTCCACGGAGGTGATACCCGCTTCGTAAGCGCGCGAAGCCGTGATCATGTTGACCATTTCCTCGACGACGTTGACGTTGGGGTAGCGCACGTAGCCCTTGCCATCCGCGTCGGGATGTCCCGGCTCGTAGACGAGCTGAGGATCGCGCGTGTCCTGCTGGATGCGCTGCACCTTGACGAGGGAAACCCCCGACTCGTTCAGTCCGCCGACGGCGTCGCCACCGATCGGCGTTGCCTGAAAAACGGGGTCGAGACGCTTGTAGGGTCCGCCCTCAGCGGTACGCGTCGAGCGCGCGTTGGCCAAGTTCGAGGCGATCGTGTTCATTCGTGTGCGTTCGGCCGAGAGACCGGACGCTGCCACTTCGAGTGCGCTGAACGCTCCGAGACGCATGTCTTACACGCCCTTCCCGTCCGAAGCCGCGTAGGCGAGCTGCGCGAGCTCGGACGACGCAAGCGCCGAGGAAACGTCGTAGCGCATCTGATTGGCTGCGAGCTTGGCCGCTTCGCGATCGAGCGATACGAAGTTGCGATCGTTGCCTGCCCCGGCGGCGGGGTCTTCGAACACGCGGCCCGAGCTTATCGAAGCGACCGCTGCTCCAGCGATGTGGCCAGGGGCCGTCTTCGCCATCGCAACCTCGAGCTGGTCATGAAACGCCACGCCGTTGACGCGCTCGATATCGCGCGGCACGTAGCCAGGCGTATCGACATGCGCGACGTTGGAGGCGAGCAGGTTGTGGCGCTCGAAGTGATAGTCGAGCGCCGCGTGCAGAGGATCGATGGCTTTGAAAAGGTCGGACACGCTGAATGACTCAGCAGCATTCGTGCCACGATTTCTCCGCTCGGGACGATTGCCGCGGACTGCACCCCTTTTCGCGATTGTCCGGCTTGCGCGAAAATGCGCGCCGACGTTTTAAGGGTCGGAGTCGCTGACCGTTCACGCCTGACGCCGAGAAAACACCAAAGAGTCAACACCGACCCGTCCGGGGGTCGCCGCACACCCCATCAGCGAAAGCGCAACCGTCGACGAATCGTCGAGGATTCGCGCATCGGTCGGGTACGGGCACAGGGTGATGAATGACTCATCGCGCAAGGCGCCAAAGCGTTGGCGATCGCTGGATACGCCAAATTTCTCGCGCTAAGCGGCAAAGTGATGACACTGGCCCGTGGCTTGCTCAAGGGCAGCCGCTACCTGACTGAGAGGGAGGATCCTGATGCTAAGTGACCACGCTGGACAAGAACGAGCCCCCGAAGCAAACGAGCGAACCTCCACGGTTCAACCGGTGGGAGGCTTTCGTTCCGTCGCTCCGTCGGCAGATCCGGCGGCGCCTCGCCCCCGCAGCATGGTCAATGTCATTGGCGTCTCGCAGAGAATGTTGAACGTCTACCACGTCGTCGATCGCGTGGCGGATACGGGTTGCACGGTGCTCATCACCGGTGAAAGCGGAACAGGCAAGGAGCTCGTCGCTCGTGGTCTTCACGAAGTGAGCCAACGCGCAGCCGGCCCCTTCGTCGCCGTCAACTGCGGCGCGATTCCGGAAACATTGCTCGAGACCGAGCTCTTCGGGCACGCCAAAGGCGCCTTCACCGGAGCGCACGCCACCAAGCTCGGCCGCCTCGCGCAAGCCAGCGGCGGCACGCTGTTTCTCGACGAAATCGGTGAGCTGTCATCGGCCCTGCAGGTCAAGCTCCTGCGCGTCTTGCAGGCGCACGAGTACTCACCCGTCGGTGACAACCGCGTGCTGCGCACCGACGTCAGAATCGTGGCGGCGACCAACATCGATCTCGACAGGGCCGTGGCGGGGGGAAGCTTCCGCGAGGATCTCTACTACCGCTTGAACGTCATCCATCTGAACGTCCCCTCGCTGCGCGATCGCCCCGACGACGTTCCCGTTCTGGCCGAGCACTTCCTGAAGCGCACCAACGAGCGACTCGGACGGAACGTCACCCTTTCCCGCGCCGCTCTGCAGCTTCTCACCGACTGGAACTGGCCCGGCAACGTGCGCGAGCTCGAGAACACCATCGAACGCGCCGCCATCCTCTGTCAAAACTCCGGCATCGAGCCGAACGATCTGCCAGCCCGCGTACGCGGCCTCGCCACCAACCGCACGATCGCCCCTGAGCTTCCCAACGCGGGTCTCGAGCTGCGCGCCGCGGTGGAAGCATTCGAGAACGAGCTGATTCGGCAGGCACTCGAGCGAACGGGGTGGAACAAGAATCAAGCCGCGCGGCTCCTTGGGCTCAATCGCACGACGCTCGTCGAGATGCTCAAACGCAAACGCATGGGCACGCGCGCCGCCTAGAGCCAGCCTTGGCGCCCTTCCGGTTGTGCCCGTGATGGGCGCGCGACTGGGGCGAATTGCTTTTGGCCTGGCAATTGCGAGAGGGGAACCCGAGGTCTCTTTTTGGTCACTCTCTCCCGCCTGAACGGTACCGTCGTCGCCATCAATCCCGATCTCATTACGTGGATCGACGTGACGCCCGACACCATCGTTTCGCTGCTGGGAGGAGACAAGATCATCGTCCGCGAGTCGCTCGAGGAAGTGATCGAGCGCGTGATCGCGTTCCGGCGCAGCGCCGGCCCGGCCTACACCGGAAGCAAAGAGGGCGCGATCGCCCACATCACCGCTCTTCGCAACGAAGCCCATTCTGGCCGCCGACCGACAGCGCGCTCCACACCGCCACCTCCGCGCGGCAGCGTTCCACCCGAGGGGACCTGAGCGATGGACCTCGGAACCCTGATCGGTCTGGTCATCGGACTCGGAATGATTCTCGGTGGCAATCTCCTGGAGGGCGGCAAGATCAGCCAGATCCTGCAGCCCACGGCAGCGATGATCGTCTTCGGCGGCACCATCGGGGCGACCATGATCCAGTTTCCGCTTCGCACCTTCCTCCGCGCGATGAAGGCGGCCAAGACCGTCCTCATCGAGCCCAAGAACCAAGCCGCAAAGCTGATCGAGGACATCGTCGGCTTCGCGACCATTGCGCGCAAAGACGGGATCGTTGCCCTGGAGGGGCTCATCCCGGAGACGACGCATCCCTTCCTACGCCGCGCCCTCATGATGGCCGTCGACGGCGCGGACTCGGCGGCGATGCGCAGCGCCTTGGAGACATCCATTAGCCAGAGCGAGGAAGAAGGCGAGGACATCGCCAAGGTCTACGAAACCGCGGGCGGCTATGCGCCCACCATCGGCATCATCGGCGCCGTGCTCGGACTCATCCAAGTCATGAGCCACTTATCCGACATCGAGAAGGTCGGCGAGGGAATCGCCACCGCCTTCGTGGCCACCATCTACGGTGTCGGCTTTGCCAACATCATTTGTCTGCCGCTCGGCGGTAAGCTGAAGCTTCGCAACCGCGAGGCCATCGCCGTCCGAGAGATCATGCTGGAGGGGGCGCTCGCCATCCAGGAAGGGATGAACCCCAAGCTGGTGCGCGAACGCCTGTCGACGTTGGCGCAGGAAGCCGAGGCAGAGCTGGTCGCCGCGGAGAGGGATCGCCCGCAGGAGAAGGCCGCGGCGTAGAGACCCATGGCTCGGAAAAGGAAAAGGCAACCGGAGCACGTCAGCCACGAGCGTTGGCTCGTCAGCTACGCCGACTTCATCACGCTGCTCTTCGCCTTCTTCGTGGTCATGTTCGCGGTCTCGCAGGTCGACTCCAAGAAGGTCGGTCGATTCACGCAATCATTCCATGATGCCCTGGAATGGCAGGCCGTGGCGCCGGGGAGCGAAAGTTCGGGTGGCGGAAAGGACGTCATCCAGGTGATTCCCTCCTTCACCAACGCGAGGGTCGCCAAGATCACGCGCGACTTCGAGGAGGAGAAAACCGCCATCCGCCGTGGGCTCGTCAAGCGGCTCGGCAACGTCCCCATGCTGGCCGGGCTCAACATCCTCGAAGTGCACGGCGAGCTCGTGCTCAGGCTGCCCGAAAAGCTGATGTTCGATCGCGGCGAAGCGATCCTCCGGACCGAGGGCGGTGATGCGCTGGTCGCCATCGCCGCCGAGCTTGCCGATAGGCCGGTACGCATCCGCGTGGAAGGGCACAGCGACTCCACCCCCATTCATACCCCCCGTTTCCCGTCCAACTGGGAGCTTTCCCAGTCCCGCGCCATGGCCGTCGTTCGCTTCTTTTTGGAAGACGGCGAGATCGCCCCCGCTCGCTTGGCGGCCGCCGGATACGGCGAGCACCACCCCATCGCTTCCAACGATACCGTCGAGGGCAAGGCTCAAAACCGCCGCGTCGACCTCATCGTCGTCGCTGACCTGGAGGCGGGGGCCGACACTGGCACTCAGCCGCAGGGCGCTGACCACGTGGAGCCGGAAACGCCGCCGGGCGAGGCACCGGAGACAAACCGATGACACGGTGGACCGTCAGCCTGGCGACGCTCCTGGTGACGTTCTCGTTGGCCTACTCCGCCGCCGCTCAGCGACTCGTGACGAGGGCCGGGATCGGCATCGGTAGCGGCCTTCAACGCAGCGACCTCATCCAAGAAGGGCTCTTTCAGCGCGCGCGCACGCGCATCGTCGTGCCCTTCGATTTCCGCAACGACGAGGACATGTCGCAGGGGCTCGCCATCGTGGGCATCTTCGAAATCGAACCCAAGGTGGGCTTCGGGGTCGAAGCGAGGTACGTCCGCTGGCTCGGCAAAGTCGTTTCGTGCTTCGTCGGCATACCCGCCATCATCGTCCCCAAGACACTGGTCGGTATCGACGTCGGGGTCGATCTCAGCCTGCCGCTCGGCAAGTCGGGGGTGGCCATCTTCGTCGAGCCATCGCTGGCCGCAATGCCTCTCGGAACCGATCTACCCGGAGATCACCTGCTCATTTGGGGG